>Ga0099823_1000123_pt1 | contig 39623 bp, 31 predicted proteins | sample CowpearedBW_FD_76831 | JGI IMG/M metagenome (GOLD analysis project Ga0099823, IMG submission 76831) | Root nodule microbial communities of legume samples collected from California, USA - Cow pea red BW | ecosystem: Host-associated > Plants > Roots > Nodule | place: USA: California | collected...
AGGAAGAACGTCGCCTTCGCGTCGAAGCGCTTGAGCGTGTCCACGATCAGCGGGGCCACGCCCATGTGGCCGGTGTCGAAGGTGAGATAGACGGGCTTGTCGCACGGCACGGCCGGCGACGAGGCGGCCGCGGGCCCCTGCGGCTGCGCCTGCACGGCGAGCGTCAGGCCCAGCAGCAGCGCGGCGCCATGCCGCAGGGCAAGCGAGGTCTTCACGGGCAGCGCTTTCGGCGGCGTGCGCTCACTGGCGCGGCATCTGGTCCAGCGTCCAGACGCCGTGCGGCGACTTGCCGACCTTGACCTGCTGCAGGATCTGCTTGGTCTGCAGGTCCATCACGGTGAGCTTGCGCGCCCAGCGCGAGGTGAACATCAGCGTCCGGCCGTCGGTCAGGATCTCCATGTCGTCGGGGCCGCCCGGCGCCTTGAAGGTGTCCACCACGGTGAAGTCCGCCAGCGCGATCTTGCTGATCGTGTTGGCCGCGCGGTTGCTGACCAGCACATGCTTCCTGTCGCCGAGCGCGCGGAACGAGTGCGCGCCGTCGCCGGTCTCGAGCCGCTTCACCAGCCGCGGCTGCGCGCCGCTGACGTCGTAGACCTCGACGCTGCGCTCGCCGGTCAGGGCCACCAGCAGGAACTTGTCGTCCGGCGTCAGGTAGAGATCGGCCGGCAGCTTGCCCACGGGAATCTTCCAGCGCGGAGCCATCGTGTTCAGGTCGATGGCCAGCAGCTCGCTGCTGTCCTGCAGGCTGGCGTAGACGACGCTGCTCTTGCTGTCGATGGACAGATGGCTGGGCGTCTTCGGCGCCGAGAAGCGCTTGAACAGCGCCAGCGGCTGGGCCGCGTTCTGCGGCTGCCACTTGTAGATGTCGACGTGGTCCAGCCGGTTGCCGGCCAGCACCAGCCACTTCATGTCGGGCGAGAAGCGCAGGTGGTAGGGGTCGGGGATGCCGCGCACGGTGCGCTGCACTTCGGCGGTGACCGGGTCGAGGAAGGTCAGCGAATCCCCCAGCGCATTGGCCACGACCATCGTCTTGCGGTCGGGCGTGAGATAGAGGTGGTGCGGCTCCTTGCCGGTCGGGATGCGCTTGAGCTCGCGAAAGCCCTTGGGGTCGATCACGCTGATGTCGGCATCCAGCGAGTTCAGGACGAAGATGGGGCTGGCGCCGTTGGTGCCGTTGGCGTTGCCCGTGGTGGCCTGCGTGGCCGGCGCGAACGCCGCGCCCAGCACGGTGAGGGCCAGGGCGGCCAGCAGCGGCCGCGCGAGGGAAGACAGCATGGAGATCCTCAACAGGAGATGCCCGTCGCGCCGAGCGGCGCGAAGCCTTCAAGTGTAGGCGGGTTCTCCCTATGTCCCGCGCGGAACAGCACCGCGAACGCCGTGTTGACGCGGGCTTGAGCGGCTGTTCACGGTTGCATCCGGTTGCGCCAGACTTGCCGCCAGCGTTGCGGCAAGTCTGCGCATCTCGAACTCGGCGCAAGCGCCTCGAGGCTTACTCGTCGTCGCCGCCGAGCAGCCCGCCCAGCAGACCGCCGGTGGCGAAGCCGCCCAGCACCGAGCCCTCCTCGCGCGAGCCGCCGCGCTGCGGCGCGGCCGCGAACACGCGCGAGGCCAGGCGCGAGAACGGCAGGCTCTGCAGCCACACCTCGCCGGGGCCGGTCATCTTGGCCAGGAACAGGCCCTCGCCGCCGAACAGGGCGGTCTTGATCTTGCCCACGTACTGGATCTCAAAACTCACCGACGGGGTGTAGGCCACCACGCAACCGGTATCGACCAGCACCGTCTGCCCGGGCTGGAGCGTTCGACGAACCACGGTACCCCCCGCGTGCACGAAGGCCAGCCCATCACCATCGAGCTTCTGCATGATGAAACCTTCGCCACCGAAGAAGCCAGTCGACAGGCGCTGCTGGAGAGCAATCCCCAGCGACACGCCGCGGGCCGCACACAGGAATGCGTCCTTCTGGCAGATGAGCGTGCCCCCGAGCTTGCCCAGATCCATGGGCAGGATCTTGCCGGGATACGGCGCCGCGAACGCGACCCGCTGTTTGCCATGAGACTGGTTCGTGTAGATCGTGGTGAACAGCGATTCCCCGGTCACCAACCGCTTGCCCGCCCCCAGCAGCTTGCCGAAGAAACCGCCCTGGTTGGCGGAACCGTCACCGAACACCGTGTCCATGCCGATGCCGGCGTCCATGAACATCATGCTGCCGGCTTCGCCGATGGCGGCTTCGCCGGGGTCGAGTTCGACCTCGACGAACTGCATTTCAGCGCCCTTGATTTCGTAGTCGACAACATCCATGGCCATGGTTTTCACCCTCTGTCACATCACAAGGAAAGGGGCGCGATATTAACGTTTCGCGGCCTTCCTATACTGCGGTCATGACGCCCATGTCTCCTGACGAAAGCGCACCCAACACCCCCCTGAAGCCCGGCGACAGCTACGTGCAGTCCTTCGCGCGGGGCCTGTCGGTCATCCGGACCTTCGACACCCACCATGCCCGTCAGACCCTGACCGACGTGGCCAAGCGTTGCGGCCTCACGCGCGCCGGCGCCCGCCGCATCCTGCTGACGCTGCAGACGCTGGGCTACGTGCGGTCCGAGGGGCGCATGTTCGAGCTGACGCCCAAGATCCTGGATCTGGGCTTCGCCTACCTGTCGTCGCAGCCGCTGTGGCGCTTCGCCGAGCCGGTGGCGATGCAACTGGCCAACGACGTGCGCGAGTCCGTCTCGATCGCGGTGCTCGATGCGGAGGACGTGGTCTTCGTGCTGCGCGCGCCGCTGCGCAAGATCATGTCGGATCCGATGGGCGTGGGCAGCCGGCTGCCGGCCTGGGCCACCGCCACCGGCCGCGTGCTGCTGGCGGCGCTGCCGGCCGAGGAGCGCGAGGCCAGACTGGCGCACGTGCAGCTGGCGCGGCGCGCGAGCAACACGGTGCGCTCGCACGAGGAGCTGCGTGCCGCCGTCGAGCAGGCTCGCCGCCAGCACTGGTGCCTCGTGGACCAGGAACTCGAGGACGGCGTGCTGACGATCGCCGTGCCGATCGCCGGCCGGGATGGCCGCGTGATCGCGGCGATCAACATCAGCACGCATGCGTCGCGCACGCCGCCGCAGGTCCTGCTCGAGCAGGGGCTGCCCAAGCTCCAGGCGGCGGCGCAGAACCTGTCGCAACTGCTGGTCCTGATGAAGAAGGACTGATCCGGCGGACCGAGGTCCGGCCAGACGACGAAGGGCTGCCGCGGCAGCCCTTTTTCATGGTGGAGGAACGCGGTCCGCCTTCATTCCGAAGCGTCAGCCCATGTGCAGGCCGCCGTTGCAGCTGAAGTCCGCGCCGGTGGTGAAGCCGGAGCTCTCGCCCGCCAGCCAGCCCACGATCGACGCGATCTCGTCCGGCTCGCCCAGGCGCTTGACCGGGATGCCGGCGACGATCTTCTCCAGCACGTCGGGCCGCACCGCCTTGACCATGTCGGTGCCGATGTAGCCCGGGCTGACGGTGTTCACCGTCACGCCCTTGGACGCCAGTTCCTGCGCCAGCGCCATCGTGAAGCCGTGCATCCCGGCCTTGGCGGCCGAGTAGTTGGTCTGGCCGGCCTGACCCTTCTCGCCGTTCACCGACGAGATGTTGATGATCCGCCCCCATCCCTTGTCCACCATGCCCGGCACGACCTGCTTGGTGACGTTGAACATGCTGTTGAGGTTGGTGTCGATGACGGTGTCCCACTCGTCGCGGGTCATCTTCAGGAACATGCGGTCCTTGGTCACGCCGGCGTTGTTGACCAGCACGTCGATCTTGCCGTGCTCGGCGATCGCCTTGTCGAAGGCGGCGACCGTCGAATCCCAGTCCGCGACGTTGCCCACCGACACGTGAAAAGTGAAGCCCAGCGCCGATTGCTCGGCCAGCCATTTGGCGTGGTCGCGGCTGGGGCCGCAACCGGCGATGACCTTGAAGCCATCCTTGTGGAGGCGCTGGCAAATGGCGGTACCGATGCCGCCCATGCCGCCGGTCACGTATGCAACTTTCTGACTCATCTTGCTTGCCTCCTGAGGGGCCTGCCGCGCCGCCGCGTCTACGGCCGGCAGGCCTGGAATATCGGATCGTCCAGACGCGGAAGAACTTCAGGCGCCGGTCAGCGCTCGACGCACAGGGCCACCCCCATGCCGCCGCCGATGCACAGGCTGGCGATGCCCTTCTTCGCATCGCGCTTGATCATCTCGTGCAGCAGCGTGACCAGGATGCGGGCGCCCGAGGCTCCGATCGGATGGCCCAGCGCGATCGCGCCGCCGTTGACGTTGACCTTGCTCAGGTCCCAGCCCATCTCCTGGTGCACCGCGCAAGCCTGCGCGGCGAAGGCCTCGTTGATCTCGAGCAGGTCCAGGTCCTTGGCCTGCCAGCCGGCTCGCGCCAGCGCCTTGCGCGAGGCCGGCACCGGGCCCATGCCCATGGTCTTCGGATCGACGCCGGCGCTGGCGTAGGAGGCGATGCGCGCCAGCGGCGTCAGGCCCAGCGCCTTGGCCTTCGCGTCGGTCATCAGCAGCAGGCCGGCGGCGCCGTCGTTCAGACCGGAGGCGTTGCCCGCGGTCACCGAACCGGCCTTGTCGAAGGCGGGCTTGAGGCCGGCCAGCGCCTCGGCATTGGTCTTGCGGTTGATGAACTCGTCGGCCGAGAACACGACCGGATCGCCCTTGCGCTGCGGGATCGTGACCGGGACGATCTCGGCGGTGAAGCGGCCGGCGTCCTGCGCCGCGGCGGCCTTCTGCTGGCTGGCCAGCGCCAGCTCGTCCTGCTGGGCGCGGCTGACGTGGTACTCCTTGGCCACGTTCTCGGCGGTGATGCCCATGTGGTACTGGTTGTACACGTCCCACAGGCCGTCCACGATCATCGTGTCGACGAGCTTCCAGTCCCCCATGCGCTGGCCGTCGCGCGAGCCCGGCAGCACGTGCGGCGACAGGCTCATGCTCTCCTGGCCGCCGGCGATGATGATGTCCGAATCGCCGTCGCGGATCGCCTGCGCCGCGAGCATCACGGCCTTCAGCCCCGAGCCGCAGACCTTGTTGATGGTCATCGCCGGCACGCTCACCGGCAGGCCGGCCTTGATGACGGCCTGGCGGGCCGGGTTCTGGCCGACGCCCGCGGTCAGGACCTGGCCGAGGATCACTTCATTGATCTGATCCGGCTGCAGCCCGCTGCGGCGCAGCAACTCCTGGATGACGATGGCGCCCAGCTCGCTGGCCGGGGTCTTCGACAGCGTCCCTCCGAACTTGCCGATCGGCGTGCGGGCCGCGGCGACGATGACGATGTCCTGCGGTGAACTCATGACTCGCTCCTCTTTCGAAACTGCTGACGTCAGCGGGTTGAAATCGTTCAGGCGCGTTGCTTCACGTAACGGCCTGGCGCCGGCTCGATGGCCTTGTGGACGCGGTTGCCCGGCGCGCGCGGCGCCGCCTTCAGCGGCCCCGCATGGCCGGCCAGCCATTGCGACCAGTCGGTCCACCAACTGCCGGGATGCTCGGTGGCGTGCTGCAGCCACTGCTGCGGATCGGGGGGCAGCGCCGTGCCCTTGCCGATCCAGTGGCTGCGCTTCTTCTTCTCCGGCGGATTGATCACGCCGGCGATGTGCCCGGACGCGCCGAGCACGAAACGCTTCTTGCCCTTGAACACCTGCGTGCTGCGGTACGCGGCGTCCCAGGGGACGATGTGGTCCTCGCGCGAGCCGTAGATGTAGACCGGCGCCTCGATGCGGCCCAGGTCGACGCGCTCGCCGCAGACGGTGAGCCGGCCGGGCAGTCTCAACTCGTTCTGCAGATAGGTGTGGCGCAGGTACCAGCAGTACATCGGCCCCGGCAGATTGGTGGCGTCGCCGTTCCAGTACAGCAGGTCGAAGGCGGGCGGCGCCTCGCCCTTCAGGTAGTTGCCGACCACGTAGTTCCAGACCAGGTCGTTGGGACGCAGGAAGCTGAAGGTGGTCGCGAGCTCCTGGCCATGCAGCAGGCCCGGGCCGTTGACCGCCTGATCGCCCAGCGTCATCTCGCGCAGCTTGACGGCCTGCTCGTCGATGAACAGGTCCAGCACGCCATTGCTGCTGAAGTCGATCAGCGTGGTCAGCAGCGTGACGCTGGCGGCCGGCTGCTCGCCGCGCGCGGCCATCACCGCCAGCGCGGTGGCCAGGATGGTGCCGCCGACGCAGAAGCCCAGCGTGTTGATCGTGTCGGTGCCGGCGATTTCGCGCACCACCTCGATCGCGCGGATCGCGGCCTGGCCGATGTAGTCATCCCAGGTCCAGTGCACGCAGCCCGCATCCGGGTTGCGCCAGCTCACCACGAAGGTGCGGTGGCCCTGCGCGACGGCGTAGCGGATCAGCGAGTTCTCCGGCTGCAAGTCCAGGATGTAGTACTTGTTGATGCAGGGCGGCACCATCAGCAGCGGGCGCGAGTGCACCTTGGTTGTGAGCGGCTTGTACTCGAGCAGCTGGAAGAACTCGTTCTCGAAGACGACGCTGCCCTCGGTGGTGGCGACGTTGCGGCCGACCTCGAACGCCGACTCGTCGGTCTGCGACACGTGGCCGCGCTGCACGTCGGCCATCAGCAGCTGCAGGCCGCGGGCCAGGCTCTCGCCCTGCGTGTTCATCGCGCGCTGCTGCGCTTCCGGGTTCAGCGCGAGGAAGTTGCTCGGCGACGCCGCGTCGACGAACTGCTGCACCGCGAAGCGGACGCGGGCGCGGGTCTTGTCGTCGCCCTGCACCTGCTCGGCCATGCGCTGCAGCGTGCGCGCGTTGAGCAGATACAGCTGCGCGGTGAAGTGGGCGAGGCGGTTCTCGGTCCAGGACGCATCGGAAAAACGGCGGTCCTTCAGCGGCACGGCCGCAGTACCGGAGTCCTTCGATTCACCGATCGCGGCGTTCCACAGCTCGCCGGCCTGGCGCAGGTACTCGGACTGCAGCTGGCTCCACGCATCGGGCGCGACCTGCATCGCCTGCAGCTGCTTGACGGCATCGCCCAGGCCCAGCGACAGGCCGCTCGCGGCCTGCTGTGCCTGACGGGCCCACTGTTCGAAACCCTGGAACGATGCGCCGGTGAAACCGGCCTCGGCGTTGTTCGCGCTCATGTGTCTCCTCATGCGGACCCGTGCAAGAAGCTTGCCACAGTCGATCATGGCGATCACTGCGGCGGCATCGCATATGCTCAGGCGCTTTGTAGCCCGTTCAGCTTACCCCCGCGTGACGACGCCGTGGCGATGCCCCGAGGAAATCGTTGATGTATCTGGTTGCCATCGCGTGGATGTACGTGGTGCTGATGATGGCCGTCGCCGAGGCCTTCAGCCCGCAGGGCTCGGTGCTTGGCGCGATGGTGACGTTCGTGCTCTACGGACTGGTCCCGCTGTCGATCGTGATGTATCTGATGGGCACGCCGCAGCGGCGAGCGCGGCGAAGAAGGGCGGAAGCAGCCGAAGCGGCAGAGGCGGCAGAAGTGGCAGGAACGGCGGCGCGGGACGCGCCGCAGCCCCCCGCGATCGACGCCGGTTCAGCGCAATCGGATGACCGCGGCCATGCGCCCGCTGCGCAGGCCGTCGACGCGCTCGTGCCGGAACGAAAAGAATCGTGAGGGCTCGCTGAGCGTGCACCAGCCGCCGCCCGAGATGGCGTGAAGGCCGATGGCTTCGAGCCTGCGACGCGCCAGGCCGCACAGATCGGCGCGCCAGCGCGGCTCGCCCTGCGCATTGGGCTCGAAGCGCAGCAAGGGCTGATCGCGATGGAACGGTTCGGCGCCGAAGGCCTCGAGCACATCGGCGCCGACCTCGAACTGCGCCGGCCCGATGCAGGCGCCCAGCCATGCGCGGATCGATGCGCCGTCGCAGCCGGCGGCCTCGCGCATCGCGGCGACGGTCTGCTCGAGCACGCCGGCGGCGAGTCCCCGCCAGCCTGCATGCGCCGCGCCGACCACGCCCGGGCCGGCGAACAACACCGGCAGGCAATCGGCCACCATCACCGCGCAGGCGAGCGCGGGATCGGTGCTGATGGCGGCATCGGCAGGCTCCGGATCGGCGCCGGGCAGCGCGTGCTCGGCGCGCAAACGCAACACGGTGGTCCCGTGAACCTGCTTCAGGAACACCGGCTCGCCACCGATCGCGGCGGCGACGCGGCGCCGGTTCTCGACGACATGCGCCGGATCGTCGCCCACCGAGCGGCCGAGGTTCAGGCTCGCCAGCCCGCGCTGCTCAGCCGGTGCGTCGAGGCCGCCGCTGACGCCGCCGGCGCGCGTCGTCATGAAGGCCTGGACCTGCGGCGCATCCCAGTCCGGCACCAGCCAGTCGGGATGCGGCGCGGCGGCGGGCGCGTCATTCCGCATCGGGGCAGGCGCTCGGCTGGGTCTTGCTGAAAGCGTCGAGGGCCATGCAGTTCGCATGGATCTTCATGACGGTGGGCACGTGATCGAGCCGGCAGTCGAAGCGCTGCGCGTTGAACACCTGCGGCACGAGCAGGCAATCGGCCATCGTCGGCGTGTCGCCGAAGCAGAAACGGCCCGAGCGCCCTTCCGCCTTCAGCCGGTGCTCGACGACCGACAGGCCGCTTTCCACCCAATGCTGGTACCAGCGGGTCTTGTTCTCGTCGCTGAGGCCGAGGTCCTTGACCAGGTAGCGCAGCACGCGCAGGTTGTTCAGCGGATGGATCTCGCAGGCGATGTCCTGGGACAGCGCGCGGATGTAGGCGCGGCAGAGCGCGTCGCCGGGGAGGAGACTGGGCTCGGGATACTTTTCGTCCAGGTATTCGATGATCGCCATCGACTGCGTGACGATGGCGTCGCCGTCCTTGAGCAGCGGCACGATGCGCGAGGCGGAGACGCCGGCGTGCGACTCGTTGAACTGCTCGTTCTTCGCGAGGTGGACGGACTTGTAGTCGAAGTCCAGGCCCTTGATCGCCATCGCGATGCGCACGCGGTAGGAGGCGGATGAACGGAAGTAGTTGTAGAGCTCCATGGCGGGGAATCATGCCACGCGAGGCCGCTACACTGCGCCCCATGTTCCAAGCGCGGCGCCATCAGCATTGCTCCACCTGCGGCGGTCAGATCGAGTACCGCGTGCCGGCCGACGACAACCGGGAGCGGGCCACCTGCACGGTGTGCGGCGCGATCCATTACGAGAATCCGCTGAACGTCGTCGGCACGCTGCCGGTGTGGGGCGATCAGGTGCTGCTGTGCAAGCGGGCGATCGAGCCCCGGCTGGGCAAGTGGACGCTGCCGGCGGGCTTCATGGAACTGGGCGAGACGCTCGCCGAGGGCGCGGCGCGCGAGACGGTCGAGGAGGCCGGCGCGCGCATCGAACTGCAGAACCTGTACTGCGTGATGAACGTGGTGCGTGTCGGCCAGGTGCATCTGTTCTACCGCGCGAAGCTGCTGAGCCCCGAGTTCGATCCGGGTCCGGAGACGCTGGAAGCCAGGCTCTTCCACGAGCACGAGATTCCCTGGGACGAGATCGCCTTCCACACGATCCGCGAAGCGCTGCAGCGCTTCTTCGACGACCGCCGCGGCGGCAACGGGTATCCGTTGCATACGGCGGATATCGACTGACAGCGCGTCCCGCTCAGGCCGCCAACGGACGGTCTTGCGCGGTGTGCCAGAACTCCACGATCTCGACGACGACGACCTTCGCGACGTAGCGAAGCACGTAACGCTTGTCCTTTCCAACCCCCCACTCCCGCACGCGAGGGTCGATGCGCCGGCCAAACTCCGGATGTCGCACGATCAGGTCCGCAGCGGCGCGCGCATCAACGTAGAGCCGATCGGCTGCCTGCTGATTGCGCTCCGCGAGATATCGGACTTGACGCTGGAGTTGGGCTCGGGCTTCGCGGGTCCAGCGGGCCCTCACCCACCGCGCTCCTGGCGACGGCGAATGTCAGCCATCATCTGCGCGTCTTCGGCCTCAATTTCCTCTTCGGGCACCAAGTCCCCGCGCAACGCTGCTTTCACGCCGTTGTCGAGACGGCGCTCCATGAGTACTTCATGGAGCGTCACATCGGGCTCATCGGGATCCGTGCGCTCGACCCAGCGCTTGACGAGGAACTCGACCAGTTCATTCATGTCCACGTTGATGCGCGTGGCGAGCGCCTCGACGCGGGCCTTGATCTGCTCGTCAATCTGGACGTGGAAATCGACGCGCGGCATGAACGGTTCAATCGGTTGGAGAACGGCGGACATTCTGCACCTGCTCTTTCAGCGACAAGAGGAAGGCGCGGATTCTGAGAGCTTCAAAACGCTTGGCAAGAGTGCTTGACGGCCATCAAGCGATTCAACGACTTCGATGAGTCAGGGCTTGATCTCCTGCGCCGAAGCCCACGGCCCGGTGATGCCGTCGAGCTCGCAGTCCCACAGCGCCTGCGCGTCGAGCGCGTCCGTCACGCCCTCCGCGTAGACCTTCAGCGACAGGCTGCGCAGCATGACCACCAGGCTGCGCACGAAGGCCGCGCGCGCGACATCCGCCGACACCCCCGACACCACCGCGCTGTCCAGCTTCACGTAGTCCAGGCCGGCCTGGAAAAGACGATCGATTTGAGCCAGTCCCGCACCGGCGTGCTCCAGGCCCAGTTGAACCCCCAGCGGCCTCAACTGGCGGCCCAGTTCCTGCAGCGCCTCGAAGTGCTGCACGGCTGCGGGCTCGGCGAGCTCCAGCCCGATCTGCCGCCGCGCCGCCGACGGCGCGGCCTGCACCAGCTCGCGCGCCCGCGCGATGAAGCTGCCGTCGTTGAGCGACGCCGGCGCCACGTTGACGCAGCGCGGCCGGCGGTCCTGCTGCGAGGCCTGCAGCGCCAGCGCCAGCGCCTGCAGGTCGGCCTCGGCGCTCAAGCGGTGCCGCAAGGCCAGCGGCAGCCAGCGCGCCGCGGGCTCGAATTCGCCGACGGGATTGAGCTTGAGTTGCAGCGGGCATTCGAGATGCAGCACCTGCCGGTCGCGGCCGATCAGCGGGAACTCCAGCAAGCGGCTGCGCTGCTGCGCCAACGCGTCCGAGATCAACGCGCGCCACGCCCGCTCGCCCTGCGCGACTTCGTCCGACGGCGGCGCCTCGCGCAGCTCCAGCACGACGCCCTCGCCCTGCTCCGCCTTCGCCAGCGCCGCGTCCGCCGCGGCGAACCAGGCGCTCATCGGCTGGTCGCGCATGAGCTCGACCGCGCCCAGCGCGACGCCCACGCCCGATCCCAGGTTCTGCAAGCCGGCGCGCAGCGCATCGGCCAGCGCCTGCGCCGTGTCGCCGACGACATTGGGCGCCGGCAGCCACAGCGCGAAGTCCGAGCCATTCAGCCGGCCCGCCAGGCAGCCACGCACCTGCTCCGGATAGACGCGCAGCGCCTGCGCGATCGCCACCAGCGCCTGGTCCGTCGCGCCATGTCCGAGCCGCTGGTTCAGCCCCTGCAGGTCCTTCAGCCGCAGCAGCACCAGGCCGGCGCGCAGCGGGCCGTCATCGCGCTCGAGCCCGGAATTCAGCTCGGCCACGAACTGCCGCCGGTGCGACAGCCCCGTCAACTCGTCGCACAGCAGCTGGTGATGCAGCGTGCGCAGTTGCTCGGCCTGCGCCTCGAACATCTGGCGCGTGCGCACCACCATCGTGTTCATGGCGCTGGTGAGCTTGCGCATCTCCGGCACGCGCGGCTCCAGCACCGTCTCGAAGCGGCCCTGCGTGACGCCCTCGGCCTGCCGCACCGCGGTGTCCAGCGGCCGCCGCAGCCGTGACAGCACGATCGCCGCCGCCACGCCCGTGACCACGCCCACCAGCAGCAGCCAGCTCGCCGTGCTCAGCGTCGCGCGCCACAGCGCCTCGTGCACGTAGCCGGTCTGGCCGCGCAACTCGATCTCGCCGGCCGACTTCCAGCCATCGGACACCTTGGCCACGCCCGCCGCCACCTCCAGCGGCAGCAGCGCCACGAACCAGCCCGGCGCATGCGAGATCTGCGGCGTCTCCAGATGCCGCTCGAACACCTGCGCCCCGCCGGCGTCGCGCCAGCGCACGCTCTCATAGGCGCCCGCGTCGAACTGCGCCGAGATCAGCAGCGACATCAGCTCCGCGTCGCCCTTCTGCTGCGACAGCGCCAGCGCCAGCGCATTCGCGTTGTCGGCGTTCTTCAGCTGCGCCTGCGTCTGCAGCAGCTCGCGCAGCGACCAGGTGCTCACCGCCACCCCGCCCAGCACCGAGGCCAGCACCGCGCCCAGGACCAGGCACCAGATTTGTCTTATCAGGGACATGTCTTGAATTCTCCGTCGCCCGTTGTCTCGCCGTGTCCAGCCGCGCTCATCAGAAGCCCTCCGCCTTGGCCTTGGCCAGCAGGTCGCGCCACAGCGACAGCCGCACCAGCGGATTGCCCGCCGTCGTGGCGCCGACGCCGCTCCACAGGCCCTCCCCGTTGAAGCTGAACACCGGTGTCAGGTCCGGCCGCAAGGACGCGGCCCGGATCTCGGGATTGATATTGTCCAGAATCAGAGGCTCCGCCTCCGGCTGCGGATAGTAGGCCAGGACCATGTGCGCCTGGGGCCGGCCCTGGAACTGCGCCCGCACATAGACCATCCGCAGCCTGGACTGCGGCACGCCTGCCGCCAGCAGGCTCATGTACTTGCCGATCGCGTAGTCCTCGCAATCGCCGGCGCCCTTGTCCAGCATCTCCAGCGGCGTGGCCCAGTAATCGATCTGGCCCCAGACCTCGATATCGTCCCGGAACGCGACACGCTGGTTGAAGAAGTCGTTCACCGTCGCGAGCCGGTCCCCCTCGTCGGGCTGCGCCGCCGCGCGCTCGGCCATCTGGATCATGGCCCTCACCGCGGCCTGTGTCCTGGGGGACAGCTTCGCCGCCGATTCCGTCAGCCGCTCCCGGTCCCAGCCCCAGGCCAGCGCCGACCACAAGCCGACCACGCAGGCCAGCGCCGCCAGCGCCGGCCGAAGGCGCCGGCGCACGCGCGCCGCGCTGCGAGTGACGAATCGTGACATGCGCAGCAATGTATCCGCCTCCGCATCCAGGTCCGGACGAACCGCGATGCCGTCGCGGACAACCGGCAATTTGCCGCACCCCCTTCACGCGGCGGGCCGGGGAGCGCCGGGATAATCCGGCCCTCACATGAAGACCCAAGCCGTCCGCCAGGAGCTGGACCAGGCCCGCGCCAACGGGCCGCTGCGCCAGATCCAGATCCCCCCGTGCCCGGAGCTGCTGCAGCGGCTGCGGGCGGCGATGTCCCTGCCCCAGCCCGACCTCAACGAGGTGGCCCGCATCGCTGCCGCGGACGTGGCCATGTCCGCGACGCTGCTGCGCGTGGCCAACAGCCCGCTGCACTTGGTGGCAGGCCACGTGCCCTGCACCACCGTCGGGCAGGCGATGTACCGGCTGGGCCTGGACGAGAGCGCCGCGCTGATGCAGGCCTTCCTGGTCCGGCATGCCATCCCGGTCAACAGCCCGCACCTGCTGCGCTTCTGGCAGCGCTCGGCCAAGCGCGCGACCGCGATGGGCTTCATCGCCCGCCAGTTGCCCGGCATGCGCGTGGACCTGGCGCAGAGCTATGGCCTGTTCTGCCATGTCGGCATGCCGGTGCTGCTGCAGAGCGTGCGCGGCTACGGCGCCACCATGGTCGAGGCCGCCGCCCGCATCGACCGCCCCTACATCAAGACCGAGAACGTCAATCACCGCACCGACCATGCCGTGGTGGGCGCGCTGGTGATCAAGGTCTGGCACCTGGCGCCGGAGTTGATGACCGCCATCCGGCTGCATCACGACTTCGAGGCACTGACCGACGGCTCGATCGAGCCCGAGGTCCGCACGCTGATCGCCGCGGGCCTGATCGCCGAGCAGTTGATGCGCCAGCACGAGGGGCTGGACGCGGACGTCGACTGGGCCGTCCATCGCGAGGCCGCGATGGCCTGGCTGCATCTCTCGGCGGACGAGCTCGAGCAGTGGGACGAGGCGCTGCGTCCGCTGCTGGACGAGGCCTGAGTTCAACGGGCGGCCCGCCGCGCGGGCTCAGCCGCGGACCGCGACGCGCGCGGCGGCGAGGTCCCAGCGGGCGCAGCCGACGCTCTTGAACAGCCGCGTGCGGCCATCGTCGACCGGCGCATGACCCATCACCAGGTCCTCGATCGAGGCCTGCGGCTCGAAACGGCCGGCCGCCATCAGATCGCCGGCCTCGGCCTGCGCGCCGACCGGATCGTCGACCCACACCTGCGCGCCGCGCACCAGCTCGGGCGGCAGCTCGACCATGTCATCGCGGAACGCGCCCACGCCGATCACCACCGCCCCTTCGCCGACGCCGGGCCGCAGCACCGGCACGCGGCTCGTCGTCGCGCAGACGATCACGTCCCAGGCATGGCGCGTCTGCGATTCGGCCGGCAGCGGCTCGACGCCGAGCTCCTCGACGAAGGCCGGCGCCGACTGATGCGCCTGCACATGGATGGTGGCCTGCGGATGCAGCGCCTGCAGCGCCTCGACATGCGCGCGCGCCTGTACGCCGCCGCCGACGACCAGCGCGCGGCGCGGCGCCTGGCGGGCCAGGTATTGCAGCGCCAGCATGCTGACGGCGGCCGTGCGGCGCGCCGTCAGCGCGGGGCCGTCCAGCACCGCCAAGCGCTGGCCGGTGCGGCTGTCCAGCACGACGACCTCGCCCGAGATCGTCGGCAGGCCCAGCGAGGCATTGAGCGGATGCACGCTGACGAGCTTGGTGATCGACAGCGTGTCGCTCAGGCAAGGCATCACCAGCAGCACGCCGTCCTGACGCAGCGGCAGGACCTGCCGCGGCGGACAGGTCAGGCGGCCGTCGCGATGCTCGCGGCACACCAGCGCGATCTCCTCCATCAAGAGGGACCACGGCAGCGCCCGCGCGGTGGCGGCGGCGTCCAGGACCAGCATCCGCTCGCGTGCTCCGGGCGCCGCGCTTACTTGCGGGCCGGCGGCACGTCGGTGCACGAGCCGTGCGCGACTTCCGCGGCCAGACCGATCGACTCGCCCAGCGTCGGGTGCGGGTGGATGGTCTTGCCGATGTCGACCGCGTCCGCGCCCATCTCGATCGCCAGCGCGATCTCGCCGATCATGTCGCCCGCATGCGTGCCGACGATGCCGCCGCCGATGATGCGGTGGGTCTCCTCGTCGAACAGCAGCTTGGTGAAGCCCTCGTCGCGCCCGTTGGCGATCGCGCGGCCCGAGGCGGTCCAGGGCAGCAGGCCCTTCTTGACCTTGATGCCGCGCGCCTTGGCCTCGTCCTCGGTGACGCCGACCCAGGCCACTTCCGGATCGGTGTAGGCGACGCTGGGGATCACGCGCGCGTCGAAGCGCGACTTGGCCAGCGCGTCGTCGCCGAGCAGCTCACCGGCGATGACTTCCGCCGCCACGTGGCCCTCGTGCACCGCCTTGTGCGCCAGCATCGGCTGGCCGACGATGTCGCCGATCGCGAAGACGTTGGGCACGTTGGTGCGCATCTGCACGTCGACCGGGATGAAGCCGCGGTCGGTGACCACGACGCCGGCCTTGTCCGCGCCGATCTTCTTGCCGTTGGGCGTGCGGCCCACCGCCTGCAGCACCAGGTCGTAGACCTGCGGCTCCTTCGGGGCGCCCTCGCCTTCGAACGTCACCTTGATGCCTTCGGGCGTGGCTTCGGCCGCGACCGTCTTCGTGTTCAACATGATGTTGTCGAAGCGCGGCGCGTTCATCTTCTGCCAGACCTTGACCAGGTCGCGGTCCGCGCCGGTCATCAGCGTGGGCAGCATCTCCACGACATCCAGGCGCGCGCCCAGCGTCGAGTACACGGTGCCCATCTCCAGGCCGATGATGCCGCCACCGACGATCAGCATGCGCTTGGGCTTGCTGGTCAGCTCCAGCGCGCCGGTCGAGTCGATCACGCGCGGGTCGTTCGGCATGAAGGGCAGGCGCACCGCCTGCGAGCCTGCCGCCAGGATGATCTTCTTGAACTTCAGCGTCTGGGTCTTGCCGGTGCGCTCCTGGCCCTCGCCGCCGGTCTCCTCGACCGACAGGTGGTTGGCGTCCAGCAGCGAGCCGTAGCCGCGCACGACCGTGACCTTGCGCATCTTGGCCATCATGGCCAGGCCGCCGGTCAGCTTGCCGATGACCTTCTTCTTGTGCGTGAGCAGCTTGGGCAGCTCGACCTTGGGCTCGCCGAACTCGACGCCCAGATCGGCGAAGTGCTTGACCTCGTCCATCACCGCCGCGACGTGCAGCAGCGCCTTGGACGGGATGCAGCCGACGTTCAGGCAGACGCCGCCCAGCGTCGCGTAGCGCTCGACCAGCGCGACCTTCAGGCCCAGGTCGGCCGCGCGGAACGCCGCCGAGTAGCCGCCGGGACCGCCGCCGAGCACGATCACGTCGTACTCGCCTTCGGCCGGGCCGGTGTAGGTGGCGGCCTGCGGGGCTCGCGCCGCAGGTGCGGCCGCCGCTGCGGGAGCCGCCGCGGCCGGAGCGGGCGCGGAGGCCGACGGCGCGGGCGCTGCCGCCGCATCGCTCTCCAGCACGACGATCAGGTCGCCCTGGTTGATCTTGTCGCCCAGTTTGACCTTGAGCTCCTTGACCACGCCGGCCGTCGAGGACGGGATCTCCATCGAGGCCTTGTCGGACTCGACGGTGACCAGGCTCTGCTCCTGCTTGATCGTGTCGCCGACCTTGACCAGGACCTCGATGATCGCGACGTCCTTGAAGTCCCCGATGTCGGGAACCTTGACTTCAACCAATGCCATGTCAGGTCCTTCCGATCAGAGCGCGATCCGACGGAAGTCGGCCAGCAGCGAGGCGAAGTACACGTTGAAGCGGGCTGCGGCCGCACCGTCGATGACGCGGTGGTCCCAGCTCAGCGACAGCGGCAGGATCAGGCGCGGCGCGAACTGCTTGCCGTCCCACACCGGACGCGTCTGCGACTTGCACACGCCCATGATCGCGACTTCCGGCGCGTTGATGATCGGCGTGAAGTAGGTGCCGCCGATGCCGCCCAGCGACGAGATCGAGAAGCAGCCGCCCGTCATGTCGGCCGGGCCGAGCTTGCCGTCGCGGGCCTTCTTGGCCAGCTCCGACATCTCCTGGCTGATCTGGAAGATGCCCTTCTTGTCGCAGTCGCGGATCACCGGCACGACCAGGCCGTTGGGTGTGTCCGCGGCGAAGCCGATGTGGAAGTAGTTCTTCAGGACCAGCGTGTCGCCGTCCAGCGAGGCGTTGAATTCGGGGAACTTCTTCAGCGCCGCGACGGTCGCCTTGATCATGAAGGCCAGCATCGTCACCTTGATGCCGGACTTCTCGTTCTCCTTGTTCAGCTGGACGCGGAAGGCTTCGAGCTCGGTGATGTCCGCGTCGTCGTGGTTGGTGACGTGCGGGATCGTGACCCAATTGCGATGCAGGTTGGCGCCGCTGATCTTCTTGATCCGCGACAGGTCCTTGCGCTCGACCGGGCCGAACTTCTCGAAGTCGACCTTGGGCCAGGGCAACAGGCCCGGGAAGGCGCCACCGCCGGCAGCGCCGCCCGCCGGCGCGGCCGCCTTCTGCGCCGAGGTCTGCGCGGTGCCGGCCATCACGGCCTTCACGAAGGACTGGACGTCGGACTCGGTGATGCGGCCCTTGGCGCCGGAGCCCTTCACTTCCTCGAGCGGCACGCCCAGCTCGCGCGCGAGCTTGCGGATGCTCGGCGAGGCGTGCGGCAGCTTGCCGGTGGGCTTGGTCGGCTCATGCGGAGGCAGCGCGGCGGTCGGGACCTGGCGCTCCACCGGCGCGGGGGCGCTCGCGGTGGCCGGTGCCGGTGCCGCGGCGGCCTGCGCCGGGGCGGGCGCGGCAGCGGCGGGTGCCGGCGAGGCAGCGCCACCGGCGGCCTCGATCACGGCGATCTTCGTGCCCTTAGACACCTTGTCGCCCAGCTTGACCAGCAGCTGCTTGATCACGCCGCCGTGCGAGGACGGGATCTCCATCGAGGCCTTGTCGGATTCGACGGTGATCAGGCTCTGCTCGGTCTTCACCGTGTCGCCGACCTTGACCAGCACCTCGATCACCGCGACCTCGTCGAAGTCGCCGATGTCCGGCACGACGATGTCGACCGGGCCGGCCGATGCGGCCGGGGCGGCTGCGGCCGCGGGGGCTGGAGCGGGCGCGGCCTGCGGCGCCGGGGCGGCGGCCGCGGGAGCCGGCGCAGAAGCCGGCACGGCAGCGGCCGGCGCGGGGGCCGCGGCGGCATCGCTTTCCAGCACGACGATCAGGTCGCCTTCGTTCAGCTTGTCGCCGAGCTTGACCTTCACTTCCTTGACGACGCCCGCCGCCGAGGACGGGATCTCCATCGAAGCCTTGTCGGACTCGACCGTGACCAGGCTTTGCTCAGCCTTCACCGTGTCGCCGGGCCTGACCAGCAGCTCGATGATCGCGACGTCCTTGAAGTCCCCGATGTCGGGAACCTTGACTTCCACCAATGCCATAACTCGTGTCTCCAAGCCGCCCGCTTACGCGTACAGGGGGTTGATTTTGTCGACGTTGATGCCGTACTTCTTGATGGCTTCGGCGACCTTGGCCTGCGGGATCTTGCCTTCATCGGCCAGGCTCTTGAGCGCGGCCACGACGATGTAGTGGCGGTTGATCTCGAAGTGCTCGCGCAGCTTGGAGCGGAAATCGCTGCGGCCGAAGCCGTCGGTACCGAGCACCTTGTACGAGCGGCCGGCCGGGATGAAGGCGCGGATCTGCTCGGCGTAGTTCTTCATGTAGTCGGTCGACGCGATCACCGGGCCCTGCACCTTGCTCAGCTGCTGCGTCACGAACGGCACGCAGGCCAGCTCGGTCGGGTGCAGCAGGTTCCAGCGCTCGGCGTTCTGGCCGTCGCGGGCCAGCTCGTTGAAGCTGGGGCAGGACCAGACGTTCGCGCCCACGCCCCAGTCGGCTTCGAGCAGCTTCTTGGCGGCCTGGCTTTCGCGCAGGATGGTGCCCGAGCCGAGCAGGTTCACCGTCAGCGGGTGGGCCGCGGCGTCCTCCAGCAGGTACATGCCCTTGAGGATCTGCTCCTCGGTGCCGGCCTTCAGGCCGGGCATCGGGTAGTTCTCGTTGAGCAGCGTCAGGTAGAAGTAGACGTTCTCCTGGTTCTCGACCATGCGCTTCAGGCCCGAGTGCAGGATCACCGCCACCTCATGCGCGAAGGTCGGGTCGTAGCTGATGCAGTTCGGAATGGTGCCGGCCAGGATGTGGCTGTGGCCGTCCTCGTGCTGCAGGCCTTCGCCATTCAGCGTCGTGCGGCCCGAGGTGCCGCCCAGCAGGAAGCCGCGCGCCTGCATGTCGCCGGCGGCCCAGGCCAGGTCGCCGATGCGCTGGAAGCCGAACATCGAGTAGTAGACGTAGAACGGGATCATCACGCGGTTGTTCGTCGAGTACGACGTCGCCGCGGCGATCCAGCTGGCCATGCCGCCCGCCTCGTTGATGCCTTCCTGCAGGATCTGGCCGGCCTTGTCCTCGCGGTAGTACATGACCTGGTCCTTGTCGACCGGCGTGTAGTTCTGACCCGCGGGGTTGTAGATGCCGATCTGGCGGAACAGGCCTTCCATGCCGAAGGTGCGCGCCTCGTCGACCAGGATGGGCACGGTGCGCGGGCCCAGTTCCTTGTCGCGCAGCAGCGTGGTCAGGAAGCGGACGTAGGCCTGGGTGGTCGAGATCTCGCGGCCCTCGGCGGTCGGGTCCAGCACGGCCTGGAAGGTGGCCAGGTCCGGCACCTTCAGCGACTCGTCGGCCTGCGGGCGGCGCTTGGGCAGGTAGCCGCCCAGCGCCTGACGGCGCTGCTGCAGGTACTGCATCTCGGGGGTGTCGTCGGCCGGCTTGTAGAACGGGATCTTCGCCAGCTCGCTGTCCGGGATGGGAATGTTGAAGCGGTCGCGGAAGGCCTTGATGTCCTCGTCCTGCAGCTTCTTGGTCTGGTGCGCGGTGTTCTTGCCCTCGCCGATCTTGCCCATGCCGTAGCCCTTGACGGTCTTGATCAGCATGACGGTCGGCTGGCCGACGGTGTTCACCGCCTTGTGGTACGCCGCGTAGACCTTCTGCGGGTCGTGGCCGCCGCGGTTCAGGCGCCAGATGTCCTCGTCGGACATGCTCTCCACCATCTTCAGCAGTTCGGGGTGCTTGCCGAAGAAATGCTTGCGCACGAACGCGCCGTCATTGGCCTTGTAGGCCTGGTAGTCGCCGTCCAGCGTCTCCATCATGACCTTGCGCAGCAGCTCCTGCTTGTCGCGCGCGAGCAGCGGATCCCAGTACGAGCCCCAGATCAGCTTGATCACGTTCCAGCCGGCGCCGCGGAATTCGCTCTCCAGCTCCTGGATGATCTTGCCGTTGCCGCGCACCGGGCCGTCCAGCCGCTGCAGGTTGCAGTTGACGACGAAGATCAGGTTGTCCAGCTTCTCGCGCGCGGCCAGGCCGATGGCGCCCAGCGATTCGGGCTCGTCCATCTCGCCGTCGCCCAGGAAGACCCAGACCTTGCGCTTGGAGGTGTCGGCGATGCCGCGGGCGTGCAGGTACTTCAGGAAGCGCGCCTGGTAGATCGCCATCAGCGGACCCAGGCCCATGGACACCGTCGGGAACTGCCAGAACTCCGGCATCAGCTTCGGGTGCGGGTAGCTCGACAGGCCCTTGCCGTCGACTTCCTGGCGGAAGTTGTTCAGCTGCTCCTCGGTGATGCGACCTTCCAGGAAGGCGCGGGCGTAGATGCCGGGCGCGCTGTGGCCCTGGATGTACAGCAGGTCGCCGCCGTGCACGCCATCGTCACCGTGCCAGAAGTGGTTGAACCCGCAGCCCAGCATCGTCGCCAGCGAGGCGAAGCTGGAGATGTGGCCGCCCAGGTCGCCACCGTCTTCCGGATGCAGGCGGTTGGCGCGCACCACCATCGCCATCGCGTTCCAGCGCATGAAGGCGCGCAGGCGCTCCTCGATCTCGATGTTGCCGGGGAAGCGCTCTTCCTTGTCGGCGGGGATGGTGTTGACGTAGGCCGTGTTGGCCGAGAACGGCACGTCGATGCCGGCCTGGCGGGCGTGGTCGATCAGGGTCTCGAGCAGGAAGTGGGCGCGCTCGCCCCCTTCCTCGCCGATGACGGCGGACAGGGCGTCCAGCCATTCCCGGGTTTCGAGAGCGTCGGTGTCATTGGCGGCTGCGCCGAGGAACGACTGGGGCTGCGCGGACATGGGCTTGTCTCCTTGGTCTCAATCACGGCCTTCGGGCGTGGCGGCGGCCTGTGGCGCGGCGTCCGACGGGCCTTCGCGGCACCCGGGCCCAGGGGCCGAGCTTACGAAAACACCAGCGGCCGCGCATGCGTCGCCACCCTGCGGAAGGGCTATGGCGGCGGAGTGTCGCATAAGCCCTGGATTTTCCAAATAGCGCGATGCATTTCCATATTATGAAATATGGAGGCCGATTTTCGTGGCGATCCGTGACGGATGTCTTTCACGATGCGATCCGGGAATGCCCGGATCGGGAATAACCGGAGCGGTCACCGCCCGGGTGGCGTCGGTGTGCCCGGGATAATCGCGGCCATGTTGTCCCGCCTCGATGTCCAAGGCTTCGCGCGCCGTGCCCTGAATCCCGCCAAACGCCTGGTCTCGGCATGGTGGCGGCGCCAGTCCCCCTCGCGGCAGGACCGCTTCGCGACGCTGGGGCCGCTGCTGTCGGTGGTGCTGTTCCTGGCGGCGATCGTCTCGGCCTTCTGGTACCTGCGCAACGAGGAAATCGAGCGCGAGGCCGAGGCCGTCAAGCGCGACACCGAAATGGCGCAGCAGCAGATCCGCTCGCGCCTGATCGACAACGAGGACCAGCTCATCCCGCTGCAGCGCGACCTGGCCAACCGCGCGATCGACAACCTCGAGTTCACGCAGCGCGCGATGGCGATCGCGCGCAACCGGCCCGAGATCACCCACATCACCTGGCTGAACGCGCGCCGCGAGCGCCGCGTCAGCGTCGCCGCGATCGGCGAGCAGGCCGACTCGCTGATGACGCTGGAGGGCAGCGACCCGTCCATGCCCAACGGCCGCGCCAACAGCGAGCCCGAGCGCGCCTTCCAGGCCGCCCGCGACCGGCGCACGCGGGTCTACTCGGCCTCCTTCGCCGACGCCAACAACACCACCGTCTTCCAGATCCAGCTGCCCCTGAGCGACCGCAGCGGCTTCGCCGGCGTGCTCATCGCGGAGTACGCGGTCGAGGGTCTGCTGCGCTATTCGGTGCCCAACGAGCTGACCTCGCGCCACGCGGTGGCGGTGCTCGATCCGCGCGAGCAGGTCGTGGCCAGCACCGTCACGCCAATGCCCGGCAAGCGCGTCACGCGCGCCCCGATCTACTACGAGGTGCCGATGGCGCCCGCCCCCGGCCTGGTGCTGCGCGGCCAGGGCTACCGGACCTCGATCGGGCTGATCTCCAACACGCTGTTCTGGATGGTGATGGCGCTGTCGGTGCTGACCGTCTGGATGCTGCTGGGCACCTGGAAGCACATGCGCCGGCGCGCGCAGGTGCAGAACGCGCTCGCCGCCGAGACCAACTTCCGGCGCGCGATGGAGAACTCCATGCTGACCGGCATGCGCGCGATGGACCTGGAGACGCGCATCAGCTACGTCAACCCGGCGTTCTGCGCGATGACCGGCTTCGCCGAGTCGGAGCTGATCGGCCGCAAGCCGCCCTTCCCCTACTGGCCGCCCGACCGCTACGAGGAGAACCTGCGCCTGCTGCAGCAGGAGATGCAGGGCCGCAGCCCGGCCGGCGGCTCCGAGGTCAAGGTGATGCGCAAGGACGGCAGCATCTTCGACGCCCGCATGTATGTCTCGCCGCTGATCGACCCCAAGGGCAAGCAGAGCGGCTGGATGACCTCGATGACCAACATCACCGAGGCCAAGCGCGTGCGCGACCAGCTGTCCGCCTCGCACGAGCGCTTCACCACGGTGCTGGAAGGCCTGGACGCGGCGGTGTCGGTGCTGTCGGTGCAGCAGGGCGAGCTGCTGTTCGCCAACCGCAGCTACCGGCTGTGGTTCGGCGCCGATCCCAAGGGGCACGCGATGCTGGCCGGCTCGCAGCTGGGCGGCGCGACCAGCGCGAAGGAGGCCGGCTACGCCGAAGGCTACGACAGCGACGAGGAAGTCGACGACTACGGCGGCCTGCCGGCGCAGCACCTCACCGAGGTCGGCGCCGATTCGCGCGAGGTCTTCATCGCGCAGCTGGACATGTGGTTCGATGTCCGCGCCCGCTACCTGCAGTGGACCGACGGCCGCCTGGCGCAGATGCTGATCGCCACCGACATCACCGCGCGCCGCCATGCCGAGGCCCAGCAGCAGCAGCAGGCCGAGAAGGCGCAGGTCACCAGCCGCCTGATCACGATGGGCGAGATGGCATCGAGCGTCGCGCACGAACTCAACCAGCCGCTGACCGCGATCACCAACTACTGCAACGGCATGGTGTCGCGCGTGCGCGGCGACAACATCCAGAAGGACGACCTGATCGTCGCGCTGGAGAAGACGGCCAAGCAGGCGCAGCGTGCGGGCCAGATCATTCATCGCATCCGCGCCTTCGTGAAGAAGAGCGAGCCGCAGCGCCAGCCGGCCTTCGCGGCCTCGATCGTGGAGGACGCGGTGGAACTCGCGGGCATCGAGCTGCGCCGGCGCAACGTGCAGATCCACACCTACGTCGCGCAGCGGCTGCCAGTGATGCGGGTCGATCCCATCCTGATCGAGCAGGTGCTGCTGAACCTGCTCAAGAACGCCGCCGAGGCCATCGACAACGCGGCGCTGCCCCCCTCGCGGCGCCACATCGAACTGCGCGTCGTGCCCAAGCACACGGCGGAGCTGGGCGCCAACATCGAGTTCTCGGTGACCGACATGGGACCGGGTCTGCCGGTGGAGGTCATCGAGCGCATGTACGAGGCCTTCTTCTCCACGAAGGCCGATGGATTGGGCATCGGCCTAGGGTTATGCCGGTCCATCATCGAGTCGCACCAGGGGCGTATCCGGGCCGAGAACCTCTACAATGGCCCGTCCATCGTCGGGTGCCGGTTCGCGTTCACGATCCCCGTGGACATTCCACGTCCGGAGTCCCATCTCGCCAGCCACGACAAGGGCGGCGACACGGGGACGGGCACTGCTCACAACACCGCAGCAACACCATGAGCTTGATTCCGAAGAAGGGTAATGTCTACGTCGTCGACGATGACGAGGCAGTCAGAGATTCCTTGCAGTGGCTGCTGGAAGGCAAGGACTACCGGGTCAAGTGCTACGACTCCGCCGAGAGCTTCCTGAGCCGCTACGACCCGCGCGAGGTGGCCTGCCTGATCGCCGACATCCGCATGGAAGGCATGAGCGGGCTGGACCTGCAGGACAAGCTGATCGAGCGCAAGAGCCCGCTGCCCATCGTCTTCATCACCGGTCACGGCGACGTGCCGATGGCGGTGCAGACGATGAAGAAGGGCGCGGTCGACTTCATCGAGAAGCCGTTCAAGGAAGAAGAGCTGCTGTCGCTGGTCGAGCGCATGCTGGACCAGGCGCGCGGCGCCTTCGCGACGCAGCAGGAAGCGGCCAGCCGCGATGCGCTGCTGTCACGCCTGACGACGCGCGAGGCGCAGGTGCTGGAGCGCATCGTCGCCGGCCGCCTGAACAAGCAGATCGCCGATGACCTCGGCATCAGCATCAAGACGGTGGAGGCGCACCGCGCCAACATCATGGAGAAGCTCAACGCCAACACCGTGGCCGATCTGCTGAAGATCGCGCTGGGCGCGTCGGCGCCGGCCGCCAAGGCTGGCTGATCTCTCCCCGCATGCCCCGAGGCCGCCCTGTGCGGCCTCTTTCATTTCTGAGTTCCGGAGTACCCCCATGACCGCCCAACTGATCGACGGCAACGCCCTGTCCAAGCAACTGCGCGCCGAGGTCGCGAAGCGCGCCGCCGCGCTGACCGCGCGAGGCGTGAAGCCCGGCCTGGCCGTGGTGCTGGTCGGCGAGAACCCGGCGAGCCAGGTGTACGTGCGCAACAAGGTCAAGGCCTGCGAGGACGCCGGCATGCACTCGGTGCTGGAGAAGTACGCCGAGACGATGACCGAGGCGGAGCTGCTGGCGCGCGTGGACGCGCTGAACAACGATCCGGCGATCCACGGCATCCTGGTGCAGCTGCCACTGCCCAAGGGCATCGACGCGCACAAGGTGATCGAGGCGATCGCGCCGGAGAAGGACGTTGACGGCTTCCACGTGGCCAGCGCCGGTGCGCTGATGGTCGGCCAGGAGGGCTTCAAGCCCTGCACGCCGTACGGCTGCATGAAGATGCTGGAGTTCATCGGCTACGACATCAAGGGCAAGCACGCCGTGGTGATCGGGCGCAGCAACATCGTCGGCAAGCCGATGGCGATGCTGCTGCTGCAGGCCAATGCGACGGTGACGGTGTGCCACAGCGCGACGCCGGATCTGGCGCACTTCACGCGCCAGGCGGACATCGTCGTGGCCGCGGTGGGCAAGCGCAAGGTGCTGACGGCGGACATGGTCAAGCCGGGAGCGGTGGTGCTCGACGTGGGGATGAACCGCACGGAGGAAGGCAAGCTGTGCGGCGACGTGGATTTCGACGGCGTGAAGGAAGTGGCCGGCTGGATCACGCCGGTGCCGGGCGGCGTCGGACCGATGACGATCACGATGCTGCTGGTCAACACCATCGAATCGGCCGAGCGCGCCGCTGCGGCGCGCTGATCAGTTCGTATCCGCCTCGCGCAGCGTCTGCACGACCGGGCGCTGCAGCACGCCGCGCAGTGCCCACCAGCCGGCGAGTTGCGCCAGCACCGCGCCGCCGATGGTCGTGCCGATCAGCACGCCGGGCTTGAACTGCCATTCGAACTCGAACGCGTAATGCGTCAGCGCCCAGCCCAGCGCCTGCGCGGCCAGGCCCGCGAGCAGGCCCGCCAGCGCCCCCAGCCCGAGCAGTTCCGCCCGCTGCACCGCCGCCATCAGCGCGCTCGACGCGCCGAAAGCCCGCATCAGCGCGAACTCTCTCGTGCGCGCATCGCGTGACCCCACCGCCGCCACCAGCAGCACGACCACGCCCAGCGCCAGCGCCACCGCGAACAGCAGCTGCACGGCCATGATCACCTGCTCCAGCACCTGCTGAATCTGCTGCAGCTCGGCCGAGACATCGATCAGCGTCAGGTTCGGAAACTCGTTGACCAGCTTGCGATCGAGCGCCGCCGCGCCGCCCTGCCCTTGCGGCGAGCGGTAGGCCGAGATGTAGCTCACCGGCAGCTCCGGCATCGCCGCGCGCGGGTACAGCACGAAGAAGTTGACCCGCATCGAGCCCCAGTCGACCTTGCGCAGCGAGGTGATCTTCGATTCCACCATCACCCCCGCGATGTCGAAGCGCACCGAGTCGCCGAGCTTGAGCCCCAGTTGCTGCGCGAGCCCCTGTTCGACGCTGACGCCATCCTTGTCCTCCGGCGTCCACTTGCCGCCCGCGAGCTGGTTGTGCGATGGAAGTTCCGCGCTGTGGCTGAGGTTGAACTCGCGCTCCACCAGGCGCTGCGCGCGCTCCTCGGTGAAGCGGCTGGCGCTCACGGCCTCGCCGTTGATCGCCACCAGGCGGCCGCGGATCATCGGATACCAGTCGTAGTCCTTGACCCCCGCCTTCTCCAGGCCGGCACGGAAGCCCTCGCCCTGCTCCGGCTGGATGTTGATGACGAAGCGATCCGGCGCGTTGGCGGGCGTCGCGGCGCGCCAGCTCTCGATCAGGTCGGTGCGCATCAGCACCAGCAGCGCCAGCGCCAGCAGTCCCAGCGACAGCGAGCCGACCTGCAGCACCGCGAAGGCCGGCCGCGCGGCGACCTGGCGGGTCGCGAGCAGCAGCCAGCGCGGCGCGCCGGCCTGCGGCACCAGGCGCCGCAGCGCGAGCACCGCGCCATACGCCAGCAGCGCGAACACGCCTAGCGCAACCGCGAACCCTCCGGTGGCCACCAGGCCCAAGCGCCAGTCCGCGGACAGCGCCGTCAGCACCGCCGCGAAACCCAGCACCCCTGCCAGCAGCACCGCGATCGAGCCCAGCTTGGGCCGGCCCAGTTCACGCCGGATCACCCGCAGCGGCGGCACCGCCGCGAGCTGCAGCACCGGCGGCAGGCCGAAGCCCAGCAGCAGGCTCATGCCCATGCCCAGTCCGAGCAGGACCGGCCAGACGCCGGGCGCCGGCAGGTTGACCTCGATCAGCCCCGCCAGCATCGCGATGAAACCGAAATGCAGCAGGAACCCCAGCAGCACGCCGGCCGCGCTCGCGAGCAGGCCGACGGTGGCGAACTCCAGCGTGAACACCCAGGCCAGGCGCCGCTGCGGCTGACCGAGCACGCGCAGCATCGCGCAGTCATCCAGATGACGGTTCGCGAACTCCCGCGCCGCCAGCGCCACCGCGATCGCCGCCAGCAGCGCGGCCAGCAGCGCCACCAGGTTCAGGAATTTGGTCGCGCGGTCCAGCGTCTGGCGCATCTCGGGACGGCCGGTCTCGAGCGACTCGAGCCGCACGCCGCGCCAGTTCGCGTCCTTCATCTGCTGCCGGGCCCGCGCGTTGAACTGCTGCACCGCCGCCTCCGGCCCGATCACCGCGAAGCGGTAGGTGATGCGGCTGGCCGGCTGGATCAGCGCCGTGGCGGCGATGTCGGATTGCGCGAGCATCACGCGCGGCGCGAAGTTCAGGAAGCCGGCGCCGCGGTCGGGCTCGTTCGAGATCTCGCCGGCGATCTTCAGCGTCGCGTCGCCCAGCAGCAGCGGATCGCCGACCTTGAGCCCGAGCGCGCTGAGCACGCCCGTGTCCACCCACACCGTGCCCGGCGCCGGCGCGGCGACCTGGCGGCCGTCCTTGAGCGTCAGCGCGCCGCGCAGCGGGTATTCCGCGCCAACCGCCTTGACGGCGACCAATCGGCTGCCGCCGCCCTGATCCTCGCTGGCGCGCGCCATGCTCGGGAAGTTCAGCGTGTCGACGTTGCGCAGGTGCAGCTGGCGGGCGAGTTCACGCACGGGCGCCGGGGTCGGCTGGTCGCTCGCGACCACCGCGTCACCGCCCAGCAACTGGGCCGCGTCGCGCCGCAGCCCTTGATCGAGGCGGTCGGACAGGAAGGCCACCGCGCACACGGCGGCGACCGCCAGCATCAAGGCCAGCACCAGCAGGTGGAGCTCGCCGGCGCGGAAGTCGCGCCAGGTCTGCAGCGCCATCTGCCGCCACAGCGACGGCGGGCGGCGCGAGGAGGGAGAGCTGGAAGGAGCCGGAGACGAGGCCGCCGGGCTGCTCGGCGGCGAAACAGACGAGGAGGACGGGGAAGACGGATGCGCGCTCATGCGCGGACTGTAGCGAACCGCATGCCCGCGCGCTGATGACGGGATGTGCTCATGCAATTGGCTTGAACAGTCCGTGCAACCGGTTTAGACGATGCGGGAAGTCATCGGGCGTTCAATGGCTGCCATGAACACGCATTTCCCTCCCCTGTTCGTGTCGCACGGCTCGCCAATGATCGCGCTGGAGCCCGGCGACACCGGCGCCTTCCTGCAGCGGCTGGGCCGGACGCTGGACGCCCACTGGGGCCGGCCGCGGGCCGTGCTGGCGGTGTCCGCGCACACGACGGCGCGCGAGCCGGTGCTGCTGGGCGCCGACCGCCACCAGGCGGTGTACGACTTCGGCGGCTTCCCGCCGCCGCTGTACCAGCTGCGCTACGACGCCCCCGGCGAACCCGCGCTGGCGGCGGCGCTCGGCGAATCGCTGGGCGTGCCCGTGCTCGATCATGGTGGACTGGATCACGGCATCTGGACCGCGCTGCGCTTCCTGTACCCGGATGCCAGCGTGCCGGTCGTGCCGCTGGCGCTGACGCCGCAAGCCTCGCCCGGCCAGTTGATGGCGCTGGGGGACCGGCTGGAGGATCTGTCGCGCGATGGCGTGCTGATCCTCGGCACGGGAAGCATCACCCACAACCTGCGCCTGCTGATGCGCCCCGGCGCCTCGGGCGGCCGTGTCGCCGAGGACTCGCCGGAGATGCCCGAATCAGCGGCCTTCCGCGACTGGTTCGCGCAGCGCTCGGCCGAGCGCGACTGGGCCGCGCTCGCGGCCTATCGCGCGCAGGCGCCGCATGCGGTGCTGATGCACCCGACCGACGAGCATCTGCTGCCGTGGTTCGTCGCCGCCGGCGCGGGCGGTCATGCCGCGGCGCCAGTGCGCGTGCACGACGGCGTCACCTTTGGCTGTCTGGGCATGGACGCGTACGCGTTCGGGCCGCAGGGGCAGGCGCTGCAACAGGCGCTGCAACAGGAGATGCCCCAAGCGATGCCACAAGCGCAGTGAAGGACGCCGGATGGCGAGGCGGCGCTCAGCCGCCCGCCAGGAGGCCGTCCGCCAAGAGGTCGCCCGCGGGGCGGCCGCTCACAGGAAGATCGCGGCCAGGATCCCCAGGATCAGCGCCCACTTGACGACGTAGTAGCCGGTGCGCGATCTCGCCTTGAACGCCTTGAAGAACAAGCGCACCTTGTATGCGTGATAGAAGAACTTGTTGAGCCCGCCAATGGGCTCGCTCTCCAGGTTCTGTGTCGCGGCCGAGGTCATCACCAGCTTGCCGAAGGCCCGGTTCAGCCAGCGGATCGGCGCGAAGTACACCGGCCGCTCGACGTCGCAGAACAGGATCACGCGCTGATGCGTCGTGGTGTTCTCGGCGTAGTGGATGAAGGTCTCGTCGAACATCACGTCCTCGCCGTCCTTCCAGTGGTAGCGCTGGCCGTCGACCTCGATGTAGCAGCCCGGATCGTTGGGCGTGGTCAGGCCGAGGTGGTAGCGCAGCGAGCCCGCGTACGGATCGCGGTGGCGTACCAGCTTCGCGCCGGGCGGCAGCGACGCGAACATCGCCGCCTTCACGCCCGGAATGCGCTTGAGCAGCTCCACCGTCTGGGGGCACAGCGCGTTGGCCGAGTCCATGTCCCGGTCGTACCACTTCAAGTAGAAGCGCTTCCAGCCGGTGCGGAAGAACGAGTTGAAGCCGATGTCGTTGTAGCCCGAGGCGGCCTTGATGTAGCCCTCGTCGTTGAGCTTGAGGGCCTCGTCGCGGATCACCTGCCAGTTGTCGCGCAGCAGCGCCAGCTCGGGGAAGTCGGCGGTTTTCAGATAGGGCGTGGACGGGGCGCGGGAGAACAGGTACATGACCGCGTTGATCGGCGAGATCAGCACGGTGAAGTCGGTCAGGGCACGGGCCAGCTTGAAGCGGACGCGGCCGCGGAAATGGGCATACAGCGCCGAGGCGATGAAGATCGCCAGCACCCAGTAACGCGTGGGCGGCAGCCAATCGGCCATGTGCGGGGCTCCAGAAGACGAGGCGCGGATTATCGGCGATCGAACACGCGCGACACCGCCCAGATCGCCAAGCCCCCCACGCGAGGGCGACATCCACCCATCCGGTGGAGATCCAGCCGAATCCCGCCGCGGTGACGGGGGCTTCTGCGGCCGGAATCAGGGTTCTGGAGCGGGCGAAGGGAGTCGAACCCTCGTCATTGGCTTGGGAAGCCAAGGTAATAGCCGTTATACGACGCCCGCAGTGGGAGCGGATTATGGCTCAAGCGAAGGCGGCGCCGGACCAGTCCGTCAGCACGTGCGCGTGGCGGCCAGTTGGACGAGCAGATGCTGGAACCGCTGAACCCCCGCGAGCTGGCTTCGCACTCGCCCCACTCGTTCTGCGGGAGTTTCCATGCCGATTTCCAGGCTGTTCACCAGTTGCTTCCCCTCTCTGTTTCAAAGCCGGCGCGTCCTGGCTCCCGACAGCGCCGAAGCCCGCAGGGGCAACTTCATCTCCGCACTGCTGAACCGCTGGTTCCACCGATCGCGGAGCCCCTCCTGGGGGATTCGCGGCGCACGCCGTGAGTTGCCCGATGTCCAGCGATTCCTGAAGGCACAGAACGCAAGACAAATGACCCAAGTGCTTAAGGAACTGCGCTCGGGGAAGAAGACGTCCCACTGGATGTGGTTCGTCTTTCCGCAGCCACCCGGGCTCGGCGTCAGCAAGACCTCGAAGCACGACGCCATCCAGTCGCTGGACCACGCCCGGGACTTCCTGCGCGACCCCGGGCTCAGGCACAACCTCATCCAATGCCTGGAGGCGCTGCTGCTGCCGTCCAATGCCGATCGCTCGGCGAACGACATCTTCGGAGACGTCGACGCGCAGAAGCTGCACGCGTGCGTGACGCTGTTTCGCGGGGCCGCCGGGAGCGACGTTGAGTTGCGGAAGAAGCTCGACCAGGTGCAACAGCGCTTCTTCAAAGGCGAGGCCCATTCATGGACCGAGCAATGCGTGGACGGTTGGCGCCGCGCGCGCTTGGGCATGCCCCGCGGGTGATCACCGTCACCGCTGACCAGCGATGGCGGCGCGCGACCGTGACGGACGTCCCATCGGGCGCGCTCGGATAAGGTCGGGTCTCCATCACTCGCCGTCCCGGCGTCAGGAGTCCGTTCATGCCTCTGGTCCAAGTCCATCTGCGCGCCGGCAAGGACGCGCCCTATCGTCAGGCGCTGCTCGACGGCATCTACCGCGCCATGCGCGAGACCTTCAACGTGCCCGAGGGCGACGAGTTCATGACGCTGACCGAGCACGACGCCGCCAACTTCCGCAACGGCGGCTCCTACCTCGGCATCCCGCGCAGCGACGACCTGGTGATCATCCGCATCACCGCCAACAACACCCGCTCGCTGGAGCAGAAGAAGGCGCTGTATGCGGCCATCACGAAGACGCTCGGCGAGCATCCGGGCGTGCGACCCGAGGATGTCTTCGTCAGCCTGGTCGAGGTGCCCAAGGAGAACTGGTCGATGGGACTGGGCCAGGCGCCCTACGCCTGAGCGCGCGGCCGCTGCTCTCGGCGATGGGGATCAGTGGCCGACGGCCATCGGCGCCGCGCCGGGCGCGCGCCGGGGCAGCGGGAAACGGCGGTCGAGGCGGCCGGCCAGCGCGGTGAGCGCGAAGGCGCCAAGCACCACGATCGCGCCGATCCAGGGCGTGTGCATCAGGCCCAGGCGCTCGACGATCAGCCCGCCGCCCCAGGCGCCGCCGGCGATGCCCAGATTGAACGCGGCGATGTTCAGGCCCGAGGCCACATCGACGGCCTTGGGCGCATGGGCCTCGGCCTGCTGGACGACGTAGAGCTGCAGCCCCGGCACGTTGCCGAAGGCGAAGGCGCCCCAGGCGAGCACGGTCAGCACCGCGGCGGCCGGGGAATGGGCGGTGACGCTCAGCACGAAGAGCACGGCGGCCAGGCCCAGGAAGATGCGCTTGAGCGCGCCGACGGGGCCGCGGCGGTCGGCGAGCTTTCCGCCCCACACGTTGCCGGCGGCGACCGAGACGCCGTAGACCAGCAGCACCAGGCTGACGCCATTGGCGGAGATGCCGCTGACCTGCTGGAGGATGGGCGCGAGGTAGGTGAAGGCGATGAACGAGCCGCCATAGCCCACCGCCGTCATCGCGTAGACCAGCAGCAGGCGCGGCTGGCGCAGCGGCTCGAGCTGGTGGCGCAGGCTCGCCGGCGCCGGCTGGGCGAGCTTGCGCGGCACGAAGACCAGGCTGGCGACAAAGGCGATCAGGCCCAGCGCGGCGACGGCGAGGAAGGTCGCGCGCCAGCCGAAGTGCTGGCCGACGAAGGTGCCCAGCGGCACACCGGTCACGAGCGCGACGGTCAGGCCGGAGAACATCGTGGCGATCGCGGACGCGGCCTTCTCGCGCGGGACCAGACTGGTGGCGATGGTCGAGCCGATGGAGAAGAACACGCCATGCGCCAGGCCGGTCAGCACGCGCGCGACGACCAGCGCGCCATAACCCGGGGCGAGCCACGCGAGCAGATTGCCGGCGGTGAACAGCAGCATCAGCGCGAGCAGCAACCGCTTGCGCGGCCAGCGGCCGGAGAGCGCGGTCAGCACCGGCGCGCCGATGGCCACGCCCAGCGCATACAGCGAAACCAGCAGGCCTGCGGACGGCAGGCTGACGCCGAGGTCGGCGGCCATGGTCGGGATCAGGCCCACGATGACGAATTCCGTGGTCCCGATGGCGAAGGCGCTGACGGTCAGCGCCCACAGGGCGATCGGCATGTTGAGGCTCCTGAAAGCAGAGGGAGGTGAACGAATGGCCGCCAGTGTGCGGATTCGCCGCTTTCAGAAAAAGCCTTGATTGACCAAATGATTATTGAACCAAAGGCAAATATCTAGACAATCATCGCCGATGAAAAGCTCCCTCGATGAACTCGCCGTCCTCGCCGCCATCGTCGATGCGGGCTCGATCAGCGCGGCGGCCGACCAGCTCGGGCAGACCGTCTCGGCCGTCAGCCGCTCGCTGAGCCGCCTCGAACACAAGCTCGGCACGACGCTGATGCGGCGCTCCACGCGCCGGCTGGAACTCACCGAGGAGGGCCAGTTCTTCCTCGCCCGCGCGCGCAAGGTGCTCGCCGCCGTCGAGGACGCCGAGGAGCAGCTCGCGCTGCGCCGCGACCAGCCCGCCGGACGGCTGCGCGTGAACGCGGCCTCGCCGTTCATGCTCCATGTGCTGGTGCCGCTGATCGGCGGCTTCTGCGCGCGCTTTCCACAGATCGAGCTCGAGCTCAACAGCAGCGACCAGATCATCGATCTGCTGGAGCAGCGCACCGACGTCGCGCTGCGCATCGGCACGCTGGCCGATTCCTCGCTGCACGCACGGCCGCTGGGCAGCTTCCGGCTGCGCGTGCTGGCCAGCCCCGCTTATCTCGCCGAGCACGGCCGGCCCACGAAGGTCGAGTCGCTCGCCCGGCACGCGCTGCTCGGCTTCACCGCGCCGGAGACCCTCAACACCTGGCCCCTGCGCTGGGCCGGCGGCGAGGGCTATCCCATCACCTCCGCGCTCAGCGCCTCCAGCGGCGAGACGCTGCGCCAGCTCGCGCTGGCCGGCCAGGGGCTCGTCTCGCTGTCCGACTTCATGACGGCGCGCGATCGCGCGGACGGCGCGCTGGTGCAGGTGCTCGCGTCCCACACCGTCGATACGCGCCAGCCGGTCCACGCGGTCTACTACCGCAACACCGCGCTGGCCTCGCGCATCAGTTGCTTCCTGGATTACCTGGCCGCCGAGATGGCGAAGCTCGCCGCCTGAGCCGTCTGAGCCGCGGGAGCCATGAAACGCCGCTGCAATTTTCTGTTTGAGTCGTGCACAAACGCCAGGCGGACGCACTAGGGGGCCGTCCGAACAACACGGTACCCGACATGCCGCTCCATCCCTCTCCCTTCACCGCTTGGCGCCCGGCGTTCCGGGCCGCCCTCCTGGCCGCGCTCGGCGCGCCGCTGCTGGGCACGGCCACCGCCGCCACCATCACGCCCAGCTGGGAAACCCTCAACGCCGCCCAGCCGCGCGGCGCCGCCGTCATCGCCTGGGACATCTGGTGGGGCAGCGGCAGCTACGACAAGGCCTGCTATCAGCTCGCCAACCAGCCTCTGGGCTGCGTCGCCCGCACGGGCACGACGGCCTCGCCGCTCGCCCTCGACGCCAATGGGAACGGACTGGGCTCCACCCCCGGCCAAGCCACCAAGGGGCTGTTCAGGATTCCCGCGGCCAAGACCCCGTCATCCGACAGCGCGCCCGTCACGCTCTCGCTCTATGGCGCCAGCGGCAGCCTGGTGGAGAGCAAATCCTTCACGATGACGTTCACACCGCCGGCGCCGGCCTCCCCGGCACCGCAGACGCCTCAGACGCCTGCGCCCGTCTCTGCCAGCCCGGACATCATTCCGGACTGGAACACGCTGAATGCAGCCCAGCCACGCCGCGCCGCCACGATCGCCTGGGACATCTGGTGGGGCAGCGCGGACGCCAGCAAGGCCTGCTACCGCATCGCCAACCAGGACGCGGGCTGCGTCCCGCGCACCGGCGCCACGGCGTCGCCGCTCGCGCTCGATGCCGCCGGCAACGGACTCGCGGTCATCGCCGGCCAGGCCAGCAAGGGCCTGTTCCGCCTCCCTGAGAAGCTGCTCCCCGCAGCCTCCAGCGCGACCGCCTCCGTCACGCTCTACAACGCCGCCAACGCGGCCGTGGCCAGCAAGACGTTCACGATCAAGTTCGAATCATCGCCAGCGAGCGCCGGCACCATCGCCACGCCCACCCCGCCCGCCACGTCCTCCGTCTCCTCCGGCGGCGGCGCCTCGGGCTCGACGCCCTCAAGCAACAGCGGCGGCCATGCCGCCCCCAGCGGCAACGCGGGCGGCGCCAGCACGACCGCCTCCGGCCCGACGCTGACCGCGGCTGAACTGGCGGCCACCGAAGCGCGGCTCACCAGCTCGCCCGTGATCGCCTCGATCAAGCGCGCGATCGCGACCTTGCCCAACGACGCGGTGGAAGCCGTCGTGCCGGCACGGGCCGCCAACCCCGCCAACGTCCGCCGCGTCGAGCGGCTGCTGACCAGCGCCAACTGGGACTACCTCTTCCCGCTGCGCGCCAAGGAGTACACCTACACCGGCTTCCTGCGCGCCATCGCCAAGTTCCCCGCCGTCTGCCGCGACTACAGCGACGGCCGCGATGCCGACGCCATCTGCCGCAAGACCATGGCCACGATGTTCGCGCACTTCGCGCAGGAGACCGGCGGCCACGAGTCCTGGCGGCCCGAGGCCGAATGGCGCCAGGCCCTGGTCTGGGTGCGCGAGATGGGTTGGAGCGAAGGCCAGCGCGGCGGCTACAACGCCGAATGCGCGCCCAGCACCTGGCAGGGAAAGACCTGGCCCTGCGGCCAGTTCGGCGACGGCACGTTCAAGAGCTATTTCGGCCGCGGCGCCAAGCAGCTCTCCTACAACTACAACTACGGCCCGTTCTCGATGGCCATGTACGGGTCGGTGCGCCCGTTGCTGGACAAGCCGGAGCTGGTCGCCGACACCTGGCTCAACCTGGCCAGCGCTGTGTTCTTCTACATGTACCCGCAGCCGCCCAAGCCGCCGATGATGTTCGTCGTCGACGGCACCTGGCAACCCAACGCGCGCGACCTGGCCAATGGCCTCAAGCCCGGCTTCGGCGTCACGACGCAGATCATCAACGGCGGCGTCGAATGCGGCGGCTCCGTCGAGGTGGCGCAATCCCTCAACCGCATCAGCTACTACAAGTCCTTCGCGTCCTACTTCGGCATCGCAGTCCCCGCCGACGAGGTGCTCGGCTGCAAGGGCATGAAGCAGTTCGACGAAGGCGGCGCTGGCGCCACGCCGATCTACTGGGAGCGTGACGACGGCTGGTACGCCGACCGCCCGGGCGGCAAGAGCTACGCCTGCAAGCTGGTGGGCTATCAGACGCCCCATTCGGCCCTGGTCGCAGGCGACTATGCCGCCTGCGTGAAGGCGCAGTTCCCGGACGTCAGCATCACCCGCTGATCACCCGTTGAGGCCCGCCGATCACCCGCTGAGGCGGGCCTCACGGGGCGTCAAGCGGCCCCTGGAGAACGCTCGGCGCGGGGCGTTCTTCCGGCCGCCCGCGCCATGCGGGCTCATCGATGCAGGTCGGCGATGCACAGGTACTTGGTCTCGACGTACTCGTCGATGCCCTGATGCCCGCCCTCGCGGCCCAGGCCCGACTGCTTGACGCCGCCGAACGGCACCTCCGCCGTCGAGATCAGCCCCGTGTTGATGCCCACCATGCCGTACTCCAGCCCTTCCGACACCCGCGTGATCCGCCCGATGTCGCGGCTGTAGAAGTAGCTCGCCAGACCGAACTCGGTCGCGTTGGCCAGCGCGATGCCCTCGGCCTCCGTGTTGAAGCGAAACACCGGCGCGACCGGGCCGAAGGTCTCCTCGCGCGCGCACAGCATCTCGGACGTCGCCTCCGACAGCACCGTCGGCTGGAAGAAGCGGTCATGCAGCCGCGCGCCGCCCACCAGCACCTTCGCGCCCTTCTCGACCGCGTCGGCGACATGGCGCTCGACCTTCTCGATCGCCGCATCCTCGATCAGCGGCCCCTGCGTCACGCCGGCCTCGAAGCCGTTGCCCACCTTCAGCGCGCCCACCTTCTCCGACAGCTTCGCCACAAAGGCGTCGTACACGCCCGCCTGCACGTAGAGCCGGTTCGCGCACACGCAGGTCTGGCCGGCGTTGCGGTACTTGCTGGCGATGGCGCCCTCGACCGCGCTGTCCAGATCGGCGTCGTCGAACACCAGGAACGGCGCGTTGCCGCCCAGCTCCAGCGACAGCTTCTTGATCGTCGGCGCGCACTGCGCCATCAGGATCCGGCCGACCTCGGTCGAGCCGGTGAACGACAGGTGCCTCACCACGTCGCTCTTGCACAGCACCTCGCCGATGGCGACCGAGCGCTCGCCGTCGCCGGTGACCACGTTGAGCACCCCCGCCGGCATGCCGGCGCGCTGCGCCAGCTCCGCCGCGGCCAGCGCCGTCAGCGGCGTCTGCTCGGCCGGCTTGATCACCACCGGGCAGCCGGCCGCCAGCGCCGGCGCGACCTTGCGCGTGATCATCGCGAGCGGGAAATTCCACGGCGTGATGGCCGCGCACACGCCCACCGGCTGCTTGATCACCAGGTAGCGCTTGGTCGCGTCGGTGGTGGGCACCGTCTCGCCGCGCAGGCGCTTGGCCTCCTCGGCGAACCACTCCACGAAGCTGGCCCCGTAGACGATCTCGCCGCGCGCCTCGGCCAGCGGCTTGCCCTGCTCCGCCGTCAGGATGCGCGCCAGGTCGTCGGCGTGCTGGATCAGCAGGTGGTACCAGCGCATCAGGATCGCGGCCCGCTCCTTGGCGGTCTTCGCCCGCCAGCCCGGCCAGGCGGCGTTGGCGGCCGTCACCGCCGCGTCGGCCTCGGACGCGCCCAGGTTGGCCACGTGCGTCAGCAGCGCGCCGGTGGCCGGATCGTCGACGTCGAAACGGCTCGCGCCGCCGACCCATTCGCCATTGATCAGCGCGTCGGTCTTGAGCAGGCTCGGGTCCTTGAGCTGCGCCAGCGGGGAGGTCTTCGTGTCCATCGTCGCCATGTTCCGTGCTCCGTGTCTCTGTCCGGGGAAGGCCGGCATCCTAGCCGCGCCGTCCCGGCCGCCATGTCAACGCCGCGTCAACGGGCTCGGCTCCCTATAATCGAAAGCTTCGCGAAATCAAGCGCTTGGCCCCGGCTCTGCGGCAAAGCGCGCGCCCGCGCAGACACAAACTGATTCACAAACGGATTCATGTCGCAGCATCGTCTGCGCCACACCGCACCGCCAGGCCCATCAAGCAAAGGACAGGCATGAAAGCCGCTGAGATCCGCAACACCTTCCTGAAGTTCTTCGAGTCCAAGGGCCACCAGATCGTCGCGTCGAGCCCGGTCGTGCCCGGCGACGACCCGACGCTGCTGTTCACCAACGCCGGGATGAACCAGTTCAAGGACGTGTTCCTGGGCTTCGACAAGCGCTCGTACTCCCGCGCCACGACCGCGCAGAAGTGCATCCGCGCCGGCGGCAAGCACAACGACCTGGACAACGTCGGCTACACCGCGCGCCACCACACCTTCTTCGAGATGCTGGGCAACTTCAGCTTCGGCGACTATTTCAAGAAGGACGCCATCAGCTACGCCTGGGAGCTGCTGACCCAGCACTTCAAACTGCCGGCCGAGAAGCTGTGGGTCACCGTCTATTCCGAGGACGACGAGGCCTACGAGATCTGGAACAAGCAGGTCGGCGTGCCCGCCGAGCGCATCGTGCGCATCGGCGACAACAAGGGCGGCCGCTACATGTCCGACAACTTCTGGATGATGGGCGACACCGGTCCCTGCGGCCCCTGCACCGAGATCTTCTACGACCACGGCGCAGACATCTGGGGCGGCCCACCCGGCTCGCCAGAAGAAGACGGCGACCGTTACATCGAGATCTGGAACAACGTTTTCATGCAGTTCAACCGCACCGCCGACGGCGTCCTGCACCCGCTGCCAGCGCCGTCGGTAGACACCGGCATGGGCCTGGAACGTGTCAGCGCCGTGCTGCAGCACGTGCACTCGAACTACGAGATCGACCTGTTCCAGAACCTGCTGGCGGCGGCTGCCAAGGCCATCGGTTGCAGCAACGACGGCCAGGCCTCGCTGAAAGTGGTGGCCGACCATATCCGTTCGTGCGGCTTCCTGATCGCCGACGGCGTGCTGCCGTCCAACGAAGGCCGTGGCTATGTGCTGCGCCGCATCATTCGCCGCGCCTGCCGTCACGGTAACAAGCTGGGCGCCAAGGGCAGCTTCTTCTACCAGATCGTCGCCGCACTGGCCGCCGAAATGGGCGAGGCCTTCCCAGAGCTGAAAAGCCAGCAGGCGCACATCGAGCGCGTGCTCAAGGCCGAGGAAGAGCAGTTTGCCAAGACCCTGGAGCAGGGCTTGCGCATTCTTGAGCAAGACCTGGCCCAGCTCAAAGGCGACGTGGTACCGGGTGACGTGGTGTTCAAGTTGTACGACACCTACGGCTTCCCGATGGACCTGACCGCCGACATCGCCCGTGAGCGCGAGCTGACCATCGACGAAGCCGGCTTCGAGCGCGAAATGGACGCCCAGCGTGAGCGCGCCCGTTCCGCCAGCGCCTTCGGCATGGACTACAACAGCCTGGTCAAGGTCGACAGTGCCACCGAGTTCCTCGGCTACGACGCCACTGAAGGCCAGGGCAAGATCATCGCCTTGTACAAGGACGGCCAGTCCGTCGACCAATTGGGTGAAGGCGAGCAGGGCGTGGTTGTGCTCGACCG
>Ga0099823_1000126_pt1 | contig 39206 bp, 33 predicted proteins | sample CowpearedBW_FD_76831 | JGI IMG/M metagenome (GOLD analysis project Ga0099823, IMG submission 76831) | Root nodule microbial communities of legume samples collected from California, USA - Cow pea red BW | ecosystem: Host-associated > Plants > Roots > Nodule | place: USA: California | collected...
CGACCCTCGCTCTCCCTCGGTATGGCGCCCAAGCGCCTACCCTGGGCGGGTCGGCCTGTGGCGGCCTGGGCGTACTTTGCTACATACAAGGGCGGGGGAGAGGGGTCGGCGCAGTGCTCGGACTTGCGCGCATGGCCACACCCCTCTCCCCTGCCCTCTCCCCGCTTCACGGGGCGAGGGAGTTCGTGCATCAGGGATTTGGCGCACGAAGAATTTCGTGCGGGGGCGAGGGAGTTCGTGCGAAGCGACTGCGCGGAAACGGAGCGAGGGAGTTCTTCGGCAACCACTGCATCACTCGCCGTGAACGAAGAGGAAATAGGTCATGCCGCGACTCTGAAGCTGAGGCTGCAATGCCGGTCCGCACCAATCGCCAAGCCCGCTCGATTCCCCGCTACGCTTGAAGCGATCCGCGCCCCGCGCACGGCGAGCGATGGCCTTGAGCCGCGCTTCCCTCGGGGCGCCCTTCTTCACGGCGGAGACGATCGAGGAACAACGATGGACGCATTCAACGGCATTCCCGCCCTGGTCGGCGGCGCCATCACGGGCTTGCTGGCGATCCTGCTTTCCTGGACGAAGTGGCGGGAGCGCCATTGGATGCTCCTGAGCCGTCGACGCAAGGCCTTGCGCAGGCTGTTGCAGGACTCGAAGTGGCGCGATGCGGGCGTGCTCGATTACCACTTCGCGATGATCGATGCCTTCGGCGCGAGCGTGGAGCCGCGAGAGCTGCTCCACATCGAATCCAGACAGGACCCGGTCCGGCTGCTCGCGGACCGCATCCAGGCGGGTGCCTGGACCACCTTCGACGGGGAAGCGAAGGGCTACGTGGATGGCCGGGGACCGTCGCGCCTGCCGGCGTTTCTCATGAGCTTCCCGGCCGTCTCGACGATCACGATGTTGGCGGCCTCGGTCAGCGGCGGCCTGGCGGCCATGGGCGGCTTGTATGGCTGGCTGTATGGCCAGTGGTGGCTGGGCGCGCTGGCTTGCTGCTATGGCCTGCCGATGCTGGTCATCATGGTCATGTTCTCGTTCAAGGCGGACGCGGCCCTCCGGGTCGTCAGCGCCACGCGATATCCGGCGGCTGAGCCGATGCCGCGCCGCAGAGCCGGCAGGAACGGCAAGAGCGGCAAGAACGGCAAGGCCACGAACGAATCGCCGCCGGCTGTCCCGCCCCCGGCGGCCGCCGCATGACGCGGGCATCGCCGCCCTTGCGCATGCCTGCCCGCCAGGAGTGGACTGATGTGCTACAGCGCCCGCATCCAACAGGAATGGAAGACCTTCTGCTCGCGTCTTGGGGTGCGTATTTCCCTTGCGGAGTACGTCGAGCTTTTCTGGGAGCGAGCCCAGGGCCGCAAGGTGCCGATTCCGAAGGTGATGGAGGCGATGTTCGCCGCGCCTGCGGATGACGAGGAGCGTCGCGCCTGGGAGGCGGTGCTGAGCTACCGGGGCACGCGCACGCGGGAGATCGAGCAGGAGCTCTTCGACTTGCGGCGGCGCCTGGCGGAGGCCGAGCGCAAGCTGGCGGTGAAGGTGACGAAGTCGGCGCAGGACGGCCGGCGGATCGCGCTGAGCAAGATCGAGCAGCGGCTGCGATGGCTGGGGGATCTGGGGCGGGACTGGCCGACGCAGGAGCAGGATGCGCGGATCTATCCGGGCTGGTACGTGCCGGTACTGGTGATGGAGGGCGGGGAGCGCGTGCTCAAGCCGATGCGTTACCAGTGCCGGCCGGCGGGCAAGCCGGCGTTCCATGACACCAAGTACCCGGGGACGTACAACGCGCGGCGGGACGCGCTGGACGGTTACTGGAAGGGGCTGTTCGGCGTGAGCCACGGGGTGATGGTGGCGGACGCCTTTTTCGAGGTGGTGGAACGGGACGGCCGCAAGGAGGTGCTGGAGTTCAAGCCGCGCGGGATGGGGGAGATGCTGGTGGCGTGCCTGTGGTCGCGGTGGGAGTCGCCTGGCGAGGCGGGGGAGCCGGCGCTGCAGTCCTTCGCGGCGATCACCGACGAGCCGCCGCCCGAGGTGGCGGCGACCGGGCATGACCGCTGCGTGATCCCGCTGAAGGAGGAGCACCTGGACGCCTGGCTGGACCCGAAGGGGGATCTCGCGGCGATGCAGCGCATCCTGGACGACCGCGAGCGGCCGTACTACGAGCATCGGCTGGCGGCGTGATGGCGAGCTCGCGGCGATTTCAAGCCCGGCGCCAGCGGCCTGAACCGCCGGCCACCAACGCGCCGAGGCCGCCTGCGGGGCCGATGAAGGCGCCGACGATGGGTTGGTCCTTGATCCACCAGAAGATCTGGACGATGCCTGCCGAGGACTGCGCCGAGAAGATCTCGAAGCGCATCTCCTGGCCCTCATAGGGGCTGAGAAAGCCCTCGCCCCACGGTCCGCCGCCGGCCGCGCTGGCGGTGCCCGCGCCGATTCCCCAGCACTCGCCGCTGAACTCCCACTTCTCGTCGTTGGCGAAGTTGATTCGAGCGATCACCTCGCCCCAGACGCCGGCGAAGGTCAGCCGGACGGTGCCGCCGTAGGCGTGGTCGCGCTGGTGGTGCTGCGCCTCGAGTGACTTGAGCCGTTGTTCGAGTTGAAGCCGTTGCCGCGCTCGCGCCACGTCGGGCGATTGGCCGAGCGCTGCCCGGCTGTTGAATTCGGCGAGCGCCCAGGCGGCGGCGGCCTCGCGTTCGATGAGTTCCTGTTCTGTCACGGTTGCTCCCTTGATGAATGGTGAGCCCGGCGCGGCGATGCAGCCGAGCCGGGCCGATGGATTCTCAAACGGGGGGTCTTGCGCGCTGAATCCCTAGACCGAGGCGTCGCCGCGGTGGGACGGGCGGCGGCGCGTGGGGGCAGGTCTTTCGCTCGCGGAGGTCTTCGAGCTGAGGCAATTCGAGAACTCGATAACGACATCGGGCGGCGGGTTCGCCGGGGCGGGGTTCAAGGGAGGCGGTGCTCGCGATACTCGGCGCTCGTCTTCAGGGAGAGAGCCGAATGGCCAGAGAGAAGAAGAGCGGCGCGCGGGAGGTCATCGACCTCTTCGCATTGATGCCGTGGTGGGCCTGCGTGGCCTTGGCGGCGGTGGCGTACGTGGCACTGCATGCGTGGGCGCCGCTGGCGGCGGACCCGGTGCAAGGCATTCATCAGCTCGACAAGCTCTACCTCGGCATGGCGCTGCGGGCGTTCGCGATGGTGGGGCAGTACGCGGTGCCGGGGATGTTGCTGATGGCGGCGGCGGTGTCGGCAGCGAGGCGATATCAGCGCGGGAAGCTGCTGGAGGACGCGGCGCGAGCGCAGGACACGGCGGCGGTGGACGGCATGACCTGGCACGAGTTCGAGGTGCTGATCGGCGAGGCGTTCCGGCGCAAGGGCTATGTGGTGGTGGAGACGGGCGGCGGCGGCCCGGACGGCGGCATCGACCTGGTGCTGCGCAAGCCGGTCACGAACGGCAACGAGACCTACGTGGTGCAGTGCAAGCACTGGAAGGCCTACAAGGTCGGCGTCGACGTGGTGCGGGAGCTCTACGGCGTGATGGCGGCCAGAGGCGCGGCGGGAGGGTTCGTGGTGACCTCGGGGAGGTTCACCAACGAGGCGATGGCGTTCGCGCAGGGGAGGAACGTCAGGTTGGTGGATGGGGGGAGGTTGAAGGAGCTGCTGGACGGCGCGAGGACGGGTGGGCCTGGGAAGGCGGCCGTCGGATGCGATCAGCAAGCGGACGCGGAGATGACGATGGTCGTCTGCCCGCTTTGTTCAAGCCCCATGGTCAGGCGAGTCGCGAAACGCGGACCCAACGCCGGCGAGCGGTTTTATGGGTGCTCGACGTATCCGGTTTGTAGGGGGACGAGGGCGGGGTGAGGTCGACCGTTTCCGCACGACAAGCTTTCGGAGCAAACGTGAGTTTCCTAATGGCGCATGGGCTCGCTGGAGAACCTTGACCAATCTGATATTTGCGCGACGGTGAAGAGCACTGAGCCTGCATAGACAAACTCCGGCAACGCATCTAGCACGTCGTAGTCTCGAAAATACTTGATGTCGTTCAGCTCCAGTCGAGACAGCAGTCCAAGGGATCTCATCTCCGACTCGATCCTCGCGTGAAGCTGGTCCGACTCCTCTACCTTAAACTCTTCCGAAGAGTTCCTGTCGAGAGCTGCTGCCAGGCGTTCGTGATTTGAATCGAAAACCGTCTGCAGCTTCCTTTGCACTTCACAGAATCTCTCGACGCGCTCGATCGAATCAAGCATCAAGCGCCGCCCCAATTCGCCCTTTAGTCGTGAATCCAGATTGCGGAAGATGGCGACGAAGCTCGGGGAAGACAACACGCGTGCTTCGGGCGAAAGGCGATCGGAGGCGCCAAAAGGATGGCGTAAACGCGCAAGCAGCCTCGCAATCAATCCCTCATCTTCATTCCGCGAGCCTTGATCCGATTGCTTGCAAGAGTCGCCTAGTTCTCGCAGTTGCCGCCGTACGCCTGCAAATCGCGAAGCAACGTTCTCCACGTATTGAAAGGATAGTTCTGGCCTGAACGCATCGAAGATCTGCTCGCTCATCCGGTGAAACAGATGGCGACTGTGTCGTGGCGGATCGTGGTCCGCCACATCGTCGACAAGGTACGCCAGGCTCATAAGAACATCGTCGGCGCAGGTGTGGATCTCCTGTTTTGCCCCTTTGGTTGCATCTCGCACCTCCGCGAGCAGATCGCTGTACTTTTGGAGATGCACCGCGGCCGAGTTCCTACGCTCGTGCACGTTGGCTGCACGCGCAGCTTCTCGCTGCCCACGCTCCGCTCGCCTTGCAACCTGCAATGACCATATGGAGATGAAAAATCCACCAAGCCCGCAGATGGTCGTGATCACCTCGGCCTCGGTCACATCACACTCCATCGAGCAGCAGGAAACGCAGAACTCGAGCGGTGTACCGCCAACGGTCGAAGATCATTCATCAGCAGGTTCTCCAGAAGGACGAGCACGGTACACGGAGGGCGTGAGCTCCAGCACCCGGGTCACATCGCCCTTGAGGACATAGAAGCCAGCGCGCCTCGGATCTCTACCCACACCGAAGACTCGATAGATGCGGAAGGCATTCGGATTGCGAATGGACGCCCTCACCTCATTGGCGGAAATGAAAAACGCTGCGGTCTTAGGTCCGGAAGTCGTCTTCACCTCGATGAAGATCTCAGAGCCATTGTCTTCAAAAGATCGGATGTCATAACCGGCGCGAGAGTCGACAAGGGCGACATGCTCGACTCGGTCGGCAAGATCCTGCCGTCCGGCGGCAATGAGTTTCTCCTTCTCATGCTTGAGCACGAGGTGCTCGCCGCTCAGCCCGAGGTCACGATTTCTCTTATCGCGGAGGGCCCAATCAATCTCATCGCCGCCTTGCGTGTCGGATAGGACAGCTTGGGTCTTGACACCGCCCGGGGCGTGAAGCTTCGGAGGACGCTCTTGCTTCAACACGGTGTCTAAATTGACCGGCGCGGCCTGGATTGCAACCGGCATCAGCGCCGGCTCGAAAGGCAGCCCCATTCGCTTGAGGTCCGCGCCTGTCAACTCCCAGCGCATTACGCGCCAAACGAACTCGCAAGGGTTCTGTTTCTCTCGGTCGTGATCGACGTACTCGAGAAGGCCGAGATACACGTAGTCGCGCTGCTTGGCTGCCCGAATAAAAAGGTGAATGTTGTTGCGCTCAGAGTCGTGCGCGATGAAGCGCTGGATCGCCGCCATGTCCAGGCGCTGTTGGTCCTGCGACTTCCAGCGAAGGTAGCCGTCTTCGTAGAGCAGGTCTTCGTAGCGCCCACCGTCAAGGGTCACGCAGAATATGTAACTGCGGCTCCCTTTGGGACTTTGAATGATGCCGCTCTGCCACGCCCCGCCTAGGGGCCCAGCCATCGATGGTTCGAAGACTGCGCGAATGTGAACGCGGTCATACGCTTGATAGAGCTCAAGGCGATCGGGCCTGATTGTGTTGGAGGCGACCACGGGACTCCCAAATTTTGACAATGCCATCGCGATTCTGTAGCACCCACGAACTGCTTCGCCCTTGCCCGTTCATCATCGATGCGAAAACGCTGAGCACGTGAAGTGCGGCCTTAGCCTGCCTCAAGTTGCTCCGGATCAATGGCATGATCGTCAGATGGCCTTAGACGCGCGCGCATCCACCGTGGTATCCCTTGAGAGGCGGGACCCTTCGCCCCAAGATGGAAAAAGGAGATCAACCGAGATCTCTTTCTCTTCTGCATTTCCGATTGACACAACGGCACAAGTCCGCGACCTCCTTCACCGTCACAGTGGAGATCGCCCCGCTCAAGAGGTGTCATTTCGACAGCTTGTCCCCTGGCTCAAAGTCGGCGAACGAGCGACACATTACTTACATCCGTACCCTGCAAAGCTCCTCCCCCATATCGCGCATTTCTTCTTAGCGACCGAGGAACTCTGCTCCCGAGATGGCCTCGTATTGGACCCTTTTGGCGGATCTGGCACCGTCGCTGTTGAGACCTGCCTGTCAGGACGACCTGCCGCTTACGTCGACTCAAACCCGCTCGCTCGCCTCATCGCCGAAGTGAAGCTCCGCCCTCTCAGGACGACCGAGGTGGCCGGCCGGGTCGCTCAGCTGAAAGAACGCTTCTCAAGATCCCGGGCGAGCACACCTCCGCCTGTTGTCAATATCGACAAGTGGTTTTCGGAAACAGGCATAACTCGACTTACTCGGCTCAAAAGCGCAATCAACAGGGATGAACAAGACGATATCCAACGTCTTTTCCTAGCAACCTTTTCTGCCGTGGTGCGGAAAGTAAGCAGATCAGACCCAAGGCTTTCAGTGCCAGTATCTGTTGCGGTTTCTGAAGAGGAACAAAACAAGAAGGACTCCATTTGGGAGAGATTTGAAGAGCAGCTCGCAGCAAACCTAAAGCGAGTCGAAGAGCTTTCAACACTCCTGCCCCGAGCCCCAAGGCTAACCGTGGCTGGCTCAGATGCTCGCCATTTTATGAGCGATGGGCTGAGTCATATTAAACCCGGCTCAGTTGAGCTTATTATTACGTCACCTCCCTATGCCGGGGCTCAAAAATATATTCGCGCATCTAGCCTCTGCCTCGGTTGGCTGGGAATGGCGGGAGTTGGTGAACTACGCCCCCTGGAGAAAATGACAATCGGCAGAGAGCATCTCTCTTCTCAAGATAGAAGTAGTATTCTGCAGACTTCAATTCCAGCGGCCGACGCAGCAATCTCTCGAATACGTGAAAAGAACGCTACACGCGCCGCAATATGTGCAATATATTTGCAGGAAATGCAACTTGCTGTGCAACAAATGCATCTTGCACTGAAGAGGGGGGGGCACGTTGTGCTCATCATTGGAAATAATGAGGTATGTGGCGAACCATTCCTATCGTCTGATTACTTGACCGAATACTTCGTAAGATTCGGTTTTGAGATCAGGGCAAAGCTAGTAGACGAAATCAAGTCTCGTGGACTAATGACGAAGCGAAATAAGACCGCCAGCGTCATTACTCGAGAGTGGGTTCTCATCTTTCGAAAGAAGTAATGATTCTATCTCCCCCTGCTACGCTGGAAAACGAGCAGATCGCCTTGTGGGAAAGCATAAGCACCAAGCTCGTCACTTTAGATGACCGGGTCTGGGAAGGGCGAGCATCGGGTCCTGGCATATCGGATTGGCTCTCGAATTTCGATGGCAGAACCGGTGCTTCTACAGAAGTGGAGCGACTACACGCGTTGTATTTGCTTTCTCAATACATGTATTACGGACAACGAGAGATCCGAATACTACTCAAAGCAATGTACAGGGAGCTCTTTCTTTTACCGCTGGTTCAGCAACTCCACGATGAAGGGGTAAAGCAGGTTGACTTCTCTTCCAGACTAACCGATGAATTGCAACGAACTCGCTTTCTCGGCGTAGGGAATCCCTCAGAAAGCGGGGTACATCTGCTCTACTTTTTTCGACAAGAAAACGGGCTCGCCAAATCAAACTTCCTTGACGCGGCCCAGCTTTATTCAACAGCGACTGGACCGGTAGGTCGCTATAGAACACCTCGGCACCCTCTTGTAAAACGATACATCTTCCTCGATGACCTGTGCGGGAGCGGGGAGACGGCATATAGGTACTCTACGGACCTATTGCCCGACCTGCTTGACACTGACCCTAGCGTTGAGGTTCATTATTTTGCTTTGTTCGCCAGTAGTGATGGGCTCAGGCGTGTGCGGGAACATACCGTTTTCGGAGCGCGTTGTGGGGCTGTCCATGAGCTTGACAACACCTACAAATGGTCTGATCTCCAATCTCGGTATCTTGCCGCCTTACCGGAAGGGATATCCCCCTCTTTGCTGGTTTCCCTCGCGTATACGTACGGCAGGAGAATCTGGGACGATTATCCGCTCGGCTTTGACGACGGCGAGTTACTTCTCGGCTTCTCTCACAACACGCCCGATAACACTCTTCCCATTATCTGGGGTGAGGAAGATAACGGCTCAGGGGAAAAGTGGTGTCCGATTTTCAAACGCTATCCGAAAGTGTGAAACCATATGATCGATCGGCAGCGAGATAACCCCTTCGACCTAACAAAGGCATCCGACTACTCTGACAGGCAGATTCAGGATTACTGGGTTGACGTGGCCAGTGACACAGAGAGCCTGGTCGACCTTCTTAAGCCAACGTCGAAGATGCCGATGCTACTTCTCGGTGGTAAAGGCAGCGGCAAAACGCATCTAATGCGTTATTGCTCTTCATCGGTGCAAGCGCTTCGGCACGGCTCAGTTCGCGAGGCGATGCGAAAGGAAGGCTATCTGGGGATATATTCCCAAGCGGATGGCCTCAATGCTAGTCGGTTCTCGGGGAAAGGACAGACTGAAGAGCTTTGGGCGTCTGTTTTCTCCTATTCTTTTGAACTTTGGTTGGCCGGCCATCTTCTCGCTTCATTCCGGCCAGTCATAGAGGGCCAAGAGCTTGAATCGGCAGAATGGAATGCAGCCTTTGCAAAGGAGGCTTCTGCCATTTTCCACGGTGCCGAGGTGGACCTTCCATCCTCTTACGATTCCTTCATTGAGCATTTAAAGGTAACGCGACAACGAGTCGATCATGCAATCAATAACGCTTCTATCACTCGGCGCCTAGAAGGCGTAAATATCACCTTCAATCCCGGGGAGCTGGTCTTCGGCCTGCCTTCTGCGATATCCAAGCTTTGCGAATTCGCGCGCGATTCAGTTTTCGTCTACCTCATCGATGAAGTAGAGAACTTCACGGAGATGCAACAGCGCTTCCTCAATAGCCTCGTCAGGTACCGAAGGGGAAACTCCACGGTCAAGATTGGCGCTCGCTTATATGGAATAAAGACTGCGAACACGCTCGGGTCCGGCGAACCAATAAAGAGGGATGCAGAGTATGAGCGAGTCCAACTAGACGATCGCCTCCGGGAGAGCGAGAGCAAGTATGAGAATCTGGCACGGAGCCTTGTTCAAAAGCGCATCGAGTCGCTCAATATCAATGTCAAAGACTTGAATAATATTGATGCGCTTTTTTCAGAACTTGATTCCACGGATTATTTCCAGGCCGCCGCGCGAACAATAACCGCGGCGCGGGATCGCGCCGGACTTGAACGACCACACGTCGCGCGTTTTCGAAAAGTTTTGGAACGCGCATACTCGGATCGTCGCTTCACGGCGCACATAATCTCTTTACTGGTACTACCGGAACACCCGCTTCTGGAGAAGGTTAATCTACTTGCATTCTATAAGCGCTCGTCAACGAACAAAGACATTGCGACTGTAGCTGAAAATATTCATGACGAGGCTCGCGCCCTTTTGGACCTTGGCAGCCAGGGCGCCCCTTCATACTATGAGTTATACAGCCACTTTTCCGCTGATCTCCTAGCGCAGTTAAGCCGCGACTTCGGCAAGAAGCCCACGTACGCCGGTTTCAAGACGTTGATCAGAATTTCTCAAGGCGTCCCGCGCAATCTTCTCAGCCTCCTAAAGCACATTTATCGCCGATCTTTGTTCGCTGGGGAATCTCCTTTTCAATCTGGTCCGATTTCAGTCGAAGCGCAAACCTTAGGCGTACAGGACGCTGCAGAATGGTTTTGGGAGGACGCCCAACCAGACGAATATGGTTCTTTGGTTCGCAACGCAGTCGAAAATCTTGCAACATTGCTTCGCGGCGTCCGATATTCTGACAATCCGGCGGAGTGTGACCCCTGCACATTCAGCTTGAACATTGCTCGTGCAAGTGAGAATTGCGCGAAGGCGTTGCAAATGGCTGAAAACTGGTCTTTTATTATGAAAGTCAGTGGCGCTTCCGGGGCAAAGAATGACGATCGAATACTATCAAAGTTTCAAATAAATCCAATGCTCGCCGCGCGCTGGGGCATTTCAGCGTCACGTCGAGGCGTTTTAGAGCTCAAAAGCGACCTCGCGGAGCACATCTTCTCTGAAAATTCACCTTCATCCACCCGAGAGGCAATTTCTGGGCGTCTTGAAGCTATGAACTTACCCAAAACGATCGAGGCTATTCTTGACCCTGCCGGTCGAGCTCAACAACCTGGACTTTTTGACGATGTTTGACCACGAAAGCCTTTTTCGCGTCGGCACCGGCAAGCGCCTTTTCGCTTTTGGCAGCAAGTCTTATGACGTCTTTATCGCCGCCTTCAATTTAAGCGAGAGAGTGTCCTCGACTTTCCAGCGTGTCCAGGCGACAGAGAAGTTTTGGATCATTCATAACGAATATAGATTCCTTCCTGAAGAGCTGCCAGTCACTGGTGTTGCTTTGCAGTCGACCTCCAGCGGCGAGGCCGATTTTATTATCGAGTCGCTCGATCCCATTCAACAGAAACTAATGAGCGCAACAGATATATGCATCGATATCACTGGCTTCATGCGCGCTCACCTAATATTCTTGATTAGCTATCTCAAAGCTCTTAAAGTTAATCGCTTCGACCTTATTTACACCGAGCCGTCTCAATACATGAGAAAAGCCGATACGGTGTTTTCTTCCGATGTGTTTGAGGTCCGACAGGTGAATGGATTCGAGGGTGTCCACTCCATGGACATGACGCGAGATCTTCTCGTGATCGGCGCAGGGTACGACCACGACTTGGTCAGCCATGTGACGACGAATAAGGGTAGTGCACGCCTGCTTCAAATGCTTAGCCTCCCGTCGCTCAGCGCAGATATGTATCAGGAAAGTCTAATCCGTCTTCACAAGGTCGCGGACGCGCCGATGCCGTCGACCGAAGAGCAATTAGCGTATTCCAGCGCCAACGATCCCTTTGCGACCTACTTAATCCTTGGGGAAGCCATTAGAAAGATGAAAAGCCGTCACGGCCCTTATTCGAATCTCTATTTGAGCCCGCTGGCCACAAAGCCTCAGGCGGTTGGCTTTGCACTTTACTATCTGCATCATTTGGTCGATAGTGCCGCGAGCATCATCTTCCCATTTGCCCGGCGCTATTCGAAGGAGACGAGCACAGGCGTAGGGAGATCGTGGCTATATCGAATTGATTTAGCCCTCTAAATAGCTATGTAGGCATTAATGGTAGGCCGTACAGGACTTGAACCTGTGACCAAAGGATTATGAGTCCTCTGCTCTAACCAACTGAGCTAACGGCCCCCTGGGGGTAATGCGCATATACGAACCCTGGCGGGTTCGCGTCTCCGGCGTTGCGCCGAAGGGGCGGATTGTAAGCACGCTCTCGCGCCCTCCAGCCCGCCTACTTCTGCGATAGCGCGTTGCTCACCATCCTCGACGTGATGTCCACGATCTCGATCATCCGGTCGTACGCCATCCGCGTCGGCCCGATCACCCCGAGCGTCCCCACCACCTCGCCATCCACCTCGTACGGCGCCGACACGATCGACAGCTCCTCCACCGGCACGACCTGGCTCTCGCCGCCGATGTAGATCCGCACCCCGTCCGCCCGGCTCGAGACGTCCAGCAGCCGCATCAGCTGCGTCTTCTGTTCGAAGAGATCGAACATCCGCCTCAGGCTACCCATGTCGTGGCTGAAGTCCTGCACTGTCAGCAGGTTCCGCTCGCCGGAGATCACCATCGGCTCGTGCTCCTGCAGCCCCTGCTGCCCCACGTCCACCGCCGCGCTCATCAGCTTCGCGATCTCCCCGCGCAACTGATCCACCTCCGACCTCAACCGGTCCCGCACCACATCCAGACTCAGCCCCGCGTAGTGCGCGTTCAGCCGGTTGCTCGCCTCCGTCAGGTCCCCCTGCGTCAGATCCTGCGCCGTGAACACCAGACGGTTCTGCACATCCCCGTCCGGCGACACCATGATCACCAGCACCCGCCGCTCACCCAGTCTCAGGAATTCAATGTGGTGGAACACCGCCGACTTCCGCGGCGACGTCACCACCCCCACGAAACTCGACAGGCTGCTCAGCAGCTGCGCCGCGTTCGCGATCACCCGCTGCGGCTGGTCAGGCAGCAACTGGCTCTCGAAGCTGCCGTGCGGCATCCCCGGCTTGGCCGTCAGCAAGGTGTCCACGAACAGCCGGTACCCCCGCGCCGTCGGGATCCGCCCCGCACTCGTGTGCGGGCTCGCGATCAGACCCAGCTCCTCCAGGTCCGCCATCACGTTGCGGATCGTCGCCGGACTCAGCTCCAGCCCCGACGCCTTCGACAGCGTCCTCGAGCCCACCGGCTGACCATCGGCGATATACCGCTCCACCAGAGCCTTCAGCAGTGTTTTAGCGCGGTCGTCGAGCATGTTTTTCATTCTAGTGAAGCCGGCAGCGCCACCCCCTCGCACCCCCGGTCCGGTCACATCCCCTGTGGTGTAATTCCCCGCTATGTCCAAGCGCTTCCGTCACGTGGCCATCGTCGGAAAACCCCAGTCGCGGGGCATCCGCCCCATCCTGGAAGAGATTGCCGATTTTGTCGCCTCCCAGGGATTGGATGTTTCCCTTGAAAAGGAAACCGCCGACTCCACCGGAATCACCGGCCTCCCCGCCCTGACCCACGCCGAACTCGGCACCCAGTGCGACCTGGCCATCGTCGTCGGCGGCGACGGCACCATGCTCGGCTTCGGCCGCCAGGTCGCCCGCTACGGCCTCCCCCTCGTCGGCATCAACCAGGGGCGCCTGGGCTTCATCACCGACATCTCCGCCGACCAGTTCAAGGACGCCCTCGCCCCCATCCTCAACGGCGACTTCGAGATCGAACACCGCTCCCTCCTCGAAGGCGCCGTCATCCGCGACGGCGAGCAGATCTTCTCCGGCGTCGCCCTCAACGACGTCGTCGTCTCCCGCGGCGCCACCGCCGCCATGGTCGAACTGCGCGTGGACGTCGGCGACGAGTTCGTCGCCAACATGCGCGCCGACGGCGTCATCGTCGGCACCCCCACCGGCTCCACCGCCTACGCCCTCTCCGCCGGCGGACCCATCCTCCACCCCGGCATCGCCGGCTGGGTCCTCCTGCCCATCGCCTCCCACGCACTGTCCAACCGCCCCATCGTCCTGCCCGACTCCGGCGAGGTCCGCCTCACCATCGTCGCCGGCCGCGACGCCTCGGTGAACTTCGACATGCAAGCCCTGGCCTCCCTCCTGCACGGCGACTGCATCACCGTGCGCCGCTCCCAGCACCGCGCCCCCTTCCTCCACCCGCGCGGCTGGAGCTACTACGCCACCCTCCGACGCAAACTCCGCTGGAACGAAGGAACCACCTGATGCTTCGCCGCCTCAGCCTGAAAGACTTCGTCATCGTCCCGGCCCTCGAGCTCGATTTCTCCGCCGGCTTCTCCGCCCTCACCGGTGAAACCGGCGCCGGCAAGTCCATCCTCATCGACGCCCTCCAGCTCGCCCTGGGCTCCCGCGGCGACGCCGCCGTCGTGCGCGAAGGCGCCGCCCGCGCCGAGATCGCCGCCGAGTTCGACCGCCCCTGCGCCCTCGCCCCCTGGCTCGAGGACGCCGGCTTCGAGGCCTCCAGCGACGGCGCCAGCGACACCCTCCTCCTGCGCCGCGTCATCGACGCACAGGGCAAGAGCCGCGCTTGGATCAACGGCGGCACCGCCACCGTGGCCCAGCTGCGCGAACTCGCCGAACACCTGCTCGACATCCACGGCCAGCACGCCTGGCAAGGCCTGACCCGCCCCGCCAGCGTGCGCGAGCTGCTCGACAACTACGCCAGCATCGACACCAGGCCGATGGCCGCCGCCTTCGCCGACTGGCGCCAGGCCACCGAGGCCCTCGCCGCCGCGCAATCGAAGCAGGCCGACCTGGCCCGCGAACACGAGCGCCTGAGCTGGCAGGTCAGCGAGGTCGGCCGGCTCGCCCCCGGCAGCGACGAGTGGGACGAGCTCAACGCCGAGCACCAGCGCCTGTCGCATGCGCAGTCGCTGATGGACGCCGCCCGCGGCGCGCTCGAGCGCATCGCCGAGGCCGAGATCAACGCGGAATCGCTCACCGACGACGCGCTGTCCGCGCTGCAGGACGTGCTCGAGTACGACGCCGGCCTGCAGGACACCGTCAACGCGCTGCTCGGCGCGCAGGCGCAGCTGCAGGACGCGGCGCACAGCCTCAGCTCCTATCTGAACGCCGCCGACCTCGATCCGGACCGGCTGCAGCAGCTCGACGAGCGCGTGTCCGCCTGGGTGACGCTCGCGCGCCGCTATCGGCGCCAGCCGGCGGAACTGCCGGCGCTGCTCGAGGAATGGAAGACGGAACTCGCGCAGCTCGACGCCGCGTCCGACCTCGACGCGCTGCAGGCCAGGCAGACGGCCGCGCTCAAGCGCTTCCAGAAGGAAGCCAAGAGCGTCAGCACCGCGCGCGCCAAGGCGGCGCCGGCGCTGTCGAATGCGGTGTCGCAGGCGATGCAGCAGCTCGGCATGGCCGGCGGCCGCTTCGAGATCGCGCTGCTGCCGCAGGACGAGCCGCAGAGCTTCGGGCTGGAATCGGCCGAGTTCCTCGTCGCCGGCCACGCCGGCAGCACGCCGCGCCCGCTCGCCAAGGTTGCCTCCGGCGGCGAGCTCTCGCGCATCGCGCTGGCCATCGCGGTCACCACCAGCCAGCAGAACAGCGGCGCCGGCACGCTGATCTTCGATGAGATCGATGCGGGCGTCGGCGGCGCCGTCGCGGAGACCGTCGGCCGCTTGATGAAGCAGCTCGGCCAGCGCGTGCAGGTGCTCGCGGTGACCCACCTGCCGCAGGTCGCCGCCTGCGCCGATCAGCACTTCCTCGTCGCCAAGGCGCTCAAGGACGGCAAGACCAACTCCGACGTCCGTCCCATCGCTGGCGAAGCCCGCACCGCCGAGATCGCCCGCATGCTCGGCGGCGAACGGCTGTCGTCGACTTCCCTCGCGCATGCGCAGGAGATGCTCGAGCTCTCCGCCCGCACCGCGCCGGCCCAGGCCGCGAGCCCCGCCGGCGCCCCCAGCGCCCCGGGCAGCAGCAGCAGGAAGGTCAAGCCGTGAGCGCGCCCAACACCGCCCCGGTGCCCGCGCCGCAGGCCACGCCCACCGCCAGCTCGCCGCGCGGCGAGGTCGTGCTCGTCACCGGCATGTCCGGCGGCGGCAAGTCCATCGCGATGCATGCGCTGGAGGACGCGGGCTTCTTCTGCGTCGACAACCTGCCCCCGGAGCTGCTGCCGCAGTTCCTCGAACTGGAACGCCAGCGCGGCTGGCGGCGCGTCGCGATCGCGGTCGACGTGCGCAGCGCGGGCTCGTTGCCGCAGCTGCTGCAGCACATCAAGACGATGCGCCAGGAAGGCGTCACGCTACGCTCGATCTTCCTCGACGCCGACGACGACACGCTGCTGCGCCGGTTCTCGGAGACGCGCCGGCCCCATCCGCTGCGCGCGCGGCAGGATGAGCCGCAGGACGGCGACCTGCATCGCGCGCTGCAGGAGGCGATCGCACTGGAGCGCGAGCTGCTGACCTCGCTGCGGATGGAGTCCACGGTGATCGACAGCAGCCAGCTGCGGCCCGCGCAGCTGCGCGGATGGCTGAGGGATCTGGTGCGGGTCAGCGGCTCATCGCTGACGCTGGTGTTCGAGTCGTTCGCGTTCAAGCACGGCGTGCCGAGCGACGCGGATTTCGTCTTCGACGTGCGCGTGCTGCCGAATCCGTATTACGACCGCGAGCTGCGTCCGTTCACCGGGCGCGACGAGCCGGTGGCGGCCTATCTGGAGGGCCAGCCGGAGGTGCGGTTGATGCTCAGCCAGATCGGCGCGTTCATCGCGCAGTGGCTGCCGAACTTCGCGCAGGATCAGCGCAGCTATCTGACGGTGGCGATCGGCTGCACGGGGGGGCAGCACCGCTCGGTGTACCTCGTGGAGACGCTGGCCAAGCAGTTCGCCTTCCACGGGCAGGTGCTCAAGCGGCATCGGGAGCTGGACGCGCGCTGAGCAACTGGCCCACGCCCTGGCGTGCCAGGGCGTTCAATGCGCGAGGAGCTTTCAAGCGCCAGGGAATGGCTCAAGCGGCGCTCGCGCCGCCTTTTTCCTGCGCCTGGAGTTCCATCTCCTGCGCCTGGTTGAACAGCAGGATCCCCAGCACCACCGACGAGAACGGCACCAGGCACACCAGCGCGATCATCCACAGCACCACGCCGCGGCCCGCGCGCTTGAGCGCCAACCCCATGTAGACCCAGTGCGCCACCAGCGCGCAGAACAGCCCGATCCCGAACATCGCCGCCCGCGCCGGATCCACATCGTCCATCTGCGAATCGCTGATCAGGAACCACAGGCACGCGCCGCTGGCCAGCAGCGCGATGAAGGCGGATTCGAGCGCGCTCTTCAGCGCGGCGGAGGGCCTGGGCGAGGCGTTCGACATGATGTCCCTGACTGTCGTGTTTGGCCGCTGCGCGGCGATCGCGCGAGCATACCGGAGCCGCCCTCCCCACAGACCGGCGGAACCCCTGAGGCAGGCGGGGCCGCCCCCCGCCGCACACTCCCCGCCGCTCAGTCCAGCAGCTTCTTCAGCGGCGCCGGCAGCGCGTACTCCGACAAGCGCTCCCGCGCCACCCACACGCCCTCGCCCGCCGGCCGCGTCTCGCGCGGCAGCAGCGCCCGCCGCGGATGCAGCAGCCAGTCGAAATGCGTCAGCACATGCTTGACCCGCGGCAGGGTCTCCGGCGCCACCACCCCCAGCGCCGCGCTCTGCGCCGTCAGCGCCGCCTCGTCGTCGAACAGCGGCAGCGTCCACAGCCCGCCCCACACACCCTGCGGCGGCCGCTGCTGCAGCCACACCCGCCCTTCGTGCTCGAGCCACAGCCACCAGCTCTCCCGCTGCCCGCGCTTGAGCTTCTTCGTCTTGATCGGATAGCGCGCCGGCTCGCCCTCCGCCAGCCCCGCGCACAGCGAACTCACCGGACAGAGCAGGCATTGCGGACTGCGCGTCGCGCACAGGCTCGCGCCCAGATCCATCATCCCCTGCGTGTACGCCGGCATGTCCTGCGGCGACTCCGGCAGCAGCGCCTGCGCTTCGCGCCACAGGCGCTTCTCCTGCGCCGCCGAGGCCAGATCGCCATCGAAGGCCAGCAGCCGCCCCAGCACGCGCTTGACGTTGCCGTCCAGGATCGCCACCCGCTCGCCGAAACAGAAGGACGCGATCGCCGCCGCCGTCGAGCGGCCGATGCCGGGCAGCTCCGCCAGCTCGGCCGCGCTGCGCGGGAAGGCGCCACCATGACGCTCGACCACCGCCTGCGCGCACTTGTGCAGATTGCGCGCGCGGCTGTAGTAACCCAGCCCGGCCCACGCGGCCATCACCTCGTCGTTCGGCGCCGCGGCCAGCGCGGCCACGTCCGGAAAACGCTCCAGGAAACGCCGGTAGTAGCCCAGCACCGTCGTCACCTGCGTCTGCTGCAGCATGATCTCCGACAGCCACACCCGATACGGATCGCGCGTGTTCTGCCACGGCAGGTCGTGCCGCCCCTCGCGGCGCTGCCATGCCAGCAGCCGCGGCGCGAAATCGCCACGCACCGCGTCCACGCGGGCTCTCAGATCGTCATCGGTCATCGGCATCGTTCGTTCCAGCGGAGTTCACGCGGGCTGGCATCGCCCCATCGCTCCATCGCCTCATCGCTTCTGGCAGCTCGGACAGAAGAAGGTCGAGCGCTGCCCCTGCACGATGCGCCGAATCGTCGTGCCGCATTGGCGGCAGGGCTCGCCCTCGCGTCCGTACACCCGCGCCTGCATCTGGAAGCTGCCCGCCACGCCGTGCGCGTCCTTGAAGTCGCGCAGTGTGCTGCCGCCGGCTTCCAGCGCCTCGCCCAGCACCTGCCGCAGCGCCGCCGCCAGCTTCGCCGCGCGCGGCCGGCTGAGCTTGCCCGCCGCCATCCGCGGATCGACGCCCGCCAGGAACAGCGCCTCGCACGCATAGATGTTGCCCGCGCCGACCACCACGTCGCCGGCCAGGATCGCCTGCTTCACCGCGACACGCCGGCCGCGCAGGCCTTCATGCAGATAGGGGCCGTGGAACTCGATGTCGAAGGGCTCCAGCCCGATGCGCGCCAGCAGCTTGGCCGCCGGCTCCACGTCCAGCCCGTCCGACCACACCACCGCGCCGAAGCGGCGCGGATCGGTCAGCCGCAGCACGCCGCGGTCCGTGACCAGGTCGAAGTGATCGTGCGGCCCCGCCGCCGGCGGCTGCTCGCGGAACGCCAGCGAGCCCGACATGCCCAGGTGCATCAGCAACCCGCCGCCCGCCTCGTCCGGATGGCCGGGTTGTTCGCCGGGTTGTTCGCCGGCCGGCTCCAGCGGCAGCCACAGGTATTTGCCGCGCCGCTGCGCCTCGCCCACGCGCCGTCCGATCAGCCGCTGCGCCGCCACGCCGAGCGGCCAGCGCAGCGGTTTTCCCAGCCGCACATCGAGCACGCGCGCCCCCGCGATGGCCGGGGCAAAACTTCGTCGTGTAACTTCAACTTCCGGTAACTCGGGCATCCCCGGATCATAGGCGCGGCCTCGCGCGCGCCCTCCTAGAATGGTCCACGGCTTGCCCGCCAGGCCTTCCAGGACAGTTCAGGAGTCTCCCCATGCCCGCCCTCGTGCGCCACCCCCGGTGGCTCTTCGCCGCCCTCGCCCTGAGCTGCGCCGCCCACGCCCGCACCGCCCCGCCGAACGAGGCCGCGCCCCCCTCCGCCGCACCGTCCGCCCCCGCCGTCGCGGAAACCCCGGAGGCAGCCGCCTCCGCGCCGGTCGTCAACTCCGACCTCGACGCGCCGATGTTCTATCAGCTGCTGGTCGGCGAGCTTGAACTGCAGCGCGGCCAGCCCGGCGTCGCCTACCAGGTGCTGCTCGACGCCGCCCGCCGCGGCAGCGACGAGGACCTCTTCCGCCGCGTCGTCCAGATCGCGCTGCAGGCCCGCGCCGGCGACCAGGCCGTGATCGCCGCGCGCGCCTGGCGCGACGCGGTGCCGACCTCGCTGGAGGCGCATCGCACGCTGGTCCAGCTGTTGGCGCTGCTGAACCGCCCGGCCGAGGTGCCGCCGGTGCTGCGCTCGCTGCTGATGCTGACGCCGGCCGACAGCCGCGGCTCGGTGATCGCGTCGCTGCCCGGCCTGTTCCAGCGCAACCCCGAGCCGGCGCGCGTGCAGGAGGCCTTCGAGCCGATGCTGCGCGAAGCCGCCGCCAAGCCCGAGACCCGCTTCGCCGCGCTGCTCGTGCTGGCGCAGTTCGCGAAGAACGCGGACAACTTCGAGACCGCGCTGGTCCACGTCCGCGCCGCGGCCAAGGACTTCCCGGATCGCGAGGAGCCGCTGCTGATGGCGCTGGAGCTGCTCCCGCGCCGCCCCGAGGCCGAGGCCCTGATCACCGCCGAGCTGCAGGCCCATCCCGACAAGCAGTCGCTGCGCCTGGCCTACGCGCGCGCGCTGGCCCGCGCCCAGCGGCCCGGCGACGCGGCGCGCGAGTTCCGCCTGCTGACGCAGGAATCCCCGGACGAGCCCGGTCACTGGCTGGCGCTGGGCTCGCTGGAGCTGGACCTGCAGCATCCCGACGCCGCCGAGGACGCGCTGCAGCGCTACCTGAAGATGGTCGACAAGCCCGCCGCGTCGACGCTGGCCGAGCGCGCCATCGCCGCCGCCGGCCTGGACCGCGCCGACAAGGAAGCCAAGCTGCAGGGCCAGTTGCTGCTCGCGCAGGCCGCGGAGATGCGCGGCGATTTCAAGACCGCCGAGAAGCGCCTGGCCGGCCTCGAGGCCGCGCCAGGCAACCTCGACATCGCCTACCGCCGCGCCTCGCTGCTGGCGCGCCAGGGCAAGCTCGACGAAGGCCGCAAGCTGCTGCAGCAGCTCCCCTCCGAACGCGACCAGGACCGCCGCGCCCGCGTGCTCGCCGAGTCGCAGCTGCTGCGCGAGAACAAGCAGTGGCAGGCTGCCTATGACCTGCTCGGCCAGGCGATCGAGAAGACGCCCGAGGACGCCGACCTGCTCTACGAGCAATCGATGATGGCCGAGAAGCTGGGCCGCGCGCAGGAGATGGAAGCGCTGCTGCAGAAAGTGATCCAGCTCAAGCCGCAGCACTACCACGCATACAACGCGCTGGGCTACTCGCTGGCCGATCGCAACGAGCGCCTGCAGGAGGCGCGCGACCTGATCTCCAAGGCGCTGAGCTTCGCGCCGGGCGAGCCCTTCATCGTCGACAGCATGGGCTGGGTGGAGTTCCGCCTGGGCCGCCTCGGCGAGGCCGAACGCCTGCTGCGCCAGGCCTACGGCTCGCGCCCCGACGCGGAAATCGCCGCCCACCTCGGCGAGGTGCTCTGGAATGCCGGCAAGCAGGACGAGGCGCGCAGACTCTTCGCCGACGCCGCCCGCCGCGATCCGCGCAACGAGGCGCTCCAGTCCGCGATGCAGCGCCTGCAGGTCCGCCCCTGATGCGGCGGCGGCAGTTCAACGGCGGCGCGCTCGCCGCGCTCGCCGGGCCGGCGGCCCTCTCGGCCCTCTCGGCCCTGGCGGCGGCGGCGCTGGGCGGCTGCAGCGCGGTGCCCAAGGCCTCGGAGTCCGAGGCCGCCGCGCTCGCCAACGCGCCGCGGCTGACCGGCAAGTTCGGGCTGATCGTCCCGCCCTCGCGCAGCCAGCGCGGGCAGAACGTCAACGCCAGCTTCGAGCTGCTCGGCGATCCGCGCCGCGGCCAGCTCGAGATGAGCAGCCCGATGGGCAGCCTGGTCGCGCGCGTGAGCTGGCAGCCGGGCTCGGCCTGGCTGAAGACACCCGACGGCGACCGCGCCTACGACGACATCGACGCGCTCACGCAGGAGCTGCTCGGCGAGCCGCTGCCGGTGCAGGCGCTGTTCGACTGGCTGCGCGGCCGGCCGTGGCCGCAGGCGCCCTCGCGCAGCGCCGGGGAACAAGGCTTCCAGCAACTCGGCTGGCAGGTCGACCTGCGGCGCTTCGCGGATCAATTGATCTCCGCTCAGCGGCTCAATCCCAATGGACCCGAGCCGCTGGCCACGCTGCGCTTGAAACTCGACACGGCCGCCGCGCCCTGATCCATTCGGCGTCCACCCGTCATATCCACAAAATATCGCGGGGAATTCTTCGAGCAGTTTTCACGAGGGAATCACGCGCAGTTTGTCAATCGCACGCGCGACGCCCTCGAAACTCCCGCGAACCCGGCGGCATACTCCCCCGCCATGTCGACGTCCATGACCTCTCAAGCCCCCGCGGCGCCGCTGAAGGCGCTCTATGACGTGCCGGCGCCGGCCAAGCTCAACCTGTTCCTGCATGTGGTCGGGAAGCGGCCGGACGGCTATCACCTGCTGCAATCGCTGTTCGTGCTGATCGACTGGGCCGACACGCTGCACTTCGAGCGCCGCGCTGACGGCGCGCTGCAGCGCCACGACCGCGGCGACGCGCTGCCGCCGGACGACCTGTGCCTGCGCGCCGCAAGGGCGCTGCAGCAGGCCAGCGGCTGCGGCTTCGGCGCGGACATCCACATCGAGAAGCGGCTGCCCTCGGGGGCGGGCATGGGCGGGGGCTCGTCGGACGCGGCCAGCACGCTGCTGGCGCTGAACCGGCTCTGGGGCCTGCACTGGCCGCGCGAACGGCTGCTGCCGATCGCGCTCAAGCTGGGCGCGGACGTGCCCTTCTTCGTCGGCGGGCGCAACGCCTTTGTCGAAGGCATCGGCGAGATCCTCACCCCGATCGAGGTGCCGGAACTGCGGCTGGCGGTCGTCAAACCGGCGGTCAGCATCGGCACCAAGGAAATTTTTTCGAGCCCCCTGTTGCAAAGGTCAAAAAGCGTGGCTATAGTAGCGGGCTTTCCTGCAGCGAACGGCAAACGCAGCGAAGAACTCTCGGCAACGAGAATTCCCAGCAACGAAGCCAATAGCTCGGGTGAACGCGAAGACAGTATGTCTGGCGATCACCAAACGCCGGAGATACTCGTGCAGCAGCTGTACGAAGGATGGGGCAGAAATGATCTGCAACCGCCCGCCGAAGCTGCCAGCCGCGAAGTATCGACAGCGCTTGAATGGTTGCAAACCCGCTACGAAAATTCTCGGATGACGGGTTCAGGCAGTGCAGTTTTTGCTATAGTTCAGCCCTCGCCGAACGCGAAACAAAGCGTGAAGCGACATGCAAAGCAAATCGCGGCGCAGGAAATAGACAAGGTCACCGGCCTGGAGAGCAATCTCAAGGCGACACCGGAAAGCGAGTTCTCGGAACTGCCGGACGGTTGGGTCGGAAGGATGTGTCGCAGTCTGACGGTTCATCCCCTGCGGGATTGGGCGGCAGATTGAAAGTTGTAGGGTGTTGTTCCACGAACAATGTCCTGTGTAGGGGAGTCGCCAAGTTGGTTAAGGCATCGGATTTTGATTCCGACATGCGAGGGTTCGAGTCCTTCCTCCCCTGCCAAATTCTCAGTCAGTTCAATCCGGGACCCGCTGGGTTGGCCACCGGGCCATAAATCTAAGGATGGCCCGCTGTGCTACTCAATACCGTCCTCTTCACGGGTAACGCAAACCCGTCCCTCTCCAAAGAAATCGCCACGCATCTGGGCCTCGAGCTCGGCAAAGCCGTGGTCGGTCGGTTTTCCGACGGTGAGGTGGCTGTCGAGATCCAACAGAACGTCCGCGCCCGCGACGTCTTCGTGGTCCAGCCCACCTGCGCGCCGACCAACGAAAACCTGATGGAGCTGCTCATCATGGTCGATGCGTTGAAGCGCGCCAGCGCGCGCCGCATCACCGCCGTGATCCCCTACTTCGGCTACGCGCGCCAGGACCGCCGTCCGCGTTCGACGCGCGTGCCCATCTCGGCCAAGGTCGTGGCCAACCTGCTGGAAACCGTCGGCGTCGAGCGCGTCCTGACGATGGACCTGCACGCGGACCAGATCCAGGGCTTCTTCGACATCCCGGTCGACAACATCTACGCCTCGCCGGTGCTGCTGTCGGACCTGAAGGCCCGCAACTACAGCGACCTGGTGGTCGTGAGCCCCGACGTCGGCGGCGTGGTGCGCGCCCGCGCGCTGGCCAAGCAGCTGGGCTGCGACCTGGCGATCATCGACAAGCGCCGTCCGGCCGCCAACGTCTCCGAAGTGATGCACGTCATCGGCGAGATCGACGGCCGCAACTGCGTGATCATGGACGACATGATCGACACCGCCGGCACGCTGGTGAAGGCGGCGGAGGTCCTGAAGGACCGCGGCGCCAAGAGCGTCTTCGCGTACTGCACCCACCCGATCCTGTCGGGTCCGGCGATCGAGCGCATCGCCGGCTCGCTCCTGGACGAAGTCGTCATCAGCAACACGATCCCGCTGTCCGAGGCCGCCAAGGCCTGCGGCAAGATCCGTCAGCTGTCGGTCGCCTTCCTCTTCGCCGAGACCATCCGCCGCATCTCGGACGGCGAATCGGTGACCTCGTTGTTCTCGGAGCAGAACAACAACTTCTGATCACAAGCGTTCAGGCCGCGGTCCGCGAGGACGGCGGCCTTTTCACGAAGGCGCCTGGTCGCGGGGCCTTCAACCGCAGCGTCAATGGTGGCGCGGCGTCCATTTGGAGATTGATATGAAATTCGTCGCTTTCGAGCGCAAGCTGCAGGGGACCGGAGCGAGCCGCCGCCTGCGTCACGCCGGCAAGGTTCCGGGCATCGTCTACGGCGCCGGCGAGCCGGCCCTGGTCGAGCTGGACCACAACGCGCTGTACCACGCCATGAAGAAGGAAGCTTTCCACAGCTCCATCCTCGACATGGAAGTGGACGGCAAGACCACGCAAGTGCTGCTGCGTGACTTCCAGATGCACCCGTACAAGCAGCAAGTGCTGCACGTGGACTTCCAGCGCGTGGACGCCACGACCCGCATCACCAAGAAGGTGCCGCTGCACTTCGTGGGCGAAGCCGAGTCGCCGGCCGTCAAGACCGACAAGGGCACCGTCAACCACGTGCTGACCCAGCTGGAAATCACCTGCCTGGCGCAGCAGCTGCCCGAGTTCATCGAAGTCGACCTGAGCGGTCTGACGATGGGCCACTCGATCCACGTGAACGACCTGAAGCTGGCCGACCACATCAAGATCGTCACGCACGGCAAGCCGAACCCGGTCGTCGCGACCCCGGTGCCGCCGGTGGTGGAAGAGATCGTCGTCGCCGCCGCTCCGGCGCCGGACGCCGGCAAGAAGAAGGGCAAGAAGTAAATTCTTGCCTGACGGACGCGGACCTGACGAGGACCGCGATCCGCGCGGGAGTTCCCGATGGAACTCCCTCCAAGGAAGGCCCCCTCGAGGGGCCTTCTGCTTTTGGGCCTGCCACTGATAATTCCGCCTCATGATTCGTCTCTTTGTCGGCCTGGGCAATCCCGGCCCTGAATACGAGGACACCCGCCACAACGCCGGGTTCTGGTGGATAGACGCGCTGGCGCGCGGTCTGAAGGTCACGCCGCAGCTGGACACGAAGTACCACGGCCTGGTGGCGCGGGTGAACGACGCGCCGGGCGCGTCCGGCCCGATCTGGCTGCTGCAGCCGATGACCTACATGAATCTGTCGGGCAAGTCGGTGGCGGCGCTGGCGCGCTTCTTCAAGATCGAGCCCGAGGAGATCCTGGCCATCCATGACGAGCTCGAGATCGCGCCGGGCGAGCTCAAGCTCAAGCAAGGCGGCGGTAATGCCGGCCACAACGGCCTGAAGGACATGCAGGCCCAGCTGGGCAGCGGCAACTTCTGGCGGCTGCGGCTGGGCATCGGCCATCCGGGCCACAAGGGCGAGGTGGCGGGCTACGTGCTGCGCAAGCCGCCGGTGGCGGAACGCCAGGCCGTCGAGGACTGCATCGGCAAGTCCCTCGAGGCCTTCAAGCTGATGACCGCCGGCGACATGGCCAAGGCCGTGGCGCTGCTGCACGCGAAGCCGCCGCGGCCCAAGCCGCCCAGACCGGCCCACCTGCCTCCGAAGCCCGGCGCCCCTGCTGCCGAGGCTGCTCCCGCCACGACCTCGCCCTCGACCTCGACTTCGAGCCCAAGCTCGCCTGCGACCTCGAACGCGCCCCCGTCGGCGCCCCCCTCTTCCGGAGACTGACATGCCGCTTCGCGCCGCCTCGATCCTGACGACTGTGTTCCTGGTCTTCATGTTCGGCGCGGCGCAGGCGCAGCGGCCCCCGGCGCGCCCGATGGCGCAGGACGCGCCACGCAGCTATCACCGCTGCGGCCCGCAGGGCCAGGACTTGCGCGATGGGCCCTGCCCCGACGGCCAGGGCCGCGCGCTCGAACTGCCCAAGGACGAGGTCGACCCGAAGGCCGCGGCCGAGGCCCGTCGGCGCGTCGCCGTGGAGACCCGTGAGCTGGCCGCGCGCCAGCGTGAGCGTGAGCGGCTCGCCGCCGCGGCGCCCGCGCCCGCCGCCGGCATCGACGGCCGGCTGGCGGCCCAGCGGCCGGCGACGCGCCCCGCCAAGCCGGCCGATCCGAAGAAGCCCAAGCCCAAGGATCCGAAGCAGCCGCCGAAGAAGAAGCCCAAGGTGCCGAAGCCGCCGGAGCCCTCGCTGCCGCCGACGCCGACCGCGAAGGCCCGCAAGATGACCAAGGAGCCCAGGCCTCCTCAGACAGGCAAGGCGCGCAGGGGCGGCGATGCAAGGTCTCGCTAGAATGCGCGCCGTTGGTGCTCGCGCGGACATTGCGTCCGTGCAGTTAAACGGGAATCAGGAAGCCGGCGCGTCCCCGATGCGCTCGCCAACCTGAGCTGTCCCCGCAACGGTAAGTGGCCGCCGGCCGCGCGACCGGGATCCTGACGCAGGATGCCCGGCTCGCCGCCGGCACTGCCTGTCCCCGTGTCCACTGGCGCGCGAGCGCTGGGAAGGATGCAGGCAGCGGCCACCAGCCCGGATACCGGCCAACAGGTGGTACCTGCCAGCGATCCCGATGCATCGGGACGCTCCAGGTGCCGTTTCCTCAGGCGTCCTGCGGGTGAGCAGGGCCCTGAACCGTCGTTGGTCCGCTCCTCATGCTTCCGTTCGTCTCGCGCGCGCGCCTGGCTGCCCGCTCGCTGCTCGTCCTCACGCCGATCGCTTTCGCCTCGGCCGTCTCGGCGCAGTCGGCGCAATCGGCGCCCTCCTCCACCACCCGTCTCGACGAGGTCACCGTCACCGGCACCCGCAGCCCGATGAAGCTGTCCGATGTCGCGGCCGACCTCACCGTCATCGATCGTGACACCATCGAGCGACAGGGCTTGGGCAACATCGCCGCGCTGCTGCGCAACGTCGCCGGCCTGCAGATGACCAGCAATGGCGGTCCGGGCAACACGACCTCGGTCTTCGTGCGCGGCGCCGAGACACGCCACACCGTGGTCCTCATCGACGGCGTGCGCATCGATGGCCAGTCCACCGGCGGCGCGCGCTGGGAGAACCTGCCGCTGTCGCTGATCGAGCGCGTCGAGGTCCTGAAGGGCCCGGCGAGCGCGCTCTACGGCTCCGACGCCATCGGCGGCGTCGTGCAGATCTTCACCCGTCAGGGCAACGGCCCGGCGCGCTGGGAATTCGGCGCGGGCGGCGGCAACCTGGGCCAAGCCAAGGCGGATGTCGTCCTCAGCGGCGGCAGCGCGGTGTTCGACTACGCGGCCTCGCTCGCCGTCGATCGCGGCACCGGCTTCAACGCCTACACGCGCACCGAGAACAAGAGCTACAACCCCGACCGCGACGGCTGGCGCAACTACAACGGCAGCCTGCGCCTGGGCGGCCGCGTGGCCGAAGGCCAGCGCCTGGAGTTCCTTGGCTTGAAGAGCCGCAGCGACGTCGGCTACGACGCCGGCAAGAACGCCGACGACCGCGGCATCACCGAAACGCTGGCCGCCAAGCTCAGCCTCAAGTCGACCTGGTCGCAGGCGCTGTCCTCGCAGCTCTCCGTGGGTCAGTCCGAGGAGAACTACGAGACCCGGCCCAGCGCGCCCTACCTCTCCAGGACGCGCATCCGCAGCGCCTCGCTGCTGGGCTTCTACAAGTTCAACGACCAGCACCAGCTCAATGGCGTGCTGGAACGCCGCGAGGACCGCCTCGCCAACGCCGAGCTGATCGCCGGCGGCAAGGACACGCGCAGCCAGAACGCGATCGGCCTGAGCTACCTCGCCACGCTGGGCGCCTTCAGCCTGCAGGCGCACGGCCGCCATGACGACGACAGCGAGTTCGGCGGCATCGACACCGGCAGCCTCGCGGCGGGCTACAAGCTCGGCGGCGGCTGGCGCGTCACGGCCTCGGCGGGCAATGCCTTCCGTGCGCCGACGCTCTACCAGCGCGGCAGCATCTACGGCCCCGACACTGCCAAGCCGGGCGTGGAGGCGCTGCGGCCCGAGCGCGCGCACAACCGCGAGGCCGGCCTGGCCTGGAGCCAGGGCGGCTTCGACCTCGCGCTCACCACCTTCCACAACCGCGTCACCGACCTGATCGCCTTCGGCGCCGCGGGCACGTGCCGCGCGACGCTGGGCTGCTACACCAACGTCGCGCGGGCGCTGCTCAAGGGCACCAGCCTCAAGGGCGGCGCGCAGCTCGGTCCGGTGCGGCTCAGCGCCACGGTCGACTTCCTCGATCCCACCGACGCCCGCACCGGTCTGGTCCTGCAGCGCCGCGCCAAGCGCTTCGGCACGCTGCGCGCGGAAACCGCGCTCAGCGCCTGGACGCTGGGCGCGAACCTCGTCGGCTCGGACCAGCGCTTCGACGACGCGGCCAACAAGACGCGCCTGGCCGGCTACGGCCTGCTCAACCTCGACGCGCAGCGCGCGCTCGCGAAGGACTGGCGCCTGCAGCTCAACATCGACAACGCCTTCAACCGCGCGTACCAGACGGCGAACTACTACCAGCAGGCGCCGCGGACCTGGTTTGTCTCGCTGCGCTACACGCCGTCGCTGTAAGGTCGCGGCATCGCCCACACCGCCCGCACTGCCCGCACCGCCCACACGCCTTCATCGCCAGGGAGACCCGCATGTCCGCTCATCACCTGATCGTCGGCGGCCAACGCAGCGGCAAGTCGCGCCATGCGGAGCGCCTCGCGCTGCGCTGGGCGCGCTCGCCAGGGCACCAGGTCACCGTGATCGCCACGGCCCAGGCCCATGACGACGAGATGCGCGAGCGCATCGCCCGCCACCGCGCCGACCGCCCGGCCGGCTTCGACACCGTCGAGGCGCCGCTGCGGCTTTGCGACGCGCTGCGCGCGCAGTCCTCGCCGCGCCGCCTGCTCGTGGTGGACTGCCTGACCCTGTGGCTCACCAACTGGCTGATGCCGATGGACGGCGCGCCGCGGCTCGACGACTGGCGCGCCGAATGCGCCGGCCTGCAGCGCCTGCTGCCGCAGCTCGCCTCGCCGGTGGTCTTCGTCTCCAACGAGGTCGGCTGGGGCGTCATGCCGATGGGACGCGAGGTGCGCGCCTATGTCGACGAGCTGGGCCGGCTCAACCAGCTCGTCGCGCGTCAGTGCGGCGAGCTGACCCTGATGGTGGCCGGCCAGCCGTGGACGCGGCCGGTGATCGACGTGGAGAACCCGCACAGCCCGCAGCCCCTGGAGGGCGACCAATGAATCCGATGACCCTGCTCTTGCGCGCGCTGCGCCTCTTCGGCATGGCGGGCGCGGCGCTCGCTGCCGCGCTCACCGCCGCGCCGCTCCTCGCCGCGCCGAGCGCGCCTGTCGTTCCCATCACGCTGAAGGACGACCGCGGCCATGCCGTCTCGCTGCCGGCCGTGCCGCGGCGCATCGTCAGCTTGCTGCCCTCGCTCACCGAGACGATCTGCGAGCTCGGCGACTGCGCCAAGCTCGTCGGCGTCGACCGCTTCTCCAACTTCCCGGCCTCGGTGCAGAAGCTGCCGCGGCTCGGCGGCCTGGACGACACCAGCATCGAGGCGCTGGTCGCGCTCAAGCCGGACGTCGTCCTGCTGGGTGTCTCGGCGCGGGTCATCGACCGGCTGGAGGGTCTGGGACTGAAGGTCGTCGCGCTCGAACCCAGGAGCATGACCGACGTCCAGCGCGTGCTCGGCAAGGTCGGCCAGATCCTGGGCAAGGAGGACGACGCGCGCCGCCTGTGGAACCGCATCGACGGCCACATCGCGCAGAGCGCCGCCACGCTGCCGCCTGGCGCGCGCGGCCTGAGCGTCTATTACGAGGTCGATGCCGGCCCCTACGGCGCGGGCACGGCCTCGTTCATGGGCGAGATCCTCACGCGGCTGGGCGCGAGGAACATCATCCCGGCCGAACTGGGCCCCTTCCCCAAGCTCAACCCCGAATTCATCGTCCGCGCCGACCCGCAGGTCATCATGGTCGGCCAGCGCAACGCGCCGGGCCTGCCACAGCGCCCGGGCTGGCAGGCCATCCGCGCGGTCAAGAACCAGCGCCTGTGCGTCTGGATCCCGGCCGAGTCCGACGTCCTCGTGCGCCCCGGCCCGCGCATGTCGGAGGCGGCCGCGCTGATGGCGCGCTGCCTGCGTGACGCCGCCAACGGCCCGGTGCCGCTGCCCACGGTGCCCTTCAACGCCCCGCCCGGAGGCATGCGTTGATGCACGCCATGAGCGGCCGCACGCTGACGCAGCTCGCCGCGCTGCTCGCGCTGGGCGCGGTGCTGCTCGCGCTGGGCCTGGCCATCGGCAGCATGGGCTGGAGTCCCTGGACCGAGGGCGGCGACACCATGCGCCTCATCCTCTGGGACATCCGCGCGCCGCGCTCGATCGGCGCCTGGCTCGCGGGCGCGCTGCTCGCGCTGGCCGGCGCCATCGCGCAGGGCCTGTTCCGCAACCCGCTCGCCGATCCCTACCTGCTCGGCTGCTCGGCAGGCGCCTCGCTCGGCGTCGCCGCGCTGCTCTTCGTCATGGGCGTCTCGCCGGCCGCGGCCGCGCTCGCGCTGCGCGTGGGCATGACCGGCGCCGCCTTCGCCGGCGCCGTCGGGGCGGTGCTGCTCACGCTGGTCCTGGCGCGCGGCGTCACGCAGAGCCTGCGCCTGCTGCTCGCGGGCGTCGTCGTCGGTGTCGTGCTCGGCTCCGGCGCGGCGCTGTTCACGCTCATGAATCCCGACATCCTGCGCGCCATGCAGGCCTTCATGCTCGGCAGCACCGGTTACGTCGGCTGGAGCGCGGTGCAGGTCATGGCCGCCTCGTTCGCGCTGTGCCTGCTCGTCGCGCTGGGCAGCAGCCGCGCGCTGGACGCGCTCACGCTGGGCGAGGACACCGCGCGCTCGCTCGGCCAGCGGCTCACGCTCATCCGCCTGCTGCTCATCGCGGCGCTCTCGCTGGCCACCGGCGCGGCGGTCGCGCAATGCGGGCTCATCGCCTTCGTCGGCCTGGTCGCGCCGCACCTCGTGCGCAGCTGGGGCCCGACCACGCACGGCGCGCTGCTGCTGCTGTCGCCGCTCACCGGCGGCGCGCTGCTGCTCGCGGCCGACATCGCCGCGCGCTGGGTGATCGCCCCGCAGGAGCTGCCGGTGGGCATCATCACCGCGCTGCTCGGCGGCAGCTACCTGCTGTGGCTCATGCACCGGCGCAAAGCCCACTTCGGCGGTCCCGGAGGCGCGCGATGAACGGCGCCGCCCGCTTCCCCGCCGAGCGCGACGCCACCGGTGCTGCCGCGCCCGTGGACCTCGGCCGCGTGCCCGCGCTGCGCATCGAGCTGCGCTCGCTCTCGCTCGGCCCGCGCGAAGTGCTGCGGCCGCTGGCCCTCGCGCCGGCTCCCGCCGCATGGACCGCGATCGTCGGCCCGAACGGTGCCGGCAAGTCGACGCTGCTGCGCGCCATGGCCGGGCTGCTGCCGTTCGACGGCGCGCTCACGCTCGACGGCAAGCCCTGGAGCGCGTGGCCGGCCAAGGAGCGCGCGCGCCACGTCGCGTGGCTGGGCCAGAACGAAGCGGCGTCCGACGACCTCACCGCCTACGACGTCGCCATGCTCGGCCGCCTGCCGCATCAACCGTGGCTCGCGCCGGCGAACGCCGCCGACCACGCGGCCGTCGAACACGCCATGCGCCAGACCCAGAGCTGGGACTGGCGCGAGCGCGCGCTCGGCAGCCTCTCCGGCGGCGAGCGCCAGCGGGTGCTGCTGGCGCGGGCGCTGGCGGTGCGCTCGGGCGTGCTGTTGATGGACGAGCCACTGGCCCACCTCGATCCGCCGCATCAGAGCGACTGGGCGCGGCTCGTGCGCGAGCGCGTCGCCAGCGGGGGTGCGGTCGTCAGCGTCCTGCATGAGCTCAATGTCGCGCTGCAGGCCGACACGCTCGTCGTCATGGACGAGGGCCGCATCGTCCACCAGGGCGCGCCCGACGATCCCGCCACGCACGACGCGCTGCAGCGCGTCTTCCACCACCGCTTGCTGATCCTGCGGGTGCAGGGGCGGTGGGTGGCGCTCAATGCCTGAAGGAACGATGTCATGACGGGTTGTCCCGCCTTCCTCATCAGCGCGCCGGCTTCGGGCCAGGGCAAGACCAGCGTCACCGCGGCGATCGCGCGTTCCGCGCGGCGGCGCGGCCTGCGCGTGCGCGTGTTCAAGACGGGCCCGGACTATCTCGATCCGATGGTCCTGGCGCGCGCGAGCGGCCACACCGTCTATCAGCTCGATCTGTTCATGGGCGGCGAGGCGCACTGCCGACAACTGCTCGACGACGCCTCGAGGGACGCTGACCTGATCCTGGTCGAAGGCGTGATGGGTCTTTTCGATGGCAAGCCGAGCAGTGCGGATCTGGCCGCGGCCTTCGACCTGCCGGTGCTGGTGGTGCTGGATGCCTCGGCGATGGCGCAGACCTTTGCGGCCTTGGCGACGGGGCTGGCCCGATTCCGCGATGACATCGTGGTGGCGGGTGTCATCGCCAACCGTGTCGGCAGCGACGCGCATGCGCGCATGGTCGCCGAAGGGCTGCCGAAGGAACTGCCATTGATCGCCGCGCTCAAGCGCAACGGTGATCTCTCGCTGCCCGAGCGCCACCTGGGTCTGGTGCAGGCCCTGGAGCTTCCTGAGCTCGATGCGCAGCTCGACGCCTGGGCCGACGCCTGGGATCTCGGCGCGGGGCTGGGTGTCTCGGAGGCTGGCGACCGGGTCCCCCTTTTTGGAACTCAAGGAAGGAATTTGCTTGCCGGCAGGCAAGCAAAGGGGGGAGATGGAAAAAAGGGGGGCCCGGTTGACGGCCTCGCGCTCGATCGTCGCCTGGAGGGCTGCCGCATCGCAGTCGCGAGCGATGCTTGCTTCTCCTTCATCTACCCCGCCAACCTGGATCTGCTGCGCGCACTCGGCGCTGACGTGCGCGAGTTCAGCCCGATCGCTGGCGAGGATCTTCCCGGATGCGATGCCTTGTGGCTGCCGGGCGGCTATCCCGAGTTGCATGCTGAGGCGCTGCGCGCGCATCCGCGCTTCTTCGCGGATCTGAAGGCTCACCTGGAGGCGCAAAGGCCTTTGCTTGCCGAATGCGGCGGCATGCTGGTGCTGCTTGACGAGTTGAGCGATGGCGAGGGCGTGGCGCATCCGATGGCTGGCTTGATGCCTGGCCGCGCCGCGTTGCAGAAGCGTCTCGCCGCCCTGGGTCTGCAGGCCATCGCCTGGCCCGAGGGTGAGCTGCGCGGCCACACCTTCCATTACTCCACGATGGACACGCCGCTCCCGCCGATCGCCACCGCGCGCAATCCCAATGCCGGCCGCGCCGCCGAGGCGCTCTATGCGCGCGGCCCGCTGCGCGCGAGCTACGTCCATCACTACTTTCCGTCGAACCCTGCCGCCGTCGCGGCGTTCTTCGGCGGCGAGTCCTCCTCCGAATCCCTTTCCAGGAACTGAGTCCCGACCATGCTGCTCGAATCCGGCTTCTCCCATATCGCGCAGGCCCTGCTGTGGCCCGTGCTGATCCTCGTCGCCCTGGGCTTCGTCTACGCGCTGTGGACGGCGGGTGCCACCTTGATGGAGGCCGTGCAGCGCCGCCGTCCCGGCTTCCGCCTGCTGACCGTTGGCGACGACAGCAACCTGGAGGCGCTCGAGCTGCAGATCGTGCGCCGCCTGGAGGCCCCGCGCCTGCTGGGCCGCGTCGCTCCGCTGCTGGGTCTGATCGCCACGATGGTCCCGCTGGGGCCGGCGCTGCAGAGCGTCGCCGCCGGCCAGGGCCAGCAGGCGCTGGCGGTGTTCAGCTCCGCGTTCTCGGGCGTCGTGCTCGCACTGGCGGCCGCGGCCATCGCGCTGGTCGTGTACTCGATCCGCCGCCGCTGGCTGCTGGCCGAGCTGCTGGCCGTCAAGGCCGAGAAGGGCTGGGCATGAGCGCCGGCCGCCGGCTGTCCATCCTCGCCGAGGAGGACGACGATCCGATGCTGTCCGCCGTCAACCTGGTGGATGTGTTCCTGGTGCTGGTGGTGGCGCTGCTCACCGCGGTCGCGTTGCAGCAGCAGTCGCAGCCTGACGAGACCATCATCCGCAACCCTGGCCAGCCGGGCATGGAGATCGTCGTGCGCAAGGACGGCCGGGAGATCAAGTACCGCGGCAATGGCGGCAGCGCCGAGGGCCAGGGCGAGCGCGCCGGCGTCGCCTACAAGATGAAGGACGGCTCCATCATCTACGTGCCCGAAGGCGGCTCCGCCGCCGACGCCAAGGACGCGCCGCAGCGATGAAGCCCGCGATCCTGTTCGCGCGCGGCGTCGCGGCGGCCGCGCTGTGCGTGCCGCTGCTCGCCGGCGCCGCGTCGCGGCTGCTGTTCCTCAGCGTCGACATCACGCCCGCGGCCAAACACGCGCTGGTCGAGCGCGAAGGCCGTGCGGCCGGCTTCGACGTGCGCCAGATCGAGTACCCGCTGCGCGGCGCGCCCGTGGACAAGGATCCGGCGCTCGAGCGTGCGCTGAAGGACGCGGACCTCGTCTGGATCGACGCGCCGCACGCGACGGCGGAGGCACGTCTGCATCAGATCGCCGATGCCGCGCTGCAGCGCGCCGCCCTGCCCGCTTCGCGCGTGCTGTGGATTCCGGCCGGCGAGCCCGCCTCGACCGAGCGCAGCCTGCGCGGTTATCTGCAAGCCGGCGGCCCCGCCAACACGCGCGCCGCGTTCACGCTGGCGCGCGCGATGCTCGATGGCAAGCCGGTTCCGGACCTCGGTCCGCCGCAGCTGGTGCCGCAGCGCGGCATCCACTTCCCCGGCGCGCCGCGGCTCTTCGCCGATGCCGCCGAGTTCCGCGCCTGGGCCGCCTCGCAGGGCCTGAAGGGCGAGCCGGTCGCGATCCTGCTGCACCGCTATCACTTCGTGCAGGGCAACACCGCGTGGCTGGATCGCTGGCTCGCGATGTTCCGCCAGCAAGGGCTGCTCGCCTACGCGGCCTTCAGCGGCCAGTTCAGCGACAAGCCGCTGTCCGAGCTGCTCGAGCGCGACGGCCAGGTCCAGGCCCGCGTGATCGTCAACCACAGCCTGCTGCCGCAGGGCGCGAGCCTGCAACCCACCTTCGAGCGCTGGGGCGTGCCCGTGCTGCAGACGCAGCCCTATCGCCAGGACGCCGCGGCCGCATGGGAAGCCAGCGAGACCGGGCTCGCGCAGTCCGACATCCCGTTCTACTTCGCCCAGCCGGAAGCGGCGGGGCTGATCGATCCGGTCGTCGTCGTCGCGCATCCGAAGCAGGGCGAGCCCGAGCTCATCGACCGCCAGGCCGCGAGCGTCGCCGGCAAGGCCTCGCGCTGGGTCGCGCTGCAGACCAAGGCGAACGCGGACAAACGCCTGGTCGCCTTCGTCTACAACTATCCGCCTGGCGGCAGCAACTTCGGCGCGTCCTTCCTCAACGTGCCGCGCAGTCTGGAGCGCGTCAGTCACGGACTGCAGGATGCCGGCTACGCCGTCACGCCGCAGGCCGAGGCCGCCTGGATCTCCGGTCTGAAGCCGCTGCTCTCGGCCTACTACCCGGGCACCGATCCGCTCGCGCTGCTGGAGGCGGGCCAGGCCGAGGCGCTGCCGCTGGCCCGCTACACCGCGTGGTTCGACGCGCTGCCCAAGGCGGTGCGCGAGCCCATCGTCGCGCGCTGGGGCGCGCCGTCGGCCAGCCGCTATGTCGTGCGCTTCCATGGCGAGCCGGTCTTCGTCATCCCGCGCCTGAAGCTCGGCGCGCTGACGGTGCTGCCGCAGCCGCCGCGCGAGGAGACGCTGCGCAGCGGCCAGGACCCGTTCATGCATCGCAGCAGGACGCCGCTGTCGCATCACTACCTGGCGACCTATCTGTGGGCGCGGCAGGCCGACGCGGTGATCCACTTCGGCACGCACGGCACGCAGGAATGGGCGCCCGGCAAGATCCGCGGCCCCGACGTGCTCGATCCGGTCTGGCTGCCGCTGGGCGACGTGCCGGTGATCTATCCCTACATCGTCGACAACCTCGGCGAGGCGCTCACCGCCAAGCGGCGCGGCCGCGCGCTGATGGTGAGCCACCGCACGCCCAGCTTCGCGCCGGCCGGCTTCAACGCGAAGATGGCCCACATGCATGAGTTGATGCACGAGTGGGAGACCGTCGATCCGGGTCCCACGCGGCAGGGGCTGGAGCGGCAGATGATCCAGCAGTTCGTCGAGCACAACCTGCATCGCGACCTGGGCTGGACCGCCGAGCAGATCGCCGCCAACTTCAGCGGCTATCTCGAGCTGCTGCATCCCTACCTGGACCGGCTGGCGCAGAGCTCGCAGCCCAAGGGGCTGGCGGTCTTCGGCGTGGTGCCCGACGAGGCCCAGCGCCGCGGCTCGATCCTGCAGCTGCTGCGCGTGCCCTTGATCGAGGCGCTCGGCGAGGACATCGACGAGGCCTTCCTCATCGACCACGAGGGCGTCGCCAAGGCGCGGCCCGCGCGTTGGCTCGACCTCGCGCTGAAGGATCCGGAGGCGGCCAGCCATCTGGACCTGCGGCCCTCCACGCCGGCATCAGGCAATGAAGCCTTCGTTCCCAATCGCGCGGCGCGCAAGCCGATCGATCAGGCCGCGCTGTACCAGCTCGCGCTGCGAGCGCAGGAGATGTCGGCGCGGCTCTCGACCGAGGGCGAGATGCCCGGCCTGCTGCGCGCGCTCGACGGGCGCTTCATTCCGGCGGCCTATGGCGGCGACCTGCTGCGCAATCCGGACAGTCTGCCGACGGGCCGCAACCTCACCGGCCTCGATCCGAACCGGCTGCCGACGAAGCAGGCCTTCGAGGCGGCGCAGGCGCTGTTCAAGCGCTGGTACGAGGAACAGCGCCGCGCCGGCACCGCGCCCAAGCGGCTGGCGCTGTCGCTGTGGGCCGGCGAGACGCTGCGGCATCAGGGCGTGATGGAGGCCCAGGCGCTGGTGGCGCTGGGCGCCGTGCCGGTCTGGGACGCGACCGGCCGCCCCGCGTCGATCAAGCTGCTGAGCCCGGCCGAGCTCGGCCGGCCGCGCGTGGACGTGCTGCTCTCGATCACCGGCTCCTACCGCGACCAGTTCCCCGCGCTGATGAAGCTGCTGGACCAGGCCGTCGCCGCGGCCGGCGAGGCCGAGCCCGACAACGCCATCGCCAGCAACAACCGGCAGATCGCGGCCGAACTGCGCAAGGCCGGTCTCAAGCCCGCGCAGGCGCAGGCCCTCGCGCAGGCGCGCGTGTTCGGGAATCCGGCCGGCGACTACGGCACCGGCATCGCCGACGCGGTGCAGGACAACAGCCTCAAGAGCCAGGACGGGCAGACCGATCCGCGGCTCGGCCAGTTGTTCCTGTCGACGATGAGCCAGCCCTACGTCGATGGCGAGCCGCTGAGCGTGCCGCCGGCGCAGGCGCGCGAGGCGCTCGGCGCGCACCTGCGCCACACCGACGCGGCGCTGATGTCGCGCAGCAGCCATCTCTACGCGATGGTCAGCAGCGACGATCCGTTCCAGTACCTCGGCGGGCTGGCGGCGGCGGCGAAGGTCGCGGGCAACACCAGCGGCGTCGCGCTGCACGTGAGCCAGCTGCAGGACGCCGCCGAGCAACACACCGAGACCGCCGCGCAGGCGATCGCCCTCGAGATGCAGAGCCGCTACCTGCATCCCGGCTGGCTGCAGGCGCAGAAGGCCGAAGGATGGGCCGGCGCGCTGCAGGTGCTCAAGGCGGTGCAGTACAGCTTCGGCTGGCAGCACATCGCGCCGGGCACGGTTCGCGCGGACCACTGGCAGAGCTTCTTCGACGTGCTGGTCAAGGACAAGCACCGGCTGGGCGTGCCCGAGTGGCTCAAGCAGAACCCGCAGGCCTATGCGCAGGCGCTGGAGCGGCTGGTGCAGGCCGATCGCATGGGCTATTGGAAGCCGGACGCGCAGACGCGGCAGGAACTCGCGTCGCTGTACCGCGACCTGACGCAGGCCGCGCCGCTCAGCAATGAACTGGCCGCGGTGCGGCGCTGGACGGCGGATCAGCTGCCGCAGCTCGTGCCCGCGGTGCGGCCGGCCGCGCCGGCGGCGGCCGCGCGTCCTGCGGCGAAGGCCCCCGCGCGCGCCACGCCCGCCGCGCCGCCGGTGCCGGCCGTGCGCGGCCTAGCGCTGCAGCGCGTGCCCGATGCGCCCAAGCCGTCGCCACGCATGAACACGCAGCGCTCGCTCGAACAGGCGCTCGCATGGGTCGCGATGGCGCTGCTGATGTGCGGCGGCGCGATGTGGCAATCGCGGCGTGCGCCGGGCACCCGGAACGGGGGCGGCGGCCACGGCATTCACAACGACAACAACGACCTGCGCCTCGCTCAGGGCCTCGCATGAACTCGAACAGCAACCCCGCCCTCACGATCACCGCCCTCGCCGGCGCGATGGCCTGCCTCGCCGGCGCGGCGCAGGCCCAGGACGCGGCGGAGCCGCGCACGCTGGACACCGTCCGCGTCAGCAGCCGCGCCCAGCTCGGCGAGGCCGGCAGCGCCTCCGAGGGCGAGGTCGGCGTCGAGCGCCTCGCGCTGCGGCCACTGCTGCGCCCGGCCGAACTGCTCGAAGCGATGCCCGGCATGACCGTCACGCAGCACAGCGGCGACGGCAAGGCCAACCAGTATTTCCTGCGCGGCTACAACCTCGACCACGGCAGCGACTTCGCGACCTTCGTGCTGGGCATGCCGGTCAACATGGCCAGCCACGCGCATGGCCAGGGCTACATGGATCTGAACTTCCTGATCCCGGAGCTGGTGGAGAGCCTGCGCTATCGCAAGGGCGCGTTCGCGGCCGAGGACGGCGACTTCGCGACCACGGGCGCCTCGCGCATCGGCTATATGAGCGAGATCGATCGCCCCTTCGCGCAGGTGACCGCCGGTCCTTACGGCTACCAGCGCGCGCTGGCGGCGGGCAGCGCGGCGGCGGGTGGCGGCTGGACGCTGCTCGGCGCGGTGGAAGGCAGCCGCTACGACGGCCCCTGGGACCAGCCCGAGGACCTGCATCGCCGCAACGCGGTGCTGCGGCTGACGCGCGGCGACGAGCGCAACGGCGCGCACGTCGACCTGCTGAGCTACAGCGCCGGCTGGCGCGCCAGCGAGCATGTGCCGCAGCGCGCCATCGACAGCGGCGAGATCGGCCGCTATGGCACGCTGTCGCCCAACGATGGCGGGCGAACGCATCGCCATAGCCTGAGCGGCGGCTTCGCCTACAACCAGGGCACGGGGCAATGGACTGCCGATGCCTGGCTGATCGATTACGGGCTCAACCTGTTCTCGGCGCCGTCGGGATTCATCAACGGCCCGGACGGCGACCAGCATGAACAGGCGGATCACCGCAAGCTGTGGGGCGGCTCGCTGAAGCATCAACTGCCTGCAGCGTGGCTGCCGGCCGGCCAGCAGCTCAGTTGGGGCCTGCAGTGGCGCCATGACCGCATCGGCACGCTGGGCCTCTACGACACGGTGGACCGCGTGCGCACCCGCACGGTCCGCGAGGACCGCGTCAGCCAGGACAGCGCGGGCGTCTTCGTCGAACTCG
>Ga0099823_1000130_pt1 | contig 38770 bp, 33 predicted proteins | sample CowpearedBW_FD_76831 | JGI IMG/M metagenome (GOLD analysis project Ga0099823, IMG submission 76831) | Root nodule microbial communities of legume samples collected from California, USA - Cow pea red BW | ecosystem: Host-associated > Plants > Roots > Nodule | place: USA: California | collected...
ATATATATATATATATATATATATATATATATATATATATATGTGGAAGATTAAATGTAGACTTTAAAATATTTTTGAAATACACTAATTAGAACTATTATAAACACAGGCGCAATAATCGCGTATGTGTGTATAACTTTTTAATATGGGTGATATTATATTAGTAGGTGATGATATTGTATTATTATTAAGTTAAAATATAAAATAAAATTATATTTATTAAAAATTAAGTGAAATATATAAAAAAATGTGAGAATAACCTTTAATAAATAAAGAAGAGGAGAAAAAGCAAATATAGACGATTTTACAAAAATTTTGTAAAAATAATGGTCAATTTTAAAAAATTTAATAAATAATTATATTTTAAAAGATAAAATTGATATTTTGAAATGTGGACACAAAAAGAGAATCGTCGTTATATATAGATGTGTAATTACTTTATCATATTTTATTCTTCAACATGCAGTAACCAAACTTGAAATGTAATACTATTTTTCTATTCATGTGAAATAATTAAAAATCTATAGAGAAAAGTTTTACTAATAACTTTATTATGTAATAATAAATTCATTTAAATTCAAATTTTTATATTTTCAATATATTAAAACTAATATTAAATTTGTTATTATTTCACTATTAAATTATTATTTAATATAAATATATCAGAAGTAAGAAAAAATTCAACATAATTGTTAGTGTAAAATTATGATATTAAAATGTCACTTAATAGCATAATATACATTAGTGAAGTAAATTAAGCAATAATTATAGTATAATATTGTGTTACTAATGTATATCTAGGTATGTTATTTCATGAAGAAGTGTTAAATGATTTTTCATAACCTTTTTACTATAACAATTGAGTTCATAACAAGACATCTAATCACAAAGATTTAGCTTCAAAATACTGTTATATAAATAAATTATGCTACATTTCACATTTACTTCATTTAACTTTTTTTATATATATATTTTTACATTTTTAATTCAAAATCAATGTTTTTAAATACGATTTTAATATTTTCGAAAGATAAAAGTAGAGTTCCAATGCAATTTTTTATCTTTTCAAAATATAAAAAATAAAGTCATTTTTAATTTAATTCTTTAAACTTAAATTGTAAATTAAATTATAATTTCAACCAAATTGAATTGAAAAAAAAAAAACTATAAAATAGGTCGCAAATGTTCAAACTCTCTAATGGTCTAGTGGTGTCAATTATTAATTTATGTTTGTTCTTATTTAAAAAATGATATTGTATTCATACCACAATTTTACTCTTTTTTTCTAATTAGATTATTTTGATGATTTAAAAAGAAAATTAGTCACACAAACTTGGAAATATATAAGCATCATCAAACAAGAGTGACAACAATATATGACAGGAGAAAAAACTAGAAGAAGTAGTAACACTTGAAATTCCATTGCAAGTAAAATAGAAAATGACTTTCTCCTATACCAATCCCCCACAATAAGAAAAAATAAAATATCCAAAAAAAGAAAAAAACCATTTGAATGATATAAACACATTAGCATTGTTCTGCGATTGGCTTTTGTGGGAGGGGAATGTCAGGTGCAGCAACCACATTGTCCCCTCCAAATCCACCTACAACACTATCCTGCAATTTTCTCTTGGGCTTTGCCTCTTGCAGCATCAACACAACATCCCTCATACAAGGTCTATCTGCAGGGTTTCTACTGGTGCAGAGCAATGAAATTCTCAGCATCTGAATCATCTCTTCTCTCACTGAACTGCACCCTGCTCCTGCATTCTTGTCCAATATGTCATCAATTCCATCTTTTGATTTTATCTTTGACCTCACCCAATCCACTATGCTGTTTCCGTCTCCAAATGCTGCTTCCACTGAACGTTTTCCGCTCAGAATCTCCATTAACACCACTCCATAGCTGTAAATGTCGCTCTTCTCATCCACTTGAAGGGTGTAAGCATATTCTGCACAGGAACACATACCAAGGAAGAAGAAGTAGTACTGTTAATTAATGCTTCTTTCAGACAACTACAAAACAAACACCATTAAAATACATGCACAGCACCCCAAGTCAACATCCTCATCATTCAAAGGAGTTATGATAATTCACAATATTCTGAGTGGACCCCATCAAGATCAGGTCGTCAAAGTTAACAAATTTAAACAAAACAAAAAAGGGAAAGCCTTGATCTTCTCCCTCCATGCGCAACAGTGCGCCTACCCATGCACCGAAATTCCTCAGGAAAAGTCCCTCTCATGCTGCTAACCTTAACTTGCTTGCTTTCTTCATTCAAACTTGGGTTCACACACCCAATGGACCACCCCAGTAAATTTGATAATCAAAAAATAAACTTTTTTTTCTGTTGATTAATTAACCTAAGCTGAATGGTTTGAAACAGTAAAAAAAAATTAAGAAAATGTAGGAACTGGTGTTGGTGTTGGTGTTGGTGTGGATGGTTACCTGGAGCAATGTAGCCATAGGATCCGGCAATGACGGACATGGATTCGTCGGTCTGAATCAACTTTGCGACGCCGAAATCGGCGACTCTTGCCTCCATTTCAGCGTCTAAAAGAATGTTACTGGGTTTGAGATCGCGGTGGACGATGACGGGGTCGCAGTCGTGGTGGAGGTAGGAGATTCCCTGAGCAACGCCCAAGGCGATCTTGTACCTTGTGAACCAATCAGCGACGAGATTATCACCTTTGTTTTTGGCATGCAACAAATCATCCAAGTTGCCATTGGGCATGTACTCGTAGAGCAGCATGGTGCACTCCCTGTTGCTGCAGCACCCTAACAACCTCACGATATTCCGGTGCCTCACGTTTCCCAACACCTCCACCTCGGCCAGAACCCCTCTTCTCCGGCGGATATTCTCCTTCTGTTTTCCCCAAAGCTTCTTAACCGCTATGATCTCGCCGCCGGTCATTTCGGCGCGGTAAACTGTCCCCGTCGATCCCATTCCTAATATCTTATCGGACATCGACAAGCACTCCAGCACGTCGTCCGCCGTGAAATTCAGCCGCTGGAACGCCGTTAACTTCCACGGCCCGACCTCCTCTCCGAACCGCCGGTTGTAGTTCGCGTGGAAGCACCGCGTCCCGGCAACCAGCACGAAGAGCCCGATGCCGAACGCGGCGGCCACGATCCACACGATTGCACCGGCTGTTCGCTTCGGCTGCTGGCGGCGGACGTCGACCTGGTCGTCGGCGGAGGCGGCGAGGGCGTCGGCAGCGCAGGGTTTGGCCAACACGCCGCCGCAGAGGCCCTGGTTCCCGGAGTAGGAGGAAGGATGGAGGTTCGGGAAGATGCCGGACGAGGGAATTGGACCGGTGAGGGAGTTGAAACTCACGTTGAAATTCTCGAGAGTGGAGCAGTTGTTGAAGTTCGACGGAATGGTTCCGGTGAGGGAATTGTGCGAGAGATCAACGTCGGTGATGGAGGGGAGAGTGGAGATTTCCCAGGGAATGATTCCGGTGAGTGAGTTTCGACTCAGATTGAGCAAAATTAGCTTCTGGCAGTGTCCAATGTCCCATGGAATCGTTCCGTTGATGAAATTTCCCTGCAATTCGAGCTTATACAGTTGCTGACACCCAATGAAATCTGGAATTTGACCGGTGATGTTCGACGAAGCCGCGGAGAAGATCGCGAGATTAGTTGCATTCCAAATAGACGCAGGTAAGGAGGTTCCGAAGGAGTTTCCGGAGATGTTGAAGTACTGCAAGTTACCCAAGTGTTCCGGAATCGGACCCTGGAAGTTGTTGCTGCTGATATCTAGGAATGTAAGGTTAGGGAGGAGCGTGAGGCCTTCGGGGATTGAACCGTTGAGGAAATTGTTTTGGATGCGAACCCTAGCGAGCGAGGTGCAGCTGCCAAGGGACGGTGGAAGGGTATGACTGAACTTGTTGAGAAAGAGTATGAGCCTCACGAGCCTGTTACCTTTGCAGACATTTTCAGGGATTGGACCTTCGAGTGAGTTTGTGGAAACGTCGAGTTTCAGTAGTAACCCGTTGGAGCCAAGTTGCTGAGGGAGGGTTCCGGTGAGTGAGTTGTTGAAGAGGAACAGAATCTCAAGCTTTGGTAGGTCTCCGATTCCCTGTGGTATTTCTCCGGTGAGGTTGTTTTCCATGAGGTTGAGCGTGGTTAGTTCCGTCAGCATGGTGACTTGGGTGGGGATTGGCCCTGTGAGTTGGTTATCTGAGAGGTCAAGGCTTTTAAGAAACTTCAATCTTCCAATGGTTGCTGGGATTTCTCCTGTTAACCTGTTCTTGAACAGCAAAAGTGTCTCCAGGTTGGTGAGTTCTCCCAGCTCCGGAATCACGTTCCCTGAGATGTTAGCGGTTGAGATGTCCAAGTATTTGAGATTAGAGAGCAATGAGAGTTCCGAAGGTAGTGTTCCTGAGAAATTGTTGTACCCAATTTCCAAGTGTTCCAGTTCAGCCAAGTGGCCTAATTGGGGTGGAAGCGAACCTCCCAAGGCGTTGCCGGCTAAGTCGAGAAACTTGAGTCTGGGGAAAGTGCCGTAACTGGGCGGAATCCGGTCACTGAAGTAGCTTCCGCCGAGGTTCAGGTGTTCCAGAAAACGAAGGGTGGTTAACTCGTGGGGGAGGGGTCCGGTGAAGCTGTTGCTGTAGGCGTTGAAGTGCCTGAGGAACTTGAGCTTTGATGTGCCGGGTGGGAAGGTTGAGTTGAAGTAGTTGTGGCTGATGTCCAGAGTTCTGAGTTCCGGTAGTTCGAAAATGGCGTACTGGAAGCTCCCGCCGAAGTCATTTCCGCTGAGGTTAAGGTGGTTCAAGGTGGATAAATGGCGGATTTGGGGTGAGATTGTGCCGGAGAGATTGAGGTGGGAGAGGTCGAGGGTGGTGATTTGTGAGGTTTTGGAGTGGCACGTGATGCCTCTCCACGAACACCATATGGGGTGTTGGGAAGTGAAGTTGGAGGAGTTGTAATAATCCCAGTCATGGAGGTTGTTAAGAGGGTCTTGGAGGGATGATTTTAGTGAGAGGAGGGAGATGAGTTGAAGAGGCAGGGTCGTGGCAGAGAGAAGTGTTTGACAGAGGAAGGAGAATGTGATGAGAAAGAGAAGAAAAGGTTTCATGGTTTTGGGGTGGTGGGAGTTGTGGATGAGAAGAGGGTGGTGTTGAAAGGGGTAAATTTAAGGGAAGGAAGATTTTGATGAGGATGATAATCGCTTTTTCGGAGTGCAGGGTGCAGAGGGAGTTTCATCATGATAATTTGCTTCAGTGGGTTTTGTTGGTGGTACTGGAAGACATGGATGAGAGAGAGAAAGAAAGAGAAAGAGATTAACCACTTCGTCTTCTATTATACAACACCACCATTTTCCTCTCTACGGTTGAGTGAGTCTCTTTATTTGAAGCTCCTACACCATAGTTTTCTTTCCTACCTCAGTATTCTACCTTTGTCTGCTATCTCCACTCATACTTTTTTATTTTCTACTTTTCTTTTGCTCCCACTTTTCATCATTCCCTTGTTTCCTTTACCTTTGGCTAACAAATTCATAAATACGTGTAACAGTGACATTGTCTCTCGCAGGATCCAAGAAAGCCATCTCAATTTCCCACCATATTCCTCCAAACCAACCATTATTTTAAAACAAAACAAACCCATTTTTTTCTTTTTCTTTAATTTCTGCTTTATTTTCCCCCTCCATTCTTTTCCTTTACTTCCATGTTATATTCCTCGGCTCCAGCATGGAGATTCAGGTGAGAGAACCTTGTCCAAAGCAGTTAAGTATGGACCACAGATATTCTAAATTGGTTAATTCCAGCATGTCTGCATAATCCCAATCACGGAATGCAGTGTCGATACACTACATAAATAAAAATCCCTCACCCATTCTTAACACTGACCACATTTTCGGGACCAGATTTGGATCATCATTAGACCCTTCTTTGGACGTATTATTGGAACCAACTTACCAAACTTTCTCAGTTTTAAACAGCAAAATCTTGAACCACCCAAACAATGATAAACAACAAAAATCATCTTATTGCCCAATCTCCTTTCTGTCCTTTACAACTTGTTCTAGCAAACTTGTGCAAATATGTTACCACTGCATTTCCCATCGGAAAACACACCAAACAAATTCGGAATGTGATTGCACATTCTCCCCCCAAATTCAGCTTTCTTACATAATATGCAGTGTTACAATAATTTGTCACCCCCGAATGCAGTTCAGGTACGTACATGTAAACCCATTTGACCCTGTTCTATTATATACCATCTATCAGTTTCACACTTTCTTTTTAATATTGGTATCCCCAAAATTCATGCCCAATTACGGAAACATAATATGAAATGCTTTTTTTTCTGTGGTACCTCCTTACTAAAGTTAGCAGATACACACCTGGCACTATTTTATATGCATTTATTTAACTCATTAGAATCAAGTGTGGTTGGTGAGACATACCGTCAGAGGAATCTGCCATTGTTTTGTAGAAAGAGCAATTTTTTTGGTACTATAATCTACTCAACATTTATGTATTTTGAGAGAACTCTTCTAGATTAAGAAACGAAAAAAATAAAATGCGAGCATATTCTGTGAGGTGAAATGGCGCGGGTGTTTGAAATTCAAGATAATGGTTTTGCAGATTTCAAAGCATTAATGAAAAGAATGCGATACAATGATGGGTTCATTGATGATGCTTAACCAATACTACTACTACTGGTACTATATTAAATACTGAATATGCTTAAATTTTGTCGCTTTTGCAAAGTTTGACTTCACTAAAGCAATACTATGATGAGCAATTACTACTTTCTGTCATTAACATCATTAAAGTATTCATTAAGATAAGAATAAAGCTTCAAACACAATCATCCTCATCCCAATTTCTTAGAACTCAGCATACATATACTGCCACCCAACATCTTTTTCTTCATGTCTCATTATCTTTATCATTCTTTTCTCACTGTTGTTACCAGTGCTGTACTGCATAACATAACTCAATTATGCAGGTCACCTAATTAAGAACCATTTTGGCTTCTACTTATTATTTTTATTTTAAATTACTTAACACAAAAAAAAAAATGATTTTACACTCCAAACACTAATTTGTGGTTTCAAGACTCATTGGACAGAGAATTTGGGAATCAGTGTTCAGATGTATGGTGATTGCAACTGGTTTGGCTAAGTAGCAGAAGGGACCAGAAAATGGTGATTACTATAAGAATAAGCGTAAGAACGGCAAAAGGGGTAATTGTGCCGTACTGGTTGGGGATTTGCATGCATAGTTTTGCGAACGGAACATGAGTGATGTCAGAAAAAGAACCATTCTTAACTAATGATGCATAATTTTGTCCACTATATCATACATGAACATGTTTAAGGGACAACAGTACACGTTTTCAACCTGACCTAATAAAAAAATTGTTCTCTGAGGTTCAATCACATTTTTATTCATCACCTTACTCATAAAAAGCTGAAATTATTGTACTAACACTACGTCTAGTTAGACAAACAGCATATTTTAATCAGAGGTTACGGTTTTTGGAAATTTGAACACATAAATATTAGTTTTTTTTTTAAATTAAGGTTTAAATATATTTTTAATTAATAAAATTTGATGTGAAATTAAAATTCGTCTTCCATCTTTAAAACAGAATAAATGTAGTTCTTTAGCAATATTAACTCTTTTTTTATTTATTAAACCATATTTCCATATTGGCATTAAAAAAATAATGTGTCAAATAGTGTAAATGTCAATCTGAAATTTGAGAACTAGTCATTCTTAAAACTTTGGAAATAAATACATCAAATTTGAAATAAAAATAAATTTTAGTTTCACGTCAAAGTTTGAAATCTAAAATCATATATAAAGAGAAAAAGAAAGATATTTCTTTCTTGTTTTACATAAATATATGATTCTCAATAGTTAAAGTTACTTAAAATATTATTCTCAAATAACATATAAGAAAATAAGATTGAATGAGTTTATTCTTAAGCATTGCATAAGGATATTTGTAAAATTGTAAGAAGTAATAATGTATAAGTGGGTCTAGATTCTTTACTGATTTGTTAGGTGTTGTCCTAGACTGAACATTAAAAATACATTATTTTGATATTTTAAATATCTTTTAATATATGTTAAAATGTTAAAATCAGTAATAATCAATGTGTTATAATGACACAATAAATAAACAATATAGAAAAATTCAACCTAAATTTTGTATAAGCAGACACATATCTCTTCTACTTAATATTTTCACTTTTTCCCTTTTTTTTATTACATTATACCACTTTTCATCACAATTATATTTCTATATATCTTTTCTGTGTGTGTTTAACAGTGTGTGAGAAATATCCATGCATGATTTTAGTGGTGGAAGGTCACACTTCACATTCCTCTTTCATACACCTTTTATAGCTGTTCATTCTGAAGACAATATGCAAACATTGGAGTCATAAAATGATAGGGAACAATTTGGATTAAAAGCTCTTTCGATTCAATTTGTAGTGAGAGAGAGAGAGAGTACTTTCACGGTTCAAGAAATCTACCATGGAAGAGCTTTCGTCATCCTCTGCTCTTAGCCTCAGCAGAGAGCACGTGTCCGTGCATGTCTTTTCATAACTAAATATGCATATGAAAGCGATAATGGAGAATGAAATCAAAATAAGAACAGAGACATATTGTAAGCAAAAAACAAAAGGGCTCTTTGACGTCATGCATGCAAGGACTAAACGTACGTACGTACTCGTATAGTATGTATCTACATGTCTCAATGGTCACTGTTGTTTTGAGGGCATAAAGAGAATCTAAACCACTCATCAATTTAGGTGTTTTTTTGTGTGTTAATTCTCTTATTAGTCTTCAAATAGTAATTAATCACACACATATTTTAAAATATATTAAGAATAATTATAATATATTAGTGTATTTTTAATATTCAGCGAGTAATAGCATCAAAGAATCCAATAAAGAATAATATAGACTCGTATTAATTCATGTTCATTTCCTATGCATTAAACAAATCTTAGAACGAAGTGTTAAAAGGTTAAGGTAAGTTGAAATTTTATATCGATAAAAATGAAATAAGATAAATAATATATAAGTATAAAATCTCATACAGATAATCTTAAGGTTTTGAATTAAAAATATTGTTACGATCTCTTATGTGGACTTTTCATGACTTATTGGTATCAAATCTTTTAGAAAAAAAAATGATTTTTTAACAATTAAATTTTGACAACTTCCTCTCATAATTTGAGATGACATATTTTAGATGGTTCTCATTTTTTCATTTTCTTATTTTTATATATTCCAAAATCATTTAAAATATGTCACTTCAAGTTGTGTAAGAGAAAACTATCAAAATAGCTATCTTTCTCTGACTTGCTCTGATATCATTTTGGAAGTGAATTTTAAATCTAACTCAATTTCATAAAATTAACTTGTAAAATGAGGATTGCACCTACTTATATATTATATATTATGAATTGACTTGATATGTAAGTGTAACTTCCAATATATATGTATGGTAAAGGGAAGTAGAGTTGAGGGGTTCGGAGATTTTGAAACTTGAAAAAATAGCTGAAGGGTGTGTGTGGTGTGAAATGACGAAAAGAGATGATAGAAAACAAAAGTGAGGTTCAGATAGGCACATGTCTGTGATGTGTGGAGTGGGGCTAACAACATTGGCAGAGGCCACGCCACAGTTCATAGCAGAAAATGGGACCCATTTGGAGCATTGGTTTGGTGAAGAGTGCTCTGGTGGGCACCACAACCCCTTTCTTCTGTCTCCCTTGTACCCTTCACACTTTCTCCCTACGATGTTACAGGATCATAGCTTCATCACTTTTTTCTTCTTCATTTATATATTACAAACCACCATAAATATTTTTAATGACCTGCATGTCAAAACTTACTCTTATCTAGAAGTATGATTTCTTTCACAAATGCTTATGATTCTCTGTTTGAAAATGTATGTGCCTGTTCAGAATGTGTCATTTTTGTGACAGAAATGTAGATTTCCTTTTATATAAACAAAAATGAAGCATAAAAAAAACACACTTTGGAGAGGAATTGGTTTAACTATTCAAATATAGGAGGTACTTGATGCTTAGTAGTTTTATTTTGCCCCCATTATAGGAACTGTCTGAATCTGCATGGTGACTCTATCCTCTCATCAAATACATGATTCAGAACATGTCTGAAATGGACCAGACTTAAATGCATCCACCTAACAAAAATGACAAAGCACAATATATGAATCACCACAATAGAATTCCATTTTTTTTTTCTCTCTTTTGAATAAAGATCACTGAGGAGATATAATACTATATAGATACGATTCCAGCTTACATACATAATTAATTGATACTATCTCTTTTCCAAAACTTTAAGCCAATGAATTTGTAAGGTCTTTTTTTTTATACGGTGTTCAACTTTCTATTTTTACTCGATATGAAACTTAAACTCAAACTCAAACTTTAATCGGGACAATGTCATTCAAGCTTCAAAGATTTTGCACTCCATGCATGATTTGTAATCATTGAAATATGCATTTTGTATAGGCATGATTTGGAATATGGGCATGGCATGATGGAAAAAAGAGGTACTAGAGGCACACTCAATGGCAATAGCCAAAGGCAAAGAGTGTATGATCATGGTATAGTGGCATGGTGAAACAGAAGAAGCAGAAGCAGAAGCAGATGATGAGTGAGCATGAATGAATGAATGAATGAATGAATGATCCATGAGTAATGGTGATGATGGCCCTACCATTTTGATTGTCTCATGTGACATGCCATGATGGTTAGGATAGCTATGCTTCCCCACCCCACGCGTGATTCCCTCTCAATTTCTTCAACTCTTTCACTCTCAGCTTTTCTCTTCTCTTCACTTCACTCACTACCAATTTAAAAGTTTGTCTCTACTCTTTCAAACCAATGTATATTAAAATACAGTGTTCATTACACAATATGTGAAAGAAAATACAGTGACCAATGCAACAGTGTTCACTACTGCACTGACATCACCACAAAGTTTATTCTGATGTGCCTTTCTTTCTGCTCTAGAAACTTCATGACGTGACTTCCCCAGTTTTGTGCTGCTCACTATCATTTATCAACTGTCTCACGCTTCTAGTAACATATTTTAAGACCACATTGCTGCTTCATGTTATGTATTTAATTCATATTTCACAATAACTTGAAAACGAATGAGAATGTCCACAATGTTACACTTCCAAACTTGTGCATCCAAGTTATTCATTTGTAAATTTTTCGTCTATTTTGTCACTCAAGTTTAAGTGAATTTTAAAATTAGTCTCTCTTCAAAATTTTATATCAATTTTGTCATTCATCTTTAGAAATATGTGGATTTAGTCATTCTTACCTAATTTTGTTAAGTTTATTTGACATTTTAAACGTATTTTATGATAATATTTGAGTTAACATTAAAGCAAAAATGTGTCAAACAGTGTAAATAATTCAAATACTATAATGAAATGTGCTTGAAATGTCAGATAAACTTAACAAAATTTGGTTAAAAGGACTAAATTCACGTATTTTTAAAGATGAAGTACTAAATTGATCGAAAGTTTTGAAGATTAACTAATTTCAAATTTCAATAAACTTGAGGGACCAAAATCATACTTAACCCTAAATTCTAAATTTTTTAGTATTATTGTGAGATGTTTATAAAAGTTAGTATTTTACTTAAGAAAGTCGGTTTCTGAAAACTATAGCTTCATTATCAGCATCGCAATTGTCTGCATATAGGTTTTGAAGGCCAAAGAGTGATAAAAGGCTTGAATTGAAATTTGAAAGAGGTTACAAGTCAAAAGCTAAAAGTTCAGTGGAAGTGTGAGCATGGTAACCAAAAATAAAATAAAATTAAATGTCCCTATCCCTATGTTTGGAGTTAAGAGGTCTAGTAAATGTTGATTAATTTAATGATTCTTGTCACAGTCAACTAATGGTCCATCTTTTTCCCAAGAGTAAGATATTTTCACAGTAGAAAAAAGTAAAACTAATTTTTCAAAATTTAATTTTTAATGAAGTGTCTTTTATACACAGAATCAACTCCTTATCATCGTCGAACTTAAAAGCAATTTAAGAGAAATGTTAGGAAATTTTCTTCCAAAACCCTTTTTTTAAGGACTAAATATGTTTTTATTCCTCAACTTTCAATGAAAATTAGAATTAGTCTTTTTTTAAAACTTTGTCTTAATTTAGTCTCTCAACTTCAAAATTGTATAAATTTAGTTTTTTTAAGAAGATTTTGTTAAGTTTATTTGACCTTTCAAATGTGTTTCATGATAGTTTCTTAGCTAATATTGAAGCAAAATTATTTCAAACAATGTAAATATCTCAAATGCTATCATGAAATGCGTTTGAAACGTCAAAAAAAAAAACTTAACAAAATTTGTTTAAAATGACTAAATTCACGCAGTTCTAAAGTTAGAGGACTAAATTGGACCAAAATTTCGAACATGGACTAATTCTAATTTTGACTAAAAGTTGAGGGATAAAAACATATTTAACATTTTTTTAATTATTGGTTGAAATTGATTAGAATAAGAAAGTTTGATGGATTTTCTCACAGCATTCAGCTTCTCTTTACTTTAAAATACATCAGATGAAGTATGAGATATGTTTCGATTCCAAGTCTAATGCTAGAATCATGGTCAATCATCATGTATCTGAGATATTGTTTACTTTGAAACATGTGGACCATCATATTTTTGTCGCCTCAAAAGTTGAAAGAAAGAAGAAGTATTTAAATCGTCTTAAGTCTTGAGTTCTATGTAATGTGAAACTATCGGGTGTGGTAGAAAGAAAATATATGCATATTTGATTGTAGCCTATTGTATGAGGAGAATTATAGAAAGCAGAATAAGGGTATGAAAGAAGGGCGAAAGCTGTAAAAGGAGAAGACAGCATGCAGAGAGAGAGAAAGAAAAGAAAAACTGTAATGGGAATGAATAGAAACATAAAATGAATAGGGAAGAGAGAGAGGTCCACAAAGGAATGATGAAAAAGTTTGAAAGGCATAGTGAAGAGAAGAGAAGAGGGTGGCAAAAGTGGGTTTGGGGTCCAACCACAGTCCCACTTACATTCTTTTTGCAGAGAGTAACAGTCTCCTTTCATTCCACTCCTAAATATTACTCTTTGACTTAACAGTTTTCACCTTCCTCTTTTCTCTTTCAAGTTTTTTTTTTTTTTTGAATTATCATAATTTGTAATGAAAGTGGAGAACAGAATTATGAGGGTTTGAAGAACAGCATGTGACACCTTTCCTCTAAGTCAAGACTCATCACACTTAATTTAACCAAAAACTTTATCTGTTATAACTCTTAGCGAATGTGCCTTACACTGCTCAATTTCAATCATTCACCACTTAATTCCTATGCTAATATCATTCATTATCAGCAAATTTAGTTGCTCGGCCATTAACCCTTACATGACAGTAAATTTTATAAGAAAATTTTATATAACATCTAATTAACACAGTTGAATACATTATCCCTGGTAAATGTGATAGGTCTTTCTAGGGGAATATTCACCGGAGAGACACAACATTCAGAGGAATCCAATTTACATAACTGATTGATATCATTTTCAATCCAAAATTCTAAGATTTATGAGTCTTTTTTCTTATCATGTGATCAACTTTCTCATTTTTATTCAACGCGAAACTAAGACTTCCCAGTAATTTAGTAATTTTTTACTTAAGTGTTCAAAGGTGAGTTTTCAACACGAGTGAAACCCTCTCAACACAAGTGAGATTCAACAACAATGAAACACAAGTCAAATCTATATAAATTGACATCATTTCCAATCCAAAATCTTAACACAATGAATTTTTGAGTCCAGGGACTCAATTTTGTTATCTCTACTTAACGTGGACTTAAGATCATACTTAAATTCTCAACAATATGATGATTCAGATTTTCTAATAATTTTTGTCTTGAATCTTTAATCTCTTTTGTCTTCAAATAATTTAATCAAGTTAAACGAATTCAGAGAGCTATTTACTCTGGGGTTTAGCGTTTGTACTATTTAGCGAGTGTTGTGTATATGAAATGAATGATAATATGAAATGATTGTAACTTAAAGAGGAATAAATTGAGAGTAGATTAGCGCATTGAAGAAAAATAATGAGAGACTTATAGAAGGCCCACCTCGAAAGCATTAAAAATAAGACAAGAAAAAGATGAAGACGAGAGAAACAAAAATAGAGATCACAATGAAAAGGATGGAAGTTAACAACACCCAACTTAGCTTAGAATAATAGAAAGCAAAGTAAGATTAGTTGCATATCACGCAAAAAATAAACCAAACTTTTTATTGGCAAATTAGAAAAGTTAGAGAGGATAATTAGGAGAGATAGATCATGTGATGAGAATTTTGAAAGCTTTGATTTGGTTGTTGGTGAAGAAGCTTTATGATGGCTTAGGTGAATTTAGCTAAAGCAAAGTTATGGAGAGAACTTAAGAGTGTAAGGGTCCCATTATAATGATTACATGTCATGTTTTATCATATTCATATGGTGTTTGTTGCAAAAAAGATGCTTTAACATTAGATATGAGAGAGTATGAGAAGAGATGAATAGACAGCCAAATGATTTATACCTTCTAAAGTAATGTCACAAACCATAATGCTAATGGAATTTACACTCTTTTTATTAAGAGAGAGAAACCTCAATATCTCAATCAAGTTAAAAAAAATTGTCACATTCTTCAACTTTCCTTTTCATGTTCATATATTTGGTCAATAATGTCTACGCCTGGGCCAGTGTTTGCACAGTAACACAATGAATCATTTCTTAACTTCACCAGTTCATTAATTAACACCACCCTCTTCCATCTTTGCATGCATCAATCTTGCTCAAAACAACACTTTGGATAACCAAAATTTTCATTTGTTTTTACCCTTTTCTGTTTTTCTTTGTTTTTTAGTTCCCAATTCATCAATGCTCAAATTTTGGGTAAATAGTAGATATTAATTAGAATGCAAATATGTTGGGAATGTTAGAGATTCTATATCCACCGGATATAAGACATATTTACAGTATATAATAAGATGCAAATCCTATCTTATTAGTTGATTTTATATGATTGGGTTAAACATAAAGTTTATTGTGAGTATACTTGTTTGTTTAGAACTGGTTCAAGAAGCACTTGAATTGTTGAATTGTTTTATTTTGAGTTGTTTTGATTCTCAAATCTTTGAGAATTGACAAAGCTTGATTTCATTGACCAAAGAGTGTCACTCTTTCCTTTTTCTTATGTTTTTTTCTCTGATGAAACAATTGCATCAACAAAATGTACTTTACCATTTCATCCTCATGCCACTAAATGTTCACACACTTTCGTAATCAACGACATAATAATATATCTATATGTCTAAGCATATCTCCCAAAATATTCATCACGATAAAGTTGAAGAATTGGCAGCAAAAGTTTAGTTATCTTTTTCTGGTTTTTGATTTCAATTAATGTTGGTGTTTGTATGATCCCTGATCATGTGTCAGGGGCAGCCATGCAATGGAAAGCAGAAAACCAAACTGTAGTGAGGTGCACCAAAGAATCCAACCTCTTAAGAAAAACTCAAAAAATGACATCATTTCGTTTAGAAGATGAAACTCACTTTATACTCATTTTGATGGTTGGATGCTATAGTCTAAATCTTGGTCTGCATTTTAATCATAAGCTTCATCTGCTCTTTCTACTTTTTTTGATAATTTTCTAAGGTTTGAATGATTATAATTAGCACTGTTGGTAATTTGTAGTGACATTGGAGGCCAACAAACATAGCCGTGGAGGTGGGTGTCCTATGAATCATAACCTTTCTTTCTTTCTGGCCATTTCCTTCACTGCTTTGCTTTTTGGAGTATTGGTGTTGACTTTTGAAACTTCTGCCTCACCCATATCACAGATTCACTGACAGATACATATCTATGCTCCTCATAAGTCTTACCAATTTCTTTTTCTTTTTTTCAATTTTTTCAAATGAAGATATAAGAATTTGTCAATTTGTAATTTTATGCCACTTCATTTTTACTCGTATCCCTGTAATAAAACTTTTCTTTTTAGATCCTACAGATTTTTCTAGCACCTTAACAAGTGTATAATATTTTCCTGTAAAAAATTCTTATGATGTATTTACTTACTTACCATCTAGGCCAAGAAGAACAAAAAAAAGACAACTTAAATGATAAATATAGTTCATCCTTAAAAGAAAATAACACATAAACACTAAATTTATTATGTCAATTAGAATCATCCATCATAGTAAATTGTTTACTATAATTTATCCTATTTTAGTTAAAATTTAAACAATAGAAAAATGTGTTTAGGTAAACAAAAAATTAAAATTAAATAAACAATTAAAACCTTCAAAATTTTGAGATCCTTCCCTCGTTTCCTGGTTGTGGTGTTATAAACAAAGTGTTTGGTCTATAACAGATAATTTGGAAATCCAAAATGCTGGACCAAAGAGCCACTCATCTCTCAGAAATATATGCTTTTGTTACAATACCTTTATCCTCCTTCAATGAGATTATGGATATTTTTAAGCTACAAGATCATAATGAAAAGCAATTATGTCGAATCTCTATTTATACAAAAAGCAACGAGGAAAATCCAATGAACTTTTCAACTTTAAACATTATGACCACTAGCACGAACCGCGCATGCGGAATCTCCTTTATTTCAAAATAAATGTAACTCATATGTAGTATTCCTATCGAAAGATGAAATACGAAACATTCCACGAAATATGTGTAAAAATTTTGTGAATAATAGAAAACACTATCTTTCTATGTTTATACATGTCGCACCCAAATTTGTTATGCATACATTACATTTACACCATACATGTTGCTTAACTCCGACAATAATTTGAATAAATAGACACATCAGAAACCGCAATGAACTGTGTAATTTTGCATTCATTATGTCAATAGTTTATAGAAAAACATGGCTAAAGTAAATACTATACATATACCAAAAATTGAATTGGTGAGGTTATGTCTGCCACTATTCTGCTGCTTGGGATATAGCCTATAGAAAACTAACTGACATTCCATCATCTTCCAGTAACTGCACCAAAATTGTCATTAATCATGTCCGAGAATAGATCTTAAAAAACTAACTGTTTCAAAGAAACAAAAACTCACCTCCAAGACATATTGCAGAAGTTCTTCAGTCCACATGATCATTAAAGCGAATGAGTCTTCTGATGAAAGTTTTTTCCCGGCAATAGCTAAAGGACAAAACAAAAGCATTTTAACTAAAGGAAACAAACATATACAGCACAAGATCTTCGAAGTAAACAGAATAGAGGAAATATGAATATACATCACGTATGATGACACACAGAAGCAAGCCAGCCCAACAGAGACATGAACCATGAATGATGGCCAGAAATTATCTCGGTCCAAAAATACATTCTCAGAAATGAGAGTGATTATGCCGGAAATTAACAGAATAATCCATCCTGAAGGCAAGCATCCATAGAAAGAAAATGAGGAAGATCCCTGGACAAAAAAACAAAAAATCCGAGGTCAGAGGAATTAGCATCAAATTACAGTCAGCCAATCAGAGCTAATAGCCAACATACCTGGAAGTACTTCTTTATGAATATAGCAGAGTATAAAATCCTCAGGGTCATATCTTTAGTCAAGTCAAGTAACCATACAAAAATTTTTCTTTTCAACAAATTATGAAAATTAAATATGGAAATCAAAGTTTTGAACAGACAGCAACCACATAAAATTCTTGGGAGATGAACGCAGGGAACATTGTAAAAATCCAACAGTATCGCTATGCTAGTAATAATTGAACTTGCAACGAAATTAGATTTTACCAGCTTAGAACAGAAGTATCTAGGTTACTGAGTCGGGCAGCGGCCGTTCCATTATAGAACATGGAGTCATAAAAATATGTAACAACGGCTAATATCATCACATACGCAATGCTCCCGATCAACCATAATCAAGAGCTGAAAAGCCAATGCTAATACCAGAATACACAAATTCCTAATCATTGTTTCTCGCAGGCACAAAATCCTGAAGTAATGGTTTATGCTCCTATTTATTTTTTGGAATATGAGAAGGATTCATTATTTACTATTAAGATGCATTTAGAATTCAATTCAGCATGTTGATAAATATCTTAAAAAGATATTTGTGGGAGTAAACTACACAATTAACACAAGAGATGGAACATTACTCTTTCTTGGTTCTGTTTCAATTTATCTTTATCTTTTTGATGATGAATGCCTTTTATTATTTTCACTCGTCAACTCTTTCTCACTTACAACAACATAATTTTCTTTTAGCCTTCATTTGATCAATAGTTTATATGTAATAGCTGTAATGTTTGAGTATCCACATGGCTTTCCATAAGGGAAAAACAAATGTAAATTGTGAAATGACATGAAATAAATAACGGTAAAGTAGAAAGGATACTGAGAGAATTTGCCATTATCAAGCCAACAGCCCCGGCTACCCTTATTAACAGGACATTCAAAACTATATAGATCAACGAGAATATAAGTAGTGAATCATTGGATCGCTTGAGTTGGCTCTCGGTTGCAACTGCATGCATAAAGGCTTCAGAGGTTCCTGAAACATGCAAAGAACATTATAATAACGAGATTAAAGAATTCGATCCACCATTTAACAAGTCATAAACAAGGAAATTAAGTAAATGTAAAATTAATGATATTCAGTCAAAGGCCCCAACGGTTCAGCAAAAACTTATTTTATTAGAAGGTATTAATTTAGGCATTTAAGTTAATCAAATCTACAAGCAGAAATGGCAAATTGAAAATTTGACCTAGAATACATTAATGTCATAAGAAACAATCCTCATTCAAGTTTATGAAATATTAAGTAGGTTTCTCACTTTATCCAGCCATACCCCAATTTAAGTATACCCCCCTTCCCAAAGCTTGAAAATGATCCCATTTTAAGTTATCCTTCTGCTGTTACTTAACCATTTTGAAGGAAAGTGGTTCAGAATTATAGAAAGAAAAGTTTCTATTAACATAAAAGAGTACAAATGTTTCCCAGAACTTCAAGGGGCCTAAACTCCAATTAGTACAAAGGCACACACAGTGAGGTTAGCTTATGAAGTTTATTGCATCTTAACTTCTTTTATATTTTCCTATAGATACTTATGAAGTTTATCTAGACAAAATTTCACAGTTAATAGAGCTTATCTAACACATTTACTAATTCCTTTAGATGTTATTAAATTTAGAAAATGTATGCAAAAAATTTAGATTATATGAAGAATAATAAACATGAGGAGTGTTGTAACCTGCAAACGATCAATGTACTTAGAATAAAAATAAATAGTAACATTAGACAAGGTAGATTACCATTCATGGCCAAAACAATGACATAAAAGCAATAACAGCGGAGGGCAGTTGACGCTTCTCCATCACTCCATTTTTCACCATAAAGCAATCTAATGAGTGAATGAGAATAACTTGGACCAAATGCCATAAAAACAAGGCCTGCAAAAAAATAAAAGCTGAATATTATACCACAAGAGAAACAATAAAATATTCAATTTAAGGTAAAACATGTCCAAAATATTTTTTTCCAGGGGGACACAACAGCATAATCGTTATGGTCACACCTTTTATTGTTCAAAATTACATAAGGGGTTCAGTTTGACTTTAAGGGACAAAAGATCATGTATCTGCGCATAATTGTTGCTTGTTACCAATGACAAGCAACTAAATAACATCCTCGTTACAGGACAATCTAGTATTATTGATTGCATTAAATTATATGTACACAAATGTCAATCATCCAGCAGACCGCAATTTTTTCAGTTTCTCATGAAAAGGCTCTTCCCTATGGAATGCCGTACTAATAACAGAAGTCAAGCTAAAAGGAACTCCTTTAACACAGTGATATCCCTTTTCTAATTTTATTTTTTTCCAAAGGGAAGGGTCAACAACAGCCACAAACAACTCTTTTTCCTATTACACATAAGGTTGGCTACATGAATCAAATGTCGCCATAGTGTTCTAAGGTGATTCATTTACAAAGGCAAATGGCTGAAAATTCTTCTTAATAGTTTGGCAAATAGTTTTACTCAGCCTTATTCTATGGTTCTACATCCAGCATTAGCCATTAGGATTACATTCCATGTGGTCCACTTTCTGTTTTCTCCACACAAGCCAAAACAAGAAATTGTACCAATTTTTTTTACTGCGGGTGTTATTCAACTTTTTCTCTAATGCACACATTCCTAATTCATCTTGTCTAGTATGCCACTCAATGCTCATTCAAGGGAAGGGTAACAGTCTCAAAGTTAGGTTCAAGCTTTTCATTCCTCTTATCAATTCTCACAAAAGAAATTCATAGAATAAAAAGAGAAACATCTAGGTTTAAGTTTTCTTATTCATACAGAACAGAAAATTATTGGTCAATAGTGAACACAGCATTTTACAGCAAATTGAATATTAGGCAATGGCGCAACATACCATCAAATTTGCCTATTAAGTAATATTTGTCTAGATGCAACTTATGTGAACTATACTGAGTAGCCTCAACATCAACATTTCTTACTTTTGCAATCATTGCAGAACCATTGATTATTCATAGTCAAACTAAGATATGGGTAAAGATGCATCTTTCTTCAAACAAGGACCACAAGCAACTCCATTTTACTGAATATGTATTGAGGAAACAATATGAAATTAAATGAAAAGACTTACCAATCAACAAAACTAACTTAAGGGATTCCGTCAAACCATTTCCCAATTTCTTGCTTTTTCCTGGATATTCTCCTGTCAGGATTGACCACCAAAAATAATTAAAATTTATTATTGAATAAGAAAGGAACTCAGTATGATGTGCTTATAACAAAATTAAAGGAGGTCTAGATAAAATATTTGTAACATGACATACATATACTACATAGAAATAGATGTATTTTCGTATGGTGTGATGTAAGTTATATAGTGCTAGCATATGCTGGTTCCCGTCCGACTTTATTGTTTCATCAATAAATTGACTTTGGTTGATCAATTTCTAAAAGCAATATAGTTTTTATGTGTGGATGAATATGACAGGACTGATACTGAAACCTAATAGACAAACACAACTAGCCAGGTAAACGATGAAGATAGAAATGAGGGGCAAATTAAGAATTGCAGCTCGAAAGAAATAAGCAATACAAAGAGACAAACAAAGGAAGAAGCAAAAAATACAGTAGAACCAAATAATAGTTATATGAAAGCTATTTAGATTTTCTGGTTCAAGCATCAAGTAAACAAGAGAGAAATAGAACCTGAAGCAGACCTTGCAAATGTTGCATACGAACTTTCTTCAAAAGGTAAAAAGACAAGTCTCACCACTAAGCTACCTGAAAGATGGTGATTTTTTTCAAAAAAAACAAAGAAGACAAACATGTTCACGTGAGAAACATTTCTCGTGTTTCTCAATAAAATAGGAAACACTCCTGATTCAATTAAATTTATAACATAATAATTAAACTTTCTGAAACAAATTACTCAAACCAAATACCAACCCAATTTGTCCACCACGCCGTATACTGCCTGATTATATGGTGTATCCAACCATACAAGTACTATCTTTTCTCCTTCCTGAAGGATCAATTTTCGAAAGGATTGAAAGGTAAACAGTATACACATCTTGGACAGCTGCTGGTCAAAATCAATCAGTTTCCCTTTTCTGCAAAAATTGTTACTAATAAATCAAACATTGATGATAAATAAGCAGACATCAAACAAAATTAAGTAGATTAATGATTTACAGTTTCCACTTTTCCTTGCAAAGCATGTTTTATATACCATGCATCACATCAGGAGAAAAGTGCAGCATCTTAACATGTAAAACAATCAGATGATAAGGTCTGTTAGGAATAACATTAACTCAGCCGTCACAAAATACATATGAACTTAAACATGGTTCAACCTACAACAAACTAGAGGCACATATAATTATATATGTCCACAGCAGAAACAAAAAATCACCATATCAATAAATATTACATATAGTAGCATCTGGCAAACTTGATCCCTCCTCAATGACCTCAGAAGATCAAGCCTGCCATATCTCCTTTTAAGCGTTGTTCATCAGACCACTGCTTAGAGCATCTTATAGAAGAAAATTTTCCATATAGTTAAAACTATATGGAAATAAATAACTATACCTGAATGGAAAGAGGTATGAAACCTTCAATTTTTGGGAAAGCAAAAGATAGCCCCAATAACCAAGAAATAAGCTGGCTCCATATGCAGACTGTGACAAACCAAAAATGATTGATTTTTCCTGGAAATGGTCATTCAACTCAGAATCAGTTGCATTTACACATAGATATGTCAGAAATATAAAACATTTTTTTGGTACTCTAATAGATAAGATTACTAGAGAATTGACCGATAACAGCATTATCATATCAGTACATCATACTCTATTGTCTAGAATCCAAATTGTGAGTGGATAAAAAATAAAATGCACAATGAAGAAAAAGGTTCTTGAAACTTGTGAGTGAAATAACATGGCGGACATCCTAAAATTGATGAAATGAAATGCTATAAACAAGCAACACTGCAGCATACTATCAATGATACAAGAGTGCAGCACTTGAAAGCTCATTTGCATCGTTTACTTGCCCATTATGATTGGACTAATAAAAGGCAGCTGTTATTCTGGGGTTTCAACATCTGTATCATTAAACTTCTTTACATTTTTTTTTATCAGGACTCCTTTATCACTCAGAACACATATATATATCAGCAAAGATTCAAATGAAACTTCAATAGTCCTAATATTAGCGGCTGTTTGGTTTAAAAAATGGCTCATGTTTCATTTTCTATTGTCTTTTTCATGTATAACTCAAGAAACAGAGAACATACAACATAAAAAACAGAACATTTTTTCAAAACAAAAAGTCCCTTAGAAATCCGAGAAATGAAGAAAACATCAATATCGTAATTGATTTACACTTCTAGTTTAGTAGGTGCCTTCTCTATTTTGTACAGCTTTTTTCTTTCTGTAATTGTTGTTGGCCATAGGATTGCATGTCTGATTCATCTGATGTTTCAACAACCTTAAATTCAAAAATATTAAATTAATTATTTAAATAAGCAAAAAATAATATACCCTTGGTTTTATGGTCTTAATATTCTAAAATTTATGAACAAATGTTAGTAAACCAAAAAGAAAGTCGGCATTAATTTGCTTAAACAATAGCAAGAAACTAGAACAATAGAAGTCCGTTCAAAAATCAATGTCATTAGCATATCTACAAGCTTAACAGAAAAAGCACTGACTGTCTGCTTAACAATAGTAAAAGTAAATATATGCAGCTCAGTATAAGTCCACTCTTACAATTCCAATTTGCTTGCTGATTAGAAAATACATTGTCAAGCATCGTAACAGAGTGGCTATAGTCTCAACCATCAGCCGTAATTCAAGTAAAACCAAGCTTTGTGAGAGAATGTACGCAGGCTCAGCCAAGAGCTCCAAAATACATGCAAAACCTGGCATAACAAGTGAACTTTACTCATAAATTTTCAAAATTTACAAAATCTGATATTTGGAGGGTTATTCAAGGATGTGTGGTTTCATATGTTTTGAAGGGAGATAAGATTGTAGAAAAAACCATTGATAACTCATGAAAGTAAAAAAAACAAAAGTATATAGATGACAAAAAGCTACATCAGATTACCATTGATCAAGATAGCTTGCCCATGTGGACTACTATAACTTATTTGTTGCCACCAGAAGACAAAAAGGCATACTACAATTGTAATAAATATTCCAAGTGGGAAACTCATCCACACTACTTTCATTAGCTTCACAACATCTCCCATTGAATTGCCATCACTATAACATAAAAAGTTACATATTATAAATGGAGCTCACTCAAGTTTTGGAATAATTGAATTAAAAAATAAAATAAATGAAAGACATAAAACCTTAGTTAACATTATTTGAATAATAAGAAACATATTTTTAAATATAATTCCAAAACACATTCTTTCTCTGGCAACTAGAATAGTTTATCCAAAGAATCATTAAAAAATCAGCACTCGCCTATGAAGCAGTAGCTTTAAACCTAACACATACTCGTTTTCTTTTGAAGCATGATGCAAAAGATGATCCATAAACAAATTATACGCACAATCAAGAGGTATGAAAAGAACTAAAAAGCCCTCAGCATCAAGCATGGAAAAAGCCCAACAACTAGGAGGATTCAAGCAAGGAATCAAAATTAAGCCGAATAAACTTGTTGATAAGATCATATGAACTCGGAAAATAAGATGGAAATTAAATAGAAAAAATCATTCAAGAGAAGAACTGTATTATTGAAAGAGAACATAAACTGTGGAGTAGAATTCTCCCCAAAGGTTTCCCTTTCACAAAGGATCTCTCCATTCGCTCACAAACCTCTCAAATACACTGAATGCCCTTTCACAATCAGATTTCACTATTTATGTAACCAATTCTAACGGACAAGACATTCCCTCTAACTAATGAACTAACTAACTAACCAAAACCGTATTTATTAGTTCTTACTGTACATTTAATGCTTGAAAAGATCTGCCGAGCCCAATTTCTTTAAATACACTTCTTCCTACTTAACAGAACAAGAAAGAGCATAAAGGGATCACCATTTCAGGTCCATTCGCAAGCATGCTCGCCGAAAGCCCTCCCGACTAAGAAATAAAATACATGTGACTAGTAGATGAAACTGCACTGCATACAGCTGCATCAAAAAAAGGTGTCAAGATGGTAAACAAAATTTTGACCACAGATCTTATGATGCAGGTCAAAATGACACAAAATACATCAAGAAAAAAATGACACCCAATAAAGAAATTTAGAACTACAGCACGAGGCAAAAGAAGTAAATCAATTCCAAGAAATGAAAAGAGACAGCACAGCTGGAAAACGCATCTCTTGACTGCGAAGTAACTATTATGCACGGGGAAGATGGAGACAGCAATTAAAATTAAAGAGATGGGAAAACAGTTACCGCATAGTCCTCTTGTGTGAGATGCCTTACAATCCATGTATTGAATATAAATGGAATCCCTCTTGACAAGAACTGGGTAGCTGGATTCACGATATCCAAGAAAAGAAAGTAAAATGGAATGGGGAAATATCAATGAGCCAACTCACAATGCAGGGTAAAAAGCTATCTTAGTAATAATCCAAAATAAATACACTCCAATGAACTGCGGAGCATAACTAATTTTTTAATCAAGTCTAATATATGAGAAATGTGAACAAGCCAGACGAGTGTAATGTTGCTACAAGAGGTGAAAAGAATGAACTGACCTAATAGGTATTTAAAGGTCCGTGAGAGATTGGTAGCATCTTTGTTCTTTGACATTGCAAATGCGGAAATGAAAATGATTCCTGGATCAATTACTCGAATACGTCATATGAAAGAATTGGCCACGCACACGATTATGGATACGGATTCTGAGACAGAGAGTGAATGTAACAGAGTGAAATACCTGCTTAGTTTTTTAGGTTTGCCACACGCTGGACGATGAATAAGCGATTCTGTTGAATTCCGGCGAGGGTGAGGAAGAAGTTGTGAGTTGCGCCTTCAACATCAACTCAAGGTTTTAAAAATATTTGAAGCGGCTTCCAACACTACTGCAGGGTGTTTGACGAAAGTACTAAGCCACGATGCTCTTATATTCGGTAGGATTTTTGTGTCTTCTGCTGCGAAATGTTTAAGTTTTAATTTTAATTTATTGTTTTGAAGATAAAATTATTTTATTCAGCTCGCAGTAAAAATATCTATTTTCATTTAATTTTTAGGAACATTAATACTATATGCTGTAGTTTATGTATTGCTTAATGAGATTCGAAAATTCGAGGAATGTATTGTTTGTAGATGTGGTGAAGATATAGAGAAGTTACGTAGAAAATAGAAAAGTAACTTTTCTCTCGTCGGAATGTACTAAATTTTCTATTTTCGTATTTTGAGGAAATAAAAATGTATAAAGATAAGAAAAAAGAAATAAAAGTGAGAGTTAGAGATAAAATATTTCAAAATTAGGTAGTTTAATAGACGTGATAGGAAAATAATAAATAAGTAAAAATAATTATTTTATAAAGTTAATTATTCTACCTTTCTTCCTAAGCTAAATTAACAAAACTAAATGCTTTTCTCTTTTTTCTTTCTCCTCCTCCTCACTAACCAACATGTATGGTGATAAAAACAAGATGAGAGAAAAATCTGGTCTGTCAATCTAAATAAACTAAAATTAATCTATTCCCACTTTTTTTATTATTTTGTATTTATTACTTCATTCCATGTCTCAACATAACGTAAAAAACATCACCTAAGATGGATTAAATATGTTTTTGGTTCCTCAAGTTTTAGCGAAATTTGGAATTAGTCCTTCATCAAAATTTTTGACCAATTTAGTCATTCATCTTTCAAAATGCATGAATTTAGTCCTTTTAACCAAATTTTGTTAAGTTTATCTGACGTTTCAAGCACATTTCATGATAGTATTTAAATTATTTACACTGTTTGATACATTTTTGCTTCAATGTTAACTTAAATACTATCATGAAATATGCTTGAAACGTCAGATAAACTTAACAAAATTTGGTTAAAATGACTAAATTCACACATTTTAAAAAATGAAAGACTAAATTGGTATAAAATTTTGATGAGGGACTAATTCCAAAATTCACTGAAACTTGAGGGACCAAAAACATATTTAACCCAATTTACATAGACATCGCAAATGAATATTACTAAAAGAAATACGTGAATGAAATATTGCGTCAACTAATACAATCCAACGGGCCAAATGAAAAGAGGTTACACAAAGTAAATTTGTTTCCTTTGTACATCTAAACTCTCATGCCACTTCTTTAGATTTAATTATTCAAATGGTACATATTTTTGTTTACATGTGTCAGTTTAGTACTAATTTTCTAAAATATGTAAATTAAATTTTAACTTTTAAAAAAATATCTCAATTAGATTTTAAAAAAAAAAAATATTAATATTATTAACGATATTGATATTTAAAATAACTTATAAAATTAAATATTAATATTTATATTAAAATTTAATGGTAAAAATCATGAATAAAATTAATGACGTTAATAATTTTTATTTAAAAATTACCTAACTTAAACATTCTTTAAAAATTTGAAACTTAATTGACACATAATTAGAAGTAAGTATCAAATTGATACATATAAACGAAACTGAATACCATCTAACTAATTAAACCCAATTTTTTATAATCCATCTTGCATTATAAGTTTAACTTTTTATCTTAAAAACAAAATATTACCCCCATTTTTGTATAAAGATAATCTCCACGCATACTTTCAGGCACCCACGCGTATTTTTTATTTCGTAATGCCTATCTTACAAAATGTTATATGAAAGCCATTTCTTCTTAAATTATTTATTCACCAAAAATACTATCTTAACTATTTTAATAAGTATTTATATCTCTTCAGACAACAAGGATCGTAAAAGAACATTTAAAAATCATCAACAAACTAACTTTTAAATTTTGGTAAAATTATAAGTTTCAAAAGGATGTATTTTTCACAATATAGTTTAACAATAAATAGACCAAACACTAAGTGGTTGATTTTATTCGCGTGTTCTGTTCTGTTGCATGCTAAGTGTCGTATTAATCATATATTTGGTCATTGCTCTTTACTCCCAAACAAAAACTTGTGAAAAATAAATGCAACGGAAGCCCTATGAAATAATCAAATACCAGAAGGAACTCTACTGTTGAAGGTGTGGTGGGGGCTCTTCCACCTGCAATGAAGAGAGCCTCAAACGAGAAAGAACAAGATCGGCTAAACAGACTCAAGACTCCTTCGTTTACGAAGGATCGCCCTGCATGGTTAGTTGGATATTCACCCCTATTATCAATCAAATAACAATGATTATACACGAGGAGGAAACGCTAGGGATAAAGAACACCGAAAATGCGAAGAACCCAAAAATGTGAATTCTTGAAAATACTATAATCAAAGTGTTATTACTAAACATGTTTAAAAATGTTTGGTTAACTTTTGTTGCTTTTTGAATGCTTTTTATAATTTTAAATAATTAAAATAATAAATAAAACTAAAATTGAAATTACAGTGAAGTTAGAAAATAACAAAAAGTGCAGGAAGCTATACATAATACATGTCTTGTTTGAACTTTGTGGTGGATACAGTTACCAATCAACTGTCAGCAAGGCAGTACTGGTGTATTAATATGCGCAGGAAAATTACCAGGATGGCATGCTTGTTGAGTGCAGTTGGTAGTTCCTTGATACCAATCAATTTTACACCGGACATTCTACCAAAATTTTACTTTCTACACCAATTATCCACTCACAAATGATAGTATTCACTCGTTCTGGTACCTCATCGTGCGGGCAATGACCTGTGTAAATGTCAAGAAGAAAATGGGTCAATTTGAAAGCAAGCCCGAGTACTTTGTTATATAAAAGTTCAGACAGATATAAAAAACTCTGGCTACCAGCATCTAACTCCTTGATTATAACTCCATCACAGTGTTCTTTAAGCATAGCCACCTTGGAGTTGGAATCAGAAATCGGATCTTTCATTCCCTAACAATAAAGAAATAAATAGCAATTTGAGTATCAGAGTCATTCTCAAAACATATTGATCCATCCTTTCTCGCCCATAAAACTTGATATCCATGTTATAATACCTGTATGATTAGGACCTTTTCCTTGACATCTTCCAGAAGAAAGTTTACAGGAATGGAAAGATTAAAGCTAAAGATGCTTTCCAACACCACAAGCACACCAGGATCATATGACTTTTAATATGTAAAGGAGGTGTCAGAATGTGAAACTTGCTGATGCAATACAAATAATTTAGATTCTAAAAGTTGAGGAGGATACTGCTCTTAGCATTTCATTTATAAGCCGATCATCTGCTCTTTCAACCCTCTACAAAGCAAACATAATCGGCCACCATCAATACAAATGTATAACAAATATATGAGATTTGGAAATTAGCGACAAACATTACACTTACAGTTGGATAACATTTCTTAACTAACTCCTGAGTTCTTAGCCTCAAGTAGTATAGAAGAATGCGAGACCCCAACCAGGAAGCTCCCGAAGTTTGCCTGTCCTGAACCTTTTACAAGTACAAAAAAAAAAGAAAATGAACTTTAAATAGAACAAACTATTATGTTGTACTACTCACAATAAAGGTCAAATTGTGGTTAGAAGAAATCAACGAAACCCAACTTCTAAGATTCATTTACGACTATATTCGCACTTTTAGATGTTTGTCTCTTCATGAAAACTATCCACTCACTGTACGTTTCCAGTGAAGACTAGATATTTTAAGATCTAGGGATCTAACTTCTAACGCAGGGAATAAACAAATCATGATAATTACGTATAACGGAAACATTTGTACGGTTCAAACAAGAAGATGATATCACACATCAACCGCAGCAAAATTTTACGACAACAAGAAGCAAACTGAAGTTTTTCGGGCCTAGCCAATAGAAAAAGTATAATATCTTACAAATGTTGTACGAACTTGAGTTGTTCTCGATTACACTTACTCTAGACAGTGGTATGAATGAATAACTTGGGATGACATTGCCCGCACTGTTGATCAAAACAAGGGATTTGATCAAATCACTCCAAATACCAGCAACGATAGCAGCAAGATAACCTAGAGTAGGGAAAAATACTTGTTAAATTATCAACTCATCAACAGAAGCAAGAATAAACTGGTAGTATATATGTATATATACATATGCATATACACACACTACAGGAACCAAATTACTGCAGATGTGTGCAAAAGGACAGATTTTTTTTGGAACCAAAACATGTTTTAATCATACCGCCAATTGAGTTGCCAACAATGTGAACTGGTTCACCCACAACATCAATAATAAAATCTCTCAATAGTTCAGCCCACAAGAGTTCAGTATATACAACATTTGGCTTTTCTGATTTGCCAAATCCTAAAATAGTAATTGCCCAAACTCGATTGCCAGATTCAGCTAAACCATTTATGTTATCACGATAATGCTCCCAAAAGGCACCAAAACCATGCACAAGAAGAACGGCAGGACCATCTTCACCAGCAACTGTATACTGAGAAAATCCATTTAAACAAGAAATTAGCAGGAAATTTTATAAATATTTTACTTAAGTTGTACTAAGTACTTCAGGTCTTGACTCATTTCAGTGAGAAAAGAAAATTGAGTGGGCTCTTGCAAAGTGGACTTCACGAAAAATCAAACATTGATCATGAACCAATCAATTGAATACCTCGATAAGAAATCCTTTCCATTTCCATATCCTTGTTGAGTATACTCCGTCATTGTTTATCTGATTTCTCAAAGCCATAAGCCAATACCACTATAACACCACAAAATCATATAAAAAAATCATTTGATAAAAGACAAAGGCCATGGCAAGTACCATGATGTTACATATAAGACAAAACAAAATCAATAAAGGTGCAAAATAATTTTGTACTCAAACAAAGCATAATAGTTGTAACTAGAACCTCCATTGAGCACACAGCATCAACTGCTGCTGCAATTGTGGCAGCTGAATAACCAAAGGGTGATAAGAAACCTGCATTTCTTTCTTGCTCATATTTGATAGCTTCATAATGTACTCTTCTTCTAGAAACAATGCCAAGAGATAGGGCAGGACCAAATAGACCAATAAACGATGCTCCATTCCGACTTTCAGAAGCACGCAATTTTTCATGCACCCTGCACAAATTTAAGTACATTTCGTGACATGTCATTTTTACATTATGACTTCAACCACAAAAGTTTATAAACTTAGTGAATGAAATGTCGATTAATTATAGACATCACTGAGAAAGAACACCTTGTGAGCGTTAATGAATTAATCACTTAGGAGGAGAAACTGACCAAAACAGTAGAGTATGAAAATTGCTGCATGCGATGTTAACAATGTTACGCACAAAATTTTTTATCCCTTCTTACGATACAGGGGAAACAGAATGTAATAAAATAATGGAAGAAATGCTTACAAAACACTGAAACAGAAATAGAAAACCAAAACGGGGAAATATTATGGCTCTGTCTATGATCGAGAACATCATTTTCCTTAAAATGAGGAGAATAATGAGAATCCAGCTACCAAAAAATATTTTCAGCCTCCAAATTTCCAAGAAATATACCAAAATACAAAAACTTCAAAAGGTAAGTTGTCTACATACTCTTGCCAGTCATCACGAGCTGTTCCTTCCAAATATCTTAGATATGCAGCTAGTGCATTCAGTACATTGTTTGTCCCACCTCCAACGGCATTTCCTTCTTTTGTCACAAAAACAGATCCACTACGCTCTCTTGATAGTGTTTGCTCAGAGCTAGAACTTCTTTCAATTCTATCGCCAGACTCCAATGCTTTTCTGCGTAAAACGGTTTCAGCTGAGGCCTCCTTGATTAACCTCCAATTTTCTCCTGATTTACGTTGGTTGCTGGTCATAAATCCCTTTATATCATCATACGACGGGAGAACACCTAATTCAATGAACAATTATTGCATAACCTTTGGCAACATTAAATGAATTTAATTAAAAAAAGTAACATATGCAGTGAAAAATATAACAATAAATAAATAATAATAAACAAAACATCCTGAAAAGAAATCTATCCACCACGGAACTCACCCCAGTCCAGTTCTATCTCTACACCAGGTAACGTTGACTCTGACAGCTGAAGCGGTGTAGTCACCGGAAGTCGAAGTTTCTTAAACTCATCATACGACGCTGGAAGCTTTTTCAGATCCTATGTAACAGTAACATACCATGAGTTCAACTTTTACATTATCAACTCAACCAAGTCAAATTTTCATACGTTACGCAACAAACACAGTTAATTAGTCTCTAACAATCTGCCACCTACCTTCACTTCATAAAACGGAGTTTGCCATAACTCAATCCTAGGACTCCCTTGCGGAACATTGACGGACTCCAAACGCTGTTTGAGCACATCTATGACGAGGCGTAGCTCATACTCCACCTCTTGTTCCGCGAACACACAAGCGGCATTGACCTGTTCCGTCCTGAGCGATGAATTCACTTAAGAAAAGGAACAGCACGAAAATGCATTATAGATTAAGCGAGCAAACGGTAACTAACGGAGTAACAACCTGCGTAGCAAGCTGCTGTATGACGCTGTCCGCATTGCCGAATCTGATCATCAAATCGGAACCGCGATCCTTCAGCGACTTCCTCAAATCTTGCAGAGCAAGCAGAAGCAGTTCCAGCGTCTCATCGGAGAAACCTACAATCGATTAAACTGAGATACTCAGTTCACTAACAGAAATTGCAGCGCATTAAATTTCGTTACTCACGCGAAAGAATGCGGTGATCGAAAACGTATATAGGAAGAAGCGAGGGAAAGGTGGAGGCAGCGAGAAGCGCGGGGTGGTCATCGGTTCGGAGATCGTGTTTGAACCACAGAATCGCCGTTCCGGTTGCTTTCATAGAACAGTAGCGACGAGTTGGAGAGAGAGAACGAACGTTTGGGAAGGAAGAGAGTGATGAAAAATGGGAAGAAAAGTGAGGGAAAGTGAGAAGAGCCATAACTTGAGGCAAATTGAAACAACAGTCACAGCACTTGATTAAGTAATATTATAACTAAATTAAACTTGAAAAGAAAATGTGTTCGTGTTGGGTTTGTTTGTAGATTGAAGGTTCTTCATTTTTCTATGGTGAACATAACAAATTATAATTGTGGTGTAGAAATAGGATTGAAATTTTGTTGACCATAATAAATCCAAAACCCAAAGTTGCTCTGCTACCACTTATTTGTTCAACCATTTGTTGCTTTTGTTTTCTGCACATGCTATTTATTTTTGTAAATAATATTTATTCAAATGATTAAATATGTTTTTTTTTCTTCGAGTTTCTATTAATTTTGAAATTAGTTCATTGAAATTTTATACTAATTTAATTTTTTAAATTTAGAAATGCGTGAATTTAGTTTTTCTTACCAAATTTTGTTAAATTTATTTAATATTTTAAATACGTTTTATGATAATATTTGAATTAACATCGAAGCGAAAATATGTCAAATTATGTAAACAATTCAAATACTATCATAAAATGTGTTTGAAAAGTCAAATAAACTTAACGTAATTTTATTAAAAAAACTAAATTCACATATTTTGTTGAAAGATGGAGGACTAAATATGTCTGAAGAAAGACTAAGTCCAAATTCCACTGAAACTTTAAAGAACAAAAACATATTTAACCCTTATTCAAAATAATTAAATTTAAAAAAAACATTAAATTTAGTCAAAATAATTAAATTTAAAAAAAACATTAAATTTAGTTAAATTTACATGTCAATATTCGGAAATACACTCATATGAAGGAGTGAGTATTTATAAATATTTTTGCTGATGTTGAAATCGTATTATCATTCTCAAAAGTTTTACATAAACTCATAACATCGAGATAAAATCATCATCTAAACATCAATTACTTGAATATTTAGTAAAAGATTGTTTAAAGATATAGAAAATAATTAAATGATTCAATAAGAACACTATGTTATATCTTAAAATAATTATGAATTTTCTAAGTATAATAAGTATTTAGCCATTAATCTTTAATAAAGTTGAACTAAATATATCTTACAGTAGAAGAGTCAGATAAATCTTTCTTGAATCATCTTTGATATTTATAATTATTTTCTTCTATATCTTCATATTACACTAGTTTCCTTTTAATTGAAATATAATGTAATAAAGTTGGTACCATATATTAAACAAAGTTTAGGAGTTAGGGTTAAAATTTAAGGTAATGAATTCATGGCATTAAAAAGAAGTTAATATAATATGACAATAAAGAAGAAAATAATTGTAAATATCATGATGATTTAAGAAAGAATCATATAAATTTTAATAATATTAGTCGTTGTTTAGATTCATGTGTTTATTATGGCTATGTAAACCTTGTATAGTTTATCTTGACATGTTCTCAACTTTGGTACTTCTGAATCAGATTAATATATTCTTAATTTATTACTTTGTTTAACATTCACTCAAAATCTTTTCGATTTATGAATCATATAATACAGTTCGAGTTACTATTGATTCAATCAACAAATCACTTACAATCATAAAAGTGTTTACTTAATGGATTGAATTTGTTCAACAATTATTTTAAGGATTAAATATGTTTTTGTCCCTCAAGTTTCAATGAATTTTATAATTAGTTCCTCTTCGAAACTTGATATCAATTTAGTCCTTCATCTATAGAAATGTGTGGATTTAGTGTAGAAACTTGACATTTTACATACATTTTATGATAATATTTAAGTTAACATTGAAGTGAAAGTGTGTTAAACGGTATAAACAATTCAAATATTATCATGAAATGTTCTTAAAACGTCAAATAAACTTAACAAAATTTGAATTTGGTAAGAATGACTAAATTCATACATTTCCAGAGATGAAATACTAAATTGATATCAAGTTTCAAAGAATGACTAATTCCAAAATTTACTGAAACTTGAGAGACCAAAAACATATTTAACCCTTATTTTAAAAATAGTTGTTTTTCCTTCTCAATTTTCACTTCCCTCACAAGTTTCTTTGATAATTTTTATTGTTTTATCCCTTTTTAAACAATTTGAATTAATGTACCAAAATCTTTTATTCTACTATCTAACTTTATTTACAAACTAACGATTTCACATCTAACAAAAATTAAAAGTTTTAAAAATATTGATTAAATTATCATCAAAATGTAATGATTTAATAAGTAAATTAGACCATTAAAAGTGCAAGGAAACAAAATGTATAGAAATTTCAGTTAAAAATGAATAAAATAATTAAAAATAATAATAGGACATAAAAACAAATGTCATTTATTTTACACAAAGGTTAAATTTGAAGCACATAATCAATGTAAAGAAATCTTAAAATAAAAACATATCACAAAATACATGGCATATTAATATGTCAAAATAAATGTTGAAGTTTAAATTTCATAAATAATTTTTTGAATGGACGCTGATGCTCATGTTTCCACTCGTTTTTTACTAACAAAGAGATATTTTATGTAACAGTTTTGAATATTACTAATTTATTCAAATTTTATTATTAAAAAAAAAAACTATATCTTTGTTTTCTATCGGTTCATCGTTCAGCTCTTATTGGTCCCAAGATGTTTTGCTCTTTTCACGGCGAAGCAGCGAAAAACAGTATAAAATGTTTTTCTAGGGATTCTTCTACTTCTGATTGTAGCCATGATCACAAAATCAAATCCTCGTACCTTGTCCTCTCATCTTCTCCTTGCAAGAGAGGTTCCTTCTCTGTCTCTCAGATACCCGTTTCGTCTTCTTCCTCTCACAGCGATGATGCCGATCACCCAAATAAGGTTTTTGTGGATGACGATGAAGCCCTTTTTGGAGCCGTTCCTTCTCCCACTGAGATTCAAACTGCTCTCACTTCACTTAAACAGTAAGCAATTATTTTGGAAAAATCGTTTGTTCAGCAAATGATACTGAAACTACACCCTAGTTTTCTTGAATTTGCACACAATCGTGACCATTTTTTAACAAGGAAACACACTGTAATCTCTTTTTTAGTCGCATTGAGTCTATTCATGCAATTTATTTCAATCCATTAAGGGCCAGGTATTGAATACATGTTAATTATAAAAAGAAAGGGGTAATGGAGAAAAATGATGATGTTAGTGTGATTTGAATCCATTAAGGGCCAGGTATTGAATATTACTTTGGTCTTCTTTTTTTCTATCTTAGTTGTTGAAATGTTTAATTGTTTTAATGTTTGAGTTTAGTTATTCATTTTATTATTATGCCGAGTAATATTTATATTTTAGTTTTGATGCTTGAAAATTGATATGATTTAGTCTTTGTATATCTCTTTTAAATACTATTATCTATTATATTTTTTGTACGTGCAGGGTCTTTGGGTGTTCTTCACATGTCAAAGATACTCCTTTAGCTTTAGTTGATCAAGTAGATTCAGATCTGTCTGAAGCAGACTGGAAAGAACCTTCTCTGTGTTCATATAATCCAAGCATTTTACAAGCTGATGTTTTTGATAGAGCTTCTTTTGCAATTCATTTATTGCAGACGGATGCATGTGTTGAGGTGTAGTTTATGATACATGACTCTCATTCTAATAAAATAACTCAGATGATTGTATATAATCATGAAGAAGATTTTAAGTACCTCTAGTTGTTGAATTCTTAGAATTGTTTTTATGTTTGTACAAAATATCTGGACAGCATATTTTTGTTTTTTCTGTTTGTATATAAATTATGTACAGAAAACTGGTGAAAATGATATGATGTCATTCACACAAAATATACAAGTCTTTGGGTCAAGAGCATCTTCATTAATTTTAAAAAATTGTTTGTGTGATTGCAGAGGATGGTAAGATCGTTATCATCAGATAAATCTGTTTGGGATGCTGTACAGAAAAATCAAGCCGTACAGAAATTAAGGAACGCCCTGAATGCAGGTTGGTTTTGGAGTGTTATTGTATATGTAAATAGTTTAACAGGTGGAATTTTCTGAGAATTTATTCATACTAGTCTATCAGTGTAACTCATCTGATATTCATACTAGTTACTAAAAACATGATATCTTTTTGTAGAGATATGATTTCATTTTTACATTTGTTGCATGTTAGACATGTCACTGACATTTTCCACATTTATATAGGCATTATATTTTGATTAATTTGGACTTGAAATTTGCAGAAAGAGACGAGAACTCGGATGAAACAGTGGACAATGACTCTCCTGACACAAAAAATGTCATACTGCGGATGTCTGGTGCTGTAATAGCCAAACTAATGGAAGCAATTGAGAATATGACCGAGATTGTGAAGAAGTTGTTTCAAAGTGCACGTCACAAGAGAGCAGCATATGCAGGAAAATCTAATTCATTCAAAATGAAGCTGAGAGTTTCTGTCATGCTTTCCATAATGATCTTTCTATTTGTGGTGGTGGGTCGTTTCTATTAATCTAATTCATTCAATGAGAAGTTAATCCACGGCATAGTTCAACAAAGTGTTGACAGTTCTCATTGATTCTTTGGCACTATTTCTTGTGGGTAAGACTTTGGGATTGGGATGTTTACCTATTTGTCCCTTTTTGCTTCCTCCCAAACAAAAAAGAAGAGATTTTGCTTCCTTGTGGACCAAACAAGGAGTAAAAGCTATCATTTGTATACATGAATTTTACTTGGTCTTTACAATCTATATGCGAATTTGACTTTAATGAGCTTGACTATGCATGCTTCTCTATGTCTCAAGTAAAATTGTTTTTGATTGAAAAACATTTCTTCTAAGCTTTAAGTTTCCTATTGAGCATAACTAGTATGATTGCCTAGAGTGGGTTTTGTAGTAAAAATACCACAAAAGATAAAAAGAGTATACATAGTCCGAATACATGTAAAAAACAAGAAGTTTTAGTAAAATACTCTAGCATATTAGAGAGAAACTCAGAACAGAATTGAGATTCCCTATGATTTGTGATTTCTTATAAATTTTAAGCTGTAGTTTAAGAGATTTTAGTCAGTGATAGAATGCGTTTAAAATAGTCATCGCTAGACAATTTTGTTAAAAGATCAAATCCATTGAAGCAAGTGAACTATATCCATACCAGAAACTTGTCAGAATCAGTCATGTAACCAAAGCAATTACAAATATGCATTCAATTTTCCGCTTGATATTCATTAGTTAGGTGCTTGTTCAAGTATCCAATTTGCACTTGCTCACTGGCAGTGACTTTTTAATTAATCACATATTCACATAAGCCAAAAAGGTACTGTACCATTCCTGCACGCGACGCATCAGTCATTTTTTGCCTCCAGTGTTTCTCAGATCAATTGAATCAAGATCAGGAACTACAACAACCTTATTGCTAAGCTCGCCAAGATTGCAGATCTGTTTCTGTGCAATGTTCACCGCTACAATATCTTGAGCAAATCCACATTTTGTACCCGGAGATAGCTGTAAGAGAACAAAAGATTAGCTACAAAGTAAAAGAACTAAAATATTGATCTGCTATCAACAAACAGCACGTTCTTCAATTTTAATTGGAACCACAAGGGAAAAATAATCTGACTTTGCACTTAGTTTTAAAAATAGAGATGGGAAAATAGCAAAAAAACATTCTTAGTTTCTTACGTCGAACAGAGCTTCTCCTAGTTTAAGTTTGATTGCTCCACTCTTGTACACCTGCATCTTGCCCATATATCCACTTGGCAACTCTTCCAAAGCACGAGCCTTTCCAGACACTGTTGTTGTACCAATTTGCTCCTTCTCCTTCCCCTCGTTAAAAGGCATATTTTTAGGAAACTGAAATAAAAACATCTTATGTTGCTCACTCTTCTCCTGTCAAAAAATCATCTGAGCATTATTATATCTGTTTCAGCTGTATAATACTTGTACAATTTATTATATTCCATGATGACTACTAACCAAGAGCTCGAGTTCTGCAGCAGAGTTAACAGTATTCTCATCATACTCCAAATTAGTAGCAGCTTCCCCAAATTCTTCCTCATCAAGAATTTCTACCAGATTAAAAAGTCACATGACTGTCAATGTTTAGAAAAGCATCCTTTGGAGACTTTTGCTAAAACTATATCTTCTAGACTACTGCTACTGCACTGTGTAAAAGTTATCCTCCGGACTTTTATCAGTCGAGTTCACGAATATTAATTCTATTAATAGATCATTTATTGACATATATATATATATATATATATATATATATATAT
>Ga0099823_1000139_pt1 | contig 37935 bp, 38 predicted proteins | sample CowpearedBW_FD_76831 | JGI IMG/M metagenome (GOLD analysis project Ga0099823, IMG submission 76831) | Root nodule microbial communities of legume samples collected from California, USA - Cow pea red BW | ecosystem: Host-associated > Plants > Roots > Nodule | place: USA: California | collected...
CCTTCCGCGCGGCCAACGCGCACGCGCTGCCGGCGCCAGAGGCCAAACTCGAAGGCGGCATCGAGGCCAAGGTCGACAACATCGGCAACTGGGGCCCGTGGCTGCCGGCCGGCTGGCGCGCGGGCGGCAGTCTGGCGGCGACGCTGAACCTCTCCGGCACGCTGGGCGCGCCCGAGATCCGCGGCCAGGCCGGCGCGCAGAAGCTCTCGCTGCGCAATCCGCTGCTGGGCGTGGACATGCAGCAGGGCGAGCTCGCGCTGACGATGAGCGGCCGCGAGGCGCGGCTCGAGAAGTTCAGCGCCCGCGCCGGCAACGGCACGGTCAGCATGGACGGGACGCTGCACTTCGGCGCCCAGCCCAGCGCGGAACTGGCGCTCAAGGCCGACACCTTCGCGCTGCTGCAGCGGGTGGACCGGCGCATCGTGGCGACCGGCGCGGCGCAGCTCAAGGCCTCGGCGCAAGTGCTCGACCTGAAGGGCCAGTTCGTCGTCGTCGAGGGCCTGTTCGATTTCTCGCGCGGCGACGCACCGCAGCTCGACAGCGACGTGCAGGTGGTGCGCCAGAGCGCGCCGCCCAAGGCCGTCGACGGCAGCGGCAAGCCGATGCGGCTCAAGCTCGACCTCGACCTGGACCTGGGCAGACGGCTGCAGCTCAAGGGCTATGGCATCGACACGCGGCTGCGCGGCCTGCTGCATCTGGCGCAGGACGGACAGCCGCGCCCGCAGCTGACCGGCGAGGTCCGCAGCGAGGGCGGCACCTTCAACGCCTACGGCCAGAAGCTGGTGGTCGAACGGGGCGTGTTCAGCTTCGTCGGTCCGCTGGACAACCCGCGCCTGGACGTGCTGGCGATCCGGCCCGGCATGGAGAACGAGAGCGTGCGCGTGGGCGTGACCGTGACCGGCACCGCCACCAGCCCGCGGATCCGGCTGTACTCCGAACCGGACATGAGCGAGACCAACAAGCTGTCCTGGCTGGTGCTGGGCCGCTCGCCGGACAACCTCGGCCGCAGCGACACCGCGCTGATGCAGCGCGCGGCGATGGCGCTGATCTCCGGCGATGGCGAGAGCGCCAGCGACAAGCTGATCCACAACATCGGGCTGGACGAACTCTCGTTCAGCGGCGAGGGCGACGACGCGCGCGGCACGGTCGTGCGGCTGGGCAAGCAGGTCAGCCGCAACGTGTTCGTCGCCTACGAGCGCGGACTCAACGCCACGACCGGCACCTGGCAGCTGATGTACAAGGTCGCGCAGCGCTTCACGCTGCGGGCCCAGGCCAATGACTATCAGCAAGGCCTGGATGTGATCTGGCAATGGAAGTGGGAATAGAAGCAGGAATGGCCGCGCGCCGGACACGGGCGGCTTCCATGCGAGAATCCGCCGCTTTCGCGGGCAGGCCCCACTCAGGCCGGCCTCCCGCGGGCTCTCCGTAGTTCAATGGATAGAACGGCCGCCTCCTAAGCGGCAGATACAGGTTCGATTCCTGTCGGAGGGACCACCGTCCCTCAAGGCCCTCAGCGCTTCAGCACGATCGTCACCAGCGCCGACGCGTCCACCACGCCGGCCACGCCGTGCATCACCCCGCCCTCCAGATAGCACAGCTGCCCCGCCCGCAGGCGCTGACGCTGCTCGGCGCCCTCGCGCTGAACGCTCAGTTCGAGCTCGCCCTCGAGGCAGTGAAGCGTGATCTCGCCGTCGACCTTGTGCGGCGGCATCGCCTTGCCCGCGGGCAGCACCAGCCGCATCACCTCCAGGCCCTGCGACTTGAACAGCGCGGACGTTGGCGTGGCGGACAGCGCGGCGCCAAGCGGCGCGACGTCGATCGGCTGGGCGGGGGCGGCATGCGGCAGGGCCATGGAACTGCTCCTCGTTGACGGACGACTTCGGCGCATCGCGCGCCGCGTGATCCGTCCATCATGGCACCGACCCGCCCGGCCCGCATCCCCGCGGCCGCCAGCCCCTGCCGGAAGTCATCGCAGGCCGCACCGGGCCTGGCGGCGAAGCGCCATCAATCCACGCGATACGCGTAAATGCGGGGTAAAACGGCGTGTCGTCTCGGGCTGGTTTTTTGCCCGACGCATATACTGGGAACGCCATTGTTCCGTCTCGCGCAACGGGGACGGACATCCGGCGCCAAGCAGCGAGGCTGTACTGATTCAAGGTTTTTCATCATGGGCGCCAAACTCAAGGTCGCAGGCTGGGTCGCATTGGGAGCGATGGCCGGTGTCATGACGACGATGCAGCTGCAGGCCAATGCCCGCAGCACCGCCAGCCCCCTTCCGCTCGAGGAACTGCAGCAGCTCGCCGCCGTCTTCGGGATCGTGAAGTCCGATTACGTCGAACCCGTCGACGAGAAGAAGCTGATCAACGACGCCATCTCCGGCATGGTCAGCGGTCTGGACCCCCACTCCCAGTTCTTCGACAAGAAGAGCTTCAAGGAATTCCGCGAGAGCACCTCCGGCAAGTTCGTCGGTGTCGGCATCGAGATCGGCATGGAGGACGGCCTGGTCAAGATCGTCTCGCCGATCGAAGGCAGCCCCGCCTTCCGCGCCGGCCTCAAGAGCGGCGACCTGATCAGCAAGATCGACGACACGGCGGTGCGCGGTCTGACGCTCGATCAGGCGGTCAAGAAGATGCGCGGCGAACCCAACACCAAGGTGATGCTCTCCATCTTCCGCAAGTCGGAGAGCCGCACCTTCCCCGTGACGATCACGCGCGAAGAGATCCGCGTCCAGAGCGTGCGCGCCAAGATGGTCGAACCCGGCTACGCCTGGGTCCGCGTGAGCCAGTTCCAGGACCGCACCGTCGACGACTTCGCGCTCAAGCTCGCCGAGCTCTACAAGCAGGATCCCAAGATCAAGGGCGTCGTGCTGGATCTGCGCAACGACCCGGGCGGTCTGCTCGAGGGCGCCGTGGCGATCTCCGCGGCCTTCCTGCCCAAGGGCGTGGAGGTGGTCTCGACCAACGGCCAGCTCGCCGAATCCAAGGCCAGCTACCGCGCCGATCCGGACTTCTACGCCCGCCGCGGCTCCGGCGATCCGCTGCGCAAGCTGCCGGACGCCGTCAAGAACGTGCCGATGGTGGTGCTGGTCAACGAAGGCTCGGCCTCGGCCAGCGAGATCGTGGCCGGCGCGCTCCAGGACCACAAGCGCGCGACCGTGATGGGCCTGCAGACCTTCGGCAAGGGCTCGGTGCAGACGGTGCGCCAGCTGGGTCCGGACACCGCGGTCAAGCTCACCACCGCCCGCTACTACACGCCCAGCGGCCGCTCCATCCAGGCCAAGGGCATCGTCCCCGACATCCCGCTGGACGAGACCGCCGAAGGCAACGTGTTCGCCGAGCTGCGCATGCGCGAGGCCGATCTGGAGAAGCACCTCAACGCCAGCGACGAGAAGGGCGAGGAAGCGCGGACCAAGGAACTCGAGAAGATCCGCGAAGAGCGCCGCCAGAAGCTGGAAGCCGATTACGCCAAGCGCGGCGAACCGGCCAAGCCGCTGCCCGAATTCGGCAGCACCGAGGACTTCCCGCTGCGCCAGGCGCTGAACCAGCTGCAGGGCAAGCCTGTCGCGGTGTCCAAGGTCGCGCAGGAACGCAAGGCGGAAGCCAAGACCGAATAAGCCGAGCGAGTTGCCGAGCAATCGCTTCAGCTGCAGCCTCAATGACAAACGCCCGATGCATGCGCATCGGGCGTTCTGCTTTCTGGAGCTCGGCCGATCAGTTGGCCGATCAGTTGGCCAGTTGGCCGCTCAGTTGGCCGTGTGGCCCTTGCCTTCCTCTTCGGCGTCGGGCGCGCGGGAGTAGCGGCCGAAAGCGCCGGCGGCCCAGAGGCCGACCTCGTACAGCAGGCACATCGGGATCGCGAGCGCGAGCTGCGAGACGATGTCCGGCGGCGTGATGACCGCCGCGATGACGAAGGCCAGCACGATGAAGTAGCCGCGGAACTGCTTGAGCTGCGTCACCGTGACGATGCCCATGCGCGCCAGTACCACCACCACCACCGGCACTTCGAACGCGGCGCCGAAGGCGATGAACATGTTCATCACGAAGCCGAGATAGGCCTCGACATCGGGCGTCGCGGAGATGCTCTTGGGCGAGAAGCTCTGGATGAAGGTGAAGACCTTGCCGAAGACGAAGAAGTAGCAGAACGCCACCCCCGCGAAGAACAGCAGCGTGCTCGACACCACCAGCGGCATCACCAGCCGCTTCTCGTGGGAATACAGGCCCGGCGCCACGAAGGCCCAGACCTGGTAGAGCACCACCGGGAGCGCCAGCAGGAAGGCCGCGAGCAGCGTGACCTTCAGCGGGACGAGGAAGGGCGACAGCACGTTGGTCGCGATCAGGGACGAGCCCTGCGGCAGATGCGCCACCAGCGGCTTGGCCAGCAGGTCGAACAGACCGCTGGTGCCGGGCCAGAGGCACAGCAACCCGAAGGCCACCGCCACGGCCAGCAGCGCCCGGATCAACCGGTCGCGCAGCTCCATCAGGTGGGACACAAAGGGCTGTTCGGTGCCGGCGAGTTCGTCTTCTTGTTGGCTCATGTCGCTCGGCGAGGGGGACGGAAGCGCGCCACGCGGGCGGCGCCGGATTGCGCGTGCCGGCGCACGCCGGATTGCTGCTTGTACCAGAGCGGCGTCGCGCCGCGCTTCAGGCGCCAGTTCTTCTTCGGATGCGTGTAGACGGGCACCGGCGGGGTGTAGCCGCCGATCGAGCCGTCCGCCGAGCTGCCGTCGACGGACAGGTCGGACCAGGTCGACTGCAGCGCCTGATTGGCCGAAGCCACACCTTGTTGCACGCTGGCGTGCACGTCGCTGACGGCGGTCTCGAACTGGCCCTTCATCTTCTGGAGCTCTTCCAATTCGATGGACCGGTTCACCTCCGCCTTCACGTCGGCCACGTAGCGCTGCGCCTTGCCCAGCAGGTGCCCGACCGTGCGGGCCACCCGCGGCAAGCGCTCAGGGCCGAGCACGACCAGCGCCACCACGCCGATCAGCGCCAGCTTGTCGAAACCGAAATCGACCATGCCGGCCGCGCTCAGTGACGCTGCTTGGCGTCGACGTCGACGGTGTTCGGATCAGCGGCCTTGTTGGCGTTGGCCACCTGCTGCGGCGGCGTGTCGGTCGAACCGTCCTTCATGCCGTCCTTGAAGCCCTTCACCGCGGCGCCCAGGTCGGAGCCCACGTTGCGCAGCTTCTTGGTGCCGAACACGGCGATCACAACCACCAGCACGATCAGCCAGTGCCAGATGCTCAAACTACCCATGACATTCTCCAGAGTCGAAGCCGAAATTCTAAGGTCCGCACATGACAGGCATCTCGGCGATCAATGCCTGCCCTTGCCCGCATCAGCGGCTTAAGCACGAAAGCCCACACGAAAATCCGCACGAAGATCCAACCGGCGGACGGGCGTCGGTGGCCGGAACCCGGCCGCCGGTCATGGGAGTGCAGCCCGAGCTGGTTCCCGCGCTCAGCCTTTCAACCAGGGGCGCGGGCCGCCGATGGCATGCATGTGGAGGTGGAAGACTTCCTGGCCGCCGTCCGCCCCGGTGTTCACGACCGTGCGGAATCCGTTGGTGACGCCCAGCTCCTTCATCAGCTGCGGCACCAGCACGCCCATCTTGCCCAGCAGCGGCGCATCCTCGGGCTGCAGGTCGGCCATGCTGGCGATGTGGCGCTTGGGAATCAGCAGGAAATGCACCGGCGCCCAGGGATGGATGTCATGGAAGCCGACGATGTCGTCGTCCTCGTAGACCTTCCTGGCGGGGATCTGGCCCTGGACGATCTTGCAGAAGAGGCAGTTGGGGTCGTGGCTCATGGTGGCAGGCGGCGGACAGGGATTCGGGATTCCGGTGGCGGAAACCAGGGATTCACATCGGCATCGGACGGCGATCGTTCATCGCCAGCCAGCCGCGCACGATGCGGTAGAGGAACCAGATCGAGATCACGCACCAGGCGATCCAGCCCGGGACGAACAACAGAAACCACAGCGGGATCGTGATCACGTAAAGAATGCCGCACCACAGCACGCTGCGCAGCCGCCAGGAGAAATGGCTGGCCTGCCAGGTGCCGGCGGCCTCGTCGCGCTTCACCAGGTCGACGATGACCGCCACGATCAGCAGCACGATGCTGGCCTGCACGCCGGGCAGCAGCGCGCCGATGGCGACGATCGCGTGCAGCACGTAGCTGACGATGCCCACGCTGCGCAGGCTGGCCTCGCGGGCCGGATCCAGGACCACGGTCGGCGACGGCGTTTCGTACGAGTCGGTCATGCCTGCTCCTTGGGGCTTCTGCTGGCGAATTCCTCGAGGCCGGAGAGGCCCTCGCGGCGGGCCAGTTCGGCCAGCACCCGCTCGGGCCGCACGTCGAGCGCGGCGAGCGCGACGATCGAGTGGAACCACAGGTCGGCGACTTCGTAGACCAGCTTGTCGGGCGCGCCGTCCTTGGCGGCGAGCACCACCTCGGTGGCTTCCTCGCCGACCTTCTTGAGGATCTGGTCCAGGCCCTTGGCGAACAGCCTGGCGACGTAGCTCTTGTCTGGATCACCCTCGGCGCGCCGCTGCGCGACCACGTCGCCCAGGTGCGCCAGCACGTCGTGCGCCGTCAGGCCCTTGGCGGGGGCCGCCGCCGGGGCTGGGGTGTCGTTCGTGCGCATCGTGCCCATCGTGTTCATGGCGCTCATGCCTTGTAGATGCTGGCGGGGTCCTTCAGGACCGGCTCGACGGTCGTCCACTGCCCGTCCTGGAGCTTCTGGAAGAAGCAGCTGTGCCGGCCGGTGTGGCAGGCGATGCCGGGCTCATGGCCATGCTGCGTGATGGTCAGCAGCACGACGTCGTTGTCGCAATCGAGCCGGATGCCGTGCACCTGCTGCACGTGGCCGGACTCCTCGCCCTTGTGCCACAGCCGGCCGCGCGAGCGGCTCCAGTACACGGCCTGGCCGAGCTCGGCGGTGCGGGCCAGCGCCTCGCGGTTCATCCACGCGAACATCAGGATGTCCTTCGAGCCCTGCTCCTGGGCGATGACGGGCACCAGCCCGTCGCGGTCCCACTTGATCTGATCCAGCCAGTCCATCGCGTCAGTGTAGTCCCCGCCCGGGCTGGCAGCGGTGCGCGCGCCTTCAGACGACATGGGTGAGCCCGACATGGAAGCGTTCCGCGGCGAACCACTGCAGCACCGGGATCGTGCCGGGCAGCACCGGCTGGACCTGCACCGGCAGGTGCTGCCAGCTCATGGCCTGACCTTCGCGCATCTCGAATTCGCCGGACCACTCGTGGACCTTGCAGAAGTGCAGCCGCACCTTCGCGTGCGGGTACTCCATCAGTTCGATCTTCCACGGGTGGGCGGCGGCGATGGTGATGCCGAGCTCCTCGTGCAGTTCGCGCCGCAGCGCCTGCTCGACGGTCTCGCCCGCCTCCAGCTTGCCGCCGGGGAACTCCCAGTAGCCGGCGTAGACCTTGCCCTCGGGGCGCGAGGTCAGCAGGAATTCCGTCTCGCGGCCCTGCGGGTCGCGGCGCACCAGCACGCCGACGGCCACGTCCACCGGCACGCGGTCGGTGGCCTCGACGGGGCTGTGGGGATTGGGCTTCTGCGGCTCAGACATGGTCGAGTCCCTCGGGGGCATCCCCCTCCTTCGATGGCGGGGGCCCCTCTTCGGTGGTCCCTCCCCGGCCGGCCAGGTCGCGGGCGAACTGGTAGGCGACGCGGCCCGAGCGCGAGCCGCGCTCCAGCGCCCAGACCAGCGCCGGCTGGCGCGCGGCCTCGATGCGGGCGGCGTCCAGGCCGAAGTGCGACAGCCACTGGGCCACGATCGCCAGGTATTCCTGCTGGCTGAAGCTGTAGAAGCTGATCCACAGCCCGAAGCGCTCGGACAGCGAGATCTTTTCTTCCACCGCCTCGCCCGGATGCACCTCGACGTTGCCATCCCGCTCCGAGTGGGTGTAGCCGAGGTTGTCCTTCATCTGCTCGGGCAGCAGGTGGCGGCGGTTGCTGGTCGCGTAGATCAGCAGGTTGTCGGTGGCGGCGGCGACCGAGCCGTCCAGCATCGACTTCAGCGCCTTGTAGCCCGCCTCGCCCTCGTCGAAGCTGAGGTCGTCGCAGAAGATCACGAAGCGCTCCGGCCGATCGGCGACCAGGTCGGCGAGGTCCGGCAGATCCACCAGATCGGCCTTGTCGACTTCGATCAGGCGCAGGCCCTGGCCGGCGAACGCGTTCAGGCAGGCCTTGATCAGCGAGCTCTTGCCGGTGCCGCGGGCGCCGGTGAGCAGCACGTTGTTGGCGGGCTGTCCCTGCACGAACTGGCGCGTGTTGCGCAGCAGGCGCTCCTTCTGCGGCTCGACCTCCCGGAGGTCGGCCAGCCGGATCGCCGACAGGTGGCGCACCGGCTCGAGCCGGGCGCTCGCGCCGCGCTTGCGGTAACGGAAGGCGACAGCGGCGCTCCAGTCGGGCGGCGTCAGGGGCTGGGGCAGCACGGCCTCCAGGCGGCTCAGCAGCGCGTCGGCGCGCCGGAGCAGGGCATCAAGGGCGTCGGGGGCTTGGGACATAGCCGCCGAGTGTAGGCGGCGGCCGGGCGCTCGGACGGCGCCGGGCATGGTGAATGCTCACGCGAGCATTCGCATCGCGGCATCCAACTGTTCGGTCGGCAGGCGCTTGAAGCCGGAGCGCGCATAGCGCTGCAGCCGACCAATGATGAAGCTGACGAGCACCGAAGCCTGAGCCTGCGCCTCGACGGTCGGGGTGCTGGAACCCGAGGCCTCCGCCGCCGTGCGCAGCGCTTGGCGCAGCGAGGATTCGACCTTGTCGAAGAACTGGTTCATGCGCGCGACCAGGCGCTCGTTCTCATAGACCAGCGCGTCGCCGACCATCACGCGGGCCATGCCCGGGTTGCGCTCGCCGAACTGCAGCAGCACCGCGACGATGCGCTGGGCCTGCGCCAGGCCGTCGGTCTCGCGCTCGGCGATCTGGTTGAGCAGCGAGAAGATGCTGGTCTCGATGAATTCGATGAGGCCCTCGAACATCTGGGCCTTGCTGGCGAAGTGGCGGTACAGCGCCGCTTCGCTGACCTCCAGCCGGGCGGCCAGCGCGGCGGTGGTCACGCGCTCGGCGCCGGGCTGCTCGAGCATGCTCGCCAGCGTCTGCAGGATCTGCACCCGGCGCTCGCCCGGCTTGAGCCGCTTGCGTGGCAGCTCCGCCGGCTTGGCAGCGGCGGAGTCCGGGGTATCCGAAGGGCTGGTATGCATGAGAGGGGCCGAAGTGTGCGGCGATTCTGGCACACCCCGACCCGCGTCCCGGCGCGGGTGCCGGACGCCGTCCACCCCCCTTGGGCGGCCCGCTTCAGTCTCTCAGCCAGCCCAGGCGGCGCGCCTCGTAGATGGCCTCGACCTTGGAGCGCACCTGCAGCTTGCGATAGGTGCGCTTCACGTAAGTCATGATCGTGTGCGGCGACACATTCATGAACTGCGCGATCTCGTCGAAGGTGAAGCCCTTGGCGGCCAGGTGCAGCACGCGCGACTCCTGCTCGGACAGCGCCACGACCTGCTCGTCCACCAGCGGCATCGGGGCCGAGTCGCCGAAGCCGCGCGGATGCGCGCCGCCGCCCTGCGGTGCCAGGCGCAGCAGCAACCGGCGGGCGATCACGGGGGAGATCGGACTGCCGCCCGCGCGCAGCGAGCGCAGCTGGCCCGGCAAGTCCAGCGCCAGCGAGTCCTTGAGCAGGTAGCCGGTCGCGCCAGCCTCGATGCTCGAAAGCACGTGCTGCTCGTCCCCGAAGACGGAGATGACCATCACCTCGCACTCCGGCGCGACATGCGCGGCGTGGCGGATCAGTTCGATACCGCTGCCGCCGGGCAGGTCCAGGTCGACCAGCAGCACGTCGGGACGTGTCTGGTCGAACATCTTCCGGCCCTGCTGCAGATCGGTGGCCATGCCGACCAGACGGATGTCGGGGGCTTTCTCGAGGGCATGGGCGAAGGCCTCGCGGAAGCGAAGCTGGTCCTCGACGATCAAGACGCTGAAAAGTGACATGCAATCCCTCACGGCTATGGAGCCGCTGTGGGGCGCATTCTGGGATGTCGCGTGTTTCAGCGGCAATCCCCAGCTTGCAGTGGTATGACCTTCGACCAGTCCCACGCTCCAAAGCGCTGCGCAGGGCAATCCGCGCTCCCATCAACGCGCGAGCCCCCTCGTTCGGAGGGGGCTCGCGGGGGCGCGGGCTCAGTGCGAGCGGATCATCGTGCCGTAGGCCTGCTCCGACAGGATCTCCAGCAGCATCGCGTGAGGGACGCGGCCGTCGATGATGTGGACGGCCTTGACGCCGCTGCGGGCGGCGTCCAGCGCCGAGGCGATCTTGGGCAGCATGCCGCCCGACAGCGTGCCGTCGGCGAAGAGCTCGTCGATCTCGCGCGCGGACAGGTCGGTCAGCAGCTTGCCCTGTTTGTCGAGCACGCCCGGGGTGTTGGTCAGCAGCACCAGCTTCTCGGCCTTGAGCACCTCGGCCAGCTTGCCGGCGACGACGTCGGCGTTGATGTTGTAGCTCTCGTTGCTCTCGCCGAAGCCGATCGGGCTGATGACGGGGATGAACTGGTCGTCCTGCAGCGCCTTCACGACGCTGGGGTCGATGGCGACGATGTCGCCGACGGAGCCGACGTCGTGCTCCTTGGCCGGGTCGTCCTTGTCGATCAGCTTGAGCTTCTTGGCGCGGATCATGCCGCCATCGCGGCCGGTCAGGCCCACGGCCTTGCCACCGGCGACGTTGATCAGGCCGACGATGTCCTGCTGCACCTCGCCGGCAAGCACCCATTCGACGACGCTCATCGTCTCCTCGTCGGTCACGCGCATGCCCTGGATGAAGTGGCCCTTCTTGCCGAGCTTGTTGAGCGCGTCCTCGATCTGCGGGCCGCCGCCGTGCACCACCACCGGGTTCAGGCCGACCAGCTTGAGCAGCACCACGTCCTCGGCGAAGTCCTGCTGCAGCGCGGGGTCGGTCATCGCGTTGCCGCCGTACTTGATGACGATGGTCTTGCCGTGGTACTTGCGGATGTAGGGCAGCGCCTGGGACAGCAGCTCGGCCTTGTCGCGCGGCGGGATGTGACTGAGGTCGGCGTCGTGAACGGGCGGTGGGTTGCTCATGGTGCTGTCCGGCTGAGTGGGGGCTGGGTTGGACGGGGGTGAAGGGAGGTCTGAGGGAAAGACGGCGGCAATTGTAGGAGCGGCAAAATCGCCGCCATGCAAGTCCAGCAATACATGAAGCTGTCGGTGGCCGTCGCGCTGGCGACCATCGCCCTGAAGACGGCCGCCTGGTGGTGGACCGGGTCGGTGGGGCTGCTGTCGGACGCGCTCGAATCGGGGGTGAACCTGGCCGGCGCGCTCTTCGGGCTGGCGATGGTGACGATCGCGCGACGCCCGCCCGACGAGGACCACCCCTTCGGCCATCACAAGGCCGAGTACTTCTCCAGCGCCTTCGAGGGCGCGCTGATCCTGATCGCGGCGCTGGGCATCGGCTGGGCCGCGGTCGAGCGGCTGCGCGCGCCGCAGCCGCTGGAGCAGCTGGGCATCGGCATGGCGCTGTCGCTGGTGAGCACCGCGATCAACGCGGCGCTGGCCTGGAAGATGCTGAAGGCCTCGCGCGAGCACCGCTCGATCGCGCTCGAGGCCGACGCGCGCCACCTGTTCACCGACGTGTGGACCTCGGTGGGCGTCGTCGCGGGCCTGATCGGCGTGATGCTGACGGGTTGGGCCTGGCTGGACCCGCTGCTGGCGATCCTGGTGGCGCTGAACATCCTGCGCGAGGCGATGCACCTGATGTGGCGCTCCACCGGCGGGCTGATGGACATGGCGCTCGACCCCGGCGACCAGCAGGCGATCGCCGGGGTGCTCCAGCGCTTCGAATCGCCCGAGCTGCGTTTCGACCATGTCGCCACGCGCGCCGCGGGACAGTTGCGCTACGTGGACTTCCACCTGCACGTGCCGGCGCGCTGGACGCTGGGCCGCGCCGCGGCGCTGCGCGGCGAAGTCGAGCAGGCGCTGATGCGCGCGCTGCCCGGGCTGCGCGCCAGCATCCAGCTGCTGCCGGTGGATGTCGAGACCCGCTTCGCCGAACTGGCGGCGGAAGAACAGAGTCAACAGGAATCCGAGGAGGGACGAGGATGATCGCGCTGCTGCAACGCGTGAAGGAGGCCCGGGTCGAAGTCGGCGGCCGCTGCACCGGGCGGATCGGCCAGGGGCTGCTGCTGCTGATCTGCGCCGAGCCGCAGGACGATGAGGCGGTCGCGGAGAAGCTGCTGGCCAAGATCCTCAAGCTGAGGATCTTCAGCGACGAGGCCGGCAAGATGAACCGCAGCGTGCAGGACGTGGGCGGCGGGCTGCTGATCGTCTCGCAGTTCACGCTGGCGGCGGACACCAGCGGCGGCAACCGGCCCAGCTTCACCGGCGCCGCGCCGGCCGAACCCGGCCGGCGGCTCTACGAGCACGCGGTACGCTTCGCGCGCTCGCAGCACCCGCTGGTCGAGACCGGCGAGTTCGGCGCCGACATGCAGGTCAGCCTGGTCAACGATGGGCCGGTGACCATTCCGATGCGGATGTGAATGGCTGATCTCGCGCTCCGAACTGACGAGAATGCGGCATCCGCATCGCCATGACAGAGGAGCGAACAATGATCACCTACGTGACCCTGGGCAGCAACGACCGCCGCGCCGCCAAGGAGTTCTACGACGCCGCGCTCGCGCCGCTGGGCCTGAAGCCGGGCTACTCGGACGACGAGATGGTGGGCTACGGTCCCGACGGCGGCGAGACGCAGCTGTGGGTGGTGGCGCCCTTCAACGGCCTGGACGCGACGGCCGGCAACGGCACCATGGTGGCGCTGGCGGCCTCGACCCGCGCGCAGGTCGACGCGGTGCACGCGGCGGCGCTGGCCGGCGGCGGCCGCGACGAGGGCCGGCCCGGTCCGCGCGAGCAGTACGGCCCCAACTTCTACGCGGCCTACTTCCGCGACCTGGACGGCAACAAGCTGGCGGTGGTGTGCCGCTCCCCCGCCTGAGCACTGGTCTGAGCACTGCCCCGGACGCCGGCCCGCGCCCGCGCAAGGAAAAAGCCCGCCGGAAGGCGGGCTTTGCGTTTCAGCGCGGAAGCTGCGATCAGTCCGCGATCAATCCGTGATCAATCGGCGTACTGGCCGGCGGCCTTGATGATCGGCGTCCACTTGGCGATCTCGTCGGCGACGAACTTCTTGTGATCGGCCGGGTTGACGCGATGGTCGGTCACGATCACGGCGCCCAGCGCTTCCTCGCGCTTGTGGAACTCGGCGTCCTTCAGCGCGGTCTTGAGCGCGGTGTTGATCTTGTCCAGCACCGCCTTGGGCGTGCCCTTGGGCGCATACATGCCGTGCCAGATCGTGACGTTGAAGCCCTTCAGGCCCGACTCGTCCAGCGTCGGCAGCTTGGACAGCGAACCGCCCAGGCGCTTGGGCGTCGACACCGCGAAGGCCTTGACCTTGCCGCCATCGATCTGCGTCGTGGTGTTGGTGGTCTGGTCGCACATGATGTCGACCTGGCCGCCGATCAGGTCGGTCATGGCCGGGCCCGTGCCCTTGTACGGGACGGTGGTCATGTCGATCTTCATGGTGCTCATGTAGAGCAGGCCGCACAGGTGCGAGGCCGAACCCAGGCCCGCGTTGGCCAGGTTGATCTTGCCCTTGTTCGCGTTCAGCCACTTCACCAGGTCGGTGTAGCTGGCGGCCGGCAGACTGGGACGGCCGATCAGCGTCATCGGCACTTCGTTGATCAGGCCCAGGTACTCGAAGTCGTCCAGCGTCTTGTACTGCAGGTTGCGGTACAGGGCCGGCGAGGTCGACATGCCGATGTGATGCAGCAGCAGCGTGTAGCCGTCCGGCGCGGCCTTGGACACCTTGGTCGCGCCCAGCGTGCCGCCGGCGCCGCCCACGTTCTCGATCACGATGGTGGCGTTCAGCGGCTTGCGCAGCGCCTCGGCCAGATCGCGCGCGACCTTGTCGGTCGGGCCGCCCGCCGCGAACGGAACGACGATGGTCACCGGCTTGTCCGGGTATTCGGCCCAGGCGGCGCCAACGCTCAGCGCCGCGGCACAGGCGAGCAGGATCTTCTTCATGGTGTCTCTTCCTCGATGGAGGTGTGGGTGATGGCGCGGATGCTAGGTCGGCGCCCCCGCCCGCGGCCTACGGAAACTACGTAAGCCGGTGCCTCAATCGAACTTGCGCAGGTCCTCGATGACTTTTCCGTCGTTGGGCAGCGCCCCAGCCGCGACGAACGCCACCTCGCCGCGCAGCTTGGTGACCTCGCGCAGCGCCGCGGCCAGCCCTTCGGCGAGCCCGCCGGGGGCGGCGCCCTCGGTCTCGACCCGCAGCGTCATCCGGTCCTGCGCCATCTCGCCCTCGACCACCAGCCGGGCGCGGCGCGCCTCGGGGAAACGCCGCAGCACCTCGGCCACCTGCCCGGCATGGACGAACATGCCGCGCACCTTGGCGCTCTGGTCGGCGCGGCCCATCCAGCCCTTGATGCGGACGTTGGTCCGCCCGGTCGGGCAGGCGCCCGGCAACACCGCCGACAGATCGCCGGTGCCGAAGCGGATCAGCGGGTAGTCCGGGTTCAGCGTGGTGACGACGACCTCGCCGACCTCCCCGTCGGGCACCGGTTCGCCGGTGCCGGGGCGCACGATCTCGACGATCACGCCCTCGTCGACGACCAGGCCCTGCCGGGCCTGCGTCTCATAGGCGATGAGGCCGAGGTCCGCCGTCGCGTAGCACTGGAAGCCGCTGACGCCGCGCTCGCCGCACCAGTCGCGCAGCGAGGGCGGAAAGGCTTCGCCGCTGACCAGCGCCTTGCGCACCGACAGCGGCTGCCCCTGCTCCGCCGCCTTGTCGAGCAGGATCTTCAGGAAGCTGGGCGTGCCGATGTAGGCGTGCGGACGCAGCTCGGCCATCGCCTGCAGCTGCAGCTCGGTGTTGCCGACGCCACCCGCGAACACGGTGCAGCCCAGCGCCTCGGCACCGCCTTCCATCATGGCCCCGGCCGGGGTCAGGTGATAACTGAACGAGTTGTGGACCAGATCCCCCGCGCGCAGCCCCGCGGCGTGCAGCGCGCGTCCGAGGCGCCAGTAGTCCCGCCCCCGCCCTTCGGGCTCGTAGATCGTGCCGGGCGACTGGAACACGCGCCGCGCGCCGCTGTCGCGCAGCAGGCCGCGCCAGCCGATGGTCGAGAAGCCGCCGAAGGGCTCGAACAGCGCCCGGCTGCCATCGGCGCGCACGGCCTGCTGGCGCGCCAGCAATTCCGACTTGCGCGTCACCGGCAGCCGCGCGAGTTCGGCGCGGTCGCGCACGCGCTCGGGATCGACGTCCGACAGCAGCGCGCCGAAGGCCTCGGTGTGCTGGCGCGCGTGCGCCACCTGACGCGGCAACGCCGCCATCAGCGCGGCCTCGCGCGCGGCCGGGTCGCGGTGCTCGAGCGTGTCGTAGAACTCGGCGCTCATCGCGGATTCCTCATGGAAGCTCCCCTCATCGCCGGAGCGGCGTCACTCTTCGGCCCACTGCGCCAGGCGGCGCTTGAGCTCGTCCTGCAGCTTGCGCACGTCCGCCGCATTGCGGCACGCGCGCGTCTCCCAGTCCGGGCTGCGCGCCGGCTTCTTCGCCAGCTTCGCGGTGATCTGGCCATCGCCGGCCGAGAGCTTGAGCACCTCCTGGCCCTCGAAGCTCCAGGCGTCGCCGCGCTCGGTGAGCGCGCGCAACTCGCGCAGCGCGCGGCGCAGCTGCACCAGCGCCTCCTCGGCCTTGAACGGCGGGGGCGCGAAGAAGTCGTTGTCCATGAACGGGTCTCCCTTGAATCGGATCAGCCGGCGATCGCCGCTCGCTCGTCGCTCGCTCGTCGCCTACTCGTCGCCTTACTCGTTGCTCAGGCCAGCCAGCGCTTGCGGCGCTTGTAGCTCTTGACGTCGCGGAAGCTCTTGCGGTCGCCGCCGCCCATGCCGAGGTAGAACTCGCGCACGTCCTCGTTGTCGCGCAGCGCGGCGGCCTGACCGTCCATGACGACGCGACCGTTCTCCAGGATGTAGCCGTAGTCGGCGTAGCGCAGCGCCATGCTGGTGTTCTGCTCGGCCAGCAGGAAGGTGGTGCCCTCCTTCTGGTTGAGGTCGCGGACGATCTCGAACACCTCCTCGACGATCTGCGGCGCCAGCCCCATCGAGGGTTCGTCGAGCAGCACCATCTTCGGATTGGCCATCAGCGCCCGGCCGATGGCGCACATCTGCTGCTCGCCGCCGGAGGTGTAGGCCGCCTGCGAGCCGCGCCGCGTCTTGAGCCGCGGGAAGTAGGCGTAGACCTTCTCCAGCGTCTGGGCGATCGCGGCCTTGCCGTCGCGGCGCGTGTAGGCGCCGGTGAGCAGGTTCTCCTCGATGGTCAGGTGCGCGAAGCAGTGCCGCCCTTCCATCACCTGGATCACGCCGCGGTCGACCATCGCCGAGGTCGACAAGCGCTCGACGCGCTCGCCGCGCAGCTCGATCGAGCCCTTGGTCACCTCGCCGCGCTCGCCGGCGAGCAGGTTGCTCACCGCGCGCAGCGTCGTGGTCTTGCCGGCGCCGTTGCCGCCGAGCAGCGCCACGATGCGCCCCTGCGGCACCTGCATCGAGACGCCCTTGAGTACCAGGATCACATGGTTGTAGATGACCTCGATGCCGTTGACGTTCAGAAGGATCTGGCTCATGGCGCGCTCCGGCATCGCGGGGTCAGCTCTGGCAGTCCGCCGGCGCGCGGCGGGTGAGCTTCTTGTCGCTCGCGTACTTGTCCGCCGCGGCCTTCACCATCGGCTTGAGGATCTGCTCATCGGCCTGCAGCCAGTCCGACGAGAAGTTCCACTTGCTGCCGTCCCAGGTGTGCACGCGCGCCCAGGTCGAGCCCATGTGGTCCTGGCAGGAGGTCGAGATCGGCCGGATCAGCGTGCCGATGCCCAGCGCGTCGAGCCGCTTCTGGTCGATGGCCAGGTTCTCCAGGCCCCAGCGGACCTGCTCGCCGGTCATGACCTTGCCCTTGCCGAAGCGCTCCTGCGCGCGGCGGATGGCCTCGACGCTGAGCATCGAGATGATCATCCCGCGCGTGTACAGCACCGAGCCCACCTCGTCCTTGGGTCCGCTGCCCTGGCCCTTCTCGTGCACGTACTTCAGGATGTCCTGCATCACCCGGGCCTGCTGGCCGTGGCCGTTGAGCGCCAGCGCGTTGTAGCCCTTGGCGCCCTCGCCCACGTCCTTGACGTCGGGCTCGGCGCCGGCCCACCAGACGCCGTACATCTTCTCGCGCGGATAGCCGGTGGCCTGGGCCTCCTTCAGCGCGGTCGAGTTCATCACGCCCCAGCCCCACAGCAGCACGTAGTCGGGCCGCTGCTGACGCACCTGCAGCCAGGCCGACTTCTGCTCCACGCCGGGCGCCGTCACCGGGATCTTCACCAGCTCGAAGCCATGCATCTTCTGGCGCTCCTCGAGCAGCGGGATCGGCTCCTTGCCGAAGGGCGAGTCGTGATAGACCAGCGCGATCTTCCTGCCCTTGAGCTTGTCGAAGCCGCCCTCCTTCTTCGCCAGGTGCTGGATCAGCATGTCGGCGGCGGTCCAGTAGCTGCCCATCATCGGGAAATTCCACTTGAACACGTTGCCGTCCTGCGAGGCCGACAGCCCGTAACCCAGCGTGATCAGCGGGATCTTGTCGACCGGCACCTTGTCCGTCAGCGCGAAGGTGATGCCGGTGGCCTGCGGATCGAACAGCGACGCGCCCTTGCCCTTCATGCGCTCGTAGCACTCGACGCCCTTGTCGGTGGCGTAGCCGGTCTCGCATTCCTCGAAGGCGATCTTCACGCCGTTGATGCCGCCATCGCGCGCATTGATCAGCTTCAGGTAGTCCTGCTTGCCGTTGGCCCAGGGCGTGCCGTTGGGCGCGTAGGGACCGGTGCGGTAGACCAGCAGCGGGATGAACTGCTCCTTGGCCTGCGCCAGCGCGGCGCCCGAGCCGCCCAGCAGGCTGGCCGCCGCGGCCAGCATCAGCGCGGCGCGCGCCGCGATCGTCGAGGTCTTGTTCGGCTTCATCGGTCTGTCTCCTGGTGGCACTCGTGATGCCTTGTTGAATGTGTCGGAACCGGAAGGACTGCGGAGGAACTGCGGAATCAATGCGGAGTCAATGCGGCGCTCAATGCGGGAATGGCCACAGGCGCAGCTTCTCCTTGGCGATCTGCCAGAGCCGCGCGAGGCCGTGCGGCTCGACGATCAGGAAGAACACGATCAGCGCGCCGAAGATCATCGTGGTCAGGTGCGAGGCCAGCGCCGTGTCGATCGGGATGCCGAACCAGTACGGCAGGTTGTCCAGCACGATGGGCAGCACGACCAGGAAGGCCGCGCCGAAGAAGGCGCCGGCGATCGAGCCCAGCCCGCCGATGATGACCATGAACAGCAGCTGGAAGCTGCGGTCGATGGAGAACGCCGCCGGCTCCCACGAGCCCAGATGGATGAAGGCCCACAGCGCGCCGGCCACGCCGACGATGAAGCTGCTGACCGCGAAGGCGCTGAGCTTGGCCGCCATCGGGCGGATGCCGATGACGGCGGCGGCGACGTCCATGTCGCGCATCGCCATCCAGCTGCGGCCGATGTGCCCGCGCACCAGGTTCTTGGCGATCAGCCCGAACACCAGCACGAAGGCCAGGCAGAACAGGTACTTCTGCACCGGCGTCTCGATCGGCATGCCGAGCACCGACAGGCCGGACACGCCGACCGAGCCGGAGGACGAATCGTGGGTCAGCCACTTGATGCGCAGGAAGGCCCAGTCACAGAAGAACTGCGCGGCCAGCGTCGCCACCGCCAGGTACAGGCCGCGGATGCGCAGCGACGGGATGCCGAAGAGCACGCCCACCACCGTCGCGCACAGCCCGCCCAGCAGGATGGCCGCGACCAGCGGCAGGCCGTCCACGCGCACCAGGAAGTTGAAGGCCGCGTAGGCACCCACCGCCATGAAGCCGCCAGTGCCCAGCGAGATCTGCCCGCAGTAGCCCACCAGGATGTTCAAACCCAGCGCGGCCAGCGACAGGATCAGGAAGGGGATCAGGATCGCGCGCAGCAGGTATTCGCTGGCCAGGCCAGGCACCACCACGGCCGCCAGCGCCAGCAGGAGCAGCATCGCCACGCGGTCCTGCGCGATCGGGAAGATCTGCTGGTCCGCGCCGTAGCTCGTCTTGAACTGGCCGTTCTCGCGATAGAGCATGTCGTTCTCCGTTTCAGGCGTTCGGGCCGTTCAGACGCGGTCGATGATCTTCTCGCCGAAGAGCCCCTGCGGCCGCAGCAGCAGGAAGATCAGCGCCAGCACGTAGGCGAACCAGATCTCGATGCCGCCGCCCAGCGACGGACCGATGTAGATCTCGGACAGCTTCTCGCCGACGCCGATGATCAGCCCGCCGATGATCGCGCCCGGCACCGAGGTCAGCCCGCCCAGGATCACCACCGGCAGCGCCTTGAGCGCCACCAGCGAGAGCGAGAACTGCACGCCCAGCTTGGAGCCCCAGATGATGCCGGCCACCAGCGCGACGAAGCCCGCCACGCTCCACACGATCACCCAGATGCGCGACAGCGGGATGCCGATCGACTGCGCCGCCTGGTGGTCGTCCGCCACCGCGCGCAGCGCGCGGCCGGTGCCGGTGAAGCGGAAGAACAGCGTCAGCGCCGCCACCAGCGAGGCCGCGATCAGCGCCGCCGCCAGGTCCTCCTGGTTGACCATCACGCCGCCCTGGAAGCTCTGCTCCATCAGAAACACCGGGTCCTTGGGCAGTCCCACGTCGATCTTGTAGATGTCCGAGCCGAACAGCGTCTGCCCGAAGCCGTCCAGGAAGTAGGTGATGCCCAGCGTGGCCATCAGCAGCGTGATGCCCTCCTGGTTCACCAGGCGCGACAGCACCAGCTTCTGGATCAGCCAGGCGACCGCCACCATCAGCGCCATCGCCACCAGGAAGGCCAGCAGATTGACGGCCAGCTTGCCGCTCAGGCTGGTCCAGCGCGGGATCCATTCGGCAAAACGCGCCATCGCCAGCGCCGCGAACAGCACCATCGCGCCCTGCGCGAAGTTGAAGACGCCGCTGGCCTTGAAGATGAGCACGAAGCCCAGCGCCACCAGCGAATACAGCATGCCCGTCATCAGGCCGCCGATCAGCGTTTCGAGGAAGAAGCCCATGTCGATCGCTCCTGCGTCCTGCCGTCAATGCGAGGCGCCGAGGTAGGCGCGGATCACGTCCTCGTTGGCGCGGACCTCGTCGGGCCGGCCGTCGCCGATCTTGCGGCCGTAGTCCAGCACCACCACGCGGTCGCTGATGTCCATCACCACGCCCATGTCGTGTTCGATCAGCACGATGGTGGTGCCGAACTCGTCGTTGACGTCCAGGATGAAGCGGCACATGTCCTGCTTCTCCTCGACGTTCATGCCGGCCATCGGCTCGTCCAGCAGCAGCACCTTGGGCTCCATCGCCAGCGCGCGGCCCAGGTCGACGCGCTTCTGCAGGCCATACGGGAGCCGGCCCACCGGCGTCTTGCGATGTGCCTGGATCTCGAGGAAATCGATGATGCGTTCGACCTGCTCGCGGTGCGCGATCTCCTCGCGCTCGGCGGGGCTCCACCACGGGTTGCGCAACGCCTGCGCCAGCAGCCCGGTGCGCATGCGCAGGTTGCGGCCGCTCATGATGTTGTCCAGAACGCTCATGCCCTTGAACAGCGCCAGGTTCTGGAAGGTGCGCGCGACGCCCATCTCGGCCATGCGGCGCAGCCGGATGCGCGGGCCGAGCTGGCGCATGTCCTCGCCGCGGAAGAGCACGCGGCCCTGCTGCGGCTGGTAGACGCCGTTGATGCAGTTCAGCATCGAGCTCTTGCCCGCGCCGTTGGGGCCGATGATGGCGCGGATCTCGTGCTCGCGGACGTCGAAGCTGATGTCGTTGAGCGCTTTCACGCCGCCGAAGGACAGCGTGATGTTGGCGACTTCCAGGATCACCTCGCCGACGCCGCGCCGCGCGGCCGGCGTCGGGGCGGCGGCCGGCGCGCCGGGCTCGCTGCCGGCATCGGTACTGTCCTGGCGGTCCCCGGACGCGGGTGGCGCCAGGGCCGGCGCGTCGGCGGTAGCGATGGCGCTCATCAGGCGGCCCTCCGGGTGGGGGAGAAGGTCCTGGCCTCCTCGATGCGCAGGTCGGCGGCGACCTTGCCGGCGCGGCCGTCCTCGAAGCGGACCGCCGTCTCGATGAACTGCGAGGTCCGGCCCTCGTAGAGCGCGTCGATCAGCACGCGGTATTTCTCGGCGATCGCGGCGCGGCGGACCTTGCGCGTGCGGGTGAGCTCGCCGTCATCGGCATCCAGCTCCTTGTGCAGCACCAGGAAGCGCGTGATCTGGCTGCCGGCCAGGCGCTCGTCCTGCGCCAGGTCGGCGTTGACCTGCTCGACGCAGTCCTTGATCAGCGCGTAGACCTCGGGCTTGCCGGCCAGGTCGGTATAGCCGGCGTAAGGCAGGTTGTGGCGCTCGGCCCAGTTGCCCACCGCCTCGACATCGATGTTGATGAAGGCGCAGACCCGGTCGCGGCCATCGCCGAAGGCCACCGCCTCCTTCACGAAGGCGAAGAACTTGAGCTTGTTCTCGACGTACTTGGGCGCGAACATCGCGCCGTCATGCGCGCCGCCGCGCAGCCGGCCGACATCCTTGGCGCGGTCGATGATCTTCAGATGACCGCCGGCATCGAGGAAGCCCGCGTCGCCGGTGCGGTACCAGCCGTCGGCGCCCAGCACCTCGGCGGTCGCTTCCGGGTTCTTGTAGTAGCCCTTGAGCAGGCCGGGCGAGCGCACCAGGATCTCGCCGTTGTCGGCGAGCTTGATCTCCACGCCATCGATGGGCACGCCGACAGTGTCGGACCTGGCCTCGTGATCGGGCTGCAGGCAGACGAAGACGGCGGTCTCGGTCGAGCCGTAGAGCTGCTTGAGGTTGATGCCGATCGAGCGGTAGAAGCTGAACAGGTCCGGGCCAATGGCCTCGCCGGCGGTGTAGGCCACGCGCACCCGCGAGAAGCCCAGCGAGTTGCGCAGCGGCCCGTAGATCGCGAGGTCGCCGAGCCGGTACTTGAAGCGGTCCCAGGCGCCGGCCGGCTGGCCGTCCATCAGCGCGGGGCCGACGCGGCGCGCGAGCGCCATGCAGCGCGCGAACAGCCAGCGCTTGACGGCGCCAGCGTCCTCCATGCGGATCATCACGCTGGTGAGCAGGCCCTCGAAGACGCGTGGCGGCGCGAAGTAGTAGGTCGGACCGATCTCCTTGAGGTCGATGCTGACGGTGCTGACCGACTCGGGGCAGTTGACGACGTAGCCGCAGGCCAGCCACTGGGCATAGCTGAAGATGTTCTGGCCGATCCAGGCGCAAGGGAGGTAGGCGAGCACCTCTTCGCGCGGCGTGAGCTTGTCGAAGCGCGCGCCGGCCAGCGCGCGATCGATCAGCGTCGCGTGCGTGTGGACCACGCCCTTGGGATGGCCGGTCGTGCCGGAGGTGAAGAACATCGCCGCGACATCGCCGGCCTGGCCCGCGTCGACCTCGCGCTCGAACCAGCCCGGATGGCGCAGCGCATGGGCGCGGCCCTCGCCACACAGGCTGTCGAGCGAAGCCAGGCCTTGGGCCTCGTAATGGCGCAGGCCGCGCGGGTCGTCGAACCAGACGCGGCGCAGCGCGGGGCACTGGTCGCGGATCTCGAGCAGCTTGTCGACCTGCTCCTGGTCCTCGACGACGGCGTAGGCGACCTCGGCGTTCTTGAGCGGGAAGACGAACTCGGCGGCGACGGCGTCCTGGTAGAGCGGCACCGGGATCGCGCCCAGCGACTGCGCCGCCAGCATCGATGCATAGAGCCGGGGGCGGTTCTCGCCGACGACGACGACATGCTGGCCGCGCGTCATGCCAGCGGCGGCGAAGCCGTGCGCGAGATCGCGCACCAGCGCCGCGAGCGCCGACCAGCTGAGCGTCTGCCAGATGCCGAGTTCCTTCTCGCGCAGCGCGGGAGCGTCGGGACGCTGCCGGGCATGGGCGAGCAACCATCGGGGGAAGGTCTGCTCCACCGTCGTCTCCTTGTGTCCCGCGGTCGCCTCTCTGGAGGAGACGCTCGTGGCGCGGGCTTGGGGAGGACTGTAGGCCGGCTCATTGACGCCGTGTTGTCGTTGCGACGACATTCCTAGGGAGAGTTCGGGGGAGCGTTTTCCCCAGGGGGGCGCGTCAGGTTGCTGTCATGCGCCAGCGCGATGAACGGGGGATGGCTGCCACGTCCGACACCGCTGTCCGCGCCGCGCTCGACGCGCCCCTGCGCTCGCCCGCGTCCGTTGCTCTGCCGGCGCAGCCGCTGCGGCTGCGCGCGCGCGCCGCGTCGGCGCAGGAGATGGCAGCCATCCCCTGGCTCAAGGCCCTGGAGCCGGAGCGCCGCGAGCGCGTCGCGTCCAGCATCCAGGTGGCGGAGGTCGAGGTCGGCGAGCGGGTCTGCCGGATCGGGCGCGAAGCCAATTTCTGGTTCGGCGTGATCGACGGCCTGCTGAAGATGAGCAACGACGACGCCGCGGCGCGGCCGGTGACCTTCACCGGCGTGCCGCCGGGCGGCTGGTTCGGCGAAGGGACGCTGCTCAAGCGCGAGTGCTACCGCTACAACATCCAGGCGCTGCGGCGCAGCGTGGTGGCGGGGCTGCCGCTGGAGAGCTTCCATGAACTGCTGGAGACCAGCCTGGGCTTCAACCGCTACGTGCTGAACCAGCTGAACGAGCGGCTGGGCCAGTTCATCGCCGCGCGCGAGATCGATCGCCAGAGCGATCCCGACCTGCGGGTGGCGCGCAACCTGGCGGCGCTGTTCCATCCGCAGCTGTACCCGGGCGTGAACGGCCTGCTGCGGATCACGCAACAGGAGCTGGGGCATCTGGTGGGGCTCTCGCGCCAGCGCGTCAACGAGGCGCTGCGCCATCTGCAGGAGCAGCGCCTCATCGCCGTCGAATACGGCGGCCTCAGGGTGCTGGACCTGGCGGGGCTGCGGGTCTATCCGCAGCAGTGACGATCGGGGCGGCGGCCTTGGCGGCTTTCCGGCGTCGTTGGCGGGCGTTCCAGATGGCCAGGACATACACGCCAGCTCCCATGAGCAAGGCAATGCCGCTCGCTCGCGCGATCGACTCCAGCACGGCGAATCGATCGAGCATCAGCAGCGCGTTGGCGCCGAAGACGAGCAGCAGGAAGGCGATCAAGGATGGGCAGCTTCGTGCAGCTTCCCAACGAATCGGTGGTCTGTCTGACTCGTTGTGCTGGAAGACGTCGCGGCGCAGAGCCTCCCGGCCCTCGCCCATCAGGCCCCGAACGGCGTCGCTTCCGGCTGCTGGCGCGGCAGCGCCGCGTACTGCGCGGCATTGATCTCGTAGAGCAGGCTGGCGGCCTCGCCGGGGTGGTCGGCGACCGAGCCGGTCAGCCTCAGCCCCACCCGCTCCAGCGTCTTGCGCGCCGCCGTGTTGCTCGCGCCCAGCAGCGCCTGCACCGAGCCCGCATGCAGCCCCTCGAAGGCCAGACCCAGCGCCGCCAGCGACATCTCCGCCGCATAGCCGCGGCCCCAGTGGTCGGACAGGAAATGGAACTCCAGCAGCAGCGCCGGCGTGCCACCCGCCATTCCCCGGCTCAGGCCGCCAAACCCGATCGCGCCCAGCGACGGCTGCTCCCGCAGCGACACCGCCCACGGTCCGAGCCCATCCCGCGCCCACTGCGCGCGCCACAGCTCCAGCCGCTCGGACGCGGCCGGACCGCCGACGTCGAAACGCCGGTTGGCCGGGTCGACCAGCAGCTCGCGGAAAGTCCGGGCATCGGCCGCCGCGGGCGGGCGCAGGATCAGCCGGCGGGTGCCGGTGAGCCGCTCGACCGCGGGAATGGAGAAGGCAGGTGCAAACATAGGGTTAACCCGCACATTATGCGCCTGCGCCAAAAATCAAGTCTCCACCGGTTCCATGGGCCGCGCGCCGATGGCGGCACTTGCGCACGGTCAGCGGCTTCTTGCGGCTTCTTTCTTCCAACCGGAATGGGCGAGCGCCGCGCGCGGAAACCGCCGCGCCGCCGCGTACAGCCCCCGGTAGGCCAGCCGACAGCCCCGCGCAAGGTCGGCCCCCGGGCCCTGGCATAGGATTCCCAGCTTCCGCGGGCCTGCCGCGAGGGACCTCCCCCTTTCCGGGCCCGCTTCCGTCGGACGACGCGGCGAATTGGCGCCGCAGAACGAGAGCCTCGAGATGAAGCTGCTGGTCATCGAAGACAACCCGGACATCGTCGCCAACCTGTTCGCCTACCTCGAGCCGATGGGCTACCAGCTGGACGTGGCCCGCAACGGCCTGGGCGGCCTGGCGCAAGCCGCCGCCGGCTCCTACGACGCGATCGTGCTGGACCTGACCCTGCCCGGCCTGGACGGCCTGGACGTCGCCCGCCGGCTGCGCAAGGACTTCCGCCGCCCCACCCCCATCCTGATGCTGACCGCGCGCGACACCATCGCCGACAAGGTCAACGGCTTCGAGAACGGCGCCGACGACTACCTGGTCAAACCCTTCTCGCTGGTCGAGCTGGAAATCCGCCTGAAGGCGCTGATGCGCCGCTCCCACGGCCTGCAGCTCAGCGCCGCGGTCAGCTACGCCGACGTCAACTTCGACCCCGACACGCTCGAGGCCACCCGCGCCGGCAAGCCGCTGCAGCTGACCCCGACCGGCTACAAGCTGCTGGCCGCGCTGCTGCGCGAGGCCCCCAAGCTGGTCCGCCGCGAGGATCTCGAGCGCGAGGTCTGGGGCAACGACCCGCCCGACAGCGACGCCCTGCGCACCCACATCCACGCGCTGCGCGCGGCGCTGGACAAGCCCTTCCCCGTGCCGCTGCTCAAGACCCACCCCGGCATCGGCTACCGCCTGGTCTCGCCCGATGCGTGACGAGGGTGACGGCCGGCGGCCGCGCTCGACCGCCGCGCCGACCACGCTGCGCACCCGCGTCGCCGCCGCCTTCCTGCTGCTCACGCTGCTGGTCTGCGGCGCCTTCGCGGTCGCGGCGGTGCGCATCGCCTCCAGCATCGAGGACCGGCTGATCGACCAGCGCCTGAGCCGCACCGCCGACGAACTCGTCGCGCGCGAGCGCCAGGGCCTGGCGCCCGACCTCCCGCCCAGCGTCACGCTCTACCGCGGCGCCGGCATCCCCGCGCCGCTGCGCGGCCAGCCGCCCGGCAAGTACTCGATCCTGCAGGACGGCGTCGAGGTCAACGTGCTGATCCGCGACGACCTGGGCGCGCCCTTCGTGCTGACCGACCGCGACGACGACTTCGCCAAGATCGAGGCCGGCGTCTATGGCCTGCTCGGCCTGGCCTTCGTGTGCTGCCTGGGCCTGGCGCTGCTGCTGGCGCAACTGACCGCGAGCCGCATCGTCGCGCCGGTCACGGCGCTGGCCCGCGCCGTCGAGACCGGCGCCGCGCCGCGCGAATACCCGCTGCAGGAGTCCACCGACGAACTGGGCGTGCTGTCGCGCGCCTTCGCCGCCAAGACCGAGGCCCAGCAGCGCTACCTGGACCGCGAGCGCTGGTTCACCGGCGACGTCAGCCATGAGCTGCGCACGCCGCTGGCCATCATGCTGGGCGCCGCCGAGGTGCTGAAGGCGCGCCTGCAGGGCCGCGACGACATGGTCGAACTGGCCGAGCGCATCCGCCGCACCGCTGCCGACACCAGCGAGCGCGTGGTCGCGATGCTGCTGCTGTCGCGCGATCCCGCCAGCATCGGCGCGCCGCCGACCGCGGTGCTGCCGCTGCTGCGCCAGGAGATGGAGCGCTGCCGCCCGCTGCTCAAGGGCAAGGCCGTCGAGATGACGCTGCATGCCGCCCCCGCCGATGCCGGCCTGGAAGTGCCGGCGCGGCCCGAGCTCGCCGCGATCGCGCTGGGCAACCTGATCCGCAACGCCTGCCAGTTCACCGAGGAAGGCCGCGTCGACATCCGGCTCGAGGCCGGCCGCGTCGTCATCGAGGACACCGGCATCGGCATTCCGCCGGCCGTGCGCGACCGCATCTTCGACCGCTTCATGCAGGTCGACCCGGCCGGCGCTGGAAGCGCCGGGTTGGGGCTGGCCATCGTCAAGCGGGTGGCCGAGCACCTGGGCTGGACCGTCAGCCTGGAAGCGCCCGCCCATGGCGGGACGCGCTTCGCGCTGAGCTTCGGGACGGACATTCTCCCCACTTGAAGTGAAACATCCGCTGGACGGGTCGGCCGTCACCCTATACTGTATGCATATACAGTTCTCAACGCCGGTGTCACGACCGGCGTTGTCGTCTCTCCCGACCGACCCGCCATGCCTTCCCCGTCCCTGCCCCTTCCCCCCGCCGTGGCCGAGGCCGTCTGGCGCGGCGACGCGCTGGGCCGCGGCACCGACACGGTCTGGCCCAGCGGCTTCGACGCGCTCGACGCCGAACTGCCCGGCGGCGGCTGGCCCGGCCGCCAACTGACCGAGCTGCTGCTGCCGCAGTTCTCGCTGGCCGAATGGCGGCTCGCGGGGCCGGCGCTGCGGCGCGTCGTCGCGGACGGCGCGGCCGTGGCCCTGGTCGGACCGCCCAAGCGCCCGCACCTGCCTGGCCTGATGCATCTGGGGCTGGACGAGCGTCACCTGGTCTGGATCGACGCGCGCACGCCCTCGGAGCGGCTCTGGTGCGCTGAACAGCTGATCAAGTCGAATGCCGCTGGCGCGGTGCTGGCCTGGATGCCGCAGGCCGCGCCCGAGCAGCTTCGGCGCCTGCAGGTGCTGGCCCAGTCCTTCGAGGGCCCGGTGTTCCTGTTCCGGCCGCTGGCGGCGCGTCACGACCCCTCGCCCGCGCCGCTGCGGCTGCAGGCGACGATCGACGTCGACTGGGCGCTGGATGTCCAGATCCTCAAGCGCAAAGGCCCCGCCCATGAGACGCCGCTGCGGTTGGCGTCCATCCCCGGCGGGCTCGAGCGCGTGCTGACGCCGCGCGTGATGCGGCCCAGCACGATGCGCCCGGTCGCGCCGGTCCCGGCCGCCCCGCGCGAGGCCATGCCCGCCGCACTGCCCGGCGCACTGCCCGGCGCTTTGTCCGAATCCCCGCGCGCGCCCCAGCCGCTCGCCCTGTTCCCGGAGTCCCCCGATGTTGTGGGTCGCGCTGATCCTGCCGCCTCGTCCGCCAGCGCCGTCCGCTGATCCGGCCGCGCCGCCGGACCATCCCTGGGGGATCTGTCCGGAGACGCAGGCGGGACTGGCCGTGTGGTGCCTGCAGTTCACGCCGCGCGTGGCGCTGATGGAGGATGCCGTCGTCATGGAGGTCGAGGCGAGCCTGCGGCTGTTCCGCGGCCTGGGCGCGCTCAAGGCGCGCATCGCCGACGAGGCGCCGGACCTGGGCGCCGCCGGCATCGGCTGGGCACCGACGGCCACCGCCGCGCTGGTGCTGGCGCGCTGCGGCGTGCCCGACCTGGGCGGCCGGCTGCTGCAGGCGGTGCTGGATCCGCTCCCGCTGCAGGCGCTGAGCGCCGGGGCCGGCCACGCCGAGCCGCTGAGCCGCGCCGGCATCAACACGCTGGGCCAGTTGCGGGCCTTGCCGCGCGGCGGCATCAGCCGGCGCTTCGGCGCGGCGCTGCTGGCGATGCTGGACCAGGCCTACGGGCTGCGTCCGGAGGCGCATCGCTGGGAAACGCTGCCCGAGGATTTCCACGCCCGCATCGAGTTGCCCGGCCGCGTGGACCACGCGCCGGCGCTGCTGCTGGGCGCCCGCCCATTGCTGATGCGGCTGTGCGGCTGGCTGGCGGCGCGCCATGCCGGCGCGACCGGCGTGACGCTGCACTGGGTGCACGACTCGATGCGCGCCAAGGATGCCGGCGACGGTGGATCGCTGACGATCCGCACCGCCGAGCCGATCCGCGCGCTCGAGCACTTCTGCCGGCTGATGGCCGAGCACCTGGCCAAGACCCGGCTGCTGGCGCCGGTGGGCGAACTGCGGCTGGAAGCGATCGGCGTCCAGGCCCTGACCGAGGACAGCGCCTCGCTGCTGCCCGACACGGTGCGCACCGGCGAGACGCTCTATCTGACGCTGGAGCGCATCGCCGCGCGCTTCGGCCCGGAGCGGGTGCTGCAGCCGGCGCCTGGCGACGATCACCGGCTCGAATGGATGACGCGCTGGCAGCCCGCCACCGAAGGCCGGAGCACGGGCCGGCGCCGCGCGGCGGCGCGGGCCGCGCCGTCGATGCCCGAGCCGGGCTTCCTGCTGGAGCCGCCGCTGCGCCTGGCGCTGCGCGAGCACCGGCCGCATTACCAGGGCGCGCTGACGCTGCTGCTCGGTCCCGACCGCGTCGAAGGCGGCTGGTGGGATCGCCTGCCGGCGCGAGCGCCCGCGCACGAGGCGTCAGACACCGGTGCCGGCGCCCGGGACAAGAGCGCGCCGGCCTTCACCGCGCTCGTGCCGCACGACGACGCGGCGACGGTGACGGCCGGCCACCGCAACGTCGTGCGCGACTACTGGATCGCGGTCAACGACAACGCCGGTGTCGTCGCCATCTTCCGGCAGCCGCTGGACGATGGCGGCAGCGCCTGGTTCCTGCACGGCGTCTACGCCTGACGGGGGTCGAGCGATGACCGCCCCGCCCGCCCTGCCCCCCGCGCTGCCTGCGCTGCCGGATTACGCCGAACTGCGCTGCCTGAGCAACTTCAGCTTCCTCAAGGGCGCCAGCTGGCCCGAGGAACTGGTCGAGCGCGCCCAGGAACTCGGCTACAGCGCGCTCGCGATCACCGATGAATGCTCGATGGCCGGCATCGTGCGCGCGCACGTGGCCGCGAAGCAGCATGGATTGAAGCTGCTCGTGGGCAGCCAGTTCCGCATCGACCCGCGCGACGGCGCCGGCCCGGACGGAGAGACCCCCTTCACGCTGGTGGCGCTGGCCTGCAACCTGAACGGCTACGGCAACCTGTGCCAATTGATCTCGCGGCTGCGGCGCTCGGCCGACAAGGGCAGCTATCGCTGCACGATCGACGACATCGGCCCCCAGGCGCTGGATGACTGCGTCGTCATCGCCTGCCCGGACCGGCACGCGGCGCCAGCGCCGCTGCTGACGATGGCGCGCTGGCTGCTGTCGCGCTTCACCGGCCGCTGCTGGCTGGGCGTGACCCAGACCCGCGAGCTCGACGACGAAAACCGCCTGCTGCGGCTGCGCGAGGCGGCCGCGCTGACCGAGATCCCGCTGGTGGCCGTCGGCGACGTCACCATGCATGTGCGCAGCCGCAAGCCGCTGCAGGACGTGTTGACCGCGACCCGGCTGGGCCGGCCGCTGACCGAGTGCGGCCAGGCGCTGGACCGCAACGCCGAACGCCACCTGCGCGCGCGCGGCCGGCTCGGGCTGGCCTTCCCGGCCGAACTGCTGGCCGAGACCCTGCGCGTGGCCGAACGCTGCGACTTCACGCTCGACGAGCTGCGCTACCACTACCCGTCCGAGGTCGTGCCCGAGGGCGAGACGCCGGCCAGCCATTTGCGCCGGCTGACCTACGAAGGCGCGGGCCGGCGCTGGCCCGACGGCATTCCCGCGGCGGTCAGCGAGCAGATCGAGCGCGAGCTCGCGCTGATCGAGGAACTGCGCTACGAGCATTACTTCCTCACCGTGGCCGACATCGTCCACTTCGCGCGCTCGCAGGGCATCCTGTGCCAGGGGCGCGGCAGCGCGGCCAACTCCATCGTCTGCTACTGCACCCACGTGACCGAGGTCGATCCGCAGCGGATGCAGGTGCTGTTCGAGCGCTTCATCAGCAAGGAGCGCAACGAGCCGCCCGATATCGACATCGACTTCGAGCATGAGCGCCGCGAGGAGGTCATCCAGTACCTCTACCGCAAGTACACGCGCGAGCGCGCGGCGCTGGCGGCGGTGGTGATCTCGTACCGCGTCAAGAGCGCGCTGCGCGACGTCGGCAAGGCGCTGGGCTTCGAGCCGCAGACGCTGGACACGCTGTGCGGCAACCACCAGTGGTGGGATGGCCAGACCATCGACGCGGAGCGGCTGCGCGAATCGGGCCTGGACGCCAACGACCTGGCGGTGCGGCAACTGGTGGAGATCACCTCGGAGCTGCTCGGCTTCCCGCGTCACCTGTCGCAGCACCCGGGCGGCTTCGTGCTGACGCAGGGACCGCTGACGCGCATGGTGCCGGTGGAGAACGCGTCGATGCCGGACCGCACGGTGATCGAGTGGGACAAGGACGACCTCGACGCGGTCGGGCTGCTCAAGGTCGACGTGCTGGGGCTGGGCATGCTGACGGCGATCCGCAAGACGCTGGACTTCATCGGCAAGCGCCAGCGGAGTCCTTTCGAGGTCAAGGACATCCCGGCCGAGGACGAGGCCACCTACAAGATGATCCAGCGCGCCGAGACGATTGGCGTGTTCCAGATCGAGAGCCGGGCGCAGCGCAGCATGCTGCCGCGGCTCAAGCCCGAGAAGTTCTACGACCTGGTCATCGAGGTGGCGATCGTGCGGCCTGGCCCCATCCAGGGCGGGATGGTGCATCCCTACCTGCAGCGGCGGCAGGGGCTGGAGCCGGTGGTCTATCCGAGCGGATTGGAATCGGTGCTGGACCGCACGCTGGGGGTGCCGGTGTTTCAGGAGCAGGTGATGCAGATCGCGATGATCGCGGCCGGGTTCACCGGCGGCGAGGCCGATGAGCTGCGGCGCTCGATGGCGGCCTGGAAGCGCAAGGGCGACCTGGGGAAATACCGCGAGAGGCTGATCGAGGGGATGCGCGCGCGCAACTACCCGGTGTCCTTCGCGGAGCAGATCTTCGAGCAGATCAAGGGCTTCTCGGAGTACGGCTTCCCGGAGTCGCACGCCGCGTCGTTCGCGTTGCTGGTCTACACGAGCAGTTGGCTCAAGAAGCACCGGACGGCGGAGTTCCTGGCGGGGATGCTGAACTCGCAGCCGCTGGGTTTCTATTCACCCAGTCAGCTGGTGCAGGACGCCAGGCGCAGCGGTGTCGAGGTGCGGCCGCCGGACGTGATGCACAGCGACTGGGACTGCACGCTGGAGCGTGCCGATGGCCGCGTGATCCGGCCCACGCGTCGCGGCAAGGACACCGAGGCGCTCGATGCGCGGCCGCTGGACCAGGACGGCATCGCGCAGGACGAGGACGGCGACCCCTATCTGGAGTCGGACGAAGCGTTGGCGATCGACGCCGCGCCGGTGGCGGTGCGGCTGGGACTGCGGCTGGTGAAGGGCCTGCAGCAGGCCTCGGCGGCGGCGATCTGCCTCGAGCGCAGACGCGGCCCGTTCAACGACGCGGAAGACCTGGCGCGCCGCACCGGCCTGAACCAGCAGCAGATGACGATGCTGGCGGCGGGCGATGCGCTGACGAGCCTGAGCGGTCATCGGCGCCAGCAGATGTGGGACGCGGCCGCGCAGCACGCGCCGCCACCGCTGCTGGCGACGGCGCCGGTGCAGGAGGACTTCCTGGCGCTGCCGCAGGCGCCGGAGGGCGAGGAGATCGTCTTCGACTACGCGTCGCTGGGCCTGACGCTGCGGCGGCATCCGCTGTCGCTGCTGCGGCCGATGCTGCGCGAGCAGCGCTGGATGTCGGCGCGGGAGCTGAACGAGTTGCCGGATGGCCGGCCGGCGCGCGGCTGCGGGATCGTGACGGTCAAGCAGCAGCCGGCGACGGCCAAGGGGACGATCTTCATCTCGCTGGAGGACGAGACGGGGGACATCCAGGTCATCGTGCACCGCGCGTTGTGGCAGCGGCAGCGCCAGGTCATGCTGCATTCGCGGCTGATGGCGGTGAAGGGGAAGTGGCAGCGCAGCGGCGAGGTCCGCAACCTGATCGCCGGCCACATGGAAGACCTGACGCCGATGCTGGGGCGCTTGAGGACGGAGAGCCGGGATTTTCATTGAGTCCCAATGGGGGGAGAGAACGCTCGATCGCCCGCCGATGCTCCCTCTCCTGTAGGTTCCGTCCGACGGCGCAATGCGCCGTTCGGGGGGTATCCATCAGCCAGCCCTTGCGGAAAGATCGACTCAACCTGTCCTCACGCCGGCCCCGTCAGCACGCGCTGGAGCGGCCGCCCCTGGCAACATGAAAAAGATCGCCGCACGTCCGCGCGCGGTGCCCGTCGCGGCACCGCTGATCCCCTCCCCGTCCTGGGCGCTGCTCGGCATCGAGCCGCTGCGCGCGGCGATGGAATACGCCAGCTGCCGCCTGATGGACCGCAGCGGCCATCCCCCCGGTGATGGTCATCCGGTGATCGTCTTCCCCGGCCTGGCCGCCGACGCGCAGTCGATCGCGCCGCTGGTGGGCTTCTGCCACGGCCTGGGCTACGCCGCGCGCGACTGGGGCCGCGGCCTCAACACCGGCCCCGCCGGCGACATCGACCGCTGGCTCGACGCGCTCGCGGCCGACATCGAGGCGCTGGTGGCGGATCGGCCCCAACCCGTGTCGCTGGTGGGCTGGAGCCTGGGCGGCATCTATGCGCGCGAAGTGGCCAAGCGCATCGCGCTGCCCGTGCGCCAGGTCATCACGATCGGCACGCCGATCACCGGCGAAGCCGCGCAGACCAACGTCAGCCTGATCTATCGATGGGTGAACGGCACGCTGCCGGTGCTGGACGAGGACTTCAAGTCGCGTCTCATCACGGCGCCCCCAGTGCCCACGACTTCGATCTACAGCCGCACGGATGGCGTCGTCGCCTGGCAGGCCTGCGTGCAGCCGGAGGACCACCCGATGATCGAGAACGTCGAGGTCGACGGCAGTCACTGCGGCCTGGTCTGGAATCCCGCAGTGCTCAAGGTCGTGGCGGACAGGCTGTCACATGCGCCCGAGACGTGGCGCCGCTATGGCGAAAGCGCCGACGCGCCTGGCGCGCTGGCGCCCACGGCGCTGAACTGATTCGCCGGACCGCGAAGCGCGGTCCGGCGTCAGCCATGCTCATCGGATCAGCGCGATCAGGATGATGATCGGAATGGGCACGCCGAGCAGGTAGAGCAGCAGTGATCGCATGTCGGTTCTCCTTGTCGTTGGATGAAGGTCCCGGTCACTCGAACCGGTCGCGCTGGCGGCCGCCGATGGTGGCCAGCCAGCTCGCCGTGAATGCGCCAATCAGCAGCGACACGAACATCCACAGCGCCGTCTTGCGCGCGGCATCGATCGCGTCCTGGCTCAGCGCCGGCGCGGAGGCCGAAGGGGCCGCAAGCGCCGACGGGGCCGCCACCGCTCCGCCATTGGCGCTGGGGGCCGTCCCCGCCGTCGTGTTCGCCGCGGCGGCTACCGCGTTGGCCGCGGTCGCGGCCACGCCGGGCGCTTTCACGCCGATGCCCGCGATCGCGCCGACCGAGGCCGTGAGCGCCGCCGCTGTGAACAGCGTGGCCACCGCCCACGACAGCAGACCGTGCGCGGTGTCGCGGAAGTGGACCTCGTCGACATCGGTATCACGCCAGCGCACGCGCAGCCGGCCCGCCAGATAGCCGCCGAGCCCCGACGCCGCCAATTGCGTGAACGCCAGCCACACCACGCTGGCCATGCCGAGCGCCCCGGCGTTCGAGCCATCGCCGCCCCAGGGCGACACCGCGCTCAGTCCCAGGCCGACTCCGAGCAGCAGCAGGATCAAGGAGAGCGCCGCCGCCGCCGCGGCCCCGGCGAGCACCGCCGCCCACGACACTGCCGACACGTTGCCGCGCGCCGGGCCCACGGCCCCGACACCGCTCTCACCCGCGTACCAGGCTTCATTCGCGACCATCGCAGTCCCCACGAGTTGTGATGAATCGTCTCGGCAAAACACAGACCCGGAGCACCTGGTAACCCGGCGGCGTAACGCGCGTTACGGCGCTGGCGTCACATCGCCGGCGCACTCCGCGCAGAATGCGCCTCCAATGACCGCCGCCTCCCCAGCCAGCCCCTGCGCCTCCAGTCCCGGCGCCGCCGGGCCCGCGCCCGTCGCGGGCGCCCCCCTCCCCAGCGTGGCGCGCGCCGGCGCCCCAGCGCCCATGCACCGCATCCAGCTGCTCGCGCAAGGCCTGCGCATCGACGGGCTGCCCGAGCTGCGCAACCGGCTGCTGCCGCGTCTGATCGCCGCGCTGCTCCAGGCTCACGAGCAGGGCCTGGCGCGCGTCGACAGCCCCTGCTCCCGCGCCGAACTGCGCGAGCGCATCGCCGGCATGGCCGAGCTCCACCGGACCCAGGTCTGGCGCGCGCTCGCGTTGCTGGACGACGGGCCCCTGGCGGCGCTGATCGAGGCCAGCGCCCGCAGCAGCGGTCCGTTCTGGCTCAACGCGGCCCTGCTCGCGCGCTGCCAGGTCGAGATCGACGGCGAGCCCGCCGCCGGCGCGGCGCTCGCCCGCTGGCTGGGCCAGCAGCGGCCGGTGCGCGCGCCGGCCGCCGCGGCGCTGCTGCCGCTGGCCTATGCCGAGGCGCTCGCCCGCGCCGACTATCTGCTCGACCGCGGCGAGCTCTATCCCGCGCGGCTGGCACTGCAGCAGGCCGCGCCGCACATCCCCGCTGGCGACGACGGCGCCACCGCGGCGCTCGGCCTGCGCCGCGCCCGGATCGCGCGCCGCCTGGGGGACTGGGCGGCCCTCCAGGACGAACTGCGCGAGCTCGGCCAGACCCTCAACCATGGCCGCCTGCCCCGGCTCGAGCGGCGCCAGCTGCGCGCCCGCGTCGCCATCCTCGCCGCCTGGCACTGGTACGGCAGCCTTGGCCAGGCCGCGGCGGCCCTGGACAAGCTTGAAGAGGTCGATCCCGAGGTCCTCGCCAGCGACTCCATGCTGCGCTGCGACCACGGCAACCTGCGCGGCATCGTGCTGCGCGAGCTCGCCATCACGCGTGGCGACGCCGCCCTGGCGATGCAGTCGCTGGCCAGCCTTGGCGACGCGCTGCGGGCCGCCTCGCTCGCCGGACTGCCCGACGCGCTGCAGGTCTGCGCGGCCAACCTCTCCAACGCGCTCGGCCAGCTCGTCGAGGCGGGCCTGCTGCCCGAGGGCGGCGCCGGCGTCGAGGACGCGGTGCGCTGGCTGCTGCTCAGCGACGCGCTGTGCGCGCGCTGGCAGCTGGGCCGCAGCTCGCTGCTCAACACCATCTTCCTGCTGCGGCTGGCCGCGCTGGGCCGGCTGAGCTTCGCCGCGCTGCAGCGGCTCGCCACCGCCCAGGGGCTGCCGCTGCCGGCCTCGTCCTTCGGTGAACTCGCGTCACAGCGCTGGGCTTCCTGCCGCGCGCGCCAGTCGCAGATTCCCGCGGACCAGCGCTGCGCCTTCCTGCTGCTGTGGGCGCGGCACGCGCTCGACGAAGGCGACGCCTTCAGCGCCACCGACCTCGTGCGGCAGGCGCGGCTGCAGGCGCGCAAGCTCCGCGACGAAGCGGCGCGCCAGCGCTATCTCGACGAGGCCGAGGCCCTGATGCCGCATTCGCGGCGCGCCTGAACGGCCGTAACGCCGAATGCGCGCCCGAAGCGCGCAGCCCCTTCGCACACTGTCGGCCTCGACCACTTCCCAGGACGCGTCACGCGTTTCAAGTCCATGCCGATGCCCGCCCTCTCCCACCGTCTGCTTGCCGGCGCCTTGCTCGCGAGCCTGGCCCTCAGCGCGTGCCGCGCCTCGATCGCGCAGACCGTCCCCGCCCCGGCGCAGAACGCCGCGCAGAACGCCGCGCAGAACACTGCACCGAACGCCACCCCCTCCCCGGCCGTGCCCGCCGATCAGCGCGAGCGCTGGGAGACCCGTCCCGAGCTCGGACGTCACTTCGAAGAACTCGGCACCCGAGGCGTCATCACGGTGCTCGACACCCGCATCCATCGCTGGATCGCGTCGGACAGCGCGCGGGCCTTCGAAGCCTTCCTCCCGGCCTCGACCTTCAAGATCCCGATGACGCTGATCGCGCTGGACACCGGCGCCGCCGCCGACGAGACGCAGCCCTTCAAGTGGGATGGCCAGCAGCGCGCGATCGCGGACTGGAACCGCGACCAGACGCTGGCCTCGGCCTACCGGGTGTCGGCGGTCTGGGTGTTCCAGTCGCTGGCCAGGAAGATCGGGCAGCCGACGGTCCAGCAGTACGTGCGCGACTTCCGGTATGGCAATGCCGCGGCCGGACCGGTCGGCGACCGCTTCTGGCTCGATGGCGACCTGCGCATCTCGGCGGTGGGGCAGATCGACTTCCTGCGCCGCGTCCATGACCGCGCGCTGCCGCTGTCCGACCGCAGCTACGACATTGCGCGCAAAGTCCTGCTGCGCGAGCAGGGCCCGGGCTGGCGCATGTACGCCAAGACCGGCTGGACGGACGCCTCCCGGCCGGCGATCGGCTGGCTGGTCGGCTGGGTCGAGCGCGACGAGGACCCGCGCCCCGTCTACTTCGCGCTCAACATGGACATGACGAGCGACGCCTTCGGCCCAAAGCGGGAGGAGATCGTCAAGCGCGTGCTGCGCAGCCTGCGCGCCCTTCCCCCGCAGGAGGGTTGAGGCCGGGGCGCGGCAGGCGCTTCAGTGCCGCAGCGCTTGCGCCAGATGGTCGACCAGCGCCTTCAGCCGCTGCGGCAGGAAGCGCTGACTGGGCATCAGCGCATGCAGCGGCATCGTCCGCCCCACCCACTCCGGCAGCACCTCCACCAGCGCCCCGCTGGCGAGGGTGTCGCGGACGTCCAGTTCACTCTTGTAGGTGAGTCCCCTCCCCTCGAGCGCCCACTGGTGGGCGATGCCGCCGTCGTCCGCGCTGCGCCGGCCCTGCACCGGCACGTCCAGCGGCGGCGCCTGCAGGGCATCGCGGCGCCAGAAGCGCCACTCGCGCTCCAGGCGGTCGCCGATCTTGAAGCGGATGCATTCGTGCTGCGTCAAGTCCGACGGATGCGCCGGCCACCCATGCCGCTTCAGGTAGTCCGGTGACGCGACCAGCAGCCGGCGCCCGTCGTGGAGCTTGCGCGCCACCAGCCGCG
>Ga0099823_1000148_pt1 | contig 37102 bp, 29 predicted proteins | sample CowpearedBW_FD_76831 | JGI IMG/M metagenome (GOLD analysis project Ga0099823, IMG submission 76831) | Root nodule microbial communities of legume samples collected from California, USA - Cow pea red BW | ecosystem: Host-associated > Plants > Roots > Nodule | place: USA: California | collected...
TTTATTATGGTGAAATAATTCCTTTTTTTTTTTTTTTCTGTTGTCAGTTTCTTGGGAGCTTTGAAAAAATCCCAAAAACGAAAGACGTGACCAAACATGGGCTGAATCCTTTTCATTGACTAATTCCTGAGTTTCACAACCTAATATATTACTAAAATAACCATAGGAGTTGAAACATGATGCTAGCTAAATAAGTTAACTATGCCTGCCTACATACTAAACATAATAATTCCATATTTAAAGGCAACGAGATGTTACAGTTTAACTTAACATCCATACTAATGAATTTTTTGAATCTTCAAGTTAAGCTCATCTCTTCTGGATTATACTGCTGCCTTCATCATATATACGAAACCTGAATGTTGACCATGTATCCCTTCTTTTTAATGGTTTTTTTTTGGTCAGCATGGGTGGTGGAGGTTGCTGAGCGTACTGCTTCCTTGATTGCTAGATGGCAGGGGGTTGGTTTCACTCACGGTGTGCTGAACACAGATAATATGAGTGTTTTGGGTCTTACGATAGATTATGGCCCATTTGGATTTTTGGATGCTTTTGATCCTAAATTTACCCCAAATACTACAGATCTTCCAGGTCGAAGATACTGTTTTGCAAACCAGCCTGATATTGGTTTGTGGAATATTGCACAGTTCACAACAACACTACAAGCTGCTCATTTAATAGATGAAAAAGAGGCTAACTATGCTATGGAGAGGTAGTAGTAACACTTATGCTATCCTTTTTTTCAATCTTAGAGGAGAAAATAGGATTGAAATTGCCTTTGAATGTTTCACCTGATTTTGTTGTGTTTCAGATATGGAACGAGATTTATGGATGACTATCAGGTCATAATGACAAAAAAGCTTGGCCTCCCCAAGTATAACAAGCAGCTGATTAATAAACTTCTTACCAATATGGCTGTTGACAAAGTCGATTACACAAACTTCTTCCGTACACTTTCAAATATTAAAGCAGACACAAGCATTCCAGATGAAGAGCTGTTAGTCCCACTAAAGTCAGTACTGCTAGATATTGGTAAAGAGCGTAAAGAAGCATGGACCAGTTGGTTGAAAACATATGTACACGAGGTACAGTTATTTCATGTTTTTTCTTTTGGTTAAGTTATCCACTTGTGGTAAAAAGAATCATGTTGACTGATTATGAGCGTTGATTGTGGGTTTACTTCTCTTTATCTATGGGTTTGCATATGCATGAGTTTTCTTAGTAAATCCCGCCATTTTTTAAACTGTCAGTTTTCTGGTTTGGTAGGTATTATGTTGAACCTCTGGAACTCTTCTTCTTTGCTTCTTTATGCTATTTTTAGCTTACTCGTCCATTTGAAGAACCATCCCCGTTTTTTCTTCAATTTCTTTTCTCATGCCTAGAGTTCTGGATTGTTCCCCTTGCATCACATAAATTGACTTTTACATTACTTACTCTATCTGGCTCATTTAAAGGTTCCAAGTGACAGAATCTTGGATGAATAGAGGGCGAAATTGATGGTCCATTTATGTTTATTAGCCTCCTGTTTGCTAGAGGCATACCCATTTGCAACCTTTCTCGTTCAGATTTCAGAAGAATGAGCAACGTCTCAGTTAATAGTTGACTTGCATATTTTTGGGCTTTTGAAGTATTTTTCATCTAATGTTTATACCTTCTAAAAATTTTATTTAATTAGGACTCTCATCATGACCGAATATTTTCTTTTTACTAAGCAATGGGTAATGTTATACCAAAGAAAAACGAATGGGTGGTGCTACGACGAAATTGCTGATACCACAAGAAGTTGAACTTCTTGTGCCATAGGTTGCCGCAATATTTTATGCAGGATCAAATACTTGTTGTGGTTTTGTGACCTAACATCATTACTTGTGATATTGCAGTTGTCTACCAGTGGCATTTCGGATGATGAAAGGAAGAGGTCCATGGATGGGGTGAATCCTAAATATATACTGAGGAACTATCTCTGTCAGACTGCTATTGATGCTGCAGAAATAGGTGATTTTGGAGAAGTCAACAGATTGCTCAAATTAGTGGAGCGTCCCTTTGATGAGCAACCAGGAATGGAAAAATATGCTCGCTTGCCCCCAGCTTGGGCATATCGACCGGGGGTATGCATGCTTTCTTGTTCTTCTTGATAATATTCCAGATACCAGATATAGGTCAAAATCCAAACTGCAAAAAAAAAAATACAAAAATGAAAACACAAACTCTAGGAAATAAGAGGGAAAAATATAGTGTGTTTGTATTATAGATTTAGTCTTTTACATGTTTTTCCTTATTTTCTATTTTTCTTACCGTTGTTTTTTTTTCTCATTGTTTCCAAAACACTGCCATGAGTATTGTGTAACATGTACAATTCCAATTACGAGAGTAACTGTCTCCAATGTAATATTTGGTCGAAGGATTTGTTTGAGGGTTGGTTGTAATTTTAGTGTGAAAAATTGTTTGTATTGATCTAATAAAATGACGCTATTGTAGGGCACAGAGAGATAAAATAAATTTGTGATGGGTAAGAGAAACCAATTTTATTAAATGCACGAGTGTTATAGGATGATGAAGCTTTAGTCTTTGTTCTCACTAGATGTTGGAAAGGGAGAAGAAACAACTACGATGGAATCGACGATAATTAACCGGTTAGCCATGATATGACATGATTTTCGCATTATTTAACTTGTTTGATACGACATGGCAACGGTGTTTTAAGAAAACTTCACGAGATTAATAAATAAGATGATTAGTTTTAAGAAATAATAATGAAATTAGAATTTGAATGTTAAAGAACAATTTAAGATATTTTAAAAAATGGTAGAGATAATATTATATATATATATATATAATTTTAGTAAACTAAATTTATATTTTAAATATTTAGTGATGATATTCTGTTATAAATTTCAGTTTAATTATCAAGTATTTGCCTTACCTTTTCATCTAATTATGTCTAGCTATGTGCGATTTAAAAAAAAAAAATCCTCTTTTTGTTTTTAATTGCAAGTATTTTTGCTTTTTTTTAAATACGTAATTATTTTATCTTCTCTTAACTTTTACGGAAAATAAAATTAATATATAATGCACCAAATAATGTTTTAAAGTATAAGTAATGTATTAAAATTAAAATTTGGTCACTGAATTAGGATAAATATGTTTTAAAAATATTTTAGAAAGAAATACTCTGATGCTATCGAGAAATAACTGATTTATAAAATCTGTTTCTGGTTCGAATTCAAAGTTCTCAGTTTTTGTTAAGAAGGTCTTAATATTTTTAAAATTATAAAAATCGTCCTTCGTCTTTCATTTTCTTCTTTTATTTTTGTTTTTTATTTTTAAAATGCTTCACCTTTGACTCTGGTTAAGCAGTCCATGTCCACAGCCCATTCATACTTCAAAAAATTAATTTGTATATTGAAAGAGTTTCATTATTTTTGTATTTAAAACTGTTAAAAAAACTTGAAATTAATATAATTCACTATAATTTTTGATATTAAATACAAGTATTTTTTGATAAAAATTAATTCTATTCGAGTAAGACAATCAGAAGTAATAAAGTTTTTTTCCAAAGCAATTTAGAACAATAATATAACATTGGAATTTGGGAGTTCATAATATTATTTATTTATATTTGTAACATTTATAACGAGCAAATGAACAAAAAGAAGAAGGGTGGAATCATAAATTTCAAAGGATCAAAATCAAATCAAATCATAATGTTTAACAGTTTTTGGTGGGTACATTAACTAATTTTAAAATGGTTAGAAGTCTTTTAATCATCTCTAAATGACCAAATAAATAAGAAAAAAAATAATCAATTTAAATATGTAAACTAAAAAATTTAGAATAGTAAAGATTTTGAAATTAAATATTCAAATAAAAAGAAAGTCTTAGTTATTTTTGGCACATTAATACTCAGGACAAACATTTTTTTTTTTTGTTGAGGAGAGAGGAAAGATGAAACAAGGCCCATGAAGGACTGAACGTTGCGTTTCATTGCCTAATAAATTGGGTATTTGGGTTTGGGATGAGACTCTTCTCTTGTTACCACAGGGCGGCTAGGGTTTTACTTATCTTTTTTCTCCGTTGTGTTCTGTTTTGTTTCTTACTAGACTCCACTGCTGTGAGAAATTAGGATGGAAGAGTTGTCGATTATGAAATGAGATAGGTTTCAGATTGAGATTGAGATTGAGTTGGCGTAACACATAATTAGGGTTCTGGATTAAAGAGGGATCGGTGAAGAAAATGGCAAGCATGAACCCTTTTGATTTGTTGGGTGATGACGCAGAGGACCCATCTCAGCAAATTGTGGCGGAGCAGCTCAAGGTCGTCACTGCCGCTCCTAAGAAACCACAAACGCAGCCCAACAAACCTGCTCAGCTTCCTACCAAGCCACCCCCTCCTTCTCAGGCCGGTCTGTGTTCTTCCCTTCTTCTTCTTCTTTTGCATCGGAATGTGCAATCTAGCACATTCTTTCGTGATTCTCCTTCTGTTTGAGATGTTTTTACATGCACTCCTTCAATTTGCATCTCTGATTTGATTTTCTTTTTGAAATATGCCGTTTTTTCTTTTTATTTGGGTTGGGATATAAATAATGGCTGGTGCCTTGTGTCGGGATAATTATTTGTCGTTGTTGTTGTTGGAACACTGGGGCTTTGAAGTTCTTTGAATGGATGGAATATATATTTATGGTTGATTATTGATTATTATCGTAGCTTTTATCGAGAATCTTTTTCTCATTTCTTAATACAAATTTTCAATAGTAAACAAGTCAAAGTCAATAAACATGGCTTATTTATGATCTCCCCTAAAGGATATTGTTTTGGTTGTGTTACTATCCGCTATCTCAATCCCTTCGTGCTCCCTGTTTATTTGTTGTTCATTCATGGTTATTTTTTTCATTAATTTTCCTCTTTTTTTTTGTAATAGTGAGGGAGGCAAGGAGTGACTCTTCACGCGGTGGGCGTGGTGGTGGTGGACGTGGAAGTGGACGTGGTCGTGGCCGCGGAGGCAGTGGTTTCAACAGAGACTTCTCCAATGATGAGAATTCGTTTGCTCCCCATGCTGGTCAAGGTGCTCTTGATGGAGAGAGTGGGAGGTCTTCAGAAAGGTCTGGCTATGGTGGACCTCGCGGTCCTTATCGTGGTGGTCGTGGCGGACGTGGAGGTTTCGGTGATGGGGAAGCTGGTGAAGATGGGCAACCACGACGAGTCTATGAACGTCGCAGTGGGACTGGACGCGGGTAACCGTGATATTTGTAGCATATTTCTGGGTTGTTGAATTGACTTTTGGCTCTTGTATTTAATGTTAGATTGTTCTATTTTGCAGAAATGAATTCAAACGGGAAGGTTATGGGAGAGGAAACTGGGGACTACAAACTGATGACCTTGCCCAGTAAGGGAGACCCCGCACTTCCCTTTCTACATGATTTCTGCTTAATACTATTTTGACGGATTTTTATTGATGCTTGTTCCTTTTCCTCTTTTGAATTTTACTTAGGGCAACTGATGAAGTTAATGAAACTGCTAAGAATTTTGGCGAAGAAAAGCCTTCAGGTGAGAATGATGTTGCTGCTGATGGAAACATGGAGAATCCTGCTAATGAGGCTGAAGAAAAAGAGCCTGAGGATAAGGTGAGTGTTCGATTTGGTCTCAAGTGCTTTGATTTTCTCTTCATCAGCTTTTGTATATCGTTAATTTTTTTTATGACTTTATCTGTATACACTTTTGTTTCAATTATAATTTACTTAATATGAAATCATCACTTTGCATGTGACCATGGATGTAAAGTGAGTTACAAAGTGTAGGAATGATAATCCAATAAAGTTTTAGCTTTGTCTGTAAGCTATGGGTTCTCACTCATTGCTTAGGATGCTTTATTCTTTATTTGGTTTTTTTGTGGTAATGTTATTTCTGTCCACACCTAAATCTTAACCTTGGGTTTTGAAAATATCTGTGATTGTTCACTCGATATTTATACATCCGCAAAAGAAAGTCTCACTTTGATTATTTTCTTAATTATAAAATTATAATTTTCCTTTTCAATTTTGGGTTACATCTGCTATTGTGTCAATGTGTATTTTTTAACAAATAATTATTTTTGTGGTTGTATGAGGAATTCTTTAATTAACGCTGGTTTATTTTAATTTTATGGCTGAATTGTATTTTTCCTTTTGGATAGGAAATGACTCTGGAGGAATATGAGAAAGTACTAGAAGAGAGAAGGAAGGCTTTGCAAGCACTTAAAACTGAGGAGAGAAAGGTAGATACCAAAGTTTTTGAATCCATGCAGCAGCTGTCAAACAAGAAAGACAACGATGACATCTTTATTAAGCTGGTGAGGTTTATGACTTTATGTTTCCATTATTTTTGTTTGTAATATTCATATTTAATTTGTTGTATAGCTGACGATATCCTTGACCCTTGGAATTTTTCTTCTTCGAAGGGATCTGATAAGGATAAGCGCAAAGACACTCTTGAGAAGGAAGAGAAAGCCAAGAAGGTGCGATTTAGTTGCTCTTACCTTATCTTTACTGGTGAATTACGTTTTTCATATTTGGCTTAAATTGTTATTTATGGTCAAGTCTTGTACTTGTGTTCTTATTTATTTTATTTTATTGCTTGTGATATTTGTTCAATTGATTGTATGGATTAAGGGTGGAAACAGAAGTTATCTTTTCACCCTTTTACTCTTCTAGTTTGGTTGTTGTCGCTTCCATTTCATCATTGTAATTATCTGTAAGATTGGCAGGTTTACATGCGATATATTTTTTCATTACTTTTGAGTCTTGTGTACATGACCCAGAATATTTGTCTTTCACATATGACATATTTTGTTGACTTTTTTTCCATTTTTGTTTATTGGATTTCATGCTACTAGTCTGTCAGCATCAACGAGTTTCTGAAGCCACCAGAGGGTGAAAGCTTCTATACCGCAGGTGGGCGTGGACGCGGGCGTGGTCGAGGACGTGGTGCAAGAGGTGGTTATGGTGGCTATCCAACTGCTAACGTTCCAGCTCCATCAATTGAAGATCCTGGGCAATTCCCTACTTTGGGTGTCAAGTGAGCATTTCAGTACTATGCTGACATTTTTATGTACCTTGTCTCAATTTTGGTTCTCTGCTTTGAAGCAGGAAAAAGGACTATGGTAATTGGATTTCCTGTATGGGCAGGTTTTTAATTTAATTTAACGTCTTAAAATGTAAATTTAGATTGTTTATTTGGGCCCCTTATTTCCTTATATGGACGAAACGTATCCCCTATTGTTATGTTTTCTTTTAGGGTCATTTTGCATTCCGGCAGAGACAAACGAGGCTGTTTTTCCTTAATCTTTGTTTCGTATCGAGCACAACACAAGGTCCATGCAAAAAATATCATTAAGTTTTATCTATTCATTAAGGTTCTTGGCTCAAAACCGGACAGCACGTTGAGCGTTTAAAACGATATTATTGTTTATCAATGTTTTAGTTGTCAGATAAAAGATTGGTGATCATTAATTTCCAGTTAACAATGTGCAAAATAGGAGTGTGATATAATTTTATTATGATATTGTATGGCATGTGAAGTTCTGTCTATGCATAGTTTTGCTCATATAAAAAAAATGTCCTCTTTTGTGGCACTAATTTGAGAATTTGTGTACTATTATTTTATGTATTTTTTTTGAACAAAATTGCTTATAAGTTATGTTTTGAAAAAAAATTGTCCTTGAGTGCGGCTGAAATATTGTTCTAGTGTTTTACTGGGAGTTCCAATGCGTATTTTCGAGAGTTGGAGTGTATATAATACGTGTGGATGTGTTAAATTACTTAACAAAGTTGTCAGACGAATTTTGTTAGGCTTTTGGTATAACTTTTCTACATTAACTTGGTTTTTTTGTTTTCTTATCTTTTACAAAATTCATTTTACTTGATAGTTTTCTAACTTTTACCATCTCCGTATAATTAATTATGAAGCTAGATTGTGAATTTTAGAGTGGGGATGGCATAGGTGTCTAATTGGTTAATTGTATAATCGAAAAATTGTTAATCTTTTTACAGACATTATCTGTTGATTTTTTTTTATTTAATTTTGTACAAAACTACCATAGTGTTTTACTAACTCGTCCAATGACTATTTCAGAAGTTATATGAACAATAATTTTGTTTATGCTGCATAAAAATTCTACAATATATTTACTTGAACCAGTTAATCTTACAAAAGTTTTACAATTTATATGAGAAAATGTATATTTTTTACTTTGTAACAATTATTAATCATGAATAGTGTTGATTAGTGTTATAAGTTAAACTCCCATGACTTTTTAAGTCCATAATAAATGATATATTAGAAAAATGCATTTAATATATGTAAATTGAACCTTTTATTTTCGTGTTGATAGTAAATTTGGTGTCTATGTCACGGCCATCACCATCTAATGTAACCATCTAAAGTAAATTTACATCTAAGATAGCAATCAAGTGCCTTTTAATATGATCGAAATATATGATTTCAAATTCAAAAGTCATTTTAACGTGTCGTGCAAATCGAAGCGAGACTCGGTATAACGCGTCTTCTCTCACTTGATCAAATGCCACTGTTCTGCTGACAAGTCAGAAGTGCGTTTCATTGAAAGTGCGTTTCAAAAACATAGCATGATTTCTTGAAATTCCAGTTCCAATACATCTTTGCTTCCACCCACAAGCAAAGATGAGTGCAAAAATTGTTCTTGTTTGTCTCACCACTGTTATACTTCTTCCTTTGTTGCAACTACCACACTCCTTTGCCTCTGCTAAGACTAATGTTAGCATTGGTGATACCCTTATCGCAGGTAATGAGGGTGCGCAATGGCTTTCTCCATCAGGAGAGTTTGCATTCGGATTTCATCAGCCAGAGGGTTATTCCCTTTTCCTGGTTGCCATAAGATACCAAAACATACCTCATCCCTCTTTCATTTGGTATGCAAATGGAGACAACCCTGCTCCTAAAGGCTCAACACTGGAACTCAGTAAAAGCAGAGGGCTTGTGCTGAAAACCCCACAGGGTGTGAGCTATGGACATCACAGCTCATATCAGGTACAATTTCCCATGGACTAATGAATGACACAGGCAATTTCCAACTTGTAGATGAGAATTCACAGATGTTGTGGGACAGTTTCAGCAATCCAACTGATACCTTGGTGCCAACTCAAATCATGGAGGTTAAAGGCACACTTTCGTCACGCCAGAGAGAGACCAACTACACACGAGGAAGGTTCCAATTTCGCTTGCTTCCGGATGGTAATGCTGTACTTAATCCCATAAATTTGCCTACAAACCGTACTTATGAGGCTCACTATATCAGTAACACTTATGATCCCAACAATACAACAAACTGCGGTTTCCGAGTGATGTTTGATAATTCAGGATTTTATGTATTGAAGAGGAGCTATGAGAAGGTTTATATTACCAATCAAAATGATATGCTCTCAATTGATTCCTATTACTATAGAGCAACCATGAATTTTGATGGAACTTTCACCATATCCCGTTACCCCAAAAGTGGAGCTTCAAATCCAAGCTGGTCAGTTATAAAGACATTGCCAGATGACATTTGCATGGATTTGAAAGCAATCACGGCTGGTAGTGGGGTCTGTGGATTCAATAGTATCTGCACTCTGGAAGCTGATCAAAGACCTAAGTGCACTTGCCCCGAAGGTTATTCTCTTCTTGATTCAACTGATGAGTACGGCAGCTGTAGACCGAATTTGGAACTAGGTTGTGGAGGAAGTGGACAAAGCTTGCAAGAAGATATGTACTTCATGAAGGAAATGGTGAATACAGATTGGCCTGAATCAGATTTTGAGTTGTATCTACATTACAACTCAGAAGACTGCAAGAATTCTTGCTTGCAAGATTGCTTATGTGCTGTTTCTATTTTTAGAGATGATAGCTGCTGGAAGAAGAAACTGCCTCTCTCAAATGGAAGACGGGGTGGACGAGTTCAGGCATCTGCTTTCATTAAGTTGAGGGAAAATGATGCCGTGTCAGATACTCCTTCAAATTCATTCATAGAAGAGAAGGAAAATGAAAAAGATCAAGACACTTTGGTAACTGTGATAGCAGTCCTTCTAGGAGGTTCTGTCTTTTTGAATCTCATGGTGATCAGTGCAGTATGTATTGGCTTCCACTTCTACTACAAGAGAAGTTCTACAAATAATACTGTTGCAGAAACCAATTTGCGCAGTTTCAGCTTTAGAGAGCTTGTGCAGGCAACAGATAACTTCAGAGAAGAATTGGGAAGGGGGTCGTGTGGAATTGTCTTTAAAGGAAAAACGGATTTGGCTACTATTGCTGTCAAAAAACTGGACAAGTTGCTCAAAGACAGCGATAAGGAATTCAAAACAGAAGTGAATGTAATTGGCCAAACTCATCACAAAAACTTGGTTCGCCTGATTGGATATTGTGATGAGCTAGAAAACCGGATTCTGGTGTATGAGTTCATGAGCAATGGCAGTTTGGCAAATTTCCTATTCAGAGATTTCAAGCCTAACTGGAACCAAAGAGTCCAGATTGCCTTTGGGATATCAAGAGGGCTGGTTTACTTGCACGAGGAATGCTTCACCCAGATCATCCACTGTGACATAAAGCCTCAAAATATACTTCTTGATGAGCATTACAATGCAAGAATATCAGATTTTGGGTTGTCAAAGCTACTAATGATTAATCAAAGCCGCACAGAAACTGACGTTCGAGGAACAAAAGGGTATGTTGCACCAGACTGGTTCAGGAGTGCGCCAATCACAACCAAGGTTGATGTCTACAGTTTTGGTGTGCTGCTTCTGGAGATCATTTGCTGCAGGAGAAATGTAGATGATAAGTTTGAGATCGATGAGAAAAGCATTTTAACTGACTGGGCTTATGACTGCTATAGGAATGGAAGAATAGACATTCTGGTTGAAAATGACGATGAGGCTATCAATGACATAAATAAGTTGGAAAGGTTTGTGATGGTAGCTATTTGGTGCCTTCAAGAGGATCCCTCTCTCAGGCCAACAATGAAGAAGGTGATGCTTATGCTGGAAGGAATAGCTCCTGTCACAATTCCACCAAGTCCCTGCCCTTATGCCTCTGTTACTGTTAGTTGTGGTTGAAAAACAGTTTCATTTTATCTCTTGCTTTTTCGTGGTTTTGTGATTAGATGTTTGCTATTCATTTTACTTCTCCTTGTATATGTAGCTGAGTAGCTTCTCAAGGATAAAAAGTTACAAAAGTAATCAAATAGTAGTAATATAACACATTGGCTCGGCTTTGCCATACCGTAGTACATGTTTGTAGAACTTCTGAAAAAACTTCAGAGATTGTTGGGTAGAAGTCACAAAAATAAGTGTTGTATCTGTATAATATACGTTTCAATCCAACTCATAAAAATAAAAGAAAAAGTGCCCTTATGTTGTAGAAGCATGCTTTTTAAAGGCATTAACGTTTTTATGTTTTCTTTGCTAGAAATGTTAATTGAAAGGTAACTATTCTTGTAAGGTTACCATTGATTAACGTTTAAACCTCTGGAACTGAAACGAAAATGATCATTTGCGAAGTATGACCATTGAGAGTAATGTCAGAAAGAGATTGTATAACAGAGAGATCTCATAATTAATGAGCAAAACGATATTCAACATCAATAACCCAAATGAAAATATCTTTCCAAGACTTTGAATTAAAATTTCATGGACACAAAACATGGATCACTCTCCTCGTCTTACTTACTCACTCAATAGAGAAAAAACTTCACTGATCCATCTAAAAGTAGAGAGAGGATGAGCTTGATTGTCATAGATTGGTACACTAACTAGGAACTCAAAGTTGCGTTTTCTGCACATTTTTGTCCTTCCCATGGACTCTCTCGTTCCAAATGTTTGCCACTTCTTCAAACGTCAACCCTTTGGTCTCAGGCATACAAAATATCACAAAAACAACTGCAATGACAGATACTCCCAAAAGAATCATGAAACTCTCACCAAGACCTATGGCATCAACCACAGATAAGAAGCTGGTGGACATTATCACACTACAAATCCAGTTGACAGTTGCTGACATGCCACCACACAACCCCCTGTATTCCTGAGGATAAATCTCTGAATTCACAGTCCATGGCACTGGACCCATTCCTGGGGCATAAAAAAGAATATACAAAACCAAACCCAAGATAGCAATCCATCCAAGTGTTTGAGTTGCGTTGCCATGTCCCATGAGGTAGCAAGATGTGGAGAGGACGACCAAGGAGATAGTCATACCAGACAAACTAGCAAGAGCGAGCACCTTACGACCAGCAATGTCAATGAGGTAGATGCCTAGAATCGTGGCTGCTGCATTCATGCCAGAAACAATGAGGGAGAGGAACAAAGCTGATTGGTTTGATCTGAAGCCAGCCATCTGAATGATTATGGGGCTGTAGTACATTATGATGCTGATAGCAGAAAACTGTTGAAAAGCCTGAAGTCCACCCCCACAAATGAATGCACATCTAATCTCTTTCTTTTTGAAAATATCACTGTACTTCACTTTCACCTCACTCTTGCGTTCCTGCTCCAGGAGTTCTTCCAGAATTGCAATCTCGTCCTCCAACCGGGGTGAGGAGTAAATCTTAGAGAGCACACCAACTGCTTCCTCTTTCCTGTTCTGTAACAATCAAACTCAAATTATTTCATCAATCAAAGCAAGGGTTTAGACATGAAATGGATTGAAGAGTTAGAACAGGTAAGTAAGAAAAGAAAACCAAAAAGTTTGTGATTTCTAACTCTTTTATTTCTGGGATTTTTACCTTCATGTAAAGCCATCTAGGGGATTCTGGGAGAAAGGCCATGAGGACAAACTGAAGAACAGCTGGCAAACTTGCAACTCCAAGCATCCAACGCCATGTCCCAGGAACCTGGATTAGATTTTTCACAAACAGTTTAATCATAAACATTTGTAATAAGCCAAGTAATAATAAGAAACAATGAAGTACCCTGGTGAGTCCAAAATTAACGACATAGGAGACAAATTGTCCAGCAGTAATCATAAGAGTGTTTGCACTGACTAATCCTCCTCTTATTTCAGACGGTGATACTTCTGCAATGTACACAGGAGCAGTGACAGAGGCAGCACCAACACCCAGCCCCACCAGAAAACGACCCGCTATGATCACGTAAGGATTTGGTGCAGTAGCCATTACTACTGACCCTGCGCCAAAACATATGTCTGCAATGATAGTAGCACTCTTACGTCCCAGATGATCGTTAATCACACCACCAATTGCAGCACCGAATATTGCACCAATCAACGCCATTCCAACAATCACTTCCTGCATCACAAAATCATTATTTTTATATGCTTCATCTCCCAAACTTAATTAAATATGTAATATTCATTAACATTTAATAGTACTTAACATGATACCTGAAGAAAGCTACTATTCTTCACCACCTCAAAATCCTCTTTTATGTACAGAAGAGCACCTGACACCACACCTGCTTATTGCATGCATGCATGCATGCAACCATGCACCAACATATAACGTAAGAAAGTGTTCTTTGTTCATACATGTAACGTTAGTGTTTATGTATAACAATGATACTCACCAGTATCGTAGCCGAATAGAAGACCACCTAGGCCTGCGGCGAAAGTTATTCCTATGATGTAGGGGTTTTGGAAAAGAGCGATTTTGCGTTCTGGATGCATCTCCAGGTAACTGGAGCTTCCTGCTCTCATGGACATGCCCATTTCAGCCACCATTTTTGTGTTCTTGTTGGAGGAATAATAAATAACTTTGTCAGTTTTAATTAATGAAGAAGTGATTAAGGAATTGAATGGTGAAGAGATGATGATTGCATGAACATTTTTATACACCTTAGAGCCACCAAATTTGGAGAGATGCATTAAGTTTTGAAAAACAAAACGGCTTTGAAACGAAAAACAACCATTGTTTTGTCTGTCTTTGGGTTAATTATGTTTAAACGATTCCCTCACACCTCACTTCAATCATTTCCACCTCAAACATTCAATGTGTCAACGCAGCTTTCATTACGAATACTAAACTACATCTTTTAACTATCCTCACTGTCTTTCATCTTATTCCACATCATAATAACGGTTGTTATGACTAATTAATTAGTTTCCACATCATAATAACGGTTGTTATGACTAATTAATTAGTTATTTGTTATAAGTTAAACTAAAATAAATATGTGATGTGAAAAATATTTGATAAAAGAAACTATTAAACTCTTGTAATGACATTTTTTGTTCTTATATTACAAATTATATAAATTACATTTTATGAGAATAAATTTAAACTTTTATAATTTAAATGCCCCGTAAAAATATAGAGTTAGAAAATAAATAAATTTGTTATTTGTGATTATGATTAAGAATGACATGAAATTTTTTGCGAAATTAAATATTAAAAAGAAAATACAATCAATTATAACTAGACATAAACAATGGCATGCATTTTATTTAACGAAAAAAATATTGTTGTGTGTAGTAAATGAATTATCAGGTATAGATAGATAACACTTGTTGGTATTTTTTTTTCTACATAAAGTAAACATGCATGAATAATCGTTAAAGTCAAAATTCATTTAGTATTTCAGTTATCTATATTTTTACAAAATTTAATACAAAATTTAATACTCGTTAATTATATTCTAAACAATACTTTTAGGACACTGATTAGATTAACCATATTTTAAAACAAAGATAAATAAGAATGATAAATGATAAGAGTATTTTTTTTTTAATTAGATAAGTAATAATATTCACTTAATATTTTTTTTAATTCGAATAAGGGAATAAGGATATATATATATATATATATATTAATTAATTAATTAGAATGTCTATAATTTATTATGTACTTTAATAAGTTGTTATTAAATTTTATTTGATCTTTAATTTCATAATTTATTTTTAAGCCATACATTTTATTATTTTTATTGTAATTGTTTAATATTTATCCAATTGTTATTTTATATTTATATAATTATAATTCCATGAATTTTGAAAGGACGGAGATTATTTAGAACAAATTTTAGAAGAGAAACTAAAACTAAAATTGCTTTCAGGAACCAAAAACATAATTAACCCTTAAAATAATTGATTGCTCAAGGTTTGAAATTAATTAAAAACTAAAATAGTAATTACTATAAAATATGTATCTTTCAACTAAATTAAATTATTCATAAGTTACTTCAACTACAACTTTAGTAAATATTTCATTAAACAATTATAGCAAGTTTCACTTATCGACATTTTTTTTTTACTTTTTCTGTTTTATTTTTCCTTTTTTAAGTTTACTTTTCCAATAGTGTTACAAAAATACAAACTTAATGTCACGTTAAAGTTACAAAAGTTGACAATAAAAATGTAATGCTATTTTGTATAAGAAACAAGTTACATTGTGTCATTCACATATTAATTCATAAATAAGCATTAAATATTGAATATAAAGATCAAATGGTTGGTTTAACCTAATTTAGAAAAAAAAAAGTTAAACACATGAGTCACTTTGATCACCTAAATATCTCGACTATTTCAATCAAATATAATCAGATCAAATATAATTAAATTAAATGTTATACAAAATTTAATTTTCTTGAACACGTACATGTCTTAAATGGTAGGTATACGAAGACATATTAAAATAAAACGTATTTTCTTAATCAAATAAAATGATGATTTTCTTTTTGAGAATTTAATTCAGAAACATTCTGTAAACCTAACCAATGACCAACGAAAAAGCTTGACTTAACAAATTTAGACAAACATCTGAGAGAAAAAATTGTATAAAGAATAAATTTTGACGGTTAAAAGTTCTCATAAAGTACAAATTTTCAATTTTTCATTTGATGTAGCTAGTAACACCAATGAAAAAAGGGGTTTAGAATAAGTAGATTTCTGAAATTCAGAAATTAAAAATAGATAGTTTTGGAAGAAGATACAAATAAAAAAGTAAAATTTAAGAAGCTAAAAGTGTAAATGAAAAAGGCTGCACCAATAACAGGTGTGTCTTGTAGCAGAGGATCATGGCCGCAACAATGAAAAGTGAAAGATAGCTGTGAACCTATAACGTAAGACACTGTGTAATTACCGTGTCAGTGTGTATCTCTGATACAGTGACAAAACCATAAACATAAACAATTAGCAAAACAAACAAAAATTAATGAAAATACAAGAAGATGCCAACACAGGAACAGTAAAATACAATTAACGATGAATCATGTCAAAGCACCGAAACATTATAAAAATGGAAAAATGAAAAATATTAGTTATTGGAAACACAACAATACGTCTTAAAATTGGACCGATCCTTCTTCTCTCTCTCATATAGCCCTCTTCCTTTCACTTTAATCCAACAATAATAATTATTCACCAAAAAAAACTTTGAACAGATACCATCATCATTCATCATCATCACCCACATCATCAGAATTTCAAGGTGGGTTCCCTTCATTCTCTGCCAGTATTTGGTAGCATCAGTGAAAGCAAAAAACTTTATTTTTTATTTTTTTGCAATTAATCTTCTTCAGATTAGATTTGGTATTTTCTTTTTTTATTGGTTTGGGCATCCATCAGGGGTTGCTAGGTTGGTGTCAAATTAGTCTTTTGCTTGTCAAAGTGTCCTGCTTTGACTTTTTTGCAGTTGCAAATTATCGTTTTCCGTGAGTTTAGCTTGTGAGCACACTGGATTGTTCCCATTTTTTAATCGCTTGAGCTACTACAGTTGAGTGTTTTTTTCTTCAACGGTTTCAGATTTGTTTTCTGTTACTATCTGAGGAAGTCCAGAAATTCTCTAGATTTGAGTTGTTTTAATTTTGTCTCCGTCGAAGTTGAGTCTGCTGACCATCCCTCATGGGCAGAAGAAGCATGTGAAGAGTTTCTTTTGCTATCAATGTTTTTGATTCAGAGTCGTTTTGCTAGTGTGCTTCCACTGAAGCAAAGACTGTGTTTTTTATTCTGTGAATTGTTTTGGTCATAAATTTCAGGTCTTGAGTTTTGTTGGGTTGCAAGGTTATTATTGAAATATGATGGTGTGTGTGGAGTAGAGCTGTGTTTGTGTAGAAGATGAGAAGGGAACAGCAAGAGGGATGCCGAGCTTCAATTCACAACAGCCCAATTCCAATGCATGGTATATTTCCTCTTAGCAGTTACTCTTAGTGTTAGATTTAATAATGCTAAATCTGTCCGTTTTATGAAATGCTGGTGCATAGTTTCCCCAACCTAGATTTCTTTTGTTCCCATGTCGTTGCTTCTTTATTGGGTATTTAGATTCATTGTCGTAGCAACAATAGAACATTCACGGAAAGGGGAAAAACATCTTGGTTACTAGTCTATTAGAATGTTCCAGTTTTTGTTTTTTGAATCCATCAAGTTCAGAAGACTTAGGTTTTATGTGCTGTTTGTCTGAAAAGATATATGTTTGTTTTTTTTCAGCTATACAGAGGGAAGCACGGTTGATTCTTTTCGTCTGTCTGACTTTGATCAATCAGTTGGATATCGCATAGAGGATGCTGTTGCCTTAAGTGGAAGTAAGTATTCTTTTGTTGAAGATTCTGCATTGCTTACTGGTATAGTGTATATAATACAAGCGAGGGCAACTACTCTTAACTCCATGAGCAACATGACTGGAGTGTGTTAGAGATCTAACACTGACTATTGATATAACCAAAATACTGTGTATAAGTGAGGGAAACCTTCACATGATTTAGCTTTTGGGGTTGAGTTTGAACCAGAATTAAATTCTAATGTGGTTGTACTAGTGTATATTCTATTGGTTATTGTTGAGCCTACTAGGACATCTATTATTAGATCACACACATGTGTTTTTAAACTTCACGCTTGAGGTGCTTAATTTTTGGCCTGAGAAGGGTGTTTTAGAGATCCTTTATTGACTAGCAATCCTCATTTCATGAATTGGCTTTTGCGATTAAAGCAGGGCTAAACCTAAATTATAATATAATATTAGAGTTTATCCTACTGGTTATTGTTGGGCTTATTGGGACACCAATTACTGGCCACTCAAAATTGTCCAGTTTTGCAGATTTCACACTCGACACGAAGAGAATGTGTTGGAGATTTTACATTGACTAGTGATATAATATATATAAGCATGGGGGCTGGAAATCCTTATTCCATGAGACAATTTATGGGTTTGGGTTCAAACTCGATTCATAGGATGATATCAAAGTCTATTTTAGTTGTTGTTGGGCTTATTGTTTCACTTGTTATAAGATTGCCTTTAGATATCCAGTCATATAATTTGAGATGTTTGCTCCTTGATATGGGGAGTGTATGTTGATGATCTCACATTAAGTAGTGATATTATCAAAATAATTTATACATGGTAGGGATAATCTTTACCAATGAGTTAAGCCTAAATGCAAATTCTAAAGACTTATTATTAAACTTGAAGAACTATGTGTGTAAATGTTGCTTATTGTTTGTCTAAAATGATAAGTATTGTTGGTAAAAGTTATGGGATGGACTAATAACCAGTAATATCCACTTTTGCGGGACAGAAATTGCTAATATTATTAAGAAGAACTGTAGATGGCTTATTTAGAGAGAATAGCCATTTAATTTTACTTAATGAACATTAATACCATTAATGTTTCTTTGCTACTCGCCGCACGTGGGTAAAAGATGGCCATTCAATGAAAAATAATCACTTCCAAATTTCTTCATAATTTAATGTAACTTTACACATGTAGCTTGATTTAATTGTGTGTAAGTTTATGTATAGGGCTTCATTTACCATAATTAACCATTTAACCTAAAATCGATAAAACGGAATAGCCACTCAAATTTTATTTCCCAATTTCCTGTTACTTTAGAGATGGAAATTCATATAAAATTTTTAGCCACTTAATGTTAACAAATATCCACTTAATAGAAAGCAACACATAGCAATTCATGCATTTCTTTGTAACTCTGCATCTAATGCTGAATTTCATGTTTCACAGTAAGTCATTCGGTAGTAACAAATTAGTATGACCACAGAATAAAAACCAATGGCCACTCACATGATTTCTTCTCAATTTCATCTAATTTTACAGAGCTTTATTTACATCTGTTAGCCACGTAGTGGTAACACATAATGACTCAATAAGAAGCAATATTCATTTTAAAATATCTTCTTAATCTCATGTATTATTACTAAAATTCATTTACTAATATTTTCACTGTGAGTGGTCAAACTTGACTTTGTGCATTAAACATTTGCTTTGAGCCTTCCCTTAGATTCAAAGCAATATTGTGCACCAAGTAAAAACATACAAACCTTTCCTCGGTAAATTCACTTGTTGTTCTACCTCCAACTAATATGGCTATGTACGTGAAAATAACAAAAACTTGTCAGAAATGGGGGTATCGTATTGTCTTTCCCTTTCAAGAGAAAGCTAGCACCACCTTAGTACACGATAGAGTATATAATTAGTGTACTATTATTATACTGCTGGATATGTTTTTGTTATGACAGGTGTGCAGTAGAATAGAGGCAGTTTCTTTGCTGCAATCAGTTAGTCTGTAGAAAAGAAATTTTGGCTTGTGTAAGTTATGAAGATAGGAGTAGTGGTTCATTAGTGAGTATTGTTCCTATATTTGTGGTTTTCTTATTACTATAAAACCAACATCACAGCATGTTGTTGCAATGATTGAATATGAAATCACTATTATTAGATTATCTTATTTCGGTGAAAATTAAAAAAGAAATCAAGTGGTAACAACTTTGCAAAGCAAAATCAGTTGTGAAAGATTGCAGCAAGTCTGCAATCTCATGGTTGTGATACGGATATTAAAAAAAAGGTGGGAGAGTCATACTGGAGTTAGTGGATTTAGTTACTGTATGTAAAAGGAAGGAGAGAGATGAGAGTTTGATTGAGTTATAATTTTAACCATAGGTTGAGTTTAAAATATTGTTAAGAAATAGACTTTAAACCTAACTCAGTTTCACAAAACTCGGCTTGTAAGGTAAGGTTTGCACCCATATAATGTGAGACTTCTAACAAATATAATTGATGATTGAGATTTGTTGAACAACATATCTCCAGTTAAAAATAAAAGGAGAGGATCTAAACCCTAAAGAAAAGAACACATTTAAAAACTTATCAATTATCTCTAACAGATTGTCAATTGTTTATGTTTGATAAGAGGGAGGAATAGGGGAGTTTAAAGTATTTCTAAGTGTTGTGTGGCACAATAAGAGAAAGGAACGTGTAATTATTATTAGTTTTGTTGGAGATCTCACATTGTCTAAAATATGACTAAAATAGAGCATATAAGCAGTAACACACATTACCTTTTAAGTTGGTTTTGTAGTGTTAAGTTTGACTTTAAGTCCACATTCTAAGATGGTTTTAGAGTTTATTCTAATAATTCTTATTGCACCTATTGTGCTACTCGTTCTCTCGGACTACCCATAAATATATTGTTCTAAGAGGGTAAAAGCATTTTGTTTTGGCGATCTTTATTTTAACTCTCCCCATTTTATAATAATCTTTTTGTTAGCAAAATTTTATTGGATTATTGAGTTGTTGATATCAGTCAATGTGTAAGTTCTCATAATCTCACCAATTGCATGACAATAGCATTGATAAAACATATAACTAAGTGCTGTGAAAGATAACAAAATGGAGCAGTAATACATTCACAGCTAAAATATATACCGGCCTTTTACTCTTTGGGTAAAGAACTAGATGTCTAAGTTTATACTCTGACTACTATTATTTCTATTCTTGATAAAATGTAATCTTTTCTCCACTTTTTCATTCTCTAATAATGTTATCTGATATGTGATTCAGACTCAATTTTAGACTCACTTAAAGTAAGTAGCCAGACAATTTCTCGAGGTCCTATTCAACTTGGTTCCTTTGATAAGGTGAGTTTTTCTAGTTCTCGTTATCCATGAAACATTCAGCTTGATAAATTAGGTGATTGCTGGATAAAACATAATCCTCTTATTTTACATCTTTTTGTTTTTTTTTTTTAAATTTAGTTGCCAACTTCACTTGACAAAAGCATATTAACAAACCAAACAGAGCGGCAAAGCTTGCAATTCCAAAAGGTTCACACATCAAATTTAGTTACTGGTGATACAGAACACCAGGAAGAGTTTGCCATGGCTGATGCCAGTCCTAGAACTGATATTTCTACAGATGCTGACACTGACGATAAGAATCCACAGGTGCAGTTTCTTTTTACCTTCCATGCAATTTTCTTCTTGGTTTTTAACCTATTGAACCCATCATCAAGGAATCAACTTTTCCATTCAGTTCCTTAAAGCAGAGGTTATTTAGTCAACATTCCTTACAATCTGACATTTGCAATTCCACGTGTACAGTTTGATAGAAGTCAGGCCCTTGCTGCTGTGGCTTCTGACTCCAGTGACAGATCAAAGGATAAAACAGATCAGAAGGTAATATTTTGAAGAGTAATTGCCATTTTGGTCCCTCCAATTATATATAACATCAAATTGGCTCTCAAAAGATGCAACATCTGGTTGATCCTTAAAGAACTAAGTGATGCCATCAATAAACATTGATGTACCAATATTGATGTCAATTTATAGATGGAGGACCAAACTAATATTTTGTATACCATTTAAGGACCAACAGAAATATTTACTCTGTTTAAATTTATTTTGCTATCTAAGATTTTTGATAAATATTTGTTACATGATCATTGGCTTTTAATTTATCACAGACTCTCCGCAGGCTTGCTCAGAATCGTGAGGCTGCAAGAAAAAGCCGACTGAGAAAGAAAGTAGGAATATGTACTTTTTTTTTATAATATTTGTTGTTACAAATGATTATCTATTTTCTTCTTTCTTCATATAAATATTGGCATGGCTTCATTATAACTCAAATACAGGCTATATATTTCTCATCTGTGTGATTGTATGTATTTGAATGATCAGTTTAGTCCACAGATTACGTGAGCCTACTTGTGAACTGAGAGGGCCACGGACATTGATTATGTTAAAGTGATAATATAATAGATTTTTTAATAGAAAAATCAATTTGTCAAAGGGAAAGGTGGATAGAACATTTAGAGGTAGAATAGGATATCCTCCAAAATGGAAAGTTGTAGGTAAAACAAGGAATATGAAATAATCAATAATCCAGCGAGACTGCTCCTGGTTGTCTGTGCTTAATTTTCCCACTGGCTTCTCAACAATGCGGCTGAAGTATACTTCCTTTTATGGTAACTAAACATATATTTTGGTAACTTTCTTTGAGTCCAACTTTCTTTGAGCTCTGACTAATCTAAACATTTATTTTGGTAACTAGTTAGTACCTCTGTGATGTTATATCTATGGCAATTTTCCGTATGTTTTTTCTTAACTGCACTTGGAAGGGAAGTTGTAAAATGATAAATATGGATATTCAGCCTTTATAGAATAGAGCACTTTGGAATAGTAATTAGTTATTTGTAATGAGTATGGATTGTATTGGAATACTATGATACTCGTACTGTTTTTATTTGTTTGATCTCTTTGATAGATTTTAGGAATAATTGTGTTTGCATCACCCCATTTGGCCATAAAATGCAAGACTTGATACCAAAATGTTGTTACTCTTCTTCAGGCTTATGTTCAACAGCTGGAAAGTAGTCGTTTAAAGCTGACCCAACTGGAGCAAGAGCTTCAGCGAGCTAGGCAGCAGGTAGGGTGCAATTATTCCTTGGAAGTAGATTATGCTCTCCTTTTTAGTGAAAACTTTGCCAACCTATGCTCATATTCAATTTAAACTCAAATCTCTGATTTCTTTTCCTACAGGGAGTCTTTATATCAAGTTCAGGTGATCAAGCGCATTCAATGAGTGGAAATGGTATCCTTTTTTCTTAAAATATGTTATTCATTCCACAAGTTTTAACATCAAAATATGTTTATAACTTGTGCCTTATTGTACCAAACAATTTCGGGAATGTACAAATTTCTCATCTTGTGCATGGGATAATCCATAACTATGTTTTTGTACAGGGGCCATGGCATTTGATGCAGAGTATGCAAGGTGGCTGGAAGAGCAGAATCGACAAGTTAATGAGCTAAGAGCAGCTGTAAATTCTCACGCAGGTGATACAGAACTCTGCATGATTATCGATGGTGTAATGGCACATTATGATGAGATATTTAGGCTGAAGGCCAATGCAGCTAAGGCTGATGTCTTCCATTTGTTGTCTGGCATGTGGAAAACACCAGCCGAGAGGTGTTTCCTATGGCTTGGAGGTTTTCGGTCTTCTGAACTCCTCAAGGTGAGCTGATTCTGACCCTTTTCTTTGTTATGGCTTTTTTAAGCACTGGTTTTTCATTGTAATTGTTAAACCACCGGAAGAGAGAGATATTGAGTTGAAACCGTGTCTTTCTCAGCTATTGTGTACCTCTAGTACATTTACCTGAAGTTATTGTTTGATAAAGTGAAGTTTTGTTTGTGACGTGCATGAATTTGAGGCTTGACTAGAGTGACATGAATTTGGTTGCAGCTGCTGGTAAATCAGTTAGAACCTCTAACAGAGCAGCAGTTAGTGGGTATCACAAACTTGCAGCAATCTTCCCAACAGGCAGAAGATGCATTGTCTCAGGGCATGGAAGCATTGCAGCAATCCCTTTCTGAGACATTATCCACTGGATCACTTGGCTCCTCTGGTTCATCAGGGAATGTGGCCAATTACATGGGTCAAATGGCTATGGCCATGGGCAAATTAGGGACACTTGAGGGCTTCATTAAGCAGGTAAAAACTTTTCTAATCATTTTCATAGTTGATAAAATTTTCTCACACTATGCACCAGCATGCATATATAAGAAACATCAAAGTTAAAGTAAATTAATCGAGTGATGTCTAACATGACCTTATTTGAAAGTAAATTAACCGAGTTCTTGATTTGTGTGGTGATGATTTGAAGGCTGACAATCTGCGGCAGCAAACACTGCAACAGATTCATCGGATACTGACAACTCGGCAATCTGCACGAGCACTGCTGGCAATACATGACTACTTTTCTAGGCTGCGTGCTCTTAGCTCTCTTTGGCTTGCTCGCCCAAGAGACTGATGCATGGTAAATAGCGTGTCATTAATTTTCATGGCTCTGACACTGCTTACGATTTTACTGTGTTGTAGTTTTCATATTACTGATGTTAGTTTTTCGTTAAGTTATAATCTAGAAACTGAATTGGTGACCAGGGTATGTATTTTGTTTATTACTAATGTAACAATATTCTCTTTCTCTCCACTGTAACGCAGTTTAAGAGATTATTACATTATTTTATACAAAATAGTTGGAATGTGTCCTTTCCATAATTGATCTAGAATACCCTCTTGGGAAGCCAAAATGCATAATATCAAAAATGACTTTTTTTTTATTATTATTGTAAGGTAAATAAATGTTTTCTTGAAGCTTTTTAACATGTTTGCATTTGCATCTCATTTTCAATATATATATTTTTTTAATTCTTTAAGCATACGATAGTCCACATTTGTCACATGTAATAAAATGACGATTTCGACATAAGAAGGGAAACCCAACAAAAACAAATACTGTACTAAATATTTTCAGAACACAACCTTAAATTAAAATACAGGCAAATATGTGATTTCGCGGTCCCTGTTTCTTTGGAATGGATCAACTATTTTTCTTCATAATCCTCATTTTAAGATCTTAAAATTAAAATATACACGTCTTAAAGTAAACTAAGGCCATCTTAAAAGTTTACTTATTCAAATTTTCGAACTGGATTTGATAAACACATTTATTTTAGTGGCTTGTGACCTTATCCTCAATATTATAATGCATGTTTTTTTTTATTAAAAAAAGGTTGAAACGGGCCATTTATAAAAGAGACATGATTGTCAGAAAACGCCGTTACCTATAAGATTTTGGCAGTCTTAAAAATGGTAACAATAGATGTTGGGAATCCTCTTAGGTCCAACCAGAATGCATGCATGGCATCGCATAACATATCGTGTCGTTTCCCTTTTGAAACACCCAAGAAACAAAAGGGAAAACGCTAGAATCTGAATGGATGATCAAGTTTTCTGGGGAATGTCCAAAATTTGCAATATCCATTGAGAATTGGTGAAGGTTACTGTACCCCCATTGAATTCGACCACTGCATCGTGAATTTAATAATTTGTTATCATTATAATTAGGTTTGGATTATATTAAAAAATTGGGGAAAATGACGACGAGAATGCAATCGGCACCAGGAAGCTCAGGGTATTTGGATGTGTATCCCGACCGAAAAATCTCGTTTTTTAAGAGTCCTTTTATTCTCGGACTCACTGCTGTCGCTGGTATTGGTGGCATGCTTTTTGGCTACGACACGGGTACCTAATTTCTCATTTATTTTAATATTGTGCTTTTCATTTTCTCATTTTCAACTTTGTTCCATCCCTTCTATTCTGTGTTTCTTTTCAAATTTTGCAGTTTGAACAAGTATTGCTAGGGTTTCATAGCTTTTGAAATTATTTAGATAAAAACTTGTGTGCACACTTCAAAAATTAGAATGGTAATGTATGTAAATAGTAATGAAAATTAAAAAAATTGATGATGTAATATTTTGAAAAATATAAATGAGTGTTAAATAACAGTATAATCACGTATAACTAAAAAAGTATATAGCATCCATATATGAATAAGTGTAAAATTACATGTGATGGCTGAACATGTTTTTGAAAACACCCGTGTCCCTGTTCCTAATGTCCAAGTTATTTTCTCTGTAGCTGAGTAACATTCATTTTGTCACAGGTGTCATATCAGGAGCACTTTTGTATATTAAAGATGATTTTGAAACAGTTAAACAAAGTAATTTTCTTCAGGTACGATTAATCCTTGTGATCTTCCCATGTGATTGAGTTCAGAGTTTACAAACAGACATTCATGTATATAATATGATGTGATATTTATCTGTTTACAAGTTAAAGTAAGTATTGGAATTATGGTTTGATGCTATAGAGATCCATAACTGAATCAGAAGAAACAATTATGAACTCATTAGGAGTTTCAGCACATGATTGGAAGTAAATGAATTGTAATAGTATGATTTGGCAGGAAACAATAGTGAGCATGGCAATTGCTGGTGCAATAGTTGGAGCAGCAACAGGAGGATGGATAAATGATGTTTATGGACGAAAGAAGGCCACTCTGATTGCTGATGTAATATTTATTTTAGGAGCAATTGGCATGGCAGCTGCAACAGACCCTACTGTTCTCATTCTGGGACGTTTATTGGTTGGTTTGGGTGTTGGTGTTGCATCTGTTACTGCTCCTGTGTACATTGCAGAAGCATCACCATCTGAAATAAGAGGCTCATTAGTAAGCACAAATGTTCTCATGATAACTGGTGGACAGTTTCTTTCCTACCTCGTAAATCTTGCTTTCACACGGGTAAATAATCGATTACTTTGTTTACCATAGAATTTAGTTTTCTTTTTCAATATGTCTCAATTATTGAACCAGGTTCGTGGGACATGGCGATGGATGCTTGGGGTTTCAGCTGTGCCAGCAGTGGTTCAGTTTTTTCTCATGCTTTCTCTACCCGAATCCCCAAGATGGCTCTTTATGAAGGTTCAGACAGCTGCAACATTCCTCTGCTCTTATCAGTAGTTGTCATGTTTTGTTTTGTGATCTTGTGTTGTGTTGTGTTGCATGTGCAGAACAGGAAAAATGAAGCTGTTGATGTGCTTTCCAAGATCTATGACATCGATCGCTTGGAGGATGAAGTTGATTTCTTAACGGCTTTGTCAGAGCAAGATCGCCAAAGAAGGAAGAACATAAAATTTGGTGATGTTTTTCGATCAGAAGAAGTCAGACTGGCATTCCTCGTTGGAGCTGGACTTCAGGTAACATAAAACACATTACATTACATCTAGTATCATCACTAAACTCATTTTCAGTCTTAGAATTGAGTTTTCTTCGTTAGATATCTCCTAATTTTAATTTTATCGATGAAGATACATATATTTTATTTTTTTATATTATTATCAAATATTCATATATTATAATGATATATTAAGTTTTATTTTATTCCTTATAATATGACATATTATATTTTATATATTAGACAAATTTTCAATAAATTAATATGAAAACTATTGCTTTTCATCAAACATTTCTTCTGCATATCGTTGTTTTTCATAATTTATATATATCTATCATGATTTCAGAATTAGGACATTCTTGTATGATATCTAACATTCTTTTTTCTCTATTGTCAATCATCTGTGCAGGCTTTCCAGCAGTTCATAGGTATAAACACAGTGATGTACTACAGCCCAACAATTGTTCAAATGGCTGGCTTCCGCTCTAATGAGGTGGCTCTTCTGCTGTCCCTTATAGTTGCTGCCATGAATGCCGCTGGAACAATTCTTGGCATATACCTAATAGACCACGCCGGGCGCAAGAAGTTGGCTCTTTCTAGCTTAGGAGGGGTATTTGCTTCTTTGATAATCTTGTCTGTGTCATTCCTAAACCAATCATCAAAAGAACTCTATGGATGGCTTGCAGTGTTGGGTTTAGTTCTGTACATTGCTTTTTTCGCCCCAGGGATGGGTCCTGTGCCATGGACTATGAACTCAGAGATATATCCTGAGGAATACAGAGGAATCTGTGGGGGCATGTCAGCCACTGTGTGTTGGGTTTCAAATTTGATTGTGTCTCAGAGCTTTCTTTCAGTTGCAGACGCCATTGGAACAGGTTCCACTTTCTTGATTCTTGCGGCCATTACAGTTTTTGCCTTTCTGTTTGTGCTGTTATATGTTCCAGAGACCAAAGGATTGACCTTTGATGAAGTGGAACTGATATGGAAGGAGAGAGCTCGGGGCCATAACGCTGACTCACAGACCCTTCTTGCTGAGGGAACTCAAAACTAATCTTAACCACACACTCACATCATTTTATATCTTTCGGATTTTCTTAATTACATATATTTCTTTTCACGTGTACATATGCTCCCTCTCGTGTATGTATGTACACTACTTTTACCTGTACAAGCGACTGAATTTAAAAAAGAAAATGTTTATTATGTAATTTTAAGTTTATGAAAATATAATATATGTATTCTATTTTAAGTTTATGAAAATAATAATGTTTTATTTCTTTTTTTTATTTAAGTTATTTATATATTTTGTAAATAAAATGTGTTTTTATCATACAATTATTTCAAAAACATGTGATAATTGAGTCGATTAAAATAAATAAACTTATTAACAATCTCACACATTATGATATTAGTTAATCAAATCTTCTCCTTTTTTTTACGAAAACTAATAATATCTACCAACTTAAAATAAGTTTGGTAACAAATAAAAAAATCATCACTTTAAAAAACACGTTTTCTTAATTTAAACAATCTCACAATTTCATTGCCTTTTTCTCATTTTCTTTCTTTCTCTCCACTCCTTCGAGTCCATTCCTAAACCAAATATATAAATACACTTAGAGTTTGGTTAAGCGTGAGGGAATGGTTAAACAGTAATGGATTAATGTTGAAAGTGGATTAGATTTGAAGAAGGTGCATGAGTAGTATCAGAGTCAGATGATAAGAACATGGAAATAATAATATACGAAGTGGACCACACCAGACAACAACATGCAACGGAATGAAACCACTGTTTGACTTATGTCCTGTTCGTCCCTAAGCAGTTAATAAGTTTCCATTCCCAAGCAAGTAGAAATGGAATTAGGAAACCCATGTCAGAGTGTGGAGTGACTTCCAAGTGTTTGTGATTTGGTCTCACTCTCATCTGGGGGATCAACTTTCGACCATTGTGGGCACCGCACGCACGGCGACATGACCATCACGACGATAACCCATTCCATTCCGGGAAGCTCAGGGTATCTGGACATATACCCAGAGAGGAAAGTCTCCGTCTTTAAAAACCCTTACATCATAGGACTCACTGCTGTCGCTAGCATTGGTGGGTTACTCTTTGGCTACGACACAGGTACCTACTTCCGCACAAATTTATTCTGATTTTATTTTAGGATATATTTTTTCTTCACCCGAGAATGACATTTCATTGCATTGCAGGTGTTATATCAGGGGCCCTTCTCTATATTAAAGATGATTTTGAGGCCGTCAGACACAGCAATTTTCTACAGGTACTATGCCAATACCTATTTCCTTATTCAATCTTTTTATCAGTCCTACACTAATGCAACTGTTTCAACCAAATTTTCATATTTGACCATTGAATTCGTACAAAATCAAGAATGCTACTGGTGGAATTTGATTTTTCTTTTCTACTGGGCAATGCCAGTTGTTATTGTGGTTCTACAATCAGTTTCTCTACTTTTACTTTTAGTGGTTCCTGCGGCAATGTCTGCTTTTTAATTTTCCTCTTCTGAAGTGCGTGTCAGATTTTTTGCCATAAATATATTTATCTGATTAAAATACTCTAAATAAAAGATTTTAAAAACCCAAGCTTTCATAAAAGGCTTGAGTAAGTTCCCTGTTCTGTTCTAGCGGTTCTACCATTTCTACTGACACTTCAGAGGAAAATAAATTAAGAGGATGGAGCTGGTTTCTTTTAGTGATTGCTGTGTTATCCATTAAAGATCATGACGAGAGCACACAAAAGATGAACTTTCATTCTGAATAAAACTTTAGGGTGGTTATGTATCACAAAATGAAATTTATATATGAAATTCAAATGGATGAAAAAAACAGTTGGCTAATTGTCATTGGATCTGTCTAATTGTATTGAGTTGCAGGAAACAATTGTCAGCATGGCACTGGCGGGTGCGATTGTTGGGGCGGCAGCAGGTGGTTGGATTAATGATGCTTATGGAAGAAAGAAGGCAACCGTCATTGCAGATGTTATCTTTACCCTGGGAGCAATTGTCATGGCCGCTGCTCCAGATCCTTATGTTCTCATACTTGGCCGTTTTTTTGTTGGTTTGGGTGTGGGTATAGCTTCTGTTACTGCTCCTGTTTATATTGCAGAATTGTCACCTTCAGAAATAAGGGGAGCATTAGTAAGCACAAATGTGCTCATGATAACTGGTGGACAGTTTCTTTCCTATCTCATAAATCTTGCTTTTACACAGGTTTTTTTTTCCATGCTTTGTTTTTATTCACTTCTCATGAAATAAAATAGCAATAATGTCAATTATCCAGCGTCGTTTTGTATCCAATTAAACAATAAAGGGTAAAATTCATTTTTTTCCACCAGTGATTTGAACTCCATCACTCCTCTTGTTAGTATTTCTCAAATGTAGTTAGTGTTTCTTCTTGTTTACCACGTACATTTCTAATAGAATCAACATGAGAAATCGTGAACATCTCTAACCCCCTCAATATACAGAAAAAGAAAATAGGCAAAGCAGAGTTCACTACGGGAAAATGTTTTAGCTCAAAATATCATGTTCCTGTTTCTGAGTTGAGGGTATTATTTCAATGACTACCCGTATTCTTAATCAAGCAGGTCCCAGGAACGTGGCGGTGGATGTTGGGAGTTTCAGGTGTGCCAGCAGTAGTTCAGTTTTTCCTTATGCTCTTACTGCCTGAATCACCCAGATGGCTCTTTATTAAGGTTGTATAATTGTTTTATGTTTTAGGTTTGAAAGCTATTTCTTTTATACAAGTCTTTTCTTTCACGTGTGTGCAGAATAGGGAAGAGGAAGCCATTACTGTGCTAGCTAAGATCTATGACTTTGCTCGTTTAGAGGATGAAGTTAATTTACTTACTACTCAGTCAGAGAGAGACCACCAAAGAGGTGATAATATCAGATATCGGGATGTTTTCAAATCAAAAGAAATTAGACTTGCATTCCTTGCTGGAGCCGGATTGCAGGTAAGAAAAACTTCATATTTGGAGGCAATGTGGTAGCAAAACATAACTTCTCTCATATTGGAAACAAACTTGTGTTGTGATTTTTGCTTGAATTATTTATAGGTGTGCATTAATAACATGAACGCTCTTCTTGAGTAATATCTTTCCCAAAATAGAAAAACCAAAATGAAAGAATAAATGAACATGCTTTCACTATTTTATATTGTTAGGATGAACTGTGTGATGTCTGCTTGTTCCGTGTGAGAGAAAAATCGCATGTCTGTCATCTTTGTGGTTTCATTTCATTATCCTTGAGGCCAGAAACACACTGAGGGACTATGTTCTTACTCTGAACATGCAAAATGAAGTGTGTTCTTATACCATCCCATGGTTGTACAGGCATTTCAGCAATTCACAGGCATCAACACAGTGATGTACTACAGCCCAACAATTGTCCAAATGGCCGGCTTTCACTCTAACGAGTTGGCTCTTCTCCTCTCTCTCATAGTTGCCGGCATGAATGCCGCCGGAACAGTTCTTGGCATTTACCTTATAGACCATGCAGGGCGGAGAAAACTGGCCCTGTTTAGCTTAGGAGGGGTAATAGCATCTCTGATCATCTTGGCCTTGTCATTCCTTAACCAATCATCTGGAAGTGGTTTGTATGGGTAGCTTGCAGTTCTTGGTTTGGTGCTATACATTGGTTTCTTCGCCCCAGGAATGGGAACTGTTCCTTGGACTGTTAACTCAGAAGTATACCCTGAAGAATACAGAGGGACATGTGGAGGCATGTCTGCTACTGTGAATTGGATCTCAAACCTAATTGTGGCACAGTCATTTCTATCGGTTGCTGCAGCTGTAGGCACTGGTCCTACATTCTTAATTATTGCTATTATTGCTGTTCTTGCCTTTGTGTTTGTGCTTGTCTATGTTCCTGAAACCAAGGGGTTGACGTTTGATGAAGTGGAGCTGTTATGGAAGCAGAGAGCTTGGCCCAACAACCCTGAATATGCTCAAAACCTTCTTCACAATGCAAATCATTCCTAGGAATGCAAAGCATCCACGCTTATGTGTTGTTGTGCAGTGATTCAGTATATGCTACATGTGATGTGATACACTTATAGTATACATTATTTTTTACACACTGTATATCGATTTTGATGCACTCAAACTTGGTCCACACACCTCTTTTATTTCATACCATTGTCGTTGCTACTTGGACATTATGTCAAAAATGTTATGTTGTAATGCATTTTTTTTTTATATGAAGAAAAAAAGAAGGTTCTTTTGTGTTAAAACCGTGCCTCTTTTGTTCTTCGTGCGTGTCTACTGTAAAATACGAATATGACTGTAGGGTCACGTTAATAAAATTCATCAATTTGAGACGCGTCACGGATGATGTCATCAATTAAAGTGGTTATTTAATAATAAAAACACTTGGAACACGTTGCACTCTTCACGCGGTTACGATTCAACCACGTGTTCATCATCATCTTCTTGTGGTGTGAATGGTTTTCACATGGTCAAACTGACGTGGAATCGTTTATCCAATTCATGAAACAGTCATTTTGTTTATTACTTATTCTACATCTTTCAATAATTTATTTTAGAAAAAAAAATATTAATTCTTTCCGCTGTTGTTTCTCGTAAGAACAGATTTAAAAATTGAGATTTCTCTTAAAGTTGTTGTATTATTGTTTGTTTTACAAAATAGTCTTGTATAAAAAATATAAGCCAGTCAACATTAAATGTGACAAATTAATATTTTAAACTCTCTTTCTCATGGTTATAGAAAAAGGTCATCTCACCAGCATGAAATAACTGTTTTTTTTTTCTCTTTCTTTTTACAAAATTCAAATTTTCATATGCACAAAAAAAACAGGTTGTAATAATACAGAGAATAAAAGAGAAGAGAGAAGACAATATGAACAAATGATAGGGCCAGAAGCAAGTTAGGTCCTATTCTGCTTTTCATATACGTTCTCACTTTATGGTAACCGAATCAAGCAATCAAATTATTGGGATATTAAGGATTTTTTTTTCTTGTATAATTTAAGTCGAATTCATTTTCATATACAATTATTTTTAAATTATTGTCTAAATTTAAAATGTTTATTTGAATCAATTATTCTACACTGAATTATGTTGTAATAAAGATAGTTGAATAAAAGAGTGAATCAGCTTTTGGATGTGTTATTGAGTGATGGGGACTGGCCACGTGGGTTGTTGGCCTGTTCTTGTCCCACTCATTGCCACCAATAATACACTTACTCCATCATCTCATGCCATACCAATTACATTCATTTCATACATACATACATCATCATCAACCACCATCATTCTGAAACATCTTCATTCATATTTATTACTTCTAAATACTCTTATTGTTTTAGCATTATCATTCAAAAATTCAAAGATAACTTAAGGAATGCAACTGCAAAAGCGGCGTCAATGATCATTAATTCTTCATTGCTTGAAGTGTGTGTCCAATTTAAAGATGAACATATTTTTGTCTCCTAATTGAAATAAAAAATTCAGATGGATGGATTACACATCAATCATATACAACAGTTTCTTGATTGAAAGCAAGAGTGTTGCTTTGAACTTTAACTTTGAATCACATACACGCACTACAACATCATTAATTTCACACCAGATTTTACGGTATCTGATTCAGGTTGGAGGAACCATGTTTCGAAAGATTCGTGTTTCTTCAACAAAAAAGAACAAACATTGTAGTTCATTTTCGTGCGAGTTTCATTTAATTCTGAGGCATGAACAAACTTACAAATTGTCTTCACTTACTGAATTTTACACAGACCCACATGTTGATCCCCAATCAGACAGATTCAAGAGGGTTTCATCCTCCTTGTCTGGAATCAGACACAATGCAAATTGCAAAGGCTGTGATGTTCTCTAATGTATAATGCATACCACATATTCTACAAAACGTTTGGTCCTGGAGGCGTACACAATAACCACTCTTTTTTTCTTATTAAACTGAACTGAATATGCTTTACTTTTTCTAAATTATGCAGATTCCGGGGCTCTTGGTGCACCTGTGAAAAGAAGAAAAGACATGAACAAGAACAACTGTTTCATTTGCTGGTTTTATCTTCGGATTATTGACTTTGACATTGTTTTAATGCATGGCACTGTGGACGATTGCAATCATTTTGACAGTTGGTTATAAGAAATTTGAATTCCAAGGAAGAAAAGAAACATTTTTTTTTCCTGCAAAATAACTGAAAACAAAGGGGTTATGTTATGTTATGTTTATATATGGGTTGGTAAAATATTGGATCTGAAAAACTAAACAAGATTGGAGTAGATGAACAAAACCCTGTGCTATGTAGACTTTTAAAAAAGTTGTGTTTGATTTGTCTGTTTCAATAATTTGCCCTTGTTTGTGTGGATTGTATGATCTCCTCACATGCCTATTCCTTCAAGGGAATTGATGCAAACAAAAACCAGGGGACCCACCCACCTTTCACACTCTCAACTCCATTTTTTATTTTATTTTTCTGTATTTATATATTCAAATAGCTAATAAAAAAGGAAAACTTGATGATATAGATTATGGAATTGATTTAAGATTTAGCAGTACCTTTTAAATAAATAAAATGTCAAATCTCACATAATACGTTGAATAATCCGCAAGAAAACACAGAAGCTTCTGGAATCTGGGGCCTCGCAGCTGCATTAAAATACCTACCTGAGAAAAAAAAAACAAAATTATTAGGAATTAGAAAAATAAGAAAGATGAGCTGGAATATGATGATGGTATGGGCATGAGATGATGGTATGCGACATGCATAGCGAAGGTGGAAGAGGAGAGAGAGAGAGGTATTTGGGAATAGATAAATAGCGGAGTGGAAGGAGAGAGAGAAGAGAAGAGAGTGAAGATGGAAAGAGAAGGAGAAAGAGAGAGAAGGGTGGAGAAGAAGGGGAAGAAGAAGAAGCAGGTGCTGTTGGAAGGGTACGTGGAAGAGGATCTTGCAAGGAGCAAGAGTCTGTCGGACGAGGATCTGGAGGAGTTGAAGGGGTGTTTGGATCTGGGGTTTGGCTTCAGCTACGACGAGATTCCGGAGTTGTGCAATACCCTGCCGGCACTGGAATTGTGCTATTCCATGTCTCAGAAATTCATGGATAACTCGCCGCCTTCACCTTCGCCGTCGCAGTCGCAGTCGCCGTCGCCTCAATCGCTGTCGACATCGATTGCGAATTGGAAAATCTCGAGTCCCGGTGACCATCCGGAGGATGTGAAGGCGAGGCTGAAGTTCTGGGCGCAGGCCGTTGCGTGCACTGTGAAACTGTGCAGCTGAGTATTCTTTCAGCGATTCCTTCATTGATTCCTTGATTTACCTGGAGACGACGGAGATGCGATCGATGATGGGTGGAGATGAAGGGTTCTGTTTCTTTTCGCCTCTCAGAGTAACCCTAACCCTCATTTCACAATATTCACAGCCTTAGGCGCAGCCCTGGGCACCGGCATCATCTTGTCACTTGTTAATTAAGATCATATTTCAATAAAAATTTTATGTTCTATGTTTCGGATCTACTACTTCTCATGTTGTTCCTTCTTCTGTTGCAACTCGATTCAAACCAACCGTAGATACTGTTTTTTGTGCAGCGGTTCGGCATCTACTTGTTGCATCACCCTAGGTAACTAACCTAACTGCACTAACGTCTTTTCGATCTTCGCTAATTAATTAACCCTTGTTAACATCTAAAATCAGTGTATGTTGTCGCCTAGGGAGGAAAAACCAGGTGAAGTGAAGCCATTGGCATTGCTTGCTCCCAGATTTTCCCTCACTCTGGAGACCTCAAAACTAATCGGAGATGCAATTCTGATAACTCAATCTTAGCGATGATGGCTGCAGCAGTATAATTGAATCTTACAAATCGTCTCGTTTGATAAAAAGAAAAAAACTTTCGTTTCTACCCATCATGATCAGTGACCAGAATCTATGGGAAACGACAAGGATTCTTCACGAGACGATTCACGGATGTTCATTTGTTAGGAGTGCGCCTTTTCAGACAACGAACTGATTCGATGTAATGAGCTTTTGTATTGTACATAAATGTCTCAGGAAATTAGAATGTTTTGGCGTGTCACGTGATCCATAGTGAGTTGGAGCAAATAATGAGGAGTGCCTTATGTTGATACGTGATACTTTGAAACAGATAGATGCCAATTCAGATCAGAAAGACAAAGTCTCACACAAGACCCAACACCTGTCTTAGACGTGAAGAACTCAAGACAATAATAATATATAATAATAATTCGTGAATCTAGAGCCAAACCAAACCGATGGACTTTGTCATTACTAATGATACGTGTTAAACTCGTATTAGAGGACCATTTATTTGTGTTTGAAAACATGGTTTAAAACTAAACAAATGTTTTTCTTATTCAACCAATAATTTAACAATTGACGGAATCCACGGAACAGCAAAAACAAGTTGTGTTTATCTGACTGTTGTAATGATTTTCATAAAAGAGCGTGCGTTGTATGTAGGACGAACATGATTAGATAACATGTTGCCCCAATTAACTTTGTCAGCATCGACTTTTTATATCGGATTATGTCTGCATCCACCACTTTCATACAACTCAACTCACCCAGCCATCATTTTGTCTTTGAACACAGTTTTACTTTTGTTTTCCCGTTGATCCTTTCTTCTTCTCGCTTGAATGTGTTTTACGTATTCTGACACCAAGGCATGAAATTTAGGACCGATGTTGCTACTGTTCCTCTTCAAAGTCCTGGCAAGGTGCTTCTGAGCCTTGTGAGAGTGGACAGTGCAAAGAGCTGGAACAATGGATCTCAGAATGGGTTTGCCACAAGTTATGGGTTCAGCTTCTGCACTGAAAAGTGAAAACAAAAGCCAAATAAGTGTGGATAGAAGTGGCACATTGAATTGAATGGGTTACTTTAAAATAATATTTAGTTATAATGGAGGAACGGAACAGACATATCATATCTTAAAAATGTATGATTGAAGATTCTATGCAGAAAGAGAAATATCATGAATACAACTTTGCTCAATAGATTATTGATTAAACTAACGAAATGCTTTTCCATTTCAACCAAACATCGTGGGTTTGATCCTTCGGAATATGCGAAACAAAAAAGACCTAAACAAAAAGCAACTGAGGTGGTTAGTCATCTTGCTAATTTGCCAAAGCAAACATATGATTGCAGGTATCATCCACGACAGCTGCAAAAAAACAAATAAAAAGACCCAAACGTGTAACCAGTTTATTCGTGCATATGACACTGCAGGGTCCGCTGAATCCATCTCACTACTGGAACATTCAACATCACAAAAAAAAAAAAAAAAAAAAA
>Ga0099823_1000153_pt1 | contig 36683 bp, 31 predicted proteins | sample CowpearedBW_FD_76831 | JGI IMG/M metagenome (GOLD analysis project Ga0099823, IMG submission 76831) | Root nodule microbial communities of legume samples collected from California, USA - Cow pea red BW | ecosystem: Host-associated > Plants > Roots > Nodule | place: USA: California | collected...
CATCGCGCACGCGCTGGTGGACCGGCGCTCGACCTGAAGGCGTTGGGCCGCGCCGACGACATCGACGAAGCCGGCCGGCGCGCCGGCATGAATCTGCCCGCGGAGGACTTTCGATGACCATCGCCAACACCTGCCTGATCGTCGCCTGCCTGCTGCCGCTGTTGTGCGCCTGGCTGGCGAAGTCCAAGGGGATCGGCAAGCGGCGCCGCGATGGCGGCTTCGACAACCACGATCCGCGCGGCTGGCTTGGCCGGCAGACGGGCTGGCAGGCGCGCGCCAACGCGGCGCAGGCGAACAGCTTCGAGGCGCTGCCGCTGTTCATCGCCGGCGTGCTGGCCGCGCAGCAGATGCAGCACGACCAGGGCCGCATCGACGCGCTGGCGATGGCGTTCATCGCCGCCCGGCTGATCTATATCGCGCTGTACGTGGCCGACCAGCCCACCCTGCGCAGCGGGGTCTGGGCCATCGGCATGGCGCTGTCGATCGCGCTGTTCTTCGTCTGAAGCGTCAGCGCATCGCGGTCTTGGTGGCCACGGTGCGCACCGGCTTGCCGTCGTTCGCGGCCACCTTGGCCGAGCGCGTCTTCGCGTTCGACTTCTTGTTGGTCGCGCTCGAGGCGACCTTGGTGGTCTTGGCCGAGGAGCGCGCCGGCTTCGCCGCGGCCTTGGCCGTCTGGCCCGCCGGCTCCGCCGCCGCCAGCGTCTGGCCCTCGCGCACATAGGCCACGACCTGCTGGCCCGGCTTGAACGAGGCCTTGGTGCTCACGCGGTTCCACTGCGCCACCTGCGTCGTCCCCAGCCGATAGCGGCGCGCGATGCTCGCCACCGTGTCGCCCTTGCCGGCCTTGAGCGTCACGCGGCGCATCGGCGGCAGGTCCGGCGCGAAGCCGATGCTCGCGTTGTCGGCCAGGTGCTCCGAGACATCGCGGTCCCGCCCCGCCGTGCGCGGCACCAGCAGCGTCGAGCCCTTGGTCACCAGCATCCGCGCCGGGATCCGGTTGATCTCGCGCAGGCCGGTCTCGCTCATGCCGACCTGCTTGGCCGCCTCGGCCGGCTTCATCGTGCGCGGCACCACCCAGGCCGTCCACGACGCCAGCGGGCCCTGATGGCGCTCCAGGTTGGCGACGAAGGTGCTGGCGTTGTCGTATGGCAGCAGCAACTGGCCGCTGCTGGCGGCCAGGATCACCGGCTTGTTCATCGACGGATTGAACTGGCGGAAGGTCTCCTCGTCCAGCTCCGCCAGCTGCGCGGCGCGGGCCACGTCAATGTCGCGATCGATGTTCACCGACAGGAAGTACGGATGGTTCGCCACCGCCGGCAGTTCGATGCCGAAAGCCTCGGGACGCATCACGATGTTCTTCACCGCCTGCAGCTTGGGCAGGTAGTAGCGCGTCTCGTCGGGCATGCGCAGGCTGTCGTAGTCGATCGGCAGACCCGCCTTCTGGTTGCGCGCCACCGCCTTGCTGACGTTGCCCTGGCCCCAGTTGTAGGCGGCCAGCGCGAGCTGCCAGTCGCCGTCGAACATCTTGTTCAGGCGCTGCAGGTAGTCCAGCGCCGCCTTGGTCGAGGCCAGCACGTCGCGGCGATCGTCGCGGAAGATGTTCTGCTTGAGGTCGAAGTCGCGGCCCGTGGCCGGCATGAACTGCCACATGCCCACCGCCTTGGCGCTGGACTGCGCGTCGTTGCGGAATGCGCTCTCGACGAAGGGCAGCAGCGCCAGCTCCATCGGCATGCCGCGCTTCTGCACTTCCTCGACCACGTGATAGAGATAGAGACTGCCGCGGCCCGTCATGCGGGCGACGTAGTCGGGCCGGCTGCTGTACCAGTCCTCGGCCTTGCGCACCAGCTCGTTGTCCAGGTCGGGCATCGCCATGCCGGCGCGCATCCGCGCCCACAGGTCGACATGGGTCTTGGGCGCGTCCAGATCGACCTTCTCGCCGGGATTGAGGTTGTCCTCGAGCAGCACGTCCAGTTTCTCCTCCGGCGCGGTGGCAACGCGTGCCACCGGCGCGGCCGGCGAGGGCACGGCCGAGGCGGCGGCTTCGACCGCCTGCACGGTCTGCTGCGCGACCGCCTGCGCCGCGTCGTTGTCGCCGCTGGCGGCCGGCCGGTGGGCGCAGGCGGCCAGCACCAGCGGCAGCAGCGCGGCGAGCAGCGTCAGGGCGGGACGTGGGGAGGCGTGTTTGGCGGGGGAGGATTGGCCGGCGGCGGCGGCGTCCGCGGCCGCGCGGGGGGCGCGGAGGGCGCGGAGGAAGGGGGTGGTCGAAGTCAGGTGTCGATGCATCGGAGGCTCAGCGAAATTCGTTCTTCCATTGGCGCAGCCCGGCCAGGACCGAGACCGGCTGCGCGGTGACGCTCGGGTCGTGGCGCTGCGCGGACGCGCGGACCTCAGCGTGCCCGCAGCGCAGGAAGGGGTTGATCTGGAGCTCCACGGCGATCGTGGAGGGCAGGGTGGGCAGCGACTGCTCGCGCCGGGCCAGACACCAGGCCTCGTGGCGCGCGACCGCCTCGTTCTGGGGCTCGACTGTGCGAGCAAATCGCAGATTCGACAAGGTGTACTCGTGCGCACAGCACACGCGGGTATCCCCGGGGAGCGCCGCGAGCTTGGCCAGCGACGCATGCATCTGCGCCGGCGTGCCCTCGAACAGCCGCCCGCAGCCGGCCGAGAACAGCGTGTCGCCGCAGAACAGGATCGGCGCGCCGCCGTCGCTGGGATGCTTCAACACGAAAGCGATGTGACCGGCCGTGTGTCCGGGCACGTCCAGCACCTCGAAGACCTGGCCGAGCAGCTCGGCGCGGTCGCCTTCGCGCAGCGGCACCACGGGCACCGGCATCGCTTCATTGGCCGGACCCCAGACCTTCGCGCCCTCGGCCAGCAGGGGCATCAATTCCCTCAGACCGCCGACGTGATCGCCATGGTGGTGGGTCACTAGAATGCCTCGCAGGTCCAGGCCGAGCGCGCGAAGGGCATCCTTCACCGGCGCCGCGTCGCCCGGATCCACGACGAGCGCCGATTGGCCGTCATGCAGCAGCCAGAGGTAGTTGTCTGTGAAGGCGGGGACGGCGACGAGGTTCATGCAGGCAAGGGGATCGGGTCCCAGCGATGAAGACTCCGGGTCAGGACGACGAGCGCGACAAGCGCGGCCCACGGGCCGTCGGCATGGACGAGCGAAAGGCGCCGATTGTAGAGGCGCCCTTGCAGCCGGACATCGCCGCGGCGGAGCTCGCGCACTGGCTGCGCACGCCCGCCGGGCGCTACCTGCTGGCCTGGGAACAGCGCTTCATCGATGCCGCGGTCATCGACTGGTTCGGCTATCACGCGCTCCAGCTGGGCTTCCCGCAGCTGCATGGACTGCGGACCAACCGCATGACGAATCGCTGGCTGGCGCTGGACCACCGGCCCCTCGAGGAGCCGGCGGCCGGCCCGCCGGTGCCCGACCTCGCCGCCCACCCGCTCGAATACCAGCCCGAGCCGCGCGCCGAACTCGCGCCCGGCTTGAACGGCGCGGTCCGCACGGCGGTCTATTGCGAGTTCGACGCGCTGCCCTTCGAGTCCAACAGCCTGGATCTGGTGCTGCTGCCGCACACGCTGGAGCAGTCGGCGGATCCGCATCGCTGCCTGCGCGAGGTCGAACGCGTGCTGCGGCCGGAAGGCCGGGTCGTGATCCTCGGCTTGAATCCGGCCAGCCTGTGGGCGGTGAGGCAGAATCTCGCCCGCGTCAACGGCCGCCTGCTGGGCCGTCCGCCGCGGCTGTACCTGCCGGCCGAACGCGAATACATCGGCTACTGGCGGCTGCGCGACTGGCTGCGGCTGCTGTCTTTCGAGGTCGAGCGGGCGCAGTTCGGCTGCTACCGGCCGCCGCTGCTGAGCGATCCCTGGCTGGCGCGCTGGCAGTGGATCGAGAAGCCCGGCGGCAAGTGGTGGACGGTGCTGGGCGCGCTGTACGGCGTGATCGCGGTCAAGCGCGTGCACGGCATGCGGCTGATCGGCCTGGCGCGCGGTGTCAAGCGTGTCGCCAAGCCGGCGCCGGCCGTCGCGGCCGTGCACCACCGTCACCATCAGCTCGACGACGCCGAGGTCGATTGACCGCGGCCCTTCCTGGATTCCCCTGTTCCGCTCATGACCGATACCTCCGCCGATACCTCCGCTGCCGCCGCTCCCGCCGCGCCCAAGATCGCCAAGCCTGCCGTCGTCATCTACACCGACGGCGCCTGCAAGGGCAACCCGGGACCGGGCGGCTGGGGCGCCTGGCTCAAGAGCGGCGACCATGAGAAGGAGCTGTTCGGCGGCGAGCGCAACACCACCAACAACCGCATGGAGCTGACGGCGGTGATCGAGGCGCTGAGCTCGCTCAAGCGCAGCTGCAACATCGTGATCTACACGGACAGCGAGTACGTGCGCAAGGGGATGACCGAGTGGATCTCGGGCTGGCAGCGCCGCGGCTGGAAGACCGCGGACGGCAAGCCGGTGAAGAACGCCGAGCTGTGGCAGCGCCTGGACGCGCTGCGCAAGCTCCACACGGTGGAATGGCGCTGGGTCAAGGGCCATGCCGGCGACCCCGGCAACGAGCGTGCCGACGCGCTCGCCAACAAGGGCGTGCTGGTCGCGAAGTAGGCCCCGGCGTGGCGCCTCAGGCGCGCTGGGGTTCCAGCGTCTTGGCGAACAGGCTGTTCCCTTCCAGATCCTTCAGCGTGACCGTCATCGCGCGGGTGCGGGCGTCGATGTCGACCTGGCCGAAGAACTGCGTGCCCACCGCCGGCGCGGCGTTGGCGACGCCGGGCGCCTTCTGGTAGACGACCTGCATGCCGAAGGTGGCATCGGCCTGGTTGGGGCCGAAGCCGCCGGCGTGCAGCGGGCCGGAGACGAATTCCCAGAACGGCAGGAAGTCGGCGTGCCTGGCCTTGGCGGGGTCGAAGAAGTGGGCGGCGGTGTAGTGCACGTCGGCGGTGAGCCAGACGATGTTGTGCAGCCGGTGCTTCTTGATCTCGCTGAGCAGGCGGGCGATCTCGATCTCGCGGCCGCGCGGCGGACCGTCGTCGCCGTTGGCGATGGCCTCCCACTTGTCGCGGCCCTCGGCGTCCTTGCCGTCGTTGACCTGCAGGCCGATCGGCATGTCGGCCGCGATGACCTTCCATACCGCCTTCGAGCGCTTCAGGCCCTCGAGCAGCCACGCGATCTGCGGGCGGCCCATGAAGGCGCTCTCGGCGTTCTCCTCGGTCTGCAGGTTGGCGCTGTTGGGGCCGCGGTAGCTGCGCATGTCGACGACGAACAGGTCCAGCAGCGGGCCCTGCGGCAGGTGGCGGTAGATGCGCTCGCTCTCGGCGTCGCCGAAGCGGCGCATCGGCGCGTATTCCTGGAAGGCCTTGGTGGCGCGCGCGACCAGCAGCGGGATGTTTTTCTCCGTGTAGCGCGCGTCCCCGCTGACGTCTTTCGAATCCGAGTAGTTGTTGCTGACCTCGTGGTCGTCCCATTGCCAGATCTGCGGCACGTCCGCGGCCATGCGGCGGATGTTGGCGTCCATCAGGTTGTAGCGGTAGCGGCCGCGGTACTCATCGAGCGTCTCGGCGACCTTGCTGGTCTGCTCGGTGACGACGTTGCGCCAGATCGAGCCGTCGGGGAGCTTGATCTCGGCGGGGATGGGACTGTCGGCGTAGATGGTGTCGCCGGAGTGCAGGAAGAAGTCGGGGTTGATGCGGCGGATCTGCTCGTAGATCTTCATGCCGCCCCATTGCTCGTTGATGCCCCAGCCCTGACCGCAGGTGTCGCCGCTCCATGCGAAGCGCACGTTGCGCAGTGTCCTGCTGCCGAGCGCCGGCGGCAGGCGCAGATGGCCGGCCATGGGCTCGGACATCACGCGTTCGTTGTGCAGATCCTGCAGCAGCACGCGGTAGAAGACTTCCTGTCCCGAGGGCAGGCCGCGCAGGTCGACGCGGCCGGTGAAGTCGGAGTCCTCGAGCAGATGCGGCCCGCGCACGCGCTGGGCATTGGCGAAGCTGGCGGTGGTGGACCACTCGAGCCAGAGGCGGGCGGGGCGGTCGCTGCGGGTCCAGATGACGGCGGCATCGGCGACCGGGTCGCCGGACTGGATGCCGTGGGGCATCTGCGGGCGCATCGCGTCGCGGGTGATGAGGGCGGGCGCCTGCGCGTGCGCGCCGTGCGGCGTCAGCAGCGAGGCGCCTGAGAGCAAGGCGCTGGCGTGGAGGAAGCGGCGGCGGTCCATGCGGGTCTCCCGGCGAGTCGACGAAAGTCCGCGATGCTGCCGGGAAGGCGTGACGGGGTGGTGACCGATCGGCGTCAGTCCTGGCAGGTGTCACTGCCCCGCCGGCGGCTCCCACAGCTCGACCTTGTGGCCTTCGGGATCGATGACCCAGCCGAACTTGCCGTACTCCGAGTCGTCCGTCTTGTCGAGCACCTTGCAGCCTTCCTCGCGCAGCGCCTTCAGCAGCGACGCGAGATCGGCCACGCGGTAATTGATCATGAAGGGCGGATTCGCCGGGCCGAAGCCGTCCGGGTCCGCCGAGCCGATCGACCAGACCGTCGTGCCGCCGCTGGGCTGTCCGTCATCGCCGGTCCACGTGAAGGCGGCGCCGCCCCACGGCAGCACGTCGATGCCCAGGTGCTTCTGGTACCAGGCCCGCAGCGCAGCGGGATCCTTGGCGTTGAAGAAGATGCCGCCGATGCCAGTGACGCGCTTCATGAAGGTTCCTTCACTCGGTTGATCGATCTCAAGGACATCGGCGAGGCCTCTCACCGACGATGCACGGCTCCGCGCTTGAGCGCCAGCAGGCACAGCAGCGCGATCAGGGTGTACAGCGCGCCGCTCCAGATTTCATAAGGCAGGCCGAGCAGCGCATAGGCGGAGGCCTCGCTGCAATTGGCCGTGACCATGAAGACGCTCGGGAACCGCTCCTCCAGCTGCAGCGCCGTCAGCGCGCGGTCGGCGAAGGTCATGTCGCAACTGGCCAGCTTGGAGGCGACCTCATGCTGGTAGCCCGCCGCGATCAGCCCCGCCACGCCCAGCGCCGCCGTCAGCAGCAGCGCCAGCACGCGGACAGCGCCCACGCGCAGCAGCAGCCAGCCCAGCGCGCTCACCGCCGCGATCAGCAGGAAGATGCCGCGCTGCATCACGCACCAGGGGCAAGGCTTGACCCCGAACTGGTATTGCGCCACCAGCGCCGCCGCCACGGCGGCGAGCGACACCAGTGCGCAGAACGCCAGCACGCGCGAAGCGGTCAGGGCGCGCATCAGCCGGCGATCTCGGCGATCAGCTCGATCTCGACGCAGGCGCCGAGCGGAATCTGCGCGACACCGAAGGCGCTGCGCGCATGCGCGCCCTTCTCGGGGCCGAAGACCTGGCCGATCAACTCGGAGGCGCCGTTGGTCACCAGGTGCTGCTCGGTGAAGTCGCCGGTGCTGTTGACCAGGCTCATCAGCTTCACGATGCGTGTGACCTTGTCGAGGTCGCCCACCGCCGCGTGCAGCGTGCCCAGCAGGTCGATCGCGATGGCGCGCGCGGCCTGCTGGCCGGTGGCCGTGTCGGTGTCCTTGCCCAACTGGCCCACCCAGGGCTTGCCGTCCTTCTTCGCGATATGACCGGACAGGAACACCAGGTTGCCGGTGCGCACGAACGGGACATAGGCCGCGGCGGGCACCGCCACGGGCGGCAGTTCGATGCCCAGTTGCTTCAGGCGGTCGTAGACGGAAGTGCTCATGAGGGTCTGCGCGGAAGTGGAAAAAATCGCCGCGAATCCTACACCCCGGCCTGGCGCTGGACGATGGTTCCGCTGGCGGCCCTGTCCGGCGTGGGGCTGGTGCAGGCCATGCCGGCGTTGCCCGGTTCCCGGGCATGGGGCGCCTGGCTGGCGCTGCTGGTCATCGGGCTCGTGCTCGCCGCCTGGACTGGCGTGCGCCGCAGGGGAGGGTGGTTCGCCTGGGCCTTGCTGGCCGCGCTGGCGGGCTTCGGGCTCACCGCCGTTCGCGCGGACTTGCGCATGGCCGCGGTGCTTCCCGCCGAACTCGAGGGCCAGGTCATGCGCCTGACCGGACGCGTCGCCAGCCTGCCGCAGCGGACCCTGGGTCTCGGCGGCATCGAAGGGTGGCGCTTCGTGCTGGAAGTCGATGTGGCGGCGAGCCAGGCGCGCGCGCCGCCACGCGTGCTGCTGTCGTGCTTCCAGATGCCCGCCGTGCCGCGCGCGGGCGAGCGCTGGCAACTGGAGGCGAAATTGCGCCGTCCTCACGGTCTCATGAATCCGCATGGCTTCGATCAGGCGCTGTGGATGCTCGAGCAGGACCTGCCGGCCGCCGGAGGCTGCCGCGCGAAGGCGCAGCAGCGCCTGGGCGAGGGCGCGTGGAGCGTCGATGCGCTGCGCCAATCGCTGCGGGATGCGATCGACCGGCGGCTCGGCGAGACCCGCGACCGGCGCGGCGCCGGCGTGCTGGCCGCGCTGAGCCTGGGTGACCAGGGGGCGGTGAGCGCGGCGGACTGGTCCCTGTACCGCGACACCGGCGTGTCGCACCTGCTGAGCGTCAGCGGACTGCACGTGACGATGTTCGCGTGGCTCGCCGGTGCGGCCGCCGCGTGGGCCTGGCGCCGCTGTCCGCGCCTGTGCCTGCGCTGGCCCGCGCCGCGCGCGGCGATGTGGATCGGCGCGGCGGCCGCCGTGCTCTACGCCGTGTTCTCCGGCTGGGGCGTGCCCGCGCAGCGCACCGCGGGCCTGCTGACGCTCCTCGCGCTGCTGCGTCAGGCCGGCGCGCGCTGGCCGTGGCCGATGAGCCTGTGCGCGGCGGCGGCGGCCGTCTGCGCGGCGGACCCCTGGGCGCTGACGCAGGCGGGCTTCTGGCTCTCCTTCTGCGCGGTCGCGCTGCTGATGGCGGCCGATCTGCAAACCGGATCGGGCTGGCGCGGCGCCTTGCGCACGGCCTGGCGCACGCAGTGGCTGGTGACGCTGGGGCTCGCGCCGCTGACGCTGCTGCTGTTCCAGCAGCTCTCGATCGTGGGCCTGCTTGCAAACGCCGTCGCCATCCCGCTCGTGTCCTACGTGATCACGCCGCTGGCGATGCTCGGTGCGGGCTTCGCGCCGCTGTGGACGCTGGGAGCGTGGCTGGTCGCGGGGCTGAACGCGCTGCTCGAGGCGATGCGAGCGCTGCCGCTCGCCGTCTGGCATCTGCCGTGGGCGCCGGGATGGGCGCAGGCGCTGGGCCTGGCGGGCGGGGTGGCGCTGGCGATGCCGTGGCCCTGGCGCTTGAGGATCGGCGGGCTTGCGCTCTGCCTGCCGATGCTGTGGCCGGCCGTCGAGCGGCCGGTGCCGGGCCATGTCGAGCTGTGGCTGCCGGACGTGGGGCAGGGCGGCGCGACCCTCGTGCGGACGCACCGGCACGCGATGGTCTTCGACGCCGGGCCGCGCTGGGGGCCGGGCTCCGACGCGGCGCAGCGCGTGCTGCTGCCGTTATTGCGCGGGCTGGGCGAGCGGCGGCTGGACCTGCTGATGGTCAGCCACGAGGACCAGGATCACGCCGGTGGCACGGCGAGCCTGCTGCGGGCGATGCCGGTGGCGCGGCGGCTCGGCGCCGTGCCGGGCGGTGAGGCCTGCCGGCGCGGGCAGCGCTGGGAGTGGGACGGCGTGCGCTTCGAGGTGCTCTGGCCGATCGACGCCGCGGCAGCGGAGGCCGTGGCTACAGCGGCCTCATCAAAGTTGAGGAAGCCCAACGCGCGATCGTGCGTGCTGCGCGTCGAGGCGGCCGGGCGCCGCGTGCTGCTCACCGGCGACATCGAATCGCCCCAGGAGGCGCGGCTGGTGCGGGACGCCGCCGCGAGCGGCGAACTGCGAGCCGACGTGCTCGTCGTGCCGCATCACGGCAGCCGAACCTCGTCGTCGCCGCCGTTCGTGAGCGCGGTGGCGCCGCGCGTGGCCGTCGTGCAATCGGGCCACCTCAACCGCTTCGGCCATCCGAAACCCGACATCGTGGCGCGATACCTCCAGGCCGGCGCGGCCCTGTTGAACACCGCCGAGTGCGGCGCCTGGCGATGGCGCAGTGATCGCGATGAGCCGGCGCCCTCCGGGTGCGAACGCTTGCGCCGCCGCCGCTATTGGCTGTCGCCGGCCGGGATGTCATCCCCGGAGATCGCTGGCGACGATGTGGCGGAGGCCACGGCCGTTCCCCCGCAATGAGCGTGCGAGCCCCCTGTCGATGGGGCTGGGAATCCTCACGGACTGGTGCTAGCTTTCCCGTTGGACGCCACATGAACCGGCGCCAAGGGAGCTTGCCATGCGGATGCTGTCCGACTTGAAGGTCGGCGTGAGGCTCGGGATGGGCTTCGCGCTGCTGGTGCTGCTGATGCTGGCGATGGGCGCCTTCTCGGCGAGCCGCGTGGCGCAGGTGGAGGACCGGGTCGAGGACCTGGCCACCAACTGGCTGCCCAGTACCCGGCTGCTCGGGGCGATGGGCGAGTCGATGAACCAGATGCGCCGGGCGGAGCTGCAGATGCTGGTGGGGGGCGATGCCAAGGCGGTCGCCGAGGAGGCCGCCCGTCTGCCCGCGCAATGGAAACTGCTGCCGGAGCATCTGGCCGCCTACGACAGGCTCGGCGTCAGCGAGCGCGAACGCCAGGTCTTCGACGAACTGGTGCGCCAGATCCAGGTCTACCGCTCCGCGCAGGAGCGCTATGTCCGCCTGCTGACGGAGGGGCAGCGCGAGAGCGCCCTGGCGCTGCTGCGCGGCGACTCGAGGGCCGCCTTCCGCGTCGCGACGCAGCGTCTGTCCGAGCTGGTCGCCATCAATGGCGACGGCGCGGCGCAGGCGCATACCCAGGCGCGGGAGGACTACCGCGTGGTGCTGAGCGCGATCTGAACGCTGGTCGCCGCCGCGATGGCCCTGGGCGCGCTCGTCGGCTGGCTGCTGACGCGCTCCATGACGCAGCCCTTGCGCGCGGCCTCGGCGGCGGCGGACCGCATCGCGGGCGGCGACCTGCGCGATCTGGCTGCGGCCTCGCGGCGCGATGAACTGGGCGATCTGCTGCGCGCGCTCGGACGGATGCGGGACGCGTTGCATGCCTCGGTATCCACCGTCCGCAGCAGCGCGGACCAGATCGCCGAAGCCAGCCGCGAGGTGGCCACCGGCAGCAGCGATCTCTCGGCCCGCACCGAGCAGGCGGCCTCGAACCTGGAGCAGACCTCGGCCGCGATGCACCAGCTCACCGACGCCGCCCGCCACAGCGCCAGCACGGCCGGCGAAGCCAGCCGCATCGCCCAGGATGCGGCCGGCGTGGCGACCCGCGGCGGGGACATGGTCGGCCGCGTGGTCGAGACGATGTCGGCGATCCAGCAGTCCTCGCGCCGCATCGCCGACATCATCGGCGTGATCGACGGCATCGCGTTCCAGACCAACATCCTGGCGCTCAACGCGGCGGTCGAGGCCGCCCGCGCCGGCGAGCAGGGCCGCGGCTTCGCGGTCGTCGCCAGCGAGGTGCGCGGGCTCGCGCAGCGCAGCGCGCAGGCCGCGCGCGAGATCAAGGCGCTGATCGCCGATTCGGTCGAGCAGGTGGAAACGGGGTCGCGCGCCGTCGACGACGCCGGCTCGACGATGAGCCAGGTGGTCGAGGCCGTGAAGCAGGTCCATCAACTGATCCGCGACATCGCGGCCGCCAGCGGCGGCCAGACGCAGAGCCTGACCGAGGTCAACGCCGCGGTGTCGCAGCTCGACGGCATGACCCAGCAGAACGCCGCGCTGGTCGAGGAGTCCGCCGCCGCCGCGGAAGCGCTGCGGGACCAGGCCGCGCAGCTCTCGCAGGTCGTCGCGAGATTCCGCCTGAGCGCTTGAGCGCTTGAGCGGCGGCGCGCTCAGGCCGTGAACACCAGCGCGATCTGCTCAGGCTCGCGGATCGCGCGCGCCTTCGCCGAGGGCGCCGCCCTGGATGCCGGCTCCGTCGCCTTCAAGTGATCGACGAGGAAGCGCGCCGTCTCCGGCGAGCGGCTCATCTCCGCCGCCACGACCGCCTCCAGCTCCGACGGCCGCACGTCCATCGCGGCGCACAGCTTGAGCAGGCGCGCCTCGGCCTCCAGGTAATGGCGCTCCACCGTCAGCTTGCGCGGGAACAACCCGATCACCTGGCCCACGCGCAGCAGATGCGTGTCCAGCAGCGCGACCTCCTCGCAGGCCGACCAGGCGCGCACGATCGCCGACGCGCTCTTGGGTCCGACCCCCGGCAGCGCCATCAGCCAGTTGCGCACGTCCGGTCCGGCCTCGAAGTCCGGCGCCGACAGCAGCGCCGGCATCACCGCGGCCAGGTGCCGCGCCTTCTGCGCCGCGAAACGGAAGCCCAAGGGCTTGCCCTGCACGTCGAGCGGCTCGCTCAGCCACTCGGTCAAGGTGGACTCGGACACGCCGGGCTGCACGAAGGCGCCGCGCTCGCGCACCCGCGCGAACGCCGCCAGCCCCACGGCCGCAGGAATGCCCGGCCCGCCCAGCAGCGACGCGCCGACCTCCTCGGCCAGCGAGCGCCCCGAAGCCTTGATGGCCAGCGCCTCGAGCCGGTGCCTCAGCGCCTGCTGCGTCCAGTACGCAGGCGTCGGAAACTCCTCGAGGGCGCCCCAGCGCACGCCGGCGAAGAGCAGTTGGTCAGGATCAGGAAGTTCTCGTTGAAGGGAGCCGTGGCGGGAAACGATGGCAACGATCTGGGTCATGGGACTGCGGAAACACCGCTTCTCTGAGCGGCTGGATAAGTGGTGTTCAGCCATTGGGCGAACGCGGCGCGTTCGACCGGGTCCATGGCATGGACACGCTCTTGCAGGCGTTCAAGACGCCGTTTGTTGGTCTGGCGCTCGCGAAAGTTGGCCCCGCGATGCCGGCTGTCATGAAGTACCTCAGGCGGCTCGAAGTTGAACCACAAGGTCTCGGTGCGCACGTCGGTATGCGTCTTCGCACGGAACTCCACCGTGCGCCACCCCCGCAGGAGCGCGTCATAAGCGGGGTGCGCGTAACCCGACACAATCACCCGGCACGGCAGCGCCGCAAGCAGCACCAGCAAGGCCTCATGATCCGAGGCGCCGTACTCGTGCCGGTAGATGCGCGTCCGGCGCCGCGTCTCAGGGTGATAAGGCGGGTCCACGTAGACCAGCTCATCCCCCTCGAATACATGCCGCGCAAGAAAATCCTCCGCCCGGCCGTGAATGAACTCGACACCCGGCAACGCCATCTCGCGCCACCGCGCAATGACCCGCTCGTCGGCATCGATGGCAATCGAACGCGCCGCCGGCAGCTTGTGACGCAGCACCGCGCCTCCACCCACATGCGTCTCGATGTACACCCGGTGCGGAGGCATCAGGTTGATGACGTGCTGGAACGTCTTGCCCTTGCCGCCTGGATACTTCATGCAGCGAATCATCGTCAGAAGTGACGATGATGTCAAGGACGGCCTGCGAAGACGGCCTGCGAAGACGGCCTGCAACGACCGAGCGCGGACTGGCAGTGCCGGTGCCCCTTTCCGCTCAAGCGCCTGCGCCCGCTCGGCATTCGCTTCAAGGGGCACCGGCACCGCCAGTCCGGGAACCAGACCGCCAGTCCAGGTATCGCCACCGCCAAACAATCCGGGCACCGGCACGGCCAATACAGGCATCGGCATCGACCGTTCAAAGGGCCGTCAGCCAGTCGCAGCGCAGGCGGCCCGCATCGTGCAGGCGCCGCCGCCCGCCCGTGTAGACCATCGGCAGCAGCCAGGCCAGCAGACACAGCGGCAGCGCAATCCAGGCCTGCGTCAGCAGCACCCCCGGCACACCCATGAATCCCAGCATCCAGATCGTCAGCACCAGATTCCAGACGGCCAGCTCCACCGGGTGACGCCCGCTGTGCATCACCATCCAGCGCTTCACCTGGCTGAGCTGCTTGAGAGTCATGACGGCACTCCTGAATGGCATCGGGCGGGACGAATGGGCCGGAGTGTAAGTTTCGAGTCAGGGTTTTCCCATCCCAAGAACACGGAGTCCCTGGGCCGTCACGGGTTGTCCCGTGGCGCCGGTCGGGGGGAGGGTGTCCACCGGCACGGGAGCGCTCACCGGCGCTCGTGTATGGTTCGCCCCTTCTCAGAAGGTGGACAGGAGTCCCGCGAATGAACCGAATGATGTGGGCCGCGCTGGCGTTGGGCGCCGCGGCCGGCGCCCAGGCGCATGAAGGCATGTGGATGCCGCAACAGCTGCCGCTGGTGGCCAAGGACATGAAGGCCGCGGGCCTGAAGTTCGATCCCGCCCGCCTGTCCCAGCCGCTGGGCTATCCGATGGGGGCGGTGGTCAGCCTGGGCGGCTGCACGGCCTCGTTCGTGTCCCCGCAAGGGCTGGTGGTGACGAACCACCATTGCGCCTTCGGCAGCATCCAGTACAACTCGACGCCGCAGAAGGACCTGCTGAAGAACGGCTTCCTGGCCGCGTCGCTGGCCGACGAACTGCCCGCCGCGCCGGGCAGCCGCATCCTCGTCACGGTGGCGCTGACCGACGTCACCGACCGCGTGATCGACAAGAAGACCGCCGCGCTGCAAGGCAAGGCGCGTCTGGACGCGATCGAGGCCAACGAGAAGGCGCTGGTCGCCGCCTGCGAGAAGGACGCCGGCCATCGCTGCTCGGTGGGCGCGTTCTACGGCGGCCTGATGTACCAGTTGACCAAGCAGCTCGAGATCCGCGACGTGCGCCTGGTCCACGCGCCGGCCGAAGGCGTCGGCGTGTTCGGCGGCGACACCGACAACTGGATGTGGCCGCGCCACACGGGTGACTACAGCTTCTACCGCGCCTATGTCGGCCCGGATGGCAAGCCGGCGGACTTCAGCGCGAACAACAAGCCCTTCCAGCCCGCGCAGTTCCTGAAGCTGGCGAGCTCGCCGCTGAACGAAGGCGATTTCGTCGCCGTGGCGGGGTATCCGGGCCGCACCAACCGGCACCGCCTGCCGCAGGAGGTCGACTTCGCGTTCGCGTGGGACTTCCCGCATCGCGTCAAGGCGATGGGCGAGCAGTTGGACCTGATCAAGGAGGCGACCGCCGGCCGCCGCGACGCCGAGATCAAGCTGGCCAACACCGTGGCCGGGGTCAACAACTACTACAAGAACTACCAGGGCCAGATGGCCAGTTACGCGGGCAGCGACATCCTCGCGCGCAAGCAGGCGGCCTTCGACGAGATGAAGGCCTGGGTCAACGCCGATGCCAAGCGACGCGCGGCCTATGGCCCGGCGCTGGCCGAGGTGGACCGCCTGATCGCCGAACGCCAGGCCATCGTGCGCCGCGAGTTCCTGCTGAGCTACGCCACGCCGAGTCTGGTCAAGAGCGCCGGCGAGCTGTACGAGCAGGCGCTCGAGCGCCGCAAGCCCGATGCCGAGCGCAAGGCGGGCTTCCAGGATCGCGACCAGTTGCGCCGCCAACAGGCGCTGGAGACGGTGGATCGCCGCTTCGACGAAGGCGTCGAGAAGAAGGTCGTCAGCCACTTCCTGACGCAGTACCTCGCGCAGCCGGCCGACCAGTTGAACGCCGCGTTCCTGAACGCGCTGGGCGTGCGTGCCGGCATGGACGCCGCGGCGGTGGCCGCGCGCGTGGACGCGCTGTACGCGGGCACGAAGCTGACCGACAAGGCCGAGCGCAGCGCATGGCTGTCGCGCGATGCCGCCGCTTTCGAGGCGAGCGCCGACACGCTGGTCAAGGCCGCCGTGGCGCTGCGCGCCGACGAGCAGGCGCGCGAGGACCGCGACCGCGAACTGGCGGGCCGCATGCAGCAGGCCTACTCGGCGGCGATGCAGGCCGAGATCGACTTCAGGGCCAGCCGCGGCCAGCCGGTCTATCCGGACGCCAACAGCACGCTGCGCGTCGCCTTCGGTCAGGTGAAGGGGCGCACGCCAGGCGTGGACGGCACGACCTGGACCGCGTTCACGACGCTGCGCGGCATCGTGGCCAAGCACACCGGCAGCGGCGAGTTCAACGCGCCGGCCGAGCAGCTGACAGCGATCAAGGCGCGCCGCTTCGACAAGTACGGCGTGAAGGCGCTGGATTCGGTGCCGGTGAACTTCCTGGCGACGCTGGACACGACGGGCGGCAATTCGGGCTCTCCGGTGCTCAACGGCAATGGCGAACTCGTCGGCCTGCTGTTCGACGGCACGCTGGACGCGGTGATCTCGGACTGGGACTTCAACGACCACATGAACCGCAGCATCTGCCTGGATGCGCGCTACATGCTGTGGCAGATGAAGGTCGTCGACAAGGCGGACCGCCTGCTCAAGGAGATGAACGCGCTGTGACGGCGATGTTCCGCTGACGCGCTCCGGCGCTGAAACGCCCCGCCTCGCGCGGGGCGTTGTCATTGCGGCCTCAGCGCGCGAGCAGGACCTGGCGGTCCACGCCGTCCAGCCGGCGATGGCCGCAGAACGCCATCGTGAGGTCCAGCTCGCGGTGGATGATCTCGAGCGCCTTGGCCACGCCGGGCCGTCCCATCGCGCCGAGCCCGTAGAGGAACGCGCGCCCGATGTAGGTACCTCTGGCGCCGAGCGCCCAGGCCTTGAGCACGTCCTGCCCCGAACGGATGCCGCCATCCATGTGCACCTCGATGCGGTCGCCGACCGCGTCGACGATGCGCGGCAGCGCGCGGATGCTCGATTCCGCGCCATCCAGCTGCCGGCCCCCATGGTTGCTGACGATCAGCGCGTCGGCGCCCGAGGCGGCGGCCAGCTTCGCGTCCTCCTCGTCGATGATGCCCTTGAGGATCAGCTTGCCGCCCCAGCGCTCGCGGATCCACTGCACGTCGTCCCAACTGAGCTGCGGATCGAACTGCTTGGCCGTCCACTCCGACAGCGAGCCCATGTCCCCCACGCCCTTCACGTGTCCGACGATGTTGCCGAACTGGCGCCGCGGCGTGCCCAGCATGCCCAGGCACCAGCGCGGCTTGGTCGCCATGTTGATCAGGTTGGGCAGCGTCAGCTTGGGCGGGGCGGAGAGCCCGTTCTTCAGGTCCTTGTGCCGCTGGCCCAGGATCTGCAGGTCCAGCGTCAGGACGAGCGCGTCGCACTTGGCCGCCTTGGCGCGGTCGATCAGGCTGTTGATGAAGCCCCGGTCCCGCATCACGTAGAGCTGGAACCAGAAGGGCGCGGTCGTGTGGGCCGCCACGTCCTCGATCGAGCAGATGCTCATCGTCGACAGCGTGAACGGCACGCCGAAGGCCTCGGCGGCCTGCGCGGCGAGGATCTCGCCATCGGCATGCTGCATGCCGGTGAGCCCCGTCGGGGCGATGGCCACCGGCATCGCGACGGGGCGGCCGATCATCGTGGCCGCCGTGCTGCGGCCTTCCATGTTGACCGCCACGCGCTGGCGCAGCTTGATCGACTGGAAGTCCGCCTCGTTGGCGCGGTAGGTGCTCTCGGTCCAGGAACCGGAGTCCGCGTAGTCGTAGAACATGCGCGGCACGCGCTTTTGCGCGAGCACGCGCAGGTCTTCGATGCAGGTGATGACGCTCATGCGGCGGATGCTAGGTCAGCCGTCTCGCGCCCGGGCGGAAAGTTTGGCGGGCCGCGCCGGAAGAAGCTTCCGGCGGCCTCAGGGACTTCCCGGGGTCAGGCCTGACCCGCGCTGGCGCTCAACGAGTCGCAGTGACCGACGAGCCAGCGCGAGAACGCCCGCGCCGCGTCGCCGTCGCCATGGCGCACCAGCCCATAGGGCATCGCCGCCGGCACCGCCAGGTCGAACAGCCGCTTGAGGCTGCCGCCGCGCAGCCAGGTCGCGGCGAGGCTGGGGCGGCCCAGCACGATGCCCTGGCCGCAGGCCGCCGCCTCGAGTGTCAGGCCCAGGTCCACGAAGCGCGTGCCCTGCGCGGGCTCGGGCCAGTCCAGGCCGGCGGCGCGCAGCCACGGGGTCCACGGCTGCAGCGGCGTGCGCAGCAGCGGCGCCTGGGCGAGGTCCTTCGGCGCGCGGATGGCGGGCAGCCGCGCGAGCAGCGAGGGGGCCGCCATCGGCGTGACGACGTCGTCGAGCAGCACCTCGCCGCCCGCGGGGACAGCGCCGACGAAGATTTCGACCTCGGCGGGCGGGGCCGGCTGGTCTAGGAAGGGCGTGGACAGCAGCAGCTCGAGCTCGACATCCGGATGCGCGGCCTCGAAGCCGGGCAGGGCGGGCACCAGCACCTGGCGCGCGAAGGTGGGCGGGCTGCTGATGCTCAGCCGCGTGACGCGGCGCTGCTCGCGCCGGTGCAGCGGCACGGCGGCCAGCAGCGACAGGGCCGCCTGGACCTGGCCGAGGTACTCCTTGCCCGCGGCGGTGAGCCGCAGTGGCTGGCGCGTCAGCAGCGGCTGGCCCAGGCGCTCCTCCAGCGTCGCGATGCGCTTGCCAACGGCGCTGGCGCTGACGTGCAGCGTCTCGGCGGCGCGCTCCAGGCTGCCCAGACGGGCAGCGGCCTCGAAGGCCAGCAGGCCGTCGATGGAGGGCAGGCGCGGGGAGTCGCTGGGAGCATCGCTCATGGCGGCGACTGTAGCGTCGCGACGCAGGTGCCGCGGCACGAGCGTCCTCCCGCACCGGTCTCCTGCGAGCTACAGTCGCGCGATGTCCGATTCCCAGGAACGTCCGCCCATCGCGCTCGGCCAGCGGCCGGCCGCCGACGCCACCGGCCGCGCGCTCGATCAGGCCGCGCTGTGGCGCCGCCTCCCGTGGATGGCGGCGGGCGCGCTGAGCCTGCTGCTCGGCGTGATCGGCATCTTCCTGCCGCTGCTGCCGACCACCCCCTTCGTGCTGCTGGCCGCGTTCTGCTTCGCGCGCGGCTCGGCGCGCTGCGAGGCGTGGCTGGTCGGCCATCCGCGCTTCGGGCCGATGGTCCTGCAGTGGCGCGCCACCCGCGCCGTGCCGCTGCGCGCCAAGCAGGCCGCCTGGATCATGATGGCCGTCAGCTCGGTGATCAGCGCGCTCGTCATGCCGGTCCTGCCCTGGCTGCCCGCCGTGTGCTGCCTCGCCGTCGGCCTGTGGCTCTGGCGGCTTCCCACGGCCTGACAACGGACGGTGGCCGACCGCGGCGGACCACGGCGGACGGGGGCGGCCGCGCTCAGTTGAACAGCGGCAGGTTCTCCGGCTTGGGCCGCGCCGGCGACGCGTCCTCCGCCGTCGCCGCAGCGCGTCCGCGCCGCGGCGGCTCCACCTCGCCGGGCCGGCTCAGTTTCCCGACCCGCACGCCCAGCAGCCGCAGCCGCTGGCTCAGGTCCACGCGCTTGAGGCACAGCCCGGCCGCATGCCGGATCGAGGCCGCGTCCTGCACCGGCTCCTCCAGCGTCAGGTCGCGCGTGACGGTGCGGAATCCCTCGAAGCGCAGCTTGATGCCGATGGTCCGGCCCAGATAACCCTTGCGCTGCAGGTCCGAGGCCAGTTGCTCGCACAGCGCCGTGAAGATCCGCGACAGCTCCGGCCGGTCGCGCTTGGCGTGCAGGTCGCGCTCGAAGGTGGTCTCGCGGCTGATCGACACCGGCTCACTGTGCGTGACCACCGGCCGGTCGTCGAGCCCCCACGCGGCCTGGTGCAGCCACACGCTGTAGCCGGGCCCGAAATGCTGGAGCAGCAGCTCCTGCGGCGCCGCCGCCAGCTCGCCGATCGTGTGGATGTCCAGCCCATCGAGCTTCGCCCCGGCTTTCGGGCCGATGCCATTGATGCGGCGCACCGGCAGCGGCCAGATGCGCGTGGGCAGGTCGGCCATCGTGATCACGGTCAGGCCGTCGGGCTTGTCGAGCTCCGACGCGATCTTGGACAGCAGCTTGTTGGGCGTCACGCCGATCGAGCAGGTCAGCCCGGTCGCGCTCTGCACCGAGTTCTTGATCTCGCGCGCCACCGCCCGCACGCCGCCCAGCGGGTCATGCCCGACCGCATCGCGCGCGCCCGGCACGTCGGTGAGGTCGATGTAGATCTCGTCGATGCCGCGATCCTCGATCACCGGCGCGATCTCGCGCACCGCCGCCTTGAACAGCCGCGAGTAGTGGCGATACGAATCGAAGTCGGCCGGCAGCAGGATGGCCTGCGGCGCGCGCAGCGCCGCCTTCATCAGCCCCATCGCGGAGAACACGCCGAGGTCCCGCGCCGCATAGGTGGACGTCGTCACGACGCCGCGCCCGGTGTAGTCCGCCAGCTTGAAGAACTGCCGCGTTCCGTCCGGCAGTTCCCGCGGCGTGTGGGCGCGTCGGCCACCGACCACCACCGGCAGGCCCTTGAGTTCCGGATAGCGCAGCAGCTCCACGGACGCGTAGAACGCGTCCATGTCGAGATGGGCGATCAGGCGATCGGGCAAGGCGGGCGTCGGCTCGGCCATGCGGCGGATTGTGGCGGCGCCGGCTGACACGCGCTGTCAGCAGGGCCGGAGCCGCTCCGGACTCCGGCGCATGAAGGGCGGCTCAGTGGCCGCAGGACGCCGAGCCGCAGGCCGGGACCGCGTCCGCATCCGCCGCTTCGGCCGGGGCGCGGATCGGATCGCGGCATTCGCCGGTCTTCGGATCGAAACCGCGCTGCTGCATCGTGTAGACCAGCGCCGCGTCCATCATCTCCGCATGACCGGGGAACCACTGCGAGAGCTCGGTGCGCACGATGCTCAGCGGCTCGCAGTCGCCGAGGTCCTCGGCATAGCGCACCACCTCGCGCATCACGTTCAGCACCATCGCGTGCTGGCTGCTGTGGCAGTTCTCCGGCTCGAATCCGGTGGCCGCCATCCAGCGCTCCTCCATCGCGAAGTGCGCCTCGGTGTGCGCGAGCAGCGCCTTGAACGCGGGCAGTGCGTCCTCGCCGCGGTCGAGCAGCTCGCCGTAGCGGTTCAGCAGCGCGACGAACTCCTCGTGCGTGTGGTCGAGTTCGGGCTGGTTGAGCACCAGCTCGTCGGTCCAGGCCAGCGTGCTCATGATCAGGCCTTGGCCTCGGCGCCCGCACGCGTGCTCAGGCGTGCGCGATGGCGCGCCACCTGCGCGCGGACCTGCGCCGGCGCGGTGCCGCCCAGGATGTTGCGTGCGTTCAGCGAGCCCTTGAGCGACAGCACCTCGTAGACGTCCTCGCCGATGCGGGCGTCGAACTGGCGCAGCGCGTCCAGCGACAGCGCCGACAGGTCGATGCCCTGCGCCTGCGCCGTCTTCACCGCATGGGCGACGACCTCGTGGGCATCGCGGAAGGCCAGGCCCTTCTTGACCAGGTAGTCCGCCAGGTCGGTCGCCGTCGCATAGCCCTTGAGCGCGGAACGCTCCATCGCTTCGGGCTTGACCGTCAGGCCGGCCATCATCTCCGCGAAGATCCGCAGCGTGTCGCTGAGCGTGTCGACGGTGTCGAACAGCGGCTCCTTGTCTTCCTGGTTGTCCTTGTTGTAGGCCAGCGGCTGGCCCTTCATCAGCGTGATCAGGCCCATCAGGTGGCCCACCACGCGGCCGCTCTTGCCGCGTGCCAGCTCGGGCACGTCCGGGTTCTTCTTCTGCGGCATGATGCTCGACCCGGTGCAGAAGCGGTCCGGCAGCGCGATGAAGCCGAAGGCCTGGCTCATCCACAGGATCAGTTCCTCCGACAGGCGCGAGATGTGCACCATGATCAGCGCGGCGGCGGCGCTGAACTCGATCGCGAAGTCGCGGTCGCTGACGGCGTCCAGGCTGTTCTGCGCGACGCCCTCCATGCCCAGCGTGCGCGCCACGCGCTCGCGGTCCAGCGGATAGCTGGTGCCGGCCAGCGCGGCCGCGCCCAGCGGCAGGCGGTTCACGCGCTTGCGCGCGTCGAGCAGGCGCTCGGCGTCGCGCGCGAACATCTCGACGTAGGCCAGCAGGTGATGCCCGAAGGCCACCGGCTGCGCCACCTGCAGGTGGGTGAAGCCGGGCAGGATCACGTCGGCATGGCGCTCGGCCTGCTCGACAAGCACCCGCTGCAGCTCGCCCAGCAGACCGACCAGCGTGTCGATCTCGCCGCGCAGCCACAGCCGCACGTCGGTAGCGACCTGGTCGTTGCGGCTGCGGCCGGTGTGCAGCCGCTTGCCGGCCAGGCCGACCAGCTCGGTCAGGCGCGCCTCGATGTTCAGGTGCACGTCCTCCAGGTCCAGCTTCCATTCGAAGCGGCCCGACGCGATCTCCTCGCGGATCTGCGCCATGCCGCGCTGGATCGCGGCCAGATCGTCGGCGCCGATGATGCCCTGCGCGGCCAGCATGTCGGCGTGGGCCAGCGAGCCCTGGATGTCCGCGGCCCACAGCCGCTTGTCGAAGTCGACGCTGGCGGTGTAGCGCTTGACCAGCTCGCTCATCGGCTCGGAGAAGAGGGCGGACCAGGCCTGCGACTTGTTGGCGAGCTGGTTGTCGGCGGGCTGGCCGGCGTCAGAAGAGAGGTCAGGGGTGGAGGACATCGGCTTGCAAGGCGTTACGACTTCGCGGCGCCCCGGGCGTGTCCGCATGGATCGCGGCTGGACGCCTGGGTGAGAATGAGCCGCCGATTCTAAAGGGGCGCCATCGGGGCGCCCGGCGGGCCGCGGGTGGCCGGGGACAGAGGGCGGACAGTGCGGGGACGGGAGGAGCCGATGGCGACCAGGGCAACGGACGGGCGGACGATGGACACGCCTGGCGACGCCGCGTCCACGTGGCTGGAGCCGATGAGCACGCAGCCGATGAGCACCCAGCCGCTGCCGACGCAGCCGGCCTGGGAGGAAACCCGCCTCGACGCGCGCCCGGCCGAGCCCCCGCGCCTGATCGATGCGCAGCGGCGTTTCGACGTCTGCCATGTCGGCCTCGTGCTGCGGGCCGTGCTCGGCGTGCAGCTGGCGTTCTCGCTCGGGCTGGCGATGGCCAGCGAGACGCCGGGCCAATGGCTCTGGTCGATGGGCGCCGCCTCGGTCGCGTCCTTGAGCGCGGTGCTGGCCTGGCTGCTGATCGTCTGCGCCGCCAAGCGACTGCTGGCGAGCCTGCCCGAATGGGCGCAATGGGCCCTGCCGATCGCGCTGGGCGCGGCCTGCGCGCATGGCGGCGCGCTGCTGCTGGAGGCCGTCGAGCTCGGCCGGCTCGGCGCGGTGCAGCGCGTGGCGGCGACGCTGTCCGGCGCCGTCGCCGCGGGCGTGCTGCTGGGCTGGCTGAAGCTGCGCGAGCGCGCCCAGGCCCCCGCCGACGCGCTGGCGCGGCTGGTCGAGCTGCAGTCGCGCATCCGTCCGCATTTCCTGTTCAACACGCTGAACACCGCGATCGCGCTGGTGCGCGTCGATCCCAACCGCGCCGAGGAGGTGCTGGAGGACCTGGCCGAGCTGTTCCGCGTCGCGCTCGCCGACGAGGGGCCCGGCGCCGAGGGCGTGCGGCTGGACCAGGAGGTCGAGCTGGCGCGCCGCTACCTGGCGATCGAGCAACTGCGCTTCGGCGACCGGCTGCGGGTGAGATGGCAGCTCGATCCGCACGCCGCCGACGCGCGCGTGCCGCCGCTGCTGCTGCAGCCGCTGGTGGAGAACGCGGTGCGCCACGGCGTCGAGCCCAACGATCATGGCGGCGACGTCGACATCGTGACCCGCGCGCGCGGCGGCGAGATCGAGATCCGCATCGTCAATTCGGTCGGACTGCCGTCGCGCGGCCAGGGGCACGGCCTGGCGCTGCGCAACGTGCGCCAGCGGCTGCGGCTGATGCACGACGTGGCGGCGCGGCTCGAGGCCGGGCCGGGCGAAGGCCGTTTCGTCGTGCGTATCGTGATGCCGCGCTGAGACGCGCCGCGTGAAGAGAAGAGGGAACAAGGACATGTTGACGCACCCCCCGCTGAAGGTCTTGATCGTCGACGACGAGCCGCTGGCCCGCCTGCGCCTGCGCGGCCTGGTCGAGGCCAACGAGGAGCCGCGCGCCGAGGTCGTGGCCGAGGCCGGCAGCGGCGAGCAGGCGCTGACCTGGCTCAAGGATCACGCCTGCGACCTGGTGCTGCTGGATGTGCAGATGCCGGGCCTGGATGGGCTGGGGCTGGCGCAGGCGCTGCGGGGACGGCCGTTCGCGCCGGCCATCGTGTTCGTCACCGCGCACGCGCAGCACGCGCTCCAGGCCTTCGAGCTGGAGGCGCTGGACTATCTGACCAAGCCGGTGCGGCGCGAGCGGCTGCAGGCCAGTCTGGCGCGGGCCGCGCAGCGGCTGGACGAGCGCGCGGCGGCCAAGGCGCGCGAGGCCGGCGAGGCCCAGTCGGCCAGCGCCGCTCCCGGTGCCGAGGTGCCGGTCATCAACATCACCGAACGCGGCCGCCTGCTGCGCGTGCCCTTGAGCGAAGTCCTCTACTTCAAGGCCGAGCTCAAGTACCTGACGCTGAGAACCGCGACGCAGAGCCACGTCATGGACGGCTCGCTGAGCGATCTGGAGCAGCGGCTGGGCGAGCGCTTCCTGCGCGTGCACCGCAATGCGCTGGTGGCCAAGTCCGCGGTCCGCGAGCTCGAGCGCCACGTGCCCACCGATGGCGGCGCCGAGGGCGATGGCGACACGGCCGGCGAACTGGGCTGGGCCGTGCGCATCGCCCATGTCAACGAATGGCTGGCCGTCTCGCGGCGGCAGGTCGCCGCGGTGCGGGAGGCGCTGGCCGGCCAGCGCTGAGCGCCACGGCGCCCGGCGCGGCCCGGGTCAGCCCGTGTTGCGCAGTCCGGCGGCGATGCCGTTGATGGACAGGTGGATGCCGCGCTGCACGCGCTCCAGCCGCGGGTCCTCGGCGCGCTTTTCCGCCGGGATGGCGCGGTAGCGGCGCATCAGCTCGACCTGCAGGTGGTTGAGCGGATCGATGTAGGGGAAGCGGTGCTCGATCGAGCGCGCCAGTGCCGGGTTCGCGGCCAGGCGGCCGTCCTCGCCGGTGATCAGCGTGAGGGCCTCCTCGGTGCGGGCGAATTCGGCCTCGATGGCGGCGAAGATCTTCTTGCCCAGCCGCTTGTCCTCCACCAGCTCCAGGTAGCGGCGCGCGATGTCCAGGTCGGCCTTGGCCAGCACCATGTCCAGGTTGGACAGCAGCGTGCGGAAGAAGGGCCACTGCTTGAACATGCGCTTGAGCAGTGCCAGCTTCTCGTCGCGGCCGATCTTGTCCTTGCCGAGGAAGGCCAGCACGCCCGAGCCGAAGCCGCACCAACCCGGCAGCGTGATGCGCGACTGGCCCCAGCTGAAGCCCCACGGGATGGCGCGCAGGTCCTCGATGGCGCGGTTGGCCTTGCGCGAGGCCGGCCGCGAGCCGATGTTGAGCTCGGCGATCTCACGGATCGGCGTGGCGGCGAAGAAGAAGTCGGCGAAGCCGGGCGTGTCGTAGACCAGCCCGCGATACGCGGCGAAGCTGGCGTCCGACAGCGCCTGGGCCGCGGCCATGAAGGACTGGGGCGCTGGCTTGGTCGGGTGCAGCAGCGTCGCCTCCAGCGTCGCGGCCACCAGCGTCTCCAGGTTGCGCCGGCCGATCTCCGGGTTGGCGTACTTGGAGTTGATGACCTCGCCCTGCTCGGTCAGGCGGATCTGTCCGTTCACCGTTCCCGGCGGCTGGGCCAGGATGGCCTGGTAGCTCGGACCGCCGCCGCGCCCGACCGTGCCGCCGCGGCCATGGAACAGGCGCAGCGTCAGCGGGCCCTGGGCGCGCAGCTCGTCGAACAGCTGCACCAGCGCGATCTCGGCGCGGTACAGCTCCCAGCTGCTGGTGAACACGCCGCCGTCCTTGTTGGAGTCGGAGTAGCCCAGCATGATGTCCTGCTCGCCGCCGGAGCGGCGCACCAGCGCGGCCATGCCTGGCAGCTCGTAGAAGCCGCGCATGATGCCGGGCGCGTTGCGCAGGTCGGCGATGGTCTCGAACAGCGGCACCACGATCAGGTCGCTGACCGCCTCGCCATCGAGCGTGCCGCGCAGCAACCCGACCTCCTTGAGCAGCAGCTGCACCTCGAGCAGGTCGCTGACGTCCTCGGTGTGGGAAATGATGTAGTGCCGCAGCGCCTCGCGGCCGAAGCGCTGGAGTGACTCGCGCGCCGTCTCGAAGATCGCGAGCTCGCCGACGGCGCGTTCGCTGTACTCGGCGCCCAGCACGCGCAGCGGGCGGGTCTGGTTGAGCAGGTCCACCAGCAGCGCGCGGCGGTCCATCTCGCCCAGCGCCGAATAGTCCTCGCAGACGCGCGCGGTCTTGAGCAGCTCGACGATGACCAGCTCGTGCTGGTCGCTGCTCTGGCGCAGGTCCAGCGTCGCCAGATGGAAGCCGAACACCTGCACCGCGCGGATCAGCGGCTTGAGCCGCGGCGCGATCAGCGCGTGCGCGTGGTGATGCTCGAGCGAGTCCTGGATCACGCGCAGGTCGTCCAGCAGCTCCTCGGGCGTGAGGTAGGGGTCCTGCGGCGCGACCGCGTGGCGCAGCGCCTCGGTGCCGGTCAAGGTTTCGAGCGTCGCCGCCAGCCGCGCGTACATGCCGGTCAGCGCGCGCCGGTAGGGCTCGTCCATGCGGTGCTCATTGCGATCGGGGCTGCGCTCGGCCAGCGCCTGCATCCGCGGCGTCACGCCGGCCAGGCGCAGCGAGATCGACAGCTCCGCGCCCAGCTCGTGCAGCTCGGTCAGGTAGTGGCGCAGCGCGAGCTCGCTCTGGCGGCGCAGCGCCAGCCGCATCGTGTCGGCGGTGACGTTGGGATTGCCGTCGCGGTCGCCGCCGATCCACTGACCCATGCGCAGGAAGGGCGCGACCTGCTCGCCGGGCAGCGCCTCCTCGAGCTCGGTGTAGAGCTTGGGGATCTCGCGCAGGAAGGTCGCGTGGTAGTAGCTCAGCGCGTTCTCGATCTCGTCGGCGACGGTCAGCTTCGAGTAGCGCAGCATGCGCGTCTGCCACAGCTGCGTGACGCGGGCGCGGATCAGGTTCTCGTTGGCGGCCTTCTCGCGCTCGGTGTGCAGGCGGTCGCGCGCGCCCACCAGCTCGGCGATCGCGCGCTCGGCGTCCAGGATGCTCTTGCGCTGCACCTCGGTCGGGTGCGCGGTCAGCACCGGCGACACGAAGCCGTTCTCCAGCGTGCGCGCGACCTCGGCCGGCCGCACGCCGGCGTCGAAGAGCCGCTCCAGCGCATAGGCCAGCGAGCCGGGCTGCAGCGAGCCCTCGCGCTCGTGGACCTCGCGGCGGCGCACGTGATGGCGGTCCTCCGCGATGTTGGCCAGATGCGAGAAGTAGCTGAACGCGCGGATCACGCTGACGGTCTGCTCGCCCGACAGGCCCTTGAGCAGCTTGTCCATCTGCTTGCCGGCCTGCGCGTCGCGCTTGAGGCGGAAGGCCACGGACAACTGCCGCACGCGCTCCACCAGTTCGTAGGCCTCGCGGCCCTCCTGCTCGCGGATCACCTCGCCCAGGATGCGGCCCAGCAGGCGGATGTCGTCCATCAGCGGCTGGTTCTTGTCCTTGATCGTCCGGATGGACCGGGCCGCGGAAGGTTTCGCGGCGGTCTTTGCGGCGGTCTTTGCGGCCGGCTTGGCGTTCGGCTTGGCGTTCGGCTTGGCGGCGGTGCGGGCGGTGCGGGAGGCGGTACTGGCGGGCATGGTGTCGTCAGGGTTCGTCAGAGACCGGAAGGGGTGGGGTGATGTAACCGAGTTACCTCCGGCTGACTGTAGCAGTTTCTCCGTGCGCGCCTCGCCCCCGGGCGTGGCGCGCGCGCCGCCCGATGCTCCGGGATCGCGCAAGCGACGCTTCGCGGCAAGCGGTGATCCCTCGGGGCGGCGGGCAGGCTCGGCTAGCATCCCGCCCCATGAACCAAGAATTCGTGATCGCCACGCGCGAGAGCCGGCTCGCGCTGTGGCAGGCCGAACATGTGCAGGCGCTGCTGCGCGCGCGCGGCTTGTCGGTGCGGCTGCTCGGCATGACGACGCGCGGCGACCAGATCCTGGACCGCACGCTGTCCAAGGTCGGCGGCAAGGGGCTGTTCGTGAAGGAGCTGGAAACGGCGCTCGAGGATGGCCGCGCGCAGCTCGCGGTGCACTCGCTCAAGGACGTGCCGATGGAGCTGCCCGCCGGGTTCGTCCTGGGCGCGGTGCTCGAGCGCGAGGACCCGCGTGATGCCCTGGTGTCGCCGAAGCACGCGAGCCTGCAGGCCTTGCCGCACGGCGCCTGCGTCGGCACCTCGAGCCTGCGCCGCGTCACGCAACTGAAGAACCTGCGCCCGGACCTGCGCATCGAGCCGGTGCGCGGCAACCTCGACACGCGGCTGCGCAAGCTCGACGAGGGGCAGTACGACGCGATCGTGCTGGCCGCGGCGGGGCTGAAGCGGCTGGCGCTCGATGGACGCATCCGCCAGTACTTCGAGGTGGACGAGATGATTCCCTGCGCTGGCCAGGGCGCGCTGGGCATCGAGATCCGCGCCGGGCAGGCGCCGCATGCTTCGCCTCTGGGGGCGCATGCCGAGGCGCATCTCGCGGCGCATCTGGAGGCGCTCGCCCATCGCCCGACCTGGCTGGCCGCGGCGGCGGAGCGCGCGGTCTCGCGCGAGCTCGGCGGCAGTTGCTCGATGCCATTGGCCGCGCATGCGGTCTGGTCGGCCGAGGGCCGCCTGACGCTGTCCGCCGCACTGGGGCACCCGGTCGAGACGGCCCGGCCGCTGCTGCGCTCGAGCGCGCAGGCGGCGGTCGCCGACCTGGCGGCGGCCGAGGCGCTGGGCATCGCCGCGGCGCGCGCGCTGCGGGAGCAGGGCGCCACCGAGTACCTGAAGGACGTCTGATGGCGGCCGCCGCCGCCCCGGACCTGCCGGCCAGACTGCTGCTGACCCGTCCGCGGGCGCAGGCGGATGAGTGGGCGACGCGGATGGCGGCGCTCGGTGTGCCGACGGCGTCGCTGCCCTTGATCGACATCGCGCCGGCGCGGGATCCGGCCTCGCTGGCGGCCGCCTGGGCCGCGCTGCCCGGAACGGACCTGGCGATGTTCGTCAGCCCGAACGCGGTCGAGCATTTCTTTGGCGGGAGAGCCGCTGGCGGCAAGCCCGCGCGCGTCTGGCCGGAACGGACCTGGGCGGCCACCGTCGGTCCCGGCAGCGCCCGGGCGCTGATCGAGCACGGCGTGCCGGCCGCGCGCATCGTGCAGCCGCCGGCGGCGTCGGACAGCCTCGATTCCGAGCATCTGTGGCCGGAGCTGGTCCGTGTCGCCGGCCAGGACTGGACCGGCCGCCGCGCGCTGCTGGTGCGCGGCGATGGCGGGCGCGAATGGCTGGGCGACCGGCTGCGCGAGGCGGGGGCCGAGGTCTCGGCCGTCGGCGTCTACCGGCGCACCTGCCCCGCGCCGTCGCCCGAGATCGCCGCGTTGCTGCGCGAGGCCTTGTCCGAGCCGCAGCGTCACGTCTGGCTGTTCAGCAGTTCGGAGGCCATCGGCCATCTCGACTCGCTCGAACAGGGGACGCGCGGGAACGGCCCTCCCGCCGATTGGGGGCGGGTCCTGGCGCTGGCGACCCATGAACGCATCGCGGCGCGCGCGCGCGCGCTCGGCGCCGGGCATGTGGTTTTGGTGCGACCCGATGCCGCGGCGGTCGCGGCCGGGTTCCGGATGCTGTCAGGGTCCACCCTAGAATCGCCGACGTGAGCGAGACCACCACCCCAGCGGCCGACGTTCCGTCGCCCCACAAGCCCGCCCGGCATTCCGGCGCCACCTTGACCCAGGCCGTCGTGGCCGGGGTCGGCCTGGTGGCCCTGCTGGCCCTCGGCCTGGCCTGGCAGAGCCAGCAACGGCTCAAGCAGGTCGAACAGGAACTGGTCCGGCGCCAGGACTCCAGCCAGAGCGAGGCCAACATCGCCCGCGACCAGGCGCGCCAGGCGCAGGACCTGAGCCGCGACACCGCGGCCAAGGTCGCGCTGCTGGACGCCCGGCTGGCCGAGGTCGCCGTGCAGCGCGAGCAGCTCGAGGCGCTGATGCAGTCGATGAACCGCTCGCGCGACGAGAACGTCGTCGGCGACGTCGAAGCCTCGCTGCGCGTGGCGATGCAGCAAGGCACCATCACCGGCAGCGCCGAGCCGCTGGTGGCCGCGCTGCGCCAGGCCGACGAGCGCCTGGCCCGCTACAAGCAGCCGCGCCTGGAGGGCGTGCGCCGCGCCGTCACGCGCGACCTGGAGCGCATCAGGGCGGTCAGCGTGGTGGATGTCTCGACGCTGACGATCAAGCTGGACGAGGTCGTGCGCCAGATCGACGACCTGCCGCTGCTGGCTGTCGCCCAGCCGGTCCGCGATCAAGCGCCCGCGCAACAGGCCGCACAACAGGCCGCCGCCGCGCATGCCGGCCTCACCACGGCGGCCCCGGCCGCCCCTGCGAAGACGGCCGGATCGCGCAAGACCGCTCCGTCTGCCCCGGCCCAGGCGGCCTCCGACGGCGAGCCGGGCTGGTGGGAGCGTCTGTGGGAGCAGGCCGGCGAGCGCTGGGACACGCTCAGCGGCGATGTCTGGCGCGAAGCCCGCGGCCTGCTGCGCGTCACGCGCATCGATCATCCCGAAGCGGCGCTGATCGCACCGGAGCAGGCCTTCTTCCTGCGCGAGAACCTCAAGCTGCGCTTGCTCAACGCGCGGCTGGCGCTGCTGAGCCGCCAGTTCGACACCGCGCAGGTCGACCTGCGCGAGGCGCAGGCGATGCTGGACCGCTATTTCGACGCGCGCTCGCGCAAGCTGTCGCTGACCGTCGAGCTGCTGCGCCAGGTGCAGGGCCAGGCCCGTCAGGTCAGCGTGCCGCGCCCCGACGACACGCTCGCCGCGCTGAGCGCGGTGGCCCGCTGAGGAGATCGCCATGCGCATGGTGATCTGGCTGGTGCTGCTGTTCGTCGCGGCGGTCGTCGCGGCGCTGACCCTGGGCAACAACGACGGCCTGGCCAGTTTCTACTGGCGCGGCTGGCGGATGGACCTGTCGCTCAACCTGTTCCTGCTGCTGCTGGTGGCGGGCTGCTTCGCGCTGATGACGCTGATGCAGTCGCTGGATGCGCTGCTGACGCTGCCCAAGCGCGCGCGGCTGTGGCGCATGGCCCAGCGCGAACGCAGCGCCCAGGTCGCGCTGCGCGAGGCCTGGGCCGAGTACTTCGGCGCCCGCTACAGCCGCGCCCAGAAGGCGGCGCAGCGCGCGCTGACCATCCAGGCGCAGACGCCGGACCTCGCCCAGGATGGCGCGTTCATGGCGCTGGCCCATCTGGTCGCCGCGCAGAGCGCCCACAAGCTGCAGGACCGCCGCAACCGCGACGAGCACCTGCGCCAGGCGCTCCAGATGGCGTCGAGCTCGGCCGGCGCGCGGGTGCAGGAAGAGGGCGCGCGGCTGCTGGCCGCGGAATGGGCGCTGGACGACCGCGACGCGCCGCGCGCGCTGGGCTTGCTCGGCGAACTGACGCCGGGCGTGGCGCGCCGCACGCAGGCGCTGCGCCTGAAGCTGCAGGCCAGCCGCCTGGCCCGTCAGCCGCTGGAGGCACTGCGCACCGCGCGGCTGCTGGCCAAGCATCAGGGCTTCTCGAAATCGGCGGCCCAGGGACTGCTGCGCTCGCTGGCCTGCGAGGCGCTGGAGACGGCGCGCGACATCGATCAACTGCGCGGCATCTGGCAGCAGCTGGATGCGTCGGACCGCCGCGACGTGTTCGTGGCGGCGCGCGCGGCCCACTGCGCGGCGGCGCTGGGCGCGCCCGAGGACGGACGCGGCTGGCTGCGCCCGTTCTGGGAATCGATCGCGGAGCAGGGCGCCGACGAGCGCCAGGCGCTGGCCGAGGCGCTGGTGCTCTGCACGCCGGGGCTCGGACCGGAATGGCTGCAGCGGCTGGAAGGCGCGGTGCAGCGCTTCCCGCGCGACGGCACCATGGCGCTGGCGCTGGGCCATGCGCTGGCTGAGCGTCAGCTGTGGGGCAAGGCGCGGCTGATGCTGGAGCAGGCGGCCGACGATCGCGAACTGTCGATCGCGGCGCGCCGCCGCAGTTGGCTGCGTCTGGCCGAGATGGCGGAGCAGGACGACGACCCGGAGCGCCGCGCACGCTGCTTCGAGGCCGCCGCCCGCTTGGGTTGACGGCCGTTGAAGACGGCCTCATGCCCGGGTTCCAGCAAGCCTTGGCGGTGGGTTCTGAATATTTTTCGTAGAGATTCTTGCGCACCTCCAAAAACGCATGCTATAGTCGCAGTCTTTCAGCGGCTGTAGCTCAGTTGGATAGAGTACTTGGCTACGAACCAAGGGGTCGTGGGTTCGAATCCTGCCAGCCGCGCCAGAAAAACTGCTGAATCAGAGGGAAACCAATGATTCAGCACTCAGAAGAAAAAGTAACAACAAAAACCAGGGGCCGCTTCCACGACGGTGGCTTCTGATCAGTAAAAGTCGTGCGGCTGTAGCTCAGTTGGATAGAGTACTTGGCTACGAACCAAGGGGTCGTGGGTTCGAATCCTGCCAGCCGCGCCAAATCGAAAGGCCAGTGTTGCAAAACACTGGCCTTTTTCTTTGCCTGAATTCTTTGCCTGCATTCTTTGCCTGAATGGCAGGTGGCGGCCGAGTATTCGGTGGGGAATCAGTCCGAGCGAATATCGCCCGCGCCGGATACTCGGTCTTGAGTATCTGACAGAGCCGCAGAACCCGGCCTTGCCGGCGTCCGCGAGAGTTTGGGCGCCGGCATGGGCCACGCCTGTCCGTCCTGAATGAAGAAATTGCGCCGCGCCTGCTGATGCGGGTGATGCGGCGCCTCGGCCAGGGTCAGCACTGGCGCCGCGCAGGCATCGCTGCCTTCGAAAACCGCCACCCAATGCGCCAGTGGCCGCTCGCGCAGGCGCGCAGCGACCTGCTCGCGCAGCTCGGGCCACTGCGCCGGGTCGTCTTGGGGTGACATCGGCGACAACCCGAGCCGGCGCATGAGTTCCTCATGGAAGTCCGCTTCAATGGCGCCCAGCGACAGCCAACGGCCATCCGCGCATTCGAAGCAGTCGTAGAAATGCGAGCCATGGCGGAAGAAGTTTCGCGAAGCGTCATCGCTCCAGTGTCCATCGGCGCGCAGGGCCTGGATCAAGGTGCCCATGTAGCCGACGCCGTCGAGGATGGCGGCGTCGATCACCTGGCCGCGGCCGGAGCGGCGTGATTCCCATAGCGCGCACATCAAGCCGAACAGCATCGTCAGCGCACCGCCGCCGATGTCGCCGAGCAAGGTGGCGGGCAGGGCGGGGGGCTGGCCGGGGCGAGCCGCGAACGGCATCAGTCCGCTCAACGCGACGTAGTTGATGTCATGGCCGGCGCTTCGCGCGAGAGGCCCCGTCTGGCCCCAGCCAGTGAGCCGCGCGTAGACCAGGCGCGGATGCGCCGCCAGCAAGGTGTCGGGGCCGAGCCCCAGCCGCTCCATCACGCCGGGACGGAAGCCCTCGATCAGCGCGTCGGCGCCTGCAATCAAGTCGCGCACGCGCGCCAGATCCGGCGGTGACTTCAGATCCGCCTGAACCACCGTCTTGCCGCGATGAAGCGCCGCGCCGCCGCCCACCCGCGAGGTACCGCCAGGGCGTTCGATCACCGTGACCTCGGCACCGAAGTCGGCCAGCACGAGACCGGCGAAGGGCGCGGGGCCGATGCCGGCGAACTCGACGATCTTCAAGCCGCTCAATGGGCCGTTCGTGTTGTTCGCCGTTGCGTGCGCCATGCCGGGTGCCTCCGAATTGGGGCCTCGACGATATCGCGCCCGGGCGACGGCGTCCGAACTGGTCCACCCATCTGTCGTACTGGACCTGCCGCGCGATGCCTCGATCAGTCACCTCATCGATCGGGCATTCGAGCGCCAAATTCGACTACTTCGGAGAATCGAAGACATGTACTTCAATCACTTCCAGTCAGACTACGCGTCCGCAACGCCAAGCTTCGGCTCTTTTCCCGTCATGAATCAGATGCGTCCCTGGAGCTGGCCCGGCGCGCGCATGAACGCGATGAGCCAGTTTCTGGGCAATTGGTTCATGAGCCAGTGCGCTGCGTGGATGGGAGGCTGTGGTTGCCCGTCATACCCGCAATCTCCTTGGTATGGCCGCGGCGATTACGGTCATGCCGCCCGCTGGCCCGCAAATCCCGTCCCCGTCCCTGTGCCCGTCCCCGTCCCCGTGCCGATGCCGGTGCCGGTGCCGGTGAACACAACCCCCGTCACTCCCGCGCCGACACCGGCCCCGGCCCCGGCGCCAGCCATCGTCGCACCTCGCGAAGGGCTGTGGGATGCCTCCAAGGGTGGATACATCGTCGGACAGAGCGGCGAGGTGCAAGTAACTTGCGGGAAGAGCGATGAGAACTCCGCACTGCAATACAGGACCTCTGGAGGAACATGGACTGAGTTGGGATGGGGGGTTACGTCGACCATCTCCGCTCCGCCGAACTCAAAGATCGAGTTCCGGATCCGGAATGGCAACGATAAGAACGAGTTTTACCGTGCCGGCACCACCCAGAACGTTGACGGGAAGGATCACGGCAGGGTCACCGCGACCGGGGCTGGCTATCGACTGGGATTCGACGAATGGCGCAACGATGATGGGGACTACGACGACCTCGTCGTCAATCTGACTGATCCCAAGGCGCGCGGCTGATTCAAGCCGCCGCTGAGCAGGGGCCGGCTCCGAAGGGCGCCGGCCCTTTTCGTTTTCGTCACAATGTCTGGATGAGCAAGGCATTCACGAAGGAAAACGACGCCGCGCCCGGCGATGACGACGAGGACGGCCCGTCGCTGCCCGCGCTGCCCAAGGGCTCGCGCAACTACATGACGCCGGCCGGCTACGCGCGGCTGCGCGCGGAGTTCATGCAGCTGCTGGACGTCGAGCGGCCCAAGATCGTCGAGATCGTCTCGTGGGCCGCCAAGAACGGCGACCGCTCCGAGAATGGCGATTACCTCTACGGCAAGAAGCGCCTGCGCGAGATCGACCGGCGCCTGCGTTTCCTGACCAAGCGCCTGGACATCGCCGAGGTCGTCGATCCCAGCGCGCATCACGGCAGCGACCAGATCTTCTTCGGCGCGACCGTGACCTACGCCAACTCGAAGGGCGAGGAGAGGACCATCACGATCAAGGGCATCGACGAGTCGGACAGCCTGGCCGGCGAAGTGAGCTGGGTGTCGCCGATCGCGCGCACGCTGCTGAAGGCCCGCGAGGGCGACGAGCTGCAACTGGTCACGCCGGGCGGCGTGGAGTCGATCGAAGTCGTCGAGGTGAGCTACCCCAAGCCGGGGGCCTGATCAGGGCTTCACGCGCCAGACGCGCATCACCGCGCTCGAGCGCTTCAGCGTGCGCAGCGTGTCGGCCAGGTGCAGCCGGTCTCTGACCGCCAGCAGCAGCGTCATCTCGGCCGTCTCGCGCTGCTGCGAGTCGTCGCTCATGGCGATGTGGGTGATGTCGGCCTCCGCGCTGCTGACGGCCGTCGCGATCTGCGCCAGCACGCCCTTGCCGTTGCGCATCAGCACGCCGACCTCGGCCTCGAAGCTGCGCGACAGTTCCTCGCCCCAGCCGACCGCGATCCAGTGCTCGCTGTCGCGCTGGAAGAGCCGCCGTCCCACCGAGCACTCCGCCGTGTGGACGACCAGCCCCTCGCCCCGGCCCAGATAGCCCTTGATGTCGTCGCCCGGGATCGGTCGGCAGCAGGTGGCCAGGCGCACCGACGCCCCCTCGCTCCCGTCGATCAACACCTGGCCCTGGGCCGGTGCGTCGTCGGTCGAGAAGCGGCCCATCGTCAGCAGCACCGCGTCCGGGCGCTGGCCCTGTTCGGACAGGGTGCGCGCCAGCTTCTTGGCGACGATGGTCGCGATCTTGCGGCCCAGGCCGATCTCGACCAGCAGTTCGTCGACGTTGCGGTTGCCCGCCCAGCGCGCCAGGTCCTGCCACAGCGCGGCGGCCGATTCGTCCTCGGCCTTCAGGCTGGGCAGCGCCAGTCCCTCGGCGCGCAGCGCCTGCGCGAGCATCTTGTGGCCGAGTTCGCGCGATTCCTCCTGCTCCAGGTTCTTCAGGAAGTGGCGGATCTTGGAGCGGGCCCGGCCGGTGCGCACGAAGCTCAGCCAGGCCGGATTCGGCCGCGCGCCGGCCGCGGTGACGATCTCGATCACGTCGCCGCTGCGCAGCTCGGTGCGCAGCGGCACCGGCTCGCCGTTGACCTTGGCCGCGACGCAGTGGTCGCCGACGTCCGAATGGATCGCATAGGCGAAGTCCACCGGCGTCGCGCCCTTGGGCAGCGCCATGATCTTGGACTTGGGCGTGAACACGTAGACCGCGTCCGGGAACAGGTCGATCTTGACGTGCTCCAGGAACTCGGTCGCGTCGCGGGTCTCGTCCTGGATGTCCAGCAGCGACTGCAGCCAGCGCGAGCCCAGCTGCTGCGCGCCCTTGGCGTCGCCCTTGCTCTTGTAGAGCCAGTGCGCCGCCACGCCCTTCTCGGCGACCATGTGCATCGCCTCGGTCCGCATCTGGAATTCGACCGGCGTGCCCAGCGGGCTCACCAGCGTCGTGTGCAGCGACTGGTAGCCGTTGGGCTTGGGAATCGCGATGTAGTCCTTGAAGCGGCCCGGTTGCGGCTTGTACAGCTGGTGCAGCACGCCCAGCGACCAGTAGCACTGCGGCAGATCCTGGACGATCACGCGGAAGCCGAAGATGTCGCTGACCTGGGCGAAGCTCAGGTGTTTCTCGCGCATCTTCTTGTAGATGCTGAACAGCGTCTTCTCGCGACCCTGGATCTCGACGCGCAGGCTGGCCTCGGCGAAGGCCTTCTGGACGTCGCGCTCGATGCGCGCGACCAGGTCGCGCCGATGGCCGCGCGCCTTCGTGACCGCCTTGGTCAGCGCCGCGTGGCGCCAGG
>Ga0099823_1000155_pt1 | contig 36540 bp, 36 predicted proteins | sample CowpearedBW_FD_76831 | JGI IMG/M metagenome (GOLD analysis project Ga0099823, IMG submission 76831) | Root nodule microbial communities of legume samples collected from California, USA - Cow pea red BW | ecosystem: Host-associated > Plants > Roots > Nodule | place: USA: California | collected...
ATTCAACATGGGCAACGGCGGCAAGGCGCGCCAGTCACAGTTCAGCCCGAAGCTGGGGTTGATCGCGCGGGTCGCGGCGGATACCGAGGTCTATCTGCACTGGGCCCGGGCCTTCCGCTCCAACGACGCGCGCGGCGCGACGACCACGGTCAGTCCGGCCGACGGCTCGGCGACGGATCCGCTGCCGCTGCTGGCGCGCACCACGACCTCGGAGCTGGGGCTGCGCACCAAGCCGGCGGCGAACTGGACGACCAGCCTGGCGCTCTGGCAGGCCAACCTGGCATCGGAGCTGGTGTTCGTCGGCGATGAAGGCGTGACCGAGGCGCGCGGGGCGTCGCGGCGCGTCGGGCTGGAGTGGTCCAACGACGTGCAGGCGGGCAGGGACTGGCTCATCGACGCGGACGTCGCGTGGTCGCGCGCGCGATTCACCGAGGCGACGGAGAACGCGTTCGGCAGCGGCCGCAGCGTGCCCAACGCAGTGCCGCTGTCGGCGTCGTTGTCGGCCAACTGGGCGCCGGCCGGGCGCTGGACCAGCGGCGTCAAGCTGCGCTATCTGGGCGCCTATGCGCTGGAGGAGACCGGGACGCAGAAGTCGCGCGCCGTGTTCACCGCCAACTGGCGACTGGGGTATCAGGTCAGCGATCGCTGGCAGGTGGGGCTGGATGTGCTGAACGTCTTCGACAGCAAGGCCAATGACATCGAGTATTGGGGCGCCGCCTGCACGCGGGCCGAAGGCGCCGGATGCAATGGCGGCGCGGGCATCGAGGGGCGGCTGGTCCATCCGATGGAGCCGCGCACCTTCCGGCTCAGTCTGCGCGCGCGGATCTGATCCCGCTCGAGTCCACCACCGAGTCACCCTTCGACAGGTCTCTACTTACGGAACACCGACATGGAAATCGAACAGCCGCCCGTTGATCGTGAGCGCATCATCCCCAGCGGCGAGCGCCGCGGGCTCGTCCTCGTGCACACCGGCAACGGCAAGGGCAAGAGCACCGCCGCCTTCGGTCTGGCGCTGCGGGCGCATGGCCGCGGCAAGAAGGTCCACATCTACCAGTTCATGAAAGTCCCCAGCGCGCGCTTCGGCGAGCATCGGCTGTTCGAGCAGATCGGCCTGCCCATCGAGGGCCTGGGCGACGGCTTCTCGTGGAAGAGCAAGGACCTGGACCATTCGGCGCAGCTCGCGCGCGATGGCTGGGAGCGCGCGAAGGCGACCATCCTGGGCGGCGAGCACTTCCTCGTCGTGCTCGACGAGATCATGTATCCGCTGCGCTACGGCTGGCTGCCGTTGGATCCGGTGCTGGAAACGCTGCGCACGCGGCCGTCCCACGTGCACGTGTGCCTCACCGGCCGCGGCGCGCCGCAGGAGCTGATCGACCTGGCGGACACCGTCACCGAGATGACCATGGTCAAGCATCACTTCAAGGCCGGCGTGCCCGCGCAGCGCGGCATCGAGGATTGACCGCTAAGCTGCGCGCCTGATTCCGGTCGCGCCGCTGGCCGCGCCGCCTGCCTCTCCGCCTGCCCCACCGCCCGACGCCCTCATGACTTCGATGCCCTGGCTGTTCGCCCTCGCCATCCCGGTGGCGCTGCTGCTCGACCGATGCTTTGGCGAGCCGCCTGCGCGCGTGCATCCGGTCGTGGGGATGGGGCGCTTCCTGGCGCTCTTCGGCGAGCGGCTGTGCGCGCTGTCAGCGCGGGCCGCCCTGCTGGGCGGCGCGATCGCGTGGACGCTGGGCGCGGCGATCGTCGCCGTGATCGCCTGGGCGGTCGAGTCCGCCGTGATCCGCGGCGTCGAGCCCTGGCTCGGCGCGTGGCCGCTGGCGGCGGCGGCCTTGCTGCTCGGGCTGGCGCTCAAGCCGATGCTGGCGTGGCGCATGCTGCGCGATGAGGTCGGCGCGGTGGAGACCGCGCTCGCGCGCTCGCTCGACGAGGGGCGCGCGCAGCTGTCGCGCCTGGTCAGCCGCGACACGCGGCCGCTCTCGCCGGCCCAGGTCCGCGAGACCGCCATCGAGACGCTCGCCGAGAACCTCAACGATTCGGTCATCGCGCCGCTGTTCTGGTTCATGGTGGCCGGGCTGCCCGGCGCGGCGGTCTACCGCTTCGCCAACACCGCCGACGCGATGTGGGGCTATCGCGGCCGCTGGGAGTGGGCAGGCAAATGGGCGGCGCGCGCGGACGACGTGCTCTCCTGGATTCCCGCGCGGCTGACGGGCCTGGCGCTGGTCGCGGCGCGGCCGGCGCTGATCGCGCCGCTGCAGCGCGAAGCGGCGCGCACGCCATCGCCCAACGGCGGCTGGCCGATGGGCGCGATGGCCTTGCGGCTCGGGCGCTCGCTCAGCAAACCCGGCGTGTATCGCCTGAATCCCTCCGGCAGCGAGGTCGTCAGCGACGACCTCCACCGCGCCCAGCGACTCGCGGGCTCGGCGATGCGCACGCTGGCGCTGCTGATGGTGCTCGGCACGGCGGCATTGCGCGGCGGCTTCGCCTCGGCGCTGGTGGACGGCTTGAGCTTCGGAGGCGCGCGATGAGCCGCTTCATGCACCTCACGCACGGCGGCACCGACGCGGGCCCGCCGGTGCGCCACGATTTCTCGACCAACGCCCATCCCCTCGGCCCGCCGCCCGCCGCGCTCGACGCGGTGCTGCGCGCCGACCGGCTGCGCTATCCCGACCCGGCCTACGCGGCGCTGCGCGCGCGCCTGGGCGCCTGGCATGGCGTCGAGCACGACCGCGTGCTGCCGGCGTCCGGCGGCTCGGAGGCGATCCGCCGGCTCACGCTGGCCGCCATGCTCTCCGGCGTGACGCGCGTGTGCGTGCCGCGGCCCGGCTTCGGCGACTACGCCGCGGCGGCGCACGCGCTCGGGCTGCAGGTGTCGGGCTACGAGGACGCGTTCCAGCTCGCCGACGCGCTGACGCTGCCGTCGCTGGTCTGGGTCTGCGATCCCAACAACCCGACCGGCGAGAGCTTCGGCGCCGCCGAGTGGACGGCGGTGGCGGTGGCGCTCGGGCAGAGCGGCTCGCAACTGGCCGTCGACCAGGCCTATGGCGCGCTGCGCCTGGGCGGCGGCTGCGCGCTGCCGCAGGCCATCGCCGATGGCGCCTGGCGCCTGGTCTGCCCCAACAAGGCGCTCGGGCTGACCGGCGTGCGCGGCGCCTACCTGATCGGACCGCGCGACGGGCTCTGGATCGATCGCGTCGCGGAGCTCGCCCCGAGCTGGGTGCTGTCGGCCGAGGGCCAGGCCTTGCTCGAGGCCTGGACCACGCGGTCGGTGCGCGATGAACTCGAGGCGTCGTTGCCGCTGCTGCGCGACTGGCGCGCCGCGCAATGGGCGCGGATGGCGGCGATGGGCTTCGACCAGATCGACGGCGGCGCGGCCAACTTCTGGCTCGCCGCGCTGCCCGCGCCGTGGGAGGCGGAGCCCGATGCGCTGCTGCGCGGGCTGCGCGCGCTCGGCATCAAGCTGCGCGACGCCGCGTCCTTCGGCCTTCCGGGCCTGGTGCGCGTGTCGGTGCAGGCGCCGGAGGCGGTCGATGCGCTGGAAGCGGCGATGCGCAGCTTCAGCGGCCGGACGCCGATGCCGCCGGTGCCGCCAGCGCCGTCGCGGCATGGTGCGTTCGACACCACGCATCCTCAAGGAGACACCCGATGAGCAGCGCCCCCCGCGGCCGGGCCGTGATGGTGCTGGGCACGACCAGCGGCGCCGGCAAGAGCTTCCTGACGACGGCGCTGTGCCGCTGGTATGCGCGCCAGGGGCTGCGCGTCGCGCCGTTCAAGGCGCAGAACATGAGCAACAACGCGCGCGTCGTGCCGGGCCTGGGTGGCCGCCAGGGCGAGATCGGCTCGGCGCAGTACTTCCAGGCCTTGGCGGCTCGCGCACGGCCGGAGGTGCGCATGAATCCGGTGCTGCTCAAGCCGGAGAAGGACACCGCCTCGCAGGTGGTGGTGCTGGGCGAGGTCGACGAGGCGCTGAGCCGCGCGCCCTGGCGCGCGCGCAGCGAGGCGCTCTGGGGCCGGGCGCGCGGCGCGCTGCATGAGCTCTTGTCCGAGAACGATGTCGTGGTCATCGAGGGCGCGGGCTCGCCGGCCGAGATCAACCTGCACAGCAGCGACTACGTGAACATGCGCACCGCCCGCGAAGCGGGCGCCGCCTGCCTGCTGGTCACCGACATCGATCGCGGCGGCGCCTTCGCGCATCTGTTCGGCACGCACCAGCTGCTGCCGGCGGACGAGCGCGCGCTGATCCGCGGCTTCGTGCTGAACCGCTTCCGCGGCGATGCGGCGCTGCTGTCGCCCGGGCCGGAGATGCTGGCGCAGATGACCGGCGTGCCGACGATCGCGACGCTGCCGATGTGGCGCGGCCATGGACTGCCCGAGGAGGACGGCGTCTTCGACGATCGCGCGACCGGCGGCCTCGGCGGCATCGGTGCGGGTGCGGGCGGCATCGTGCGCGTGGCCGTGGTGGCCTATCCGAGGCTGTCCAACCTCGATGAATTCCAGCCGCTGCGCAATCTGCCCGGCGTGCGGTTGAGCTGGGCGCGCGAGCCGGCCGAGCTCGACGGCGCCGACTGGATCGTGCTGCCCGGCTCCAAGGCGGTGGCCGCCGATCTGGCCTGGCTGCGCGCGCAGCGGCTGGACACGGTGATCGCGGCGCATGCGGCCGCCGGCCGGCCGGTGCTGGGCATCTGCGGCGGGCTGCAGATGCTGGGCGAGGCGCTGGTCGATCCGCATGGCCTGGACGGCAACGCGCCGGGGCTGGGGCTGCTGCCGCTGGTCACGCTGTTCGAGCGCGAGAAGCTGCTGCGCGAGACCGAAGGCCGCTTCGCGCCCGCGCTCGACGCGCCGTGGACGGCGCTGAACGGCCTGCCGGCGCGCGGCTACGAGATCCACCATGGCCGCACGGCGCAGCATCCCGGACTGCCTGCCGCGCGGCCGGTGCTGTTCGATGGCCTGGGCGAGCCGCTGGGCTGGCAACACGGACCGGTGCTCGGCCACTACCTGCACGGGCTGTTCGAGGACGAGCGGGTGCTGTCCGCGCTGTTCGCGCGCCCGGTGCGCCCGCTCGACCAGGTCTTCGATGAGCTGGCCGACTACATCGATCGCCATTTCGCGCCTGGCGCGCTGATGGGGCTGCTGTCGCCAGTCGCTGCCCAGACTCCCTCCTCCTGAAGTCCACGACGTCCACCATGACCACCCAAGACCTGATCCCCGAGATCCCCTCGCTGCACGACGACGCGCTCGCGGCGGCGCTGCGGCATCGCATCGATCGCAAGACCAAGCCGCTGGGCGCGCTGGGCCGGCTCGAGGGCCTGATGCTGCGCCTGGGGATGATCCTGGGCACGGAGCAGCCGCGGCTCACCGAGCCGCAGATGATGGTGTTCGCGGCCGATCACGGGCTGGCGGCGCATGGCGTGTCGGCGTATCCGCCGGACGTGACCTGGCAGATGGTCGAGAACTTCCTGGCTGGCGGCGCGGCGGTGTCGGTGCTGGCGCGCCAGCACGGCCTGACGCTGAGCGTCGTGGACGCGGGTGTGCGGCACGTCTTCGAGCCACGGCCGGGGCTGCTGATCGCCAAGATCGCGATGGGCAGCCGCGACATGCTGGAGGGCCCGGCGATGACGATGGACGAATGCGCGACGGCGGTGGCGGCGGGCAAGACGCTGCTGCAGAAGCGGCCGGGCAATGCGCTGCTGCTGGGCGAGATGGGCATCGGCAACACCTCGTCGGCGGCGCTGCTGCTGGCGCGGCTGGGCGGCCTTGCGCTGAAGGACTGCGTGGGGCGCGGCACCGGGCTGGATGACGCGCAGCTGCGGCACAAGCTGGAGGTGCTGACGCGCGCGCTGGAGCGGCATCCGCGCGCGACCGATCCGCTGACGGCGCTGGCCGCGCTGGGCGGGCTGGAGATCGCGATGATGGTGGGCGCGGTGCTGCAGGCGGCGCTCGAGCGCCGGGTGATCGTGGTGGACGGGTTCATCACGGGCGCGGCGGTGCTGGTGGCGTCGCGGCTTCAGCCGGCGGTGCTGGAACGCTGCGTCTTCGCGCACCGCTCCAACGAGCAGGGCCACCGGCTGATGCTGGACAGGCTGCACGCCGAGCCGCTGCTGGACCTGGGGCTGCGGCTGGGCGAGGGCTCGGGCGCGGCGCTGGCCTGGCCGCTGCTGGAATCGGCCTGCCGCGTGCTCGGCGAGATGGCGAGCTTCGATGCGGCAGGGGTCAGCGACAGGGCTTGATCGGGCGGGCCGTCACGCAGGCTGCGGGACGATCTCCTCGATCGAGACGCCCGAGGCACGTGCCTGCGGCGCGCCTGCCGCCTGAGCGGCGGCCTGCTCGATGACCTGATGGAGATGGGCGCCGGCGAGCTGCTCGTACGCCGCCTGGTGCTCTTCGCTCAGGCCACCCACATAGGCGCCGATCCGGGCCACCTGCGCCTGCAGCTCCTCGGGCGTGCGAGGGGTCATCGTGGCCAGCGTCTGCCCATCCGGCCCCTTGAACAGGTTGGCCACCTGGCTGCCGAGAGCGGCGATCTGCCCGCCGCCCCAGTTCATCGCCAGCTCCGCGCCGCGCGCGACGGGGCCGGGCATCGTCATCGCCATGGCGGTCATGACCAGGCTCGCGTAGTAGGGCGCTGAGGCGCTGGACTCGATCAAGCCCTTGGGCGTGAACTGCTTGGACAGCTTGTCGGCGGTGAGCGCGATGGCCATCACCATGCTGGTCGCGGCCATGCCCTTGAAGCGCTCCATCGCGTCCTGGCGCGTGGTCTGCCGGTTCCAGGCGCTCTGCGCCATGACCGCGGTGACGACCACGCTGTCGGCCGCGAGGTCCACCGTGCCGATCGGGTCGGGCTGGATCAGGTAGACGGTGGTGCCGGTCACGCCGGCGGCGAAGAGCGTGAGCGCGAGCTTGGACGCGAAGTCGGGGTGGGCCTGCGGCTCGCGCGGAATCGAGGCCGCGGTGGGCTCCTGCGCCGCGCCGAGATGGAAGGCCTGGTCCAGGCGCTTCGTGCATTGCGCGATCGAGGCCAGCAGATGCGTGCATTGCGAGTTGAGCGTGCGCGTCAGCTCGTGGCCGGACTCCGGATCGGTGAAATCGCGGCGCGCCTGCTGCAGCGCCTTGCGTCCGTCCTCCAGCCCTTGCCAGAGCTGGGACAGCTCGGCGTGGACGGCCTCGCCGACCTGACCGGGCGTGAACTGGCGGCGCAGCGAGCCGGCCTGGCCGGAGAAGCCCGCCTTGTCCATGCCGGCCGCCACCGCGTTCGCGCCGAGCGCGACGGCCTTGGCCGCGCCATTCCTGATGCTGCCCCAGACGAAGGGGGCGATCAGGATGGTGCCGGCGGCGGCGGCGAAGCCGGCGTGCGCCACCTTGCTGTGGTCGACCGCCTCGGCGTGGTGACGGACCGACTCGGAGCCGTAGCGCTTGGACATCTCGACGGACAGGAAGATCGCGTTGAGCAGGGCCGGATAGAAGTGGACCTCGTCGGACTGGCGGCCGAGTTCGCCGCCCCCCAGCGGGAACGGCAGTCCGTCGGCGGTGGGACGCAGCGTGGTGCCCGCCACGCCGACGACCGCCTTGGCCGCGGCGGCCACGGTGTAGGCGAAGGTCTTGGCCTGATTGGCCAGCAAGGGGCTGGGCACGATCACGGGCCACAGATTGACCAGGTTCAGCAGCGCCTTGGCGGCGCGGCCCGACGCGGAGGTGCCATGCTCCAGCGGATCGATGGCGCGCTCGATGGCCTCGATGTCCTTCATCAGGGTCTTCTTGAAACGCGGCTCGATGCCGGGCTCGCCCTGGACCATGCCGCGCAGGGCGGTCAGTTGCTCGCGGCAGCGGGCGAAGGTGAAGGCCTGGTCGGGTCCCGGCTCGGCGCTGCGCAGCACCGCCAGGAAGGACCGGTCGTCGGCATGCGGCTGCAGCATGGTCCGGAGGTCGCTGAGGGACCACAGGGCCTTCGCGGCGGAGACGACGGCGTCCTGGGTGCTCGACAGGCCTTGAAGGGCCGCGGTGCCCGCGGTGCCCAAGGCGCCGGCCACACCGCCCACGAGTCCGGTCAGCCGGGAGCCCGGCGCGCCGGCCTGCGCAGAGGCCTGGCCATCGACCGCGGGCGATTGCGGCGCCGCGGAGCGCGGCGGCAACGCCACCGTGTCGTCGCGGGGCGGCGTCCCGGTGGTGTCGGCGGAGCGGCGGCTGGAGATCGGCGATTCCTGTGCGGCGGAAGGCGCCGAGGTGGACGCCAGCGCGGCGGGCGAGGTGTGCGCGGGGACCGGCAGCTCGACGTGGCGCGAGGGCGAGGAGGAGGCGGAAGAGATGGGAGACGGCATCAGGGGTGTCCTCATGCAGCCGGAAGGCGCGGCACGCCGTGGCGGCGCCGCCTTCCGGCCGTCCTGGGTTGAACGGAGAAGTGGCGCTGTGTTGCCCGTACTGCAATGGGCGCCAACTCGTGCGAGAGGCCATGATGGCGAGCGGCCGGGCGAACACCGCGCCGAGGCGCGAAGCGCGGCGAGGCTCGGCGAAGAAGGCTTGCGAATCCGGGACAGCGCGGATGAGCCGGACGGGCCGGGCAGCGCCTCCCAGAAGATCCGGGGCGGCATTGCTGACCTACCGCTCAGCCTGTGGTGAGCGGCCCTTTGGAGCATCGGCCTATAGCGGATCGATGGAATCCCGTCCCGTGACCCGCTGGCTTCGCATCCTTGTCCCGACGATCCTCGTTCCCGCCTATGGCATGGCTGCCGCCGAGGTCACGATGTTCGCCGGAGGCGTCGCCCATGCACAGCACCTGCTGATCGAGGGCCACCCCGCCGATTCCGCGATCAATCCATGACTTTTGGTCGCGAAGGGTAGCTCGCGGAATCCGCAGAATGGAATTGAATCATCAACCAAAGCCGCGTAGGTGCCTACGCGGCTGCTCAGCTGAGGAGTGACTTCCATGGCAAGGCCATCGTTCAACAGCGCCTGGGCAGCCTTCATGGCCGTTCGTCTACCGGTGCTCGAAGTGGGCAGGAAGATCGGCGGCAATGTTCAGAAGAACATCGAATTGCCCGAAGGTGGTTTCCGGAATGCGTGCCCCATCCGGATGAGTTATGTGCTCAACAAGACCGGCTTCCCCATTCAAAAGAGCCGCCTGTACGCCATGGTGAGCGGGGGCGACGGGAATCAATACCTTTATCGAGTCGCGGACATGATGGCCTATATGGAGCGCACGTTCGGGCGCGCTGACAAGATGGTCCGTTCCCCAAAGGAATCGGACTTCAAGGGCCAGAAGGGAATCATCGTCGTGAAGGGGAGCGGTTGGGCTGATGCCCGGGGTCACGTTACCCTTTGGGACGGCACCAAATGCTCGGATGTCTGCCATCTGATGCACGACCCCGACAACGGCCCCTTCATCCCGGAGACGGCCTCAATCTGGACTCTGCGATGAAAGCTCTTCTGCTTGCCGCCATGCTCTGCGGCTCCGGCGCGATGGCCCAACAGGCTCGAACCAATTCGGACCAGGCGAAAGGCCCAGTGGCAACCTATTCACAAAAGACGCTGCTGAAGAACTGGACCATGAGCGTCTGCCTCGCCAAAGTGGCGAAGACACAGGACGCCAAGGAAGACGCAAATGCAGCCGCAAGCGCCTACATGGAATTTGGAAAGTTGCCGATCGAGGCTTATGAACCGCTACGAGAACTGGCGGACCGCTTCGCGAAGCGGACCTATGGCGGATCCATCCAGTCCGACTTCAACACGATGAAGTGCATCGACTTGATGCACAGCAGTGAACTGGACACGCTCGCGACCCGTCTGGCGAAATCAGCGAAGTAGCCTGCGCACCGCGCAGTGAGCGGGCGGCGGCACCCCAAACGCAAAGCGGGCCCGCAGGCCTGCTTTCACTTTTCCGTCGCGATTTCCGCGAGGCATCCGATCAGATCGAGTACCCCAGCAGCATCGCCACGCCCGGCTCCTTGTTCGGACGCTTGAAGCCGTCGCGCGTCAGGCGGTTCATCGGAATCGCCAGCGTCGCCGTCTGGAACCACTTCGCGTAGAGCTGCTCGATCTCGCCGCTCGAGTACACATGGCTCAGCGCCCGGTCCACCGCCGACGCCAGCCGCGCATCCCCCTTGCGCATCATGATCCCGTAGGGCTCCACCGAGAACGCCAGCTGGCCCAGACCCAGTTGGTCCAGCGCCTTCTCCTTCGACGCCAGTCCCAGCAGCAGCGCATCGTCCTGCGCGAACGCCCGCGCCTTGCCCTCGCGCAGCGCCTTGAAGGCTTCGTTGTTGTTGGCGTACTGCACCAGCTTCATCTTGGCTTCGCCCGAGTTGTTCAGCTGGTTGAACAGCTTCTCCGACGTCGTGCCCTTGCTCAGCGCGATCGTCATGCCGTCCATGTCCTTCACCGTCTCCACCTTCGAGCCGTTCGGGATCAACACCCGCATGCCCGCCACGAAGATCGTGTAGCTGAAGTCCACCTGCTCCTGCCGCGCCTTGGTGTTGGTCGTGGAGCCGCACTCCAGGTCGATCTCACCCTTCTGCAGCTTCGGAATGCGGTCCGCGCCCGTCACGACCACGTAGTTCACCTTGACGTCGGGCAGCTTCAAGTCCCGCTTGATCTCGTCCACCGCCGCCAGGCACAGGTCCACCGAGTAACCCTGCCCCTGCTTCTGCTCGTTGACGAAGGAGAACGGCCTCGCAGCCTCCCGCACCCCCAGCGTGATCGTGTGCGTGTCCTTGATCCGCGCCATCGTGTCGATGGTTGGTCCGGCGGCCAGCGCCGGTTGCGACGCGAGCGCCGCGAAGGACAAAAGGGCGGACAGCGCAACGGCGCCGCTCGGGCGCCGGATTTCGGTGGGCATGGTGTGAATTTGCGTCAGTGGATACCCTGAATTCTAGGGAGGCAGGCATGCCAACTTGGTAACGAAAGGCTCTCCAGCCTCGCACCGAGCGTGCGATAGTCACGCCGCCTCCGTTTCCGCGTCCCCCATCCGGACGCCCGCTTCATGGTGAACCCCGCCGCCGGGCACGCGCCCTCCCCCGTTCCGCCGTCCGGGGAGACCCCGCATCATGGCGCGCGCCAAGGCCTGGCCGCCCTCACGCTGGGCGCCCTCGGCGTCGTCTTCGGCGACATCGGCACCAGCCCCCTCTACACCATGCGCGAGGTGCTCAACCCCGCCAACGGGGTGACGCTGCAACCCGACACCATCGTCGGCGCCGTCTCCGCCATCTTCTGGGCGCTGATGCTGGTGGTGACCCTCAAGTACGTCGTGCTGATCCTGCGCGCCGACAACCGCGGCGAGGGCGGCATCATGGCCCTCACCGCCCTGGCCGTGCGCGCCGCCGGCTCGACACCCCAGCGCCGCCGCGTGCTGCTGCTGGTCGGCGTCTGCGGCGCCGCCCTGTTCTACGGCGACAGCGTCATCACCCCTGCCATCTCCGTCATGGGCGCCGTCGAAGGCCTGGAGATCGTCACGCCGTCCTTCAAGCCCTTCGTGCTGCCCATCTCGCTGGTCGTGCTCACTGCCCTGTTCCTGATCCAGCGGCACGGCTCCGCCGCCGTGGGCGTGCTGTTCGGACCGGTGATGCTGGTCTGGTTCGCGGTGCTCGGCCTGGCCGGCGTCCACCAGATCGCCCAGACGCCGGAAATCCTGCAGGCGCTGAACCCGCTGCGCGGCCTGGAGTTCCTGCGCGAGCGCGGCCCCGCCCTCTTCCTGGTCGTCGGCGCGCTGGTGCTGGCCCTGACCGGCGCCGAGGCGCTCTACGCCGACATGGGCCACTTCGGCAAGCGGCCGATCCGCCTGGCCTGGACCGCGCTGGTGCTGCCCACGCTCGCGCTCAACTATGCCGGCCAGGGCGCGCTGCTCATGCGCGATCCCGCCGCGCTGGACAACCCGTTCTTCCGCCTCTTCCCCGCCGCAGCCCTGTTGCCCGTCGTGATCCTGGCCACGCTGGCCTCGGTGATCGCGTCCCAGGCGGTGATCTCCGGCGCGTTCTCGCTGACCAAGGAAGCCATCCAGCTCGGCCTGCTGCCCCGCATGCGCGTGCTCTACACCTCCAGCCACGCGATGGGCCAGGTCTACCTGCCCGCCATCAACTGGACCCTGCTGGTGGCCGTGCTGCTCGCGGTGCTGGGCTTCGAGAGCTCCTCCGCGCTGGCCTCCGCCTACGGCATCGCGGTCACGATCACCATGCTGATCACCACCGCGCTGACCTACTTCGTGGTGCGACACGCCTGGCGCTATCCCGCGCCGCTGGCCTGGGCCGCCACCGCCGGCTTCCTGCTCGTGGACGCGGTGCTGGTGATGTCCTGCTCGCTCAAGGTGATGCAAGGCGGCTGGTTCCCGCTGGCCATGGGGCTGGTGCTCTTCGCCGTGATGGCCACGTGGCGCCGCGGCCGCGAGCTGTTGCACGCCCAGGCCGCCGGCGACGACCTGCCCCTGCGTCCCTTCCTCCAATCGCTGGAGCACGACATCTCCGGCAACCGGCCCGAGCGCATCGCCGTCTATCCGGTCGGCGATCCGGAAGTCGTTCCGCCGGCGCTGCTGCACAACCTCAAGCACTACCAGACGCTGCACGCGCGCAACGTGCTGGTGACCGTGCGCTTCGACGAGGTGCCCTACGTCCCCGAGGACCAGCAACTCACCGTCGAGCCGCTGCCCGCCGGCTTCTGGCGCGTCGAGGTCCGCTACGGCTTCAAGGACGAGCCCAACATCCCCGCCGCGCTGGGCCGCTGCGCGCGCCACGACCTGCAGTTCGATCCCTTCCTGGCCTCGTACTTCCTGAGCCGCGAGGTCGTGGTGCCGGCCGCCAAGGGACAGGCCTCGCAGATGGCGCGCTGGCGCCGCCAGCTGTTCGCCACCATGGCGCGCAACGGCGGCAGCGCGGCCGACTACTTCCGGCTGCCCGACAACGTCGTCATCGAACTGGGTTCGCGGGTGCAGCTGTAGCGCCCGCCGCCGGCGCGCCGCGCACCAGTTGGCGCATCAGCAGCGCCGCCACCGCCGTCGAGGCGATCACGACGTAGCCGACGTGGTCGAAGTCGTTGACATGGCCGTCCGGGCCGATGAACACGATGTGGCCCGCCACCAGCGAGGCCAGCCCGCCGGCCAGCTGCTGCAGCGCCGAGTTGATCGCATTGAACGAGCCGCGCTGCTCCGGCGACGGCACGCCCGCCAGCGTCGCCTGCGCCGGGATCATGCGCGAGAAGATGCCCACGAACATCACCACGTTGACCAGGATCAGCACCCACAGCGGCGACACGCCGAGCCGGGTGTAGAAGGCCACCATCGCGATCGTGATCACGCAGCCCGCATAGAACACCGGCATCGCGCCGAGCCGGTCGGCCAGGCGCCCGATCAGCGGCGAGAACACCAGCGTGCAGATGCCGGTGATCAGATAGATGATGGGCAACTGGTCCAGCGGAATGCCCACGTTGTGCACCACGAAGGCGCTGGCGAAGGGCATCAGCATGAAGCCGCCGGTCGTCAGCAGCGCGGTCAGCGCGAAGGCCAGTTGCTGGCGCGGAATGCGCACCGTCTGCAGCAGGTGGCGCGAGGCACTGTGCTGGCCGGTGCCGGGCGCGCCGAGGTGCGCGTTCACCGGCTGCAGCTTGAGCGCGATCACGCCCAGCGCAATCAACCCGAACAGCACGATCGCCAGGAAAGGCGCGTGCCAGTCGTAGCGCGCCAGATAGATCGAGAACGGCAGCCCCAGCACCTGGCTGGCCGCGAAGCCGCCCTGCAGCAGGCCCATAACCCGGCCGCGCTGCGCGGGCGGGAAGAGGTCGGCGGTGATCGCCATGATGATCGAGCCGATGACGCCGCCGAACAGCCCCGTGACGATGCGCGCCGCCAGCAGCGAGACGAAGCTCGTCGCCAGCCCGCACCACAGCGTGCCCAGCAGGAAGCCGCCGAAGAAGAACAGCAGCAGCCGCTTGCGGTCGAAGCGGTCGGCGAAACCGGCCGTCAGCAGTCCCGCGACGCCGGCGCTGAACGCGTAGGCCGACACGGCCGTCCCGAACTCGCTCGAGCTCATCTTCAGTGCCGGCATGATCATCACGCCCAGCGGCGACATGATCATGAAGTCCAGCACCACGGAGAACTGCAGCAGCGCCATCAGCGCGGCGGCGAGCTTCTGATAGGGCGTGAACGCCTGCATCGCGGCGGGCGTGCCCGGCTGAGCCCCGGCGGGAACCGCCGGCGTGGCCGGTCCGGGCGAAGTGGATTTGCTTTCTGACATGGGGCGCGATTCTGCGCATGCCCGGTCTCCACTGCGTAAAGACATGCCTGCAACGCGGGAAACCCTGGGCCTCCGAGCCGGGCGCCAATCCCACGTCACCGGAAACAGGGGGTGAATCGCGCGGGCGCCAGGTCTAGACTGACTGCACGCCGGCAGGCAGTCCCGCGCATCGACGCACGCAAGTGCGCGCGCGATGGAGTCCGGCGCAGGTCAGGGAGTGGATCTGGCCGGTCGGGGCAGTCGATGCCAAGCCGTGAAGCGCTACTCCGGATCATCGAGATCCATAGTCAGGTCGCCCAGCTCGGGCTGGACCTGGCGGGCGTGATGTCGCTGTCGGTCCACGGCACGCTGGACCTGGTCGAGGCGGACGGCGCCGCCATCGAACTCGCCGAGGGCGAGGACCTGGTCTATCGCGCCGTCGCGGGCGCCGCCTCCCATCAGCTCGGCGTGCGCGTGCGGCGCGATGGCAGCCTCTCGGGCACCTGCCTGCGCCAGGGCATCCCGCTGATCTGCGAGGACGTCGAGTCCGACGGCCGCGTCGACATCGAGGCCTGCCGCCGTGTCGGGCTGCGCTCGATGATCGTGCTGCCGCTGGTGCATCAGGGCACGCCGGTCGGCGTGCTCAAGGCGTTCTCATCGCGCACACACTGTTTCGGGAGCAGTCAGGTCGACGTGCTGTCGCTGATGTCCAAGGTGCTGGGCGCCGCGATGTACTGGGCGACCCGTTACGGACGGGACGACCTCTTCCATCGCGCCACCCATGACGACATGACGGGACTGGCGAATCGCTCGCTGTTCATGGATCGTCTTCGCCACGCCACCGCCGAAGTCGAGCGCGGCGATCCGCCCATCGCCGTCGTGCTGCTGGACATGGACGGCCTCAAGCGCATCAACGACACGCTGGGCCATGCGGCCGGCGATGCCGCGCTGATCGAGTTCAGCCGGCGCCTGGCATCCGCGACGCGCGAGTCCGACACCGTCGCGCGGCTGGGCGGCGACGAGTTCGCCGTCCTGCTGACCCACGCCGGATCGGCGGCGGTGCTGGAATCGACGCTGGACCGCATCCACTCGGCGATCGAAGGGCCCTTCCCCTACATGGAGCGCGTGCTGCAGCTGCGCGCCAGCATGGGCGCCTCCCGCTGCCCCGAGGACTGGCGCGACGCCACGGCGCTGATGGAATGCGCCGACATGCGCATGTACGAGGCCAAGCGCGCACGCCAGGGCATCGACCGGACGGGCCCGGTGCCGCTGGAGCCGAGCTGCTGACGGACAGCGTCCGCCAGCCGCCGCGGCGTGCCCGCGCGACGGCACGGCCTTCCCGCGTGCGAAGCGCACATCCGGCGCCTCTCCGGCGCGGCAAGCCGCGCATGTCCGGATTCCCTTGCCATGGCCGCTGCTGATAATGGTCCGCATGGCCGAGAGCCAGCGAGGGAGGAACCAATGACCGACATGGTGTTCGCCGACGAGCTGCCGGAACCGGGGGAGGACACCCGCACGCGCATGCTCGATCCGTGGGTGGTGATGATCGTGGACGACGATCCGGCGGTGCATCAGGTGACGCAGCTGGTGATGGCGGATTTCGAGTTCGCGGGCCGCCGGTTGCAGTTCCTCAGCGCCTACAACGGGTCCGAGGCCCGCGACCTGCTGCGCGATCGTCATGACATCGCGCTGATCCTGCTGGACGTGGTGATGGAGTCGGAACACGCCGGACTGGACGTGGCGCGCTTCATCCGCGAGGAGCTGCGCAACACGCAGGTGCGCATCGTGCTGCGCACCGGGCAGCCCGGGCAGGCGCCCGAAGAACACGTCATCAAGACCTACGACATCAACGACTACAAGGAGAAGACGGAGCTGACCAAGCGCAAGCTGATCACCGTCTTCTACTCGGCGCTGCGTTCGTACCGGGACATCGTCATCCTGTCGCAATCGCGCGCGGCGCTGCGGCGTTCCATCGACGCGATCACCCAGCTGCACGATTCGAGCAGCCTGCGCCACTTCGCGTCGGCGCTGCTGGAGCAGGTGGGGCACATGCTGGGCTACGAAGCCAAGGGCCTGTGCGCGAGCCGCATGTACGCCGCCTCGCACGCCGAAGGCCGGCTGCGCGTGCTGGCGGCCACCTCGGAATACCAGGGCCTGCTGGCCGAGGCGCAAGTCTCCGACCTGCCCGGCGATGTGCGCGAGGCACTGGACCGCGCGCTGCTCACGCGCCGCAGCAGCTTCGAGGACGGGCGCTTCATCGGCTACTACCGGACGCACTCGGGCAACGAGAGCCTGCTCTACATGGTGCTGTCGGACCCGCTCGACGACGAGGGCCGCGAGCTGCTGGACATCTTCTGCGCCAACGTCGCGATCGCGTACGAAGGCTTGCTGGAGCGCGAGCGCGCCCACTGAAGCCCGGCCCGTATGATCGCGGCCGCTTTGTCGGTCCCGGTCATGCATCAACTCCGCCTGTTCTTCGTCGCCCTGCAGTTCTTCACCCGCGTGCCGGTGCCGCGCTGGGTCGGCTTCGAGCCGGCCTGGCTGCAGCAATGCGCGCGCTACTTCCCGCTGGTGGGGCTGGTGGTGGGCGGGTTCTCGGCGCTGGTGCTGTGGGCGGCGCAGCTGGTGTTCCCGGCGACGGTGGCGGTCGGACTCGCGATGGCCGCGAGCGTCTGGCTCACCGGCGGCTTCCACGAGGACGGCCTGGCCGACAGCTGCGACGCGCTGGGCGGCGCGGTGTCGCGGGAGAAGGCGCTGGCGATCATGAAGGACTCGCGCATCGGCAGCTACGGGGCGCTGGGGCTGATCCTGGTGCTGGGCCTGAAGGCAACCGTGCTGCTGGGGCTGGTGGACACCGATCCGACGCTGGCGCTGCTGGCGGTGGTGTGGGCACATGTGGCGTCGCGCGCGGCACCGGTGTGGCTGCTGCACGCGCTGCCCTATGCTGGCGACGCCGAGCACGCCAAGGCCAAGCCGCTGGCGACGCAGATCAGCGGCCCGGGCCTGACCATCGCGCTGGGGCTGGTCATCGTGGCGAGCCTCGTGGGCGCGTGGCTGATGCCGGAGAACGTGCCACTGATGCTGGGCGCGGTGGTGGTGTCGGCGGGGCTGACCTTCTACATGCAGTCGATGCTCGACCGCCGCCTGCACGGCTACACCGGTGACACGCTGGGCGCGACGCAGCAGATCGTGGAGCTTGGCGCGCTGATGGCCTTCCTGGCGCTGGCGCCGCTCTTCCCGGCGGAGTGACGCCATGTCCGCGCGCGCGACGAGCGGGCCGAGAACGCTGAACGAGCCAGTCATGCCGCTCACGCCCATCATCCCGATCAGCGTGTGGCGCCACCCGCGACCCGAAGGCGCGACAGGTCTGTGCGTCGGCGGACGGTGCGATCTGCCAGTGAACTGGCGCCGTGCGAAGCGGCTCGCCCGGCGCATTCAATCGCATGCGAGGAGGCACCGGCTGGCGCATGAGGTCTGGACCTCGCCGCTACGGCGCTGTGCCGAGGTCGGACGCTGGCTCAAGCGCTGGGGCTGGCGGCATCGCGTTGACGCGGCGCTCGCGGAGATCGATTTCGGCGCCTGGGACGGCCGGCCGTGGGCCGGGATCCCCAAGACGGAGATCGATGCGTGGGTCGCCGACTTCGCCCGCTTCGCGCCGCAGGGAGGTGAGCCGCTGACGGCACTGCTGGAGCGCGCTTCGGGTTGGTCCAAGGGCGCGCTGGTGGTCAGCCACGGCGGATGGATGCTGGCGCGGCGTTGGCGGCAGATGCATCCGCACGAGGTCCCACAGGCAGACCGCTGGCCGGCTCCGCCCGCTTACGGCGAGCGCTGGGGGCTCTGATCCTCAACTATCGAGACGTCTCTCCAACACGGCCACCAGGCCCGCTGCAAAGATGTCTCGATAGCTGAAACGATCCCGGCGCGCCTCACGACGCTCAGCAGCCGGAATCAGAAAGCGACGATGGTGCGCCGGGGCGGCCGGCGCTTCAATTGCCCATCCAAGGAGGCGAATGACTCAAGCCGTGGACTGCGTCAACCGCAGATACTTCTGCATCAAGGTCTCGCGCGATTCGACATGCGCCGGATTCACCGGAATGCAGGCCACCGGGCACAACATCGCACATTGCGGCTCGTCGAAATGACCCACGCACTCGGTGCACTTGCCAGGGTCGATCTGATAGAACTCCTCGCCCATCGAGATCGCCTGGTTCGGGCACTCCGGCTCGCACACATCGCAGTTGATGCATTCGTCGGTGATCATCAAGGCCATGGCTTACTGCTCCACGCGGTTCTTGGCGATGCGCTCTTCCAGCCGCTCACGCACCCGCGGCGAGACGAACTTGGAGACCTCGCCGCCCAAGGTCGCGATCTCGCGCACGAAAGTCGACGAAATGAACTGGTACTGGTCCGACGGGGTCAGGAACAGCGTCTCCACGTCCGGCATCAGCTGCCGGTTCATGCCGGCCATCTGGAATTCATACTCGAAATCGGACACCGCCCGCAGCCCGCGCACCACGACCTTGCCGTCGTTCTGCAGCACGAAGTCGCGCAGCAGGCCCTTGAAGGCCACCACCTCGACGTTCGGATACGGTGACACCAGCTCGCGCGCCATCTCCAGCCGCTCGTCGACGCTGAACATCGTCTTCTTGTGATGCCCCGCCGCGACCGCCAGCACCAGCCGCTCGAACAGCCGGCTGGCGCGGCGCACCAGATCCTCGTGGCCGAGGGTCATCGGGTCGAAGGTGCCGGGGTAGACGGCGGTCAGCAGGGTCTGCGAGGTCATGGGCGCGGATTATCCGCCGCGCCGCAGCAGGCGGTAGTGCACCGCCCCGGCCCGCCCTTCCTTCCACACGGACAAGCCCAGCGCCTCGGGCGCCGCCACCGGTTCCGGCGACTCCAGGTAGATCAGTCCATGCTCGCCGAGCAGCGGCGCCGCGGCCGCCAGCGCGTCGACGAACAGGCCCTGCGCGAACGGCGGATCCAGGAACACCAGATCGAAGCTCCCGGGCGCCGCCCGGCGCATCCAGGCCAGCGCATCGGCGCTCTCGATCGTCATCGGGACCGCGCCGTCCTTGTCGAGCCGCTTCTGATTCGCCCTCAGCGCGGCGGCGAGCTTGCCGTCGCGCTCCAGCAGCACCACCCGCGCCGCGCCGCGCGACGCGGCCTCGAAGCCGAGCGCCCCGCTGCCCGCGAAGGCGTCCAGCACCCGCCAGCCGGCCAGGTCCTGGCCGAGCCAGTTGAAGACCGTCTCGCGCACGCGGTCCGGCGTCGGCCGCAGGCCGTCGCTGACCGGCACCGGCAGCTTCGAGCGCTTCCAGATGCCGCCGACGATGCGGACCTCGCCGGGCCCGCCGCGCCCCTTGGCGCGCGCTTCCTGGCCGCTCATTGACGGACCGGAATGCCCTGCGACGCCATCAGCGCCTTGGCCTCGCCCACCGTGTGGTCGCCGTAATGGAAGATGCTCGCGGCGAGCACGGCATCGGCGCCGCCCTTCGTGATGCCGTCGGCCAGGTCCTGCAGCGAGCCCACGCCGCCCGAGGCGATCACCGGCACGCTCACCGCGTCCGACACCGCGCGCGTCAGCGCCAGGTCGAAGCCGCTCCTGGTGCCGTCGCGGTCCATGCTGGTCAGCAGGATCTCGCCGGCGCCGAGCTCGGCCATCCTGGTGGCCCACTCGATCGCGTCCAGGCCCGTGTTCTTGCGGCCGCCATGCGTGTACACGTCCCAGCCGGTGCTGCCGTCGGCGTTCACGCGGCGCTTGGCATCGATGGCGACCACGATGCACTGCGCGCCGTATTTCTCCGACGCCGCGCGGATCAGTTCCGGATCCGCCACCGCCGCCGAGTTGAAGCTGACCTTGTCCGCGCCCGCGTTCAGCAGCCGCCGCACGTCCGCGACCGCGCGCACGCCGCCGCCGACCGTCAGCGGAATGAACACCTGCGACGCGACCCGCTCGATGATCGGCAGGATCAGGTCGCGGCCATCGCTGGTCGCGGTGATGTCCAGGAAGGTCAGCTCGTCCGCGCCCTGCTCGTTGTAGCGGGCGGCGATCTCGACCGGATCGCCGGCATCCCGCAGCTCGACGAAGTTGACACCCTTCACGACGCGACCGCCGGTCACGTCCAGGCACGGGATGATCCGCTTGGCCAGCACCGCTCAGCCCCCGTTCAACTCGTCGGCGCGCTGCTGCGCGGCGGCGAAGTCCAGGTCGCCGGTGTAGATCGCACGGCCGCAGATCACGCCGCCGACGCCTTCGGACTCGACCGCGCACAGCGCCTCGATGTCCTTCAGGTTCGACAGACCGCCCGAGGCGATCACCGGGATGGACAGCGCCCGCGCCAGCGTCACCGTCGCGTCGATGTTGATGCCGGTCAGCATGCCGTCGCGGCCGATGTCGGTGTAGATCACGCCTTCGACGCCGTAGTCCTCGAACTTCCTGGCCAGGTCCACGACCTCATGGCCCGTGAGCTTGCTCCAGCCGTCGGTGGCGACCTTGCCGTCCTTGGCGTCCAGGCCCACGATGATGTGGCCGCCGAAGGCCGACGCCGCGTCCTTCAGGAAGCCGGGGTTCTTCACCGCCGCGGTGCCGATGATCACGTACGACAGGCCGTCGTCCAGATAGCGCTCGATCGTGTCCAGGTCGCGGATGCCGCCGCCCAGCTGCACGGGGATGTCGTCGCCGACCTCGCGCAGGATGGCCTTGATGGCGGCCTCGTTGACCGGCTTGCCGGCGAAGGCGCCGTTCAGGTCCACCAGGTGCAGACGCCGGGCACCGGCGTCGACCCATCGGCGGGCCATCTCGGCCGGGTCTTCGCCGAATGTCGTGGAGTCATTCATGTCGCCTTGCTTGAGGCGGACGCATTTGCCGTCTTTCAGGTCGATCGCGGGAATCAGCAGCATGGCCGAGGGGGCTGAGGGTGGGGAAATGAAGATGCGGAGACCCGGGAATGGCCTGAAAGCCGCGAGTCAGGGCTTCCAGTGCAGGAAATTGCGGTACAGGGCAAGCCCGGACGCGGCACTTTTCTCGGGGTGGAATTGGGTGGCAAAAATGTTATCCCTCGCCACCGCGCAGGTAAAGCTCAGGCCGTACTCGCTCTGGCCGGCGCTGTCGCGCGGGTCCGACGTCTCGGCATAAAAACTGTGGACGAAGTAGAACCAGCTCTGGTCCGGCACCTCGCCCCAGACCGGGTGGGCCTGGCGCTGGCGGACCCGGTTCCAACCCATCTGCGGCACCTTGTAGCGGCTGCCGTCGGGCTGCAGCCGCCCCTCCAGCCGGAAGCGCTTCACGCGCCCCGGAATGAGGCCCAGGCCCGGCGTGTCCTGCTCCTCGCTGTGGTCCAGCAGCATCTGCATGCCGACGCACACGCCCATCAGCGGCTTGTTGGCCGCGGCGTCCAGCACCGCCTCCTTCAGGCCGCTGTCCTGGAGCTCGCGCATGCAGTCGCGCATCGCGCCCTGGCCGGGGAGCACGATGCGCTCGGCGCTCAGGACCTCCTCGGGTCTGGCCGTGATGACCACCCGCACGCCCTGGTCCTGCGCCGCGGCCATCACCGCCTGCGAGACCGAGCGCAGGTTGCCCATGCCGTAATCGACCACGGCGACGGTCCTGGGAACGATGCTCACAGCGTCCCCTTCGTCGACGGGATCACGCCGGCCGAGCGCGGATCCAGCGTCATCGCCATGCGCAGCGCGCGGCCGAAGGCCTTGAACATCGTCTCGCACTGGTGATGCGCGTTGTGGCCCTTGAGGTTGTCCACGTGCAGCGACACCAGCGCGTGATTCACGAAGCCCTGGAAGAACTCGTAGGTCAGCTGCGTGTCGAAGGCGCCCACCGAGCCCGCGGTGAACTTGACGTCCATCGCCAGCCCCGGACGGCCGGAGAAGTCCACCACCACGCGCGACAGCGCCTCGTCCAGCGGCACGTAGCTGTGGCCGTAGCGGGTGATGCCCTTCTTGTCGCCGATCGCCTGCGCCACCGCCATGCCCAGCGTGATGCCGACGTCCTCGACGGTGTGGTGGCCGTCGATGTGCAGGTCGCCCTTGGCCTCGATGTCCAGGTCGATCAGCCCGTGGCGGGCGATCTGGTCCAGCATGTGATCGAAGAAGCCGATGCCGGTGTTCAGCGTGGCCTGGCCGGTGCCGTCCAGATTGACGCGCACGCGGATCTGCGTTTCCTTGGTGTCGCGGCGGACTTCGGCGATGCGTTCGGGGCTCATGGGGATTCCAGCGAAATCAGAGGGACGGGGAGGCTTCCGGCCGCGCGAGGCTGGCGTCCAGCGCCGCCAGCATCGCCGCGTTCTCATCCGGCGCGCCGACGGTCAGGCGCAGGCAGCCGGCCAGCAGCGGATGCATGCCGGAGACGTTCTTGACCATCACGCCGCGCGCCTTCAGGCCGGCATGCAGCCGGTTGGCGTCGGGCACGCGCACCAGGATCATGTTGCCTTCGCTCGGGAACGCGCGCACCAGGGGCATCGCCGCGAGCGCGGCCTGGAGCTTCTCGCGCTCGGCGCGCAGCGTGGCGGCCTGGCGCTCGTACTCGCCGGCGTGCTCGAGCGCGAACAGCCCCGCCTCCGCGTTCAGCACGCTGACGTTGTAGGGCGGGCGCAGCTTGTCGATGTGATGGATCAGCTCGGCATGGCCCATCAGGTAGCCGATGCGCACGCCGGCCAGCCCGAACTTGCTCATCGTGCGCATGATCAGCACCTGCGGATGACGCGCCATCAGCGCCATCGCATCGCGCGCGGCGAAGGGCTGGTAGGCCTCGTCCATCACGACCAGCCCTGGCGCGGCCTGCGCGATGCGCTCGATGACGGCGTCGTCCCAGAGGTTGGCGGTCGGGTTGTTCGGATAGGCCAGATAGACGATCGCGGGCTGGTGCTCGGCGATCGCAGCCAGCATCGCGGCCTCGTCGAGCTCGAAGTCCGCCGTCAGCGGCACGCCGACGAAGTGCAGGTGCTGGTACTTCGACGACAGCTCGTACATGACGAAGCCCGGCACCGGCGCCAGCACCGCGACCCGCTGTCCCGGCTTGCAGACCGCCATCGCGAGCAGCGAGATCAGCTCGTCCGAGCCGTTGCCCAGCATCAGCGCCTTGCCCTGCGGCAACTTCGCATGATCGGCCAGCGCCTGCGCGAGCTGCTGGGTGCGTTCGCCCGGATAACGGTTGATCGCGACGGCGCCCAGCCGCTCGCCCAGCGCGCGCTGAAGCGGCTCCGGCAGGCGGAACGGGTTCTCCATCGCGTCCAGCTTGATCAGGCCGGCGCTGGCATGCACCTGGTACGCCTGCATCGCGCGAACGTCGTCGCGCAGCACGCCCAGGGCTCGGTCGAGGGACGCTTTCATGGGGTCACGGACAGGGAAGGAAGGGAATCGGACGACGACACGCCCGCCGGCAGCGCGCGCAGCGGGTCGACGATCAGGACGCTGTCGAACAGCTGCCCGTGCGGCAGCGACAGGCTCAGCAGCGTTTCGCAGCCTTGCGCCTTGGCGGCGGCGACGATCAGCGCGTCGGCATAGGGCAGCGCGAAGCGGCTCTCGAGCGACCATGCCGACTCGACCGTCGCGTGATCGGTCGACCACGGCGCCCAGCGCTGGTAGCGGCGGACCTCGGCACGGGCATCGCCGTTGGGCATGGGCGGCGCGATGCGGGTGGTCACCGCGCGGTAGAAATCATTCAGCACCTGGCTCGAGGTGCGGCCCAGCCGCTGCTGCCACAGCACGCGCAGCCAGAGCATCGCCTGCGCGCGTCGCGCGGGCTCGGCGCCGTCCTCGCTCAGGATCAGCACCGAGGTGTCGACGAACACCGGGCAGGTCAGTTCGATGGACACGCCAGGGAGGGGGCCGGCCGAGGGGCTCACAGCAGCTCCCGGCCCGGGTAGGGCTGGCCGTCGGAAGACCAGGTGCGCTCGCGGTGCAGCCAGTCCTGCAGCGCGCGCTCGTAGGCGTCGTCGTGGCGCATCTTCTCGGCGAGCAGCTCGCCGACCAGGCGTGACACGCTCGTGTTGCGCCGCGCCGCCTCCAGCCTCGCCCACTCGGCGACGCTGTCTTCCATGGTGACGGTGACGTTCTTCATGAGGGCCGCAGCCTAACACGAAGTTCGTGTTGCACGAACTTCGTGTTCCGTGAAGCCCCTGATGCGCTCCTGCGCTCCTGGGCTTCAGCCGTGCAGGCGGAACTGGCCGACCACCTGCTGCAGGCTCCCCGCCTGCTCGCGCAGCGATTCGGACGCGGCCGAGGACTCCTCGACCAGCGCGGCATTCTGCTGCGTGACCTCGTCCAGGCGGCGCACGGCCTGGCCGACCTCCATGAGGCTGGTGCTCTGTTCTTGCGTGGCTGACGAGATCTCTTGAATGATGTCCGTGACCCGTTGCACCGCGCCGACGATGTCGCGCATGGTCTCGCCGGCATCGCCGACCAGGCGCGCGCCCGCCTCGACCCGCTCGACCGAGGAGCCGATCAGCGCCTTGATCTCGCGCGCGGCCTCGGCGCTGCGCTGCGCCAGCGAGCGGACTTCGCCGGCGACGACCGCGAAGCCGCGGCCCTGCTCGCCGGCCCGGGCCGCCTCGACGGCCGCGTTCAGCGCCAGGATGTTGGTCTGGAAGGCGATGCCATCGATGGTGCCGATGATGTCGGCGATCTTGCGCGAGGACGCGTTGATCTGGTCCATCGTGCTGACGACCTCGGACACCACCACGCCACCGCGATCCGCGACCTGGCTCGCGTTCAGCGCCAGCTGGCTGGCCTGGCGCGTGGCATCGGCGTTCATGCGGACGGTGTCCGTCAGCGCCTGCATCGTGGCCGAGGTCTGCTCCAGGCTCGACGCCATCTGCTCGGTGCGGGCCGACAGGTCACTGCTGCCGGCGGCCACTTCGCTGCTCGACATGGCGATGCTCTCGGCGCTGGCGCGCACTGTCGACAGCGAGCGGCTGAGCGCGCCCTGCATTGCCGACAAGGCTTGCGCCAGCTGGCCCAGCTCATCGCGGCGGGAGGTGTCGATCTCGACGGTCAGGTCGCCCTCGGCGACGCGGCTGGCGGCGCCGACCATGTCAGTCAGCGGCTTGACGGTGCTGCGCGTCAGGTAGATCGCGATGACGATGCCAGCGGTCAGCGCGGCCGCGATCAGCACGATCATCGTCGTCAGGACCGCCTTGTAGGCACGGCGCGATTCCTCGACGCTCTGCTGGCCGCCTTCGGTGTTGATGTCGACCAGCTTCTGCACCGCGCCGACCACCTCGGCGAAGGCGGCGCCGGACTCGCCGGAAACGGTCGCGAGGTACTCGCCGCGATTGCCGGCCTTGCGCGCGGCGATCAGCTTGTCCTGGATGGCGAGGAAGGCCGCGTACTTGTCCTTGGCCACCTTCCACTGGGCGCCTTCCTCCGGCGTGGAGATCATGGCCTCGTAGTCCTTGGCCAGCCCGGGCAGGACCTTCTCGCGCAGGTTCTTGATGCGGTCCTGCTCCTGTTCGACCTCCAGGATCACGTCCTTGAGGCACATGGACATCTCGGCGCGGCGCAGCTCGTTGAGCTGGCCGCGCAAGGCATTGATCGAGTTGATGGAAGGAATCCAGTCAGAGCCCATCTCCTCGACGTTGCCCTGGATCACCTGGATGCGGGTGATCGCGACCACGCCCACCAGCACCGTCGCCAGCAGCACCGCCGCGAACCCCAACGAAATGCGTACGCCGACGCGCAGGTCAGAAATCTTCATGCTTCGCCGTCCTTGTCTTGAGCAAGCAGCAGCGATGCTAGATCGGCGCGCAAAAGGGCGAGCAGCGAAACAGCGGCGAAAGTGGCGGTTTATCCACGAGCCAGGGTTTGCCCCCAGTCACCGCGTGAAATCTGCGCGAGCCGGGCGGCGCGCGGCCGCCCGGTGCGGCCGGGTCAGCGCTTGAGCCGGAACTCCGCCGCCTGCGCATGCGCCTGCAGGCCCTCGCCGTACGCGAGCGTCGCGGCGATCGGCCCCAGCAACTGCGCGCCGGCCTCGCTGACCTCGATCAGGCTGGAGCGCTTCTGGAAGTCGTAGACGCCCAGCGGCGAGGAGAAGCGCGCCGTTCCCGAGGTGGGCAGCACATGGTTCGGCCCGGCGCAGTAGTCGCCCAGCGATTCACTGGTGTAGGCGCCCAGGAAGATCGCGCCGGCATGGCGCAGCAGCGGCTCCCAGCGGTGCGGATCGGCGCTGGAGACCTCGAGGTGTTCCGGCGCGATGCGGTTGCTGATCTCGCAGGCCTCCTCCATCGAGCGCGTCTGGATCAGCGCGCCCCGCCCTTCCAGCGACGCCCGGATCACGTCACGCCGCGGCATGCCGGGCAGCAGGCGCTCGATGGCGTCGCGCACCTGCGCGATGTAGGCCGCGTCGGGACACAGCAGGATGCTCTGCGCGAGCTCGTCGTGCTCGGCCTGGCTGAACAGGTCCATCGCGACCCAGTCCGGCGGCGTCGTGCCGTCGGCGAGCACGAGGATCTCGCTCGGCCCGGCGATCATGTCGATGCCGACCTGGCCGAAGACATGCTTCTTCGCGCTGGCGACGTAGGCATTGCCCGGGCCGGTGATCTTGTCCACGCGCGGCACGGTCGCCGTGCCGTAGGCCAGCGCCGCCACCGCCTGCGCGCCCCCGATCGTGAAGGCGCGGTGCACGCCGGCGACATAGGCCGCGGCGAGCACCAGCGGATTCTTCTCGCCGCGCGGGGTGGGCACGACCATCACGATCTCGGGCACGCCGGCGACCTGCGCCGGGATCGCGTTCATCAGCACGCTCGACGGATACGCGGCCTTGCCGCCCGGCACGTAGATGCCCACGCGATCCAGCGGCGTGACCTTCTGGCCCAGCAGCGTGCCGTCCTCGTCCCGGTAGCTCCAGCTTTCGCCGCAGGCCTGCTTCTGGCGCTCGTGATAGCGGCGCACGCGCTCGGCGGCCTGGGTCAGGGCCTGGGCCTGCGCCGCGGGCAGACCGTCGAACGCGGCCTTCAGTTCGTCGCGGGTCAGTTCCAGCGCCGCGAGCGAAGCGGCCTGCAGCTGATCGAAGCGGGCCGTGTACTCGAGCACCGCCACGTCGCCGCGCTCGCGCACGTCGGCCAGGATCTCGGCCACGCGCGTCTCGATCGCGGCGTCGGTCTCGGCGGACCAGTGCAGCACGCGCTGGAACTGCGCGTCGAAGTCCGCGTCGGTGGTGTTCAGGGTGCGAAGGGTGGTCGTCATGGCGAACTCCGGATCTGTGCTCAAGCGGCGGGGATGGCCGAGCCGATCGCGTCGATCAGCGGCTTGAGGGCCTCGCGCTTGAGCTTGAGCGCCGCCTGGTTGACGACCAGCCGCGAGGAGATGTCCATGATCCGCTCGACCTCGACCAGCCGGTTCGCCTTGAGCGTGCTCCCGGTGGACACCAGGTCGACGATGGCATCGGCCAGCCCGGTCAGCGGCGCCAGCTCCATCGAGCCATAGAGCTTGATGAGGTCCACGTGCACGCCCTTGTCGGCGAAGTGCTGGCGCGCGATCGAGGTGTACTTCGTCGCCACGCGCAGCCGCGAGCCCTGGCGCACGGCGTTCTCGTAGTCGAAGTCGTCGCGCACCGCGACGCTCATGCGGCACTGCGCGATGCGCAGGTCCAGCGGCTGGTACAGGCCCTGGCCGCCATGCTCGATCAACACGTCGCGGCCGGCCACGCCGAGGTCGGCGCCGCCGTATTCGACATAGGTCGGGACGTCGGTCGCGCGCACGAGCACGACGCGCACCTGAGCCTGGTTGGTGGGGAGGATCAGCTTGCGGGAGCTGTCCGGGTCTTCCAGCACGGAGATGCCCGCGGCCGCCAGCAGCGGCAGGGTCTCTTCGAAGATGCGGCCCTTGGAAAGTGCCAGGGTGATCATGCGATGTCCTCGGTGAACGCGCGCCTCGCGACGAAGCGCTTCGGGCTGTTCAGCGGGACGGCAGCGGGTTCACCGGACGGGCCACACCGCCACCCGCCTCACGGCCGGGTGGCTGTCAGTGATGGTGAGGCGCGCTGCCTTGCTGCGCGAACTCGGCGGGGGTCAGCGTCTTCATCGACAGCGCGTGGATCTGCTCGCGCATGCGATCGCCCAGCGCCTGGTACACGCGCTGGTGGCGCTTGATCCGGCTCAGGCCCTCGAACTCGGCCGACACGATCGTCGCGAAGAAATGGCGCCCGTCGCCCTCGACCTGGAGCTCGCTGCAAGCGAGACCCTGGGCGATGTAGCTCTGGACTTCTGCGGGGGTCGGATCGGCCATGATGGGGCGGGATTCTACCCGGGCGCTTTCAGTGACGGATCTTGTAGCCGCGGCGCAGCAGTTCCAGCGCGAAGGCCGAGACGATCGCCAGCGCGATCGCCACCACGCCCAGGCTGATCCAGGGCGAGGCGTCGCTGACACCGAAGAAGCCATGGCGGAAGCCGTCGATCATGTAGAAGAACGGGTTCAGGTGGCTCACGCCCTGCCAGAACGCGGGCAGCGAATGCACCGAGTAGAAGACGCCCGACAGGAAGGTCATCGGCATCACGATGAAGTTCTGGAAGGCCGCCATCTGGTCGAACTTCTCCGCCCACAGCCCGGCGATCAGCCCCAGCGAGCCCATCAGTCCGGCGCCCAGCACCGCGAAGGCCAGCACCCACAGCGGGTTGGCCATGCCCGGCGGCGAGAACCACACGGTGGCGATGAACACGCCCGCACCCACCATCAGCCCGCGGATCACGGACGCGCCGACATAGGCCAGGAACCAGGCCCAGTGCGACAGCGGCGACACCAGCAGGAACACCAGGTTGCCGGTGATCTTGCTCTGGATCAGCGACGAGGAGCTGTTCGCGAACGCGTTCTGCAGCACGCTCATCATCACCAGGCCGGGGATCAGGAAGCTGGTGTAGCCGACGCTGCCGTAGACCTTGACGTGGTCCTCGAGCACATGGCCGAACACCAGCAGGTACAGCACGGCAGTGAGCACCGGCGCGCCGACGGTCTGGAAGGCGACCTTCCAGAAGCGCAGCACCTCCTTGTAGAACAGCGTGCGCGCGCCTTCGAGGCGGATCGGGAAGTGGCTGGCACTCATGCGCGGCCCCCTTGCATGATTTCGATGAAGACGTCCTCGAGGTCGGCGCGGCCGATCTCCAGGTCCTCGATCGGGACGGCGGCCTCGCGCAGCGTGGCGAGGATGCCCTCGACCTCCGCCGCGTCGTGCGCGGTGATCTGGACGATGCGCCCGGTGCTGCGCGCGCGCCCGGCCAGCGCCAGCGGCAGCGCCGAGTCGGTCTTGAACTGCAGCATCGTCGACGCGGTGCCGGCCAGCAGCTCCGAGGTGCGGTTGAGCGCCACGATCTTTCCCTGCTTCAGCATCGCGATGCGGTGGCAGAGCGCCTCGGCCTCTTCCAGGTAATGCGTGGTCAGCAGCACGGTGTGGCCCTCGCGGTTCAGGCGCGCGATGAACTGCCACAGCGTCTGGCGCAGTTCGACGTCGACGCCGGCGGTGGGCTCGTCCAGCACGATGACCGGCGGGCGATGCACCAGCGCCTGCGCGACCAGCACGCGGCGCTTCATGCCGCCCGAGAGCTGACGCATGTTGTTGTGGGCCTTGTCGGCCAAGCCGAGGTTGAGCAGCAGCTCGTCGATCCAGTCGTCGTTGTTGCGCACACCGAAGTAGCCGGACTGGATGCGCAGCGTCTCGCGCACGCTGAAGAACGGGTCGAAGACCAGCTCCTGCGGCACGATGCCGAGCTTCTTGCGGGCATTGGCGTAATCGTCGACGACGTCATGGCCCAGCACCGACACCTGTCCACCGCTGGCGCGCGACAGGCCGGCCAGGATGCTGATCAGGCTGGTCTTGCCGGCCCCGTTGGGACCGAGCAGGCCGAAGAATTCGCCGGGCTGGATGTCGAAGCTGACGCCGTCCAGCGCGCGGAGCTGTCCGGCGCGGTAGGTCTTGCTGACGTTGTGGAATCGCAGGGCGGGCGGACCGCCGGCCGGCGCGGGCGTGGCGGCCGGCTGTTGTGGGGGGCTTGCGGGCATGGGCGGCGATTGTAGGCAGCGCCCCTGTCCCGCGCCCGCCTGGGGTCATGACAGAATGCGGCCACTCGCCCCCACCACGCCCACGGGCCCATGGCCACCAAGAAGCCGCGCCGAACCGCCGAACGCATCCTCGAAGTCACGCTGGACCTCTTCAATCGCTTCGGCGAGCCGAACGTCTCGACCACGCTGATTTCGGCGGAGCTCGGCATCTCGCCCGGCAACCTGTACTACCACTACCCGGCCAAGGACGAGCTCATCAACGCGCTCTTCAACCGCTACGACAAGGCCCTGTCGGAGCTGCTGGCCGCGGTACACAACGTGCGCAACGTGGAGGACGCCTGGCTGTTCTTCCACATGCTGTTCGAGCTGATCTGGCAGCACCGCTTCCTGTATCGCGACCTCAACGACCTGCTGTCCAAGAACCGCAAGCTGGAGACGCACTTCCAGCACGTGCTCGAGCAGAAGACCCAGGCGATGGCCGGTCTGCTGGGCGGGCTGCAGGCCAGCGGCGCGCTGACGATGCAGGTGCGCGAGGCCGTGCCGACCGCCAACGCGATGGTGGTGCTGCTCAGCTACTGGCTGAGCTACGAGTACGTGCGCGACCCGCGCAACGCGCTGGAGCCTGAACGCGCCGGCGAGGCGTTGATGCGCGGCGCCTTCCACGTGCTGGGGCTGCTGCTGCCGTATCTGGAGCCGGGCTCGCGGGATCACCTGTTCCAGCTCGCCGGCAAGTACCAGCCGGCCGGCGCGGGCACGGCCTGACCCCGGCGCGGGGCATCGATAGCATCGCGGCCACTGGCGGGCCTCCGCAGAAACCCTGGATTCGTGCGAAGCCGGCCCCCCTGGTCGCGGTTGGCGCTGGAAAACGACACCCTATAAATTAGGGATATCGCATTCACCGACATCGAGGGACCGACTCCATGAAGCGCATCCTGATCTCCGCCGCCGTGCTGGCCCTGATCGCTCCGCTGGCGCAAGCCGCCACCGCCGAGAACGCGGACGCCAAGGCGCTGCGCGCCGACTGCGCGAGCCAGCACGCGGTGAAGTTCGAGCAGCCGGCCGACGCCAACGAGTACCGCTTCGTCTACAACCGCGGCGAGTACCGCGGCGAGGCCACCTCGGGCCAGGCAGTGGCCTGCGGCCAGACGCAGTACGCCGAGTACCTGGCCAGCGCCGATCCGGTCCGCGTGATGAATGCCTATCCCACCGCCGCCGGCCGTCCGCAGCCGGCGAAGAAGGCCGCCAGGTAAGACGTCCCGCCGCAGCGACGAACGCCGCCTTCGGGCGGCGTTTTCCATGGCGCGGACAACAACGGTTGGACGGATGACGCGGACGCAGGGCCGGCGCTCAGTCCTTCGCCTCCCACGGGAGCATCAGCGCCAGCGTCAGCAGCTGCTGGAACTCGGGCTCGAAGTGGGCCACGATGCGCTCCGGATCGGGGCACAGGCCGGCATCGGCGATGAGCCCGAACTGCACTTGGCCGGCGTAGGTCAGGATGCTGATGCCCAGGCTCATGTCGCCGGCCTGCGGGGCCCAGAACATGACGCGCTCGACGGCCGCGCCGCACAGTCGCAGCGCCTGCGCGGGGCCCGGCACGTTGGTCATCAGCGCGGTTGCCTTGCGCGACAGCGTCTTGAGCATCGCGCGCTGCGCGGCCTTCTCGACCGCGCCGGAGGTCGCCATCAATCCCAGCGACAGCGCCGGCTGCAGGCTGTTCTTCACCGCCTGCGTCCGCGCGTGGACCGCGTAGAGCCGCTTGACCGGGTTGGCGATGCCCACCGGCATCGGCAGCGGCACCATGCCGAAGCGATTGCCCAGTTGCCAGGCCGTCTCCAGCGGACGCAGATTGACGGGGACCAGCGCGCGGATCTCCTGGTCCTGGAGTTCATCGCCCTGCTCGCGCAGATACAGGCCGATCGCGCCGGCGACGCAGCTCAGCAGCACGTCGTTGACCGACACGTTCATCGACTTGCCCACCGCCTTGACCGCGTCCAGCGACAGCGGTGCCGCCCAGGCGACGCGCTTGTCGCGGCCGGCCTTGCCCTTGAGGCGGGTCTTGGCGTCGTCGGGCGCTTCGGTCAGCGCGGCGGCGTCCTGGAGCACCTGCCGGCCGAGCCGCTCGGCCGGCGAGCCGCCCTTGGCGCCCTTGGCGCCCTTGGCGCCCGGCACCGAGTGCTCCTGGATCTCGCGCACGGTCCAGGCGTTGATCGGCTTGACCATGGCATCGGCGAGCCATTCGGGCTCGGCGGCGTCGACGCCGTCAGCCGGCGGCGTGGATCTGCCGGCTTTCGGGCTGCCCATCTTGCGGCCCTTCTCTTTGCCGCTTGTCTCCTTGGGCGCGAGCGGCGGCGCGCTCCCGCCATCGGTGATCGACAGCAGCACCGCGATCAGCGCGATGCCGTCCGCGATGCAGTGATGGACACGGGCGATCAGCGCGCTGCTGCCGTCGTAATGCTCGATCAGATGGAGCTGCCACAGCGGGCGCGAGGGATCGAGCGGCTCGGCGGCGAGTTCGGCGAGCCGGTCCTGCAGCGCGCCCTCGAGCGGCCGCCCGCGACGGCGCTTGAGCGTCTCGGGGACGACGTGGCGGGCGATGTCGACCTCGGCGTCCTCAACCCACCAGGCGCTGTCACCGGACTCGACGACGCGCTGCCGGAAACGCGGGAAGCGCAGCAGCCGCTCGGCCACGCGGGCGCGCAGGTCGTCGAGGGCGATGGCGGGCTTCAGGAACAGCACGCCGTGGATGACCATCCGGTTGGCCTCGGTGTCCAGTCGCAGCCAGGCGGTGTCGACCTTGGACATGGGCTCGGCGCCGCGGGGCAGTCCAGCAGCGGCCGGCCGCGGGGACCGGACGGTCCTGGCGGCCTGGACGGGCTTCGGTGCGGGCGCGGCGGATGTGGGCAATGCGGTCTCCTGGTCGGCGGGGGCGGCTGTCGCGGCGATGAAGCCCTCATGATGCGTCATCTAGAGAGGCGGCCCCAGTCCGGGTCGGGGGATGGGGTGGGTAACATCGCGGCGATCCGTCCTGATTGTCGCCAACGGGACGCCCTGCTCATCGCCACGGGAGACACACATGAGCCTCAAGGACCAGTTCGACGCGGCCGTCGCCGATTCCAAGACCCTGCCCGAGCGGCCGGACAACCAGACCCTGTTGCAGCTGTACGCGCTGTTCAAGCAGGCCACGGCCGGCGATGTCGAGGGTGACCGCCCCGGCATGACGGACTTCGTCAACCGCGCCAAGTGGGACGCCTGGAAGGCGCATGAGGGAAAGTCCAGCGATGACGCGATGCAGGCGTACATCGATCTGGTGGAAGGGCTGAAGTAAGCCGTCAAGCGCCGGCGCCAGCGCCGGCACCGGAGATTTCGGAAGGCCGCCCGAACAGGACGGCCTTTTTGCTTCTCGGCACAGGCCCCGGAGGCCTTGACCGAGGCGCTACGGCTTGCGGGTCGGCCAGGCCTTCTGGGGCGGGGGGAGAGCCGTCATCTATGCGTCAGCTGCGCTCGCCGCTCATCCTTCGGCAGCCCGGCCAGGCGCTTCACCTCGGCATAGAAGCGCTCCCAGTCCTCGCCCTGCCGCTCGAACAGGCGCACGAAGTCCGGCACCAGATCCGTGTAGCTGCCCTGGATCGCCAACGCCGGCGTGTTCAGGCCCGCCACCCAGCGGTCGAAACGCGTGTCGCCGCCCCACTGGTCGCGCTTCATCGCCGCGTAGTCGGCGCGCAGCTTCGCGAACGCCGCGGCCTTGCCCGCACGCTTCTCGTCGTCGCTGGCCGTGCTGCGGAAGACCTCCTGCAACTGCTCGCGCGTGGCCTTCAGCAAGGCCTGGACCTGGTCCTGCCGCTGTCTCGACAGCTCATCCTCCCGCAGCGCCTGCGGCCGGTCCTTCATCCAGCGCGCCACGCCGATCTGCTCGACCGCCGTGGCGAAGCTCTCGTTGAAGGCCGTGTCATCGCTCGCGTAAGCCACCTGGTGCGCGAGCTCGTGGAAGATCATTCGCGCCAACTGCCCTTCCGGATATCGGATGAAGGTGTTGAGCAGCGGATCCCCGCCCAGCCAGTTGCTCCATCCCAGCGACGAGTAGGCCGGCACGCCGTACACGTAGGGCTCGAGCCCCTCCTTGCGCAGCGATTGCGCCTCCTCCCGCGCCGCATCCGGCGAGAAGTAGCCGCGATAGCCCGCGCAGCCCATGACCGGATAGCACCAGGTCGTGAGCTGCAGGCTCAGCTCCGGCGTGGCCACGACGTTCCACACCGCCGCGCCGCGCTTGAGATCGGCATAGCGGCGGTAGCTGCCGTTGTCAGGCAGCTTCAACGCCGAGGAGGCGTAATCGCGGATCGACTGCGACAGCATCAGTTGCCGCCGCACCTCCGGATCGAGGTCCGGCTGCGCGAGCCACTCGTCGACCGGCTTGGCCGCGCGCACCAGCGACAAATGCCCCGACAGCGACTGCCCGTAGTACGACAGCTGCGCGCACCCGCCGAGCATCAGCAGCGGCGCGGCCAGCAGCGCCAGCCATGTCCACCGCGTCCACGCCGCCCGCCGTCCGGTCATCGCGCCTCCGCTCGCCGCAGGCCGCTCAGGCCGCGGACACCTCGACCAGGCAGTCGTAGAAGCACGGCGCGCGGCCCATGTCGGTGAGCCGCTGATGCGTGACCTCGTTGACGTTGCGCCCGTCCGCGCCCAGCTTGCGCCACCAGATGCCCAGCCCATGCACGACGCCCTCGCGCGCGCGGCCGCTCACGTCCAGCCGGCACACGTAGCTGCCGCGATCGTTGAACACGCGCACCGCCTGGCCATCGGTCAGCCCTCGCGAGGCCGCGTCGCTGGCATTCATCTCCAGCACCTGCTCGCCCTCGATGTCGCGCAGACTCTTCACGTTCACGAAGGTGCTGTTGAGGTGGTTGCGCGCCGGCGGCGAGATCATCGCCAGCGGATAGCGCGCGGCCAGCGCCGGCGCGCTCGCGCGGCTCTCGTAGTTGGGCACGTAGTCCGCACCGCGCGCGTCGGCCTTGCCATCCTGGGACGGGAATCCGCCTTCGGCGAACGGCGCCTCGGCCAGCGGCAGCTTGAACCAGCCGCGCTCGCGCAGCGCCCTCAGGTCGATGTCGTCGCGGAAGGCCTGCCGCAGCAGCGCCTCATCGTCGTCCTGGAAGGCCGGTTCGTCGAACCCCATCGCCGCAGCCAGGTCGCGGAAGATTCGCGTGTTGGGCCGCGCCTCACCCAGCGGCGCCACCGCGGGCTCGTTCACCAGCACGTCGGTGTGGCCGTAGCTGGTGTGGATGTCCAGGTGCTCCAGCTGCGTCGTCGCCGGCAGCACGTAGTCGGCCAGGTCGGCCGTGTCGGTCATGAAGTGCTCCAGCACCACCGTCAGCAGGTCCTCGCGCTGGAAGCCGGCCACCACCTTGGGCGACTCCGGCGCCACCGCGACCGGATTGCTGTTGTAGACGATCAGCGCCTCCACTTTCGGTCCGAATCCGGGCGAGGCCTCGCGCAGCAGGTCATCGCCGATCGTGCTCATGTTGATGGTCCGCGAAGGCCGGCCGCCGCGCAGTTCGGGGCGCTCCAGCGCCGGGTTCTTGAACGGCGCGAACCAGCCCGAGCTCGACAGCAGCATCCCGCCCGCCCGATGCCGCCACGCGCCCGTCAGGCACGGCAGCAGCGCGATCAGCCGCACCGCATTGCCGCCGCCGCGCACGCGTTGCATGCCGTAGTTCAGCCGGATCGCCGCCGGCGCCGCGGTGGCGTAGTCGCGCGCCAGGCCGCCCACCTCCTCGGGCGTCAGACCGCATTCGGCGGCCGTGCGCTCCGGCGTCCAGGCCAGCGCCCGCGCCTTCAACTCCTCCCAGCCCTGGACATGACGGGCGACGTAATCGTGATCGATCCAGTCGTGGGCGATCAGTTCGTGCATCAGGCCCAGCGCCAGCGCGCCGTCGGTGCCAGGCAGCAGCGCCAGGTGCTGTTGGCACTTGTCGGCGGTCTCGGTCTTGCGCGGGTCGATGCAGATCAGCTTCGCGCCGCTGCGCTTGGCCTGGTTCGCGAAGGTCCAGAAATGCAGGTTGGAGGCGATCGAGTTGCTGCCCCAGATCAGGATCAGTTTCGACTCGGCGAAGAACGGCAGATGCATGCCGACCTTGTGCCCGTAGGTCGCCGCCAGTGCCGCGCCACCGGCCGAGGCGCAGATGGTGCGGTCCAGGCAGGACGCGCCCAGCCGGTTGAAGAAGCGCCCCGCCATCGCCTCGCCCTGCAGCAGGCCCATGGTGCCGGCGTAGCTGTACGGCAGGATCGCCTGCGGATCGCGCGCCGCGATCGCGCGCAGCCGGCCGGCGATCTCCGCGATCGCCTGGTCCCAGCCGATGCG
>Ga0099823_1000159_pt1 | contig 36164 bp, 28 predicted proteins | sample CowpearedBW_FD_76831 | JGI IMG/M metagenome (GOLD analysis project Ga0099823, IMG submission 76831) | Root nodule microbial communities of legume samples collected from California, USA - Cow pea red BW | ecosystem: Host-associated > Plants > Roots > Nodule | place: USA: California | collected...
CGCTGTTGTCGGTCGGCTCCGAGCCCCACGATGCCGTCGGCGAGGCGCTGGCCTTCCTGGACCAGTCCCTGGAGGCGGGCTTCCGCCCCGGCATGGGCAACGTGGTGCCCGACCGCTTCTTCTGGGCGCTGCCGCCCGGTGAAGAGGGTGAGGAAGGCGCCGAAGCGGCCGCCTCCCCCGAGGACCTGGCGATCGAGGAGCCGCCCAGCCGCGGCCCGCGCCGGATCCATTGAGACTGACGAAGGCGCCCGCGCGGCGCCTTCGGCTTTTCCAGCATCAGCTTTTCAAGCAGTACCGAATTTCCGATATGAGCCAGAACGAGACCCTGTTCGCCCGCGCCCAGCGCGTCATTCCTGGCGGCGTGAACTCGCCGGTGCGCGCGTTCCGCGCGGTGGGTGGCACGCCGCGCTTCATCGCGCGCGGGGAAGGCGCGCACATCGTCGACGCCGACGGCAAGCGCTATATCGACTACATCGGCTCCTGGGGCCCGATGATCCTGGGTCATGGCCATCCGGCGGTGCTCGAGGCGGTGCAGCGCGCGGCGCTGGAGGGCTTTTCGTTCGGCGCGCCGACCGAGCGCGAGATCGAGCTGGCCGAGGAGATCCTGTCGCTGGTGCCCAGTTGCGAGCAGATCCGGCTGGTGAGCTCCGGCACCGAGGCGACGATGAGCGCCATCCGCCTGGCGCGCGGCGCGACGCAGCGCGACAAGTTCATCAAGTTCGAGGGCTGCTACCACGGCCACACCGACGCGCTGCTGGTGAAGGCGGGCTCGGGCCTGGCGACCTTCGGCCATCCGACCTCGGCCGGCGTGCCCGAGGCGACCGCCCAGCACACCATCGTGCTGGAATACAACAACGTCGCCCAGCTCGAAGAAGCCTTTGCGCTGCACGGCCGGGAATTGGCGTGCGTGATCGTCGAGCCGATTGCCGGCAACATGAATTTCGTGCGCGCCAGCGTGCCCTTCATGAAGCGTCTGCGCGAGTTGTGCCGCGAGCACGGCGCGCTGTTGGTGCTGGATGAGGTCATGACCGGCTTCCGCGTCGCCCTGCGCAGCGCGCAGGGCGTCTATGCCGAGCTGATCCCGGGCTTCGTGCCGGACATCAGCGTGTTCGGCAAGGTCATTGGCGGCGGCATGCCGCTGGCGGCCTTCGGCGCGAGCCGCGAGATCATGCGCCACCTCGCCCCGCTGGGCGGCGTCTATCAGGCGGGCACGCTGTCGGGCAACCCGGTGGCCACGGCCTGCGGCTTGGCGACGCTGCGCGAAATCAGAAAGCCGGGTTTCTTCGAGGCCCTGTCCGCGCGCACGCGCCGCCTGGTGGACGGCCTGAAAACGGTCGCTGCCGAGAACGGCGTGCCGTTCAGCGCTGACAGTGAGGGCGGGATGTTCGGCTTCTTCCTGCTGCCGGAGCTGCCGCAAAACTACACCGCGGTGATGGTCACCGACAAGGAGCGCTTCAACCGCTTCTTCCACGCGATGCTGGAAGCCGGCGTGTACTTGGCGCCGGCGCTTTACGAGGCCGGCTTCGTGTCCGCCGCCCATACCGACGCGGACATCGACGCCACGCTGGAGGCGGCGCGTCAGGCCCTGCGCTGACGCCCACACAACACCGGTTTGACACCATTCCCTCACGCGCCAGGGCAAACGACGGACCAGGTTGTCGCAAACTTTTCGTTTAGCGACAGGCATTACGCTTGCTTACCCATTGGTACAGCGGCTGAGAGACAGACATGCATATCCACATCCTTGGCATCTGCGGCACCTTCATGGGCGGTTTGGCGGCGCTCGCGCGAGAGGCCGGCCACACCGTGACCGGTTGCGACGCCAACGTCTATCCGCCGATGTCCACGCAGCTCGAGGCGCTGGGCATCGACCTGATCCAGGGCTTCGGCGCGGAGCAGCTCGCGCTCAAGCCGGACCTGTTCGTCATCGGCAACGTGGTGACGCGCTCGTCGGAAGGCCGCTTCCCGCTGATGGAGGCGATCCTGGACGACGGCCTGCCCTACACCAGCGGACCGCAGTGGCTGGCCGAGCACGTGCTGCAAGGCAAGCACGTGATGGCCGTCGCCGGCACGCACGGCAAGACGTCCACGACGTCGATGCTGACCTGGATCCTGGAGTCGGCGGGGCTCGAACCCGGATTCCTGATCGGCGGCGTGCCGCAAAACTTTGGCGTGTCGGCGCGCCTGGGGGGCGGGACATACTTCGTCATCGAGGCCGACGAATACGACACCGCCTTCTTCGACAAGCGCAGCAAGTTCGTCCATTACCGGCCGCGCACGGCGATCCTGAACAACCTCGAGCACGACCACGCGGACATCTTCCCGGACCTGGCGGCCATTGAGACCCAGTTCCACCACCTGGTGCGGACGGTGCCCGCGGCGGGGCGGCTGGTGGTGAACGCGCGGGAGGAGTCGCTGCAGCGGGTGCTCGCGCGCGGCTGCTGGAGCGAGGTGCAGCGCTTCGGCGCGCGCAAGGAGGAGCCCGGCGCGCTGCGCGCCCGCGGCGAGCCGCAATCCTTCGACGTGCTGCGCGGCAGCCTGAAGGTCGGTCACGTCACGTGGGAGCTGCTGGGCGAGCACAACCAGCTCAATGCGCTGGCGGCGATCTCGGCGGCGGAGCATGTGGGCGTGGATCCTGAGCGGGCCGCCGAGGCGCTGGGCGCGTTCAAGAACGTGCGGCGCCGGCTGGAACTGCGCGGCGAGGCCGGCGGCGTGAAGGTCTACGACGACTTCGCGCACCACCCGACAGCGATCCACACGACGATCGACGGCCTGCGCCGGCGCATCGCGCCGCAGGAACGCATCCTGGCGGTCTTCGAACCGCGCTCCAACACGATGAAGCTGGGCACCATGAAGGCGCAGTTGCCCTGGGCGCTGGAGGAAGCCGACCTCAGCTTCTGCAACCAGGACGGCCTGAGCTGGGACGCCGCCGAGGTGCTGGCCCCGCTGGGCGAGCAAGGCCTGGTGGGCGCCGATGTCGATGCGCTGGTGGCCATGGTCAAGCGCGTGGCGCGGCCGGGCGACCATGTGCTGTGCATGAGCAACGGCGGTTTCGGCGGCATCCACGAAAAGCTGCTGGACGCGCTGAAGTAAACCGGCGATCCTGCGCCCCCGCGGGCCGAGGGCCCGCCTGACCCCCAAGGAGCGACGACACGATGAGTGGTCCTGGCAAGCTGGTGCCTGCGCTGCAGAACCGGTCCTTCCTGTGCCTGCTGGCGCTGGTGACGGTGGCGTTCGGCTGGATCCTGTGGCCGATGCTGAGCGCGGTGCTGTGGGCGGTGGCGCTGGCCATCGTGTTCCAGCCGCTGTACCGGCGGCTGCTGCGCAAGACCAGGCGCACGGGGGTGTCGTCGGGGCTGACGATCCTGGTGATCCTGCTGCTGGTCGTGCTGCCGATGACCTACGTGATGGGTGCGCTGGTGCGCGAGGCGGCCGTGGTCTTCGAGATGGTGAAGTCCGGCAAGTTCAATTTCGGCACCTATGTGGCGCAGGTCTACGCGGCGCTGCCGTCGTGGCTGCTGGAGGTGCTGGCGCGGCTCGGCCTGCACGATCTGTCCAACCTGCAGGAGAAGCTGGGCGCGGCGTTGAATCAGGGCAGCCAGTTCATGGCGACCAAGGCGCTGGGCTTCGGCCAGGACACCTTCGATTTCCTGGTGAGCTTCTGCGTGATGCTCTATCTGCTGTTCTTCCTGCTGCGGGATGGCGAGCAGCTGTCGCTGCGCATCCGCGACGCGCTGCCGCTGCAGGACTCCTACAAGCGCCAGTTGGGCGAGAAGTTCCGGACGGTGATCCGCGCGACGGTGAAGGGCAACATTGCAGTGGCGGCGATCCAGGGCGCGCTGGGCGGTTTCGCGTTCTGGGTGCTGGGCATCCACGCGCCGGTGCTGTGGGCGGTGCTGATGGCCTTCCTGTCGCTGCTGCCGGCGGTGGGGGCGGCGCTGGTGTGGGCGCCGGTGGCGATCTACCTGCTGGCGACCGGACAGGTGGCGTCGGGCGTGGGGCTGCTGCTGTTCGGCACGGTGGTGATCGGGCTGGTGGACAACCTGCTGCGGCCGCTGCTGGTCGGCAAGGACACGAAGATGCCGGACTACGTCGTGCTGCTGTCGACGCTGGGCGGGATGGCGGTGTTCGGCATCAATGGTTTCGTCATCGGCCCGCTGATCGCGGCGATGTTCATCGCGGTGTGGGACATCGTCGCCGCGGAGCGGCGTTACCCGGTCGGCGATCAGCACTGAGCCCGCGCTCCGTGGCCGGATGACGCCGGCGCGCTGTCTGCTTCCTGCATCACACTGCGGCACGGCGCGCCGCATTCCTTCACGCAGACGGCCTTCATGCCGTCCCTCTCCCCTCAAGGGCGATGGTCTGGCCGGCGTTCCCTCGCTAAGGTGGGTCCCTTCTGATTGAAGGGGGCCAGGGAGGCCCGGCTGGAATGAATCAAGCAGCATCGGGACCACGCCGTCCCCGCCTGACCGCGCTGTGCGCGGTGACCCTCGCCGTGATCTGCCACGCGCCGGCCTTCGCCTACACCGACGCCTATGGCTCGGTCCTCCAGGCTCTCGACTATCCCAATGGGACGCTGTTCGGCTATGGCCTGAGCGAACGGCGGCTCATCACGGTGTGGAACGACGCAACGCCCGTGACCGCGCAATCCTTGGGGCCGGCCGATCTCGGGCGCGACCGCAGCCGCACCATCGAGCGGCTGATCTCGGCGGCGGTGCCGATGCCCGCCGCGGCGCTGCGCGCCATCGAGCATCCGCTGACCAAGGCGCCGCCGACGGGACCGGGCACCTGGCAGACCTACTGGGTGCGGGAAGTGGTGACGCCCGCGCCGGGCCGCCCCGCCAACCGGCAGTTCTCGACGGCGTACCGCCGCTTCGTCCAATGCGACCCCGGCCGCATCATCGAAGGCGGGACCTTGCGCTTCGCGTCGCTGGACGCGCAAGGCGTGCCCTATGCGGCCGAGCTCAATTACGAGCAGCCCCGCGTGCGCGACGCGCGTGCGCAGCGTCTGGCCGCACCGATGGAAGCCGAGTTCCGCGCCGTCTGCGCGCCGGTCTTCGCCGCCGCGCTTGGCGAGGACTCCGGCCGGCAACGGCTGGAACAGGTTCTTGCACCGCCCGCGCCGACGGCGCAGCAGTTAGCCGCCGCGCAGATGGTCGAGCGGCTCGCCGCTGAGATTGGCGCCGCGGCAGCATCGGCGGCGCCGGGCGCTTCTGCGAGCTCGCCTGCCTCGCCTGCCTCGTCCGGCGCGCAGGCCGAAGGCGGCCCTCCCGCCTCCAACCTGTTCGCCATCGCCTCGAACCGGCGCCCGTCAACGCTGGCCGGCAAGGCCCGCATCCGGATGTTCCAGGACAACGGCCTGATCGGCGGTCTGACGAACGGCGCGGCCTGCGTCGCGCCGGATTCCCGCAAGGCCGCCGGCAGCGGGAACCTGCTGACCGCGCTGACGTCGATCGGCTCGCGCCCGGAGGATCAGACCATCGGCATGGCGCCCTCCAAGCAGACGGAGTCCAGGCGCGGCTTCAACGGCTATCACGTCGAGCGCTTCATCGACGCGGACATGCCGGTGTCCGTGGACTACGGGTACGGCGGAGTGGGCAGCGAAGGCGGTACCTGCCCGCAGATCCGCGCGACCTTCGTGCCCGAGCCGGGCGTCAATTACGAAGCCTGGCTGGACGTGCAGCGCGAGGCCCGCCGATGCGTGATCCGCGTCGCCCGCATCCTGCCCGGCGGCGACCTCTTGCCCGAACCGCTGAGCCCGGCGCCCGAATGCCCGCCGGGCCCCTGAAAAGAATTGATGCCCCTGGCATGACACGGGCACCGCGTTCCGCGACGGAACGCCAACGGAAAAGGCCGGCTTTCGCCGGCCTTTGCGCTGATGGACCGAGCCCAGTGGCTGCGTCCGCCCTCAGGTCCTCAGCATCGTCGCCTTCAGCACGCTGCTGAGCATGTCCAGGCTCTCGGCCAGATGGGCGCGTGTCTCCGGCGAGCCCTTGCCCTGCGCCGCGCGCAGCTCGCTTTGCAGCTGCACGGCATGCAGGCGCAGCATCGCGTAGGCATCGGCGAACTGGCCCGAAGCCGCCCCGCCCTTGGTCAGGTTGGCCTGCAGCCGGCGCAGATACTCGCGCTGCAGGTTGCGGCGCAGCGGGTCGATGTCGGCGCCGCTCTTGAGCTCGCTCCAGATCGAGGCCTGCAGCGTGCCGTAGACCTCGTTGATCGTGATCAGCCCCTTGCGCTGCGACGCCGGCACGTAGTTCGGCAGCTCCATCAGGCGGATCGCCGTCTGCGCCTGCAACAGCCGGTCCAGCGCGCCCAGTTGCACCCGCGCCACCGCCGCCGGGATGTTGACGAAGCCCGCGCGGTTGAACTCGACGTAGTCCGTCGTGATCGAGGTCAGGAACTCCGGCTTGAAGCGGAAGCTGTCGGCGCTGAAGATGCCCGAGGCCAGGAAGCGCAGCGCCTCGCGCTGACGCGCCGGATCGACCGGCCGCATCGCCGCGACGCTTGAGCCCGGCACGTCGCGGTGCGTGTACATGCCGCCGACGTACTTGCCCACCAAGTCCGACGCGCGCGCCAGCTGGTTGAAGCCGCTGGCCAGCTGGCGGCGCTGCCGCAGCGGATCATCCGAGGCCACCGGCGGCCGGTTCTGCACCCGCGTCCACAGCTCCTGCGTCAGCTTCAGCCGCTTGCGGAAATAGGCCAGCGGATCGTCGCCCAGGTCGAAGCGGTTGATCGTCGGATCCATGCCGTCGAACGGCCCGAAACCGCCGGCGTCGGTGTCGTCCGCGTAGGCATGGCCAGGCTGGGTGTTCTGCGACGCGATGCGCTGCAGCTCGGCCGCCTCCTGCTCCCTGGGCAGTTGCTTGTAGGCGTACTCGATCGCCCAGTAGTCGTAGGCGCCCAGCGTCGTGTTGTTGTAGGTGGTCGGCGCCTCGCCCTCCAGCGGGATGTTGTAGGCGTTGTAGTCCATCACCGAGGCCGACAGGCCATGCGCCTCGGTCCAGGCCTTGTCCTTGAGCTGCGCCTGCGTCACCTGCGTCGAGGCCTTGAAGTTGTGCTTCAGCCCCAGCGTGTGACCCACCTCATGCATGATCACGTCCTTGATCCGCGCCTGGATGAAGGCCTCGGCCTCGGGACTGTCGGGCGCGATGTCGCCGCGCGCCTCGAGCACGTCCAACGCGAAATCCATCTCCGCCGCCGCGTCATGCGCGTAGGTGCAGTAGGTCGCGTTGCGGCCCTCGCGCCAGCCCTTGTTCAGCGCGGCCAGCGCCTGCGCCTCCTCGCCCAGCGACGACACCATCTGGCCGTTCATGCCGCGCGGCGCGTCCTCGCTGATGAAGGCGCGTCCGCCACGGGCGAACACGTCGCTCATGCCGATGTCGGCATCCAGGATCTCGCCGGTGCGCGGATCGATGTGGCTCGGGCCGATGGCGAAGCCCACGTCCGCGCCCACGAACCAGCGGATCGACGCATGCGACGCGTCCATGTTGTCCCAGTCCGCGTCATCCGGCTGCTGCTTCGCGACGATCGCGTCCTTGAAGCCGATCTTCTCGAAGGCCTTGTTCCATTCGAGGATGCCGGCCTCGACCGCGGCGCGGTATTTCGGCGGGATGTTCTTGTCCATCCAGTAGACGATGGGCTGCGCCGGCTCGGACAGCGCCGCCGCCGGATCCTTTTTCTCCAGGCGCCAGCGATTGATGTAGTGCACCCGCGGATTGGGCTTCACGTCGTCGCCCAGATCGGTGAAGGTCTCGGTGAAGTGGCCCAGCCGGCCGTCGGCGCGGCGCGGCGCCATCGGCTCCGCCGGCAGCGCGCGGAAGTTGTAGACGAAGCCCATGAACATCGAGCGCGGATCCGGCGCCGACTGCGGCGGCGACGGCACGGGCACCGGCGGCGGGACCAGCGGCGGCGCAGGGATGCGCGGCGTGAAGTAATGGACCTTGGCGTTGAGCGTGGTCAGTTGCTCGTCGGCGCGGGTCTGCTCGAAGTACGAGTTGCTGCGATCGACGTTGTAGGGCAGCCGGTAGGCCATTTCCATGCGCGTGGACATGCCCGGGATGTCGGTCAGCAGCATGCCGGCGTCGACCAGGAAGGCCTTCCGCTCGGGGTGGTCGGCGCTGGCCACGGGGCCGGCGGCGATCAGGCTGGGCGAGAAGGCCTCGTCGACGGCGCGCTTGCCGCCGCCTTCGCCGCGGAACTCGGTGTTCAGCGCCACCAGCTGGATCATGTTGCCCACGCGGCGCCACTCGACCAGCATCTCCGGGCCCATCTGGCTGGCGTAGAAGCCGCGCTCGCCGATCGAGCTGGAGATGTTGATGGTGAACAGGAAGGGCTTGTTCAGCATCGCGCGCGGGATCTCGAGCCAGACCTTCTCGTCCTTTCGCACCACCGGGAACAGGCCGTCGGTGCGCTTGGCGTCGCGGCTGACTTCGGCATAGGGCTTGGGCGCGGAGGGATCGGCAGGGGGACGCGGCGCGGTCATCGGCGAACTGGCGCCTGGCTGGCCCGGCGCGCCGGAGGCGGCGGTGGCCGGCGCGGAAGCCGCCTGCGCCGGGGCGGCCGGCGCGGAAGGAGAGCTGGTCGTGCCGGTCGTGGCGCAGGCGGTGAGCAGCAAGGCCGCGGCCGCGATGGCCGTCAGCTGGATCGTGTCCCGATGGATCATGGATCGATGTGGTCGGGGGTCCGTCCGGAACGGCCGGCCGGGCCCGGTTGAGAAAGCGGGCGCCGCAGTCCCGTGGCTGCGTGCGTCCCGGCGAAGCCGGCAATGTGCGGGGCGGGCGCCGTCGCGTCAATGCGCACTAACGAGCGCGCGGCCCTCGTCAACCGCGCGGGTGGCGATGATCGCCCGCGGGACACCCCCTGCCGGAAGTGACCCTTCCCGTTCTTGACGAATGTGCGCGCCCTACACTGCCGGCCCATGAGTCCCGCCTCGATGTCAGCGCCCTCCCCCACGCCCGCGCGCCGCACCCACCTGCTCTACCTGCATGGCTTCCGCTCGTCGCCACGCTCGGCGAAGGCCCAGCGGATGGCGCGCTGGGCCGCCGATCACCGGCCGGATCTGGTCTTCGCCGCACCGCAGCTGCCGCCCTCGCCGCGCGAGGCGATGGCACTCGTCGACACGCTGATCCGCGACTGGCCGCGCGACACGATGGCGGTGATGGGCAGTTCGCTCGGCGGCTTCTATGCGACCTGGGTCGCGCAGCGCACCGGCGCGCGGACCGCGCTGCTGAATCCAGCCGTCGATCCGGCGCGGGACCTCGCCCATTACATCGGCGAGCAGACCTGTTGGCAGAACCCGGAGGAGCACTTCTTCTTCCGGCCCGAGTTCGTCGGGGAACTGGTCGCGCTGAGCGCCGGCGAGCTCGCGCACCCGGACCGGATCATGGCGGTGATCGCCAAGGGCGACGAGGTGCTCGACTGGCGCGAGATGCAGGCGCGCTATGCGCGCTGCCGGATCAAGCTGCTCGAGGGCAGCGACCACGGCCTGGCGGACTTCGACGACCACCTCGATGAATTGACGGCCTTCCTCGGACTCTGACCGCGCCCGCCGCGCGGGCTACTTGCGCCGGCCCGTTGCGCGCAGCACCAGCACGGTCAGCGCCGCCGTCAGCACGACGATCAGACCGACGACGACCCAGAACCCGTGCTTGTGCTCGAGCAGCGGCAACCCGCCGACGTTCATGCCGAACAGCCCGCTGATCAGGTTGATGGGCAGCGCCAGCACCGTCACCATCGTCAGCACGTACAGCGTCTGGTTGTTCTCCTGCGCGACGCGCGCCGAAGTCTCGTCCTGCACCGCGCGGATGCGTTCCTGCAGCGCCTGGATGTCGCGCAGCACCAGCGCGAACTCCTCGCTCGCCTGCTGCAGCTGCTGCTTGTCCTGCTCCGCGACCCAGCCGGGCGGATTGGAGAGCATGCGCAGCAGCGCGCTCGGTTCCGGCGCGAGCAGCCGCTGCAGCCGCACCATCAGCCGGCGCAGCGCGGCGACCTCGGTCTCATGGCCGACATGGCGGCCGGCCAGCAGCGCGTCCTCGATGTCGTCGACGCGCTCGGTGGCCTGGCGCACGATGCGCTGCAGCTCGTCGGCCTGATCGCGCAGCAGATGATCGAGCAGCGCGACGCTGGAGCGCGGCTGGTCGCCGCGCTTGATCGCCATGCGCAGCCGGTCCACCGAGCGCAGCGGCGCGCGCCGCACGCTCAGCACCAGATGCTCGCTGACCTGCATCCACAGCGTCGAGACGTCGCCGACATCGAACGCGAAATCGAAGGTCACGTCGTTGAGCACCGCGAACAGGTGATCGCCCACGCGCTCGATGCGCGAGGAGCGCGAGCCCTGCTGCTGCGCCTCGTCGAAGCTCTCGGCCAGTGCCGCGTGGCGCCGCAGCCAGGGCAGCGCGCCGGCGTGGGCCAGGTTCAGATGCAGCCACAGGAAGCCGCCCTCCGGCCGCGCCAGCCGCGCCTGCGCCAGCGCGAGCGTGGGCAGCGCCTCGGTCGGCTGCCCGGGGTGGATCCAGAAGCCGCAGATCAGCCCGTGCTCGTCGCCACCGTAGGGCACGGCGAGCGCGCGGAGCGCGGGAGGCTGCATCGTGTCATTCATCGCCATCCGCGGATGGTAGATGCGCGATCGCTTCGCCCATGCGAAGACGCGACCCGGTGCGCAAGGCTGCCGACAGCTTCACGCCCGGCGGCAGGAACACGATGATGGTCGAGCCCTGCTCGAACCAGCCCATCTCCTCGCCGCGGGCGTGATCGTGGCCGAGCTCGAAGCGGTGCGGTCCCGGATGGTCCGGCCGCAGCGTCAGATCGAGCGCGTGCAGACGCAGGCTGGCCACGAGGATGGCCGCCACCGGCACCAGCGCGATCGGCGTGCCGTCCGGCAAGGCGCATTCGACCGCCGCGCGGACGTTGCGGCAGAACAGCCGCTCGACCCGCTTCAGCGCGATCGGATTGACGTTCCAGGTGTCGCCGGCGATGTGGGTCACGCGCTGGATGCGCAGGTCCGCCGGCGCATGGAAGCGGTGGTACATCGCCGAGGTCAGCCGCAGCGTCAGGTAGCTGCCGTCGAGATAGGGTGCGGCGCGCGCCGCGTCGCCGAAGAGCTCCGCGATGCGGTAGTCCATGCCCTTGGCCTGCAGCGCCATGCCGCGCGTCACCGGGCCGAAAGCGCCGACGATGGCGTCGCAGGGGCTGACGAGGGCCGCCAGCGCCGGATCGACCGGCCGGCGGCCCGGCTTGAGCCGCCGCGTGAAGACATCCCGCAGCGAGCGGTAGCCCCGCGCGGGCGGCTCGGCCTCGCTCAGGTCCAGGTCGGTGAACAGCCGCCACACCGCGACGCTCAGGCGCGTCAGCGCGGGACTGTCGATGCGGCTGTACCAGCCCATGAAGCGGGTCAGCGCCAGGCGCGGCACCCGGTTGGTGAGAAGGAAATTGAGGTCTTCCTGCTGGGTCAGACGATCGCGCCAGCGGGCCAGTTTCATGGACATGTCAATTCCGTCGGATACATATCTCCGTAATTTGCCAACGCTGTGTGACAGCTGAACGAGGCTCCGGAGGTCCATACCCATGTCCGCGACGTTCTTCACCTTCGATCTGCTGCCGGTGGCCGCCGCCGTGGCGGGGCTGACGGCGCTCTATTGCGCGCCCGCCGGCTGGCGCCGGCTGCAGCTGTCGCGCGCCAAGCATCCGTCGCTGGCGGGCCATTCGCGCATGGCGGTGCGGCTGGCGCGGCTGATGAAGACGCAGCGCTTCGACGACGCGCGATTCTTCAGCGCCGACGACGCGCCCGCCGAGATCGTCGCCCGGCGGCGTGCCAGCTTCAGCGCGCTGTCGCGCACCTTGAAGACGCGCCACGCGCGCAGCATCGCGGCCACGCAGGCGATGAAGCCCTCGCTGCCCGACCTGCAGTTCACCAGCAGCTATCGCGTGCCGCCGCCGTTCAGCCCGCTCGTGCAGCGCGAGCTGCCGCTGGGCCCGGTGATGGCGTCCAGCGACGGCCATTGGCTCACCGACCTCGATGGCGAGCGCTTCATCGACCTGGCGGGCAGCTATGGCGTGAACCTGTTCGGCTACCGCTTCTATCAGCACTGCATCGCCGAAGGCGCGAAACGGGTCGAGGCGCTCGGGCCGGTGCTCGGCGTCTATCACCCGCTGGTGGAGGACAACGTGCGCCGCATCCTGGCGCACGCGCGGATGGACCAGCTGTCCTTCCACATGTCCGGGACCGAGGCGGTGATGCAGGCAGTGCGCCTGGCCCGCTATCACACGGGGAAGACGCATCTGGTGCGCTTCTGCGGCGCCTACCACGGCTGGTGGGACGAGGCGCAGCCGGGCCCCGGAAATCCGCTGCCGGCCGAGCGCACCTACACGCTGCGCGACATGCATGCGCGCAGCCTGCAGGTGCTGCGCACGCGGCGCGACATCGCCTGCGTGCTGGTGAATCCGCTGCAGGCGCTGCATCCGAACAAGCCGGCGCCGGGCGACGGCTCGCTGGTGGACAGCTCGCGCCGGGCGTCCTACGACAAGGCCGCGTACGCCGCCTGGCTGCGCGCGCTGCGCGAGGTCTGCACCGAGCGCGGCATCGCGCTGATCTTCGACGAGGTCTTCATGGGCTTCCGCCTGGGAGCCGGCGGCGCGCAGGCCTATTTCGGCGTGCAGGCCGACCTGGTCACGTACGGCAAGACGCTGGGCGGCGGCCTGCCCGTGGGCGTGGTCTGCGGCCGCGCGGCGTGGATGAAGCGCTTCCGGGAGGAGCGTCCAGCCGACATCTGCTTCGCGCGCGGGACCTTCAACACGCATCCGCATGTGATGGGGGCGATGTCCGTGTTCCTCGACGCGCTGGAGGACCCCGAGCGGCTGCGCCAGATCGACGCGCAGGACGAGCAGCAGGACGCGCGCCGCACGCGCCTGAACGTCGCGCTCCAGGCCGAGCAGCTGCCGCTGCGCGCGGCCAACATGTCGTCGATCTGGACGCTCTGCTACACCGAGCCCTCGCGCTACAACTGGATGCTGCAGTACTTCCTGCGCGAGCAAGGCCTGGCCCTGAGCTGGGTGGGCACGGGGCGGCTGATCTTCAGCCTGGACTTCAGCGACGAGGACTTCGCCGAGGTCCAGCGCCGCATCGTCGCCGCGGCCCGCGCGATGCGCGACGGCGGCTGGTGGAGCAGCCCCGCGCTGCCGAGCAACCAGGCGATCAAGCGCCGCGTGCTGATGGAGACGCTGGGCTGGCACGGCTGATGCGCGTGAAGCTGAATCGAAGCTGACGCCTTCCCCCCAAAGCGGGCTTCCCGGCGTTCATTGACGAATGTCAGCGCGACCCGCTGTCATTGGCGAGGCGCGATTCCTAGACTGCTCCGCCTGGCACGCGCATTCGCGGGTGCCGTGAGGAGCCGTCGCATGTTTTCCGCGTATTCCGTCGCCAATGCCTTCATCGAGCGCGCCCTTGCCGGCCGCTTGCACGGACTGAACTCCATGAAGCTGCAGAAGCTCATGTACTTTGCGCAGGCGTGGCACCTGAAGGGCACAGGTCGCCCGCTCTTCGAGGACACCTTCCTGCGAGGCCTGCATGGCCCGGTGCTGCCCTCCATCGAGCATCAACTGACGGTCTACGGGTCGGCTCAGATTGGCCAGTACCTGACGACCCCCACGGCTCACGACGACCCCTTGATCTGGAACGTCCCCGAGCTGCCGAAGAAGAACGAGCGCATTCAAAGCTTGATCGACGCCATCCTGACGACCTACGGCCACGAGTCCGCAAAAGCGCTTTCGGACCTCACCCACCTGCCCGGGTCCGCCTGGTCTCAAGGGCCGGCGGATGGCGGCCCCATGCTGAACGACACGATCCGTGACGACCCCACCCTGGAATGACGCTCATGCGAGATGTGGTCCGATCAAGTCCTGATCGCCGTCACCACCGGCGTCACCGTCAGCGTGCTGGCGGCGTTCCTGGGGGTGATCCGAGGGCTGTTTCCGGGCCGGGAGGCGGGGAAGGACGGGCCCGCTCCCGCGCCGCCTTGACGACCTCCTTGATCGCCTCCACCACCGCTTCCGGCCTGTCGCGCTGGATGTAGTGCCCTGCCCCTTCCACCGGCTGCAGCTCCTTGCCGCCCACCAGCGGCAGCCAGTTCGGCTCCAGGCCGTGGACCATGGTCTCGAAGCCGCTCGCCGTCTCCATCGGCGAATACACCGTCCGCGTCAGCACGCGCACCGGCACGTCGGGCCGCGGCTTCTGCAGCAGCGCATCGACACAGTCCTGCTGCTGCAGGAACTCCGCCTGCATCATTCCCCGGAACACGCGGCGGCTCATGCTGTCCAGCGCATTGGCCATCACCGGCACCTCGACCTGCATGCGCCGCAGATGCATCGGATGCGTCGCGTCGACGAGCACCAGCCCCGCCACCTCCTCGGGATACAGGCGCGAGTAGGCGTACTGATAGAGACCGCCGATCGAGTGCCCGACCAGCACGTACGGCGGCTTGATGCCCGCGCTCTGCAGCAGGCCGTGCAACTCGGTCGCGATGCCGCAGGGATTGCGCGGCACCGGCGGCGTGGCGGTGCTTTCACCGTAACCGGGCCGGTCGTAGGCGAAGACGCTGTACTCGCCGCGCAGCGACTGCACGATGCCCGCCCAGGGATCGCGCCCGTCGCCCAGGCCGGACTGCAGGACCACGGTCGGCTCGCCATGGCCGACCTTGGTGTAGACGATCGGACCGCCGACGGTCCGGAGATTGCCGGTATTGGGCAGTGGCGTGGCGCAGCCAGCCAGCGCCGCGATGGCGGCGGCGGCCGTCAGCACCAAAGACATCGGCGCCCGTGGGCGCCGTTGAGCTGAGGTCATGCGGAAGACTCCTTGGGCCCGGCGGGCCGGCCGGAGCCCCGCGTCTTCGCGCGGATGAGTCAGGCCGCCTGTTCGCCGTTGCCGGCATTGTGCCCATCGCCGCGCGGCCACAGCGCCGGATCGAGCCGCTCTCCGCGCAACAGTTGCAACGGCGCCCGGTGGTACAGCTGGATGTCGTGGAAGGGGTCGGTGATGATCTTCGCCGCCCAGGCCAGGCCGGTGCGCAGGTCGCGGATCACCGCCAGCTGAAGCACGCGGAACACCAGGCCGCCCACGCCCAACCAGAACCACACCAGGCCGAGCTGGTGCAGGTAGTCGACGAAGCTGGCGGCCGGCTCGAACAGGCCGAACAGGCCCGGCTGCAGCCACAGCGCGATCGGCGACGCGGCCCACAGCGCCATCAGCACGACCTTGCCGCGCAAGTTGTAGCCGACCTTGATCTCTTCCTTGTGCTCGTGGGTCGCCTGGTTGACGTGGTCATAGCCTTTGGGCTCGAAGAAGAAATGGCCGGCCTGCCGGCTGGTCATCGACACGCCCCACGCCAGCAGCGCCGACCAGGCGGGATCGACCAGCAGCAGTCCATAGGCGATCACGAAGCAGCAGGCGCTCAGCAGATGCAGCGACTGGTTGATGCGGCAATGGTGGTAGTAGCGGTGGTCGTCCCAACGCTGTTCGTTCAGAAGTGCCAGAAAGTCCTTCATGCGGGCCTCGTCCTTGAGATGAGCGGTGGAGCGTGACGCCGATCGATGGCAATGCCGTGACGGTGCGGCGATGGCTCGATGACGGACGCGTGGCGACTGTGTCCATCGGGTGTTTCAGGCGCGTGACGGTGCGCGCCGTCACAGAACTGTTGCGTTGGGTGCCCATCATCCGCGCCATGACGACCCCGCCGATCGAACTCGAAGTCGACGAGCTCCCCACCCGCCAGCGGCATTTCCGCGTCGCGGTGGTGACGGAGACCTATCCGCCCGAGGTGAACGGCGTGGCGCGCAGCATCGCGTGCGTCGTGAAGGGGCTGCAGGCGCGCGATCACGCGGTGCAGCTGCTGCGCCCTCGGCAGGCCCCGGCCGGCGCGCCCGCACAGGCCGGCGCGCCCGTGGACGAGGTGCTGATGCGCGGCCTGCCGGTGCCGCGCTATCCGCACCTGCGCATGGGCGTCGTGTCCAAGCGCACGCTGGTGAACCTCTGGGCCAGCAAGCGGCCCGACATCGTCCACATCGCCACCGAGGGGCCGATGGGCTGGTCCGCGCTGCAGGCCGCGCGCCAGCTCAAGCTGCCGGTGGTGTCGGAGTTCCGCACCAACTTCCATGCCTATGCGCAGCATTACGGCATCGGCTGGCTGCGCCGGCCGCTGCTGGCCTACCTGCGCAAGTTCCACAACCGTTGCCACTCGACGATGGTGCCCAATGCCGCGCTCGCCAGCGAGTTGATGGCGCAGGGCTTCCGCCACGTGAGCGTGATCGCGCGCGGCGTCGACACGCAGCTCTTCCATCCATCGCGCCGCAGCGAGGCGCTGCGCGACAGCTGGGGCGCCGCGCCGGGGGATCCGGTGCTCGTGCACGTGGGGCGGCTCGCGGCGGAGAAGAATCTCCAGTTGCTCGTCGACCTGTGGCCCGCGATCCGCCAGCGCCAGCCGCGCGCGCGGCTCGTGCTGGTCGGGGATGGGCCGGCGCGCGCCGAACTCGAGCAGGCGCTGCCGCCATCGGCCAACGTGGTCTTCGCCGGCATGCGCCATGGCGAGGACCTCGCCGCCTGCTATGCCAGCGGCGATCTGTTCGTCTTCCCTTCGATCACCGAGACCTACGGCAACGTCACGCCGGAAGCGCTCGCCAGCGGCATGCCGGTGATGGCCTATCAATACGCCGCGGCCGCGCTGCTGCTGCGCGACGGCGTCAACGGCGGACTGGCGCCGTTCAACGATGCCAATGCCTTCCATGCCCGCACGCTCGCGCTGCTCGAGGAGCCGCCGCGGCTGCGCGCCATGGCGCTCGCGGCGCGCGAGAGCGCGGAGTCGCTCGACTGGGACGGCATCGTGCAAGGAATCGAGCAGGTCTACGCCTCGGCGATCGACGGCACGTCCATCGCGCTGCGCGCGGGATCGCAGCTCTCGCGGATGCAAGCGCGGGCGCTCTGAATCAACCGGAGATGCCGCCCTCGGCGGCACCGGGCACCAGCGTCTCGTGACGCGCGCGGCGCCGGATCATCAGGACCAGCACGCACAGGAAGACGAACAGCCCCAGGCCGCTCATCAGCCACACCAGCGGCACGCCCAGCGCCTGCAGCACCGCGCAGGCCCCGAGCATCAGCAGGATGCTCAGGTTCTCGTTGAAGCCCTGCACCGCGATCGAACGGCCCGCGCTCAGGATCTGCACGCCCCGGTGCTGCAACAGCGCATTCATCGGCACCACCATCGCGCCGCCGACCGCCCCCACCAGCACCATCGCCGGCAGCGCCCAGCCCAGCGACGTCACCCACGGCGTCGCCAGCATCAAGGCCCCCAGCATCAGCCCCAGCGGCATCACCCGCAGCGAGTGGTGCAGCGCGATCCACCGCCCGGCAAGGCCCGCCCCCGCGACGACGCCGATCGCCACCGTCGCCTGCAGGTAGGCCCCTTGATTCAAGCGCAGCCCGAGCACCTCCTGGGCCCACTGCAGCACGGCCAGCTGCAAGGTCGCCCCCGCGCCCCAGAAGAGCGTCGTCATCGACAGCGACAGCCGCCCACCCAGCCGGTCCCGCCACAACGCGCGATTGGCCACGCGGAAATCGCCCAGGATCTCCCGCGCCCGGCGCGGCGGCCTTGGATACCGGATGCCGCTCTCCGGCACGCGCAGCTGGAGCAGCGCCGCCAGCCCATAAATCCCGAGCAGCGCGCACAGCGAAGCCACCAGCGGCCGGCCGGCGCCCAGCGTGCCGATCGCCGCCATCCACCACGGACTCACCAGCAGCCCGCCCACCAGCGTCCCCAGCAGCACCGAGCACACGACCGACACCTCGATCCAGCCATTGGCCGCAACCAGCTTCGTCGGCGGCACGATCTCCGTGATCAGCCCGTACTTGGCCGGCGCGTAGCAGGCCGCGGCCGTGCCGACGACGCCGAAGCCCAGCAAGGGGTCCAGCCCCAGGGCCATCGCGCCGACACCCGCCGCCTTCAGCCCATTCATGCAGGTCATCAGCGCGACCTTGGGCCAGGCGTCGGCGATCAGGCCCACCACCGGCGCCAGTCCCACATAGGCCACGGTGAAGGACAGCTTGAGCAGCGGCGCCCACCAGGCCGGCTGCCCCATCTCGCGCAGCAACGCGATGCCGACGATCAGGAGCGCGTTGTCGGCCAACGCGGAAAAGAACTGCGCGGCAATGAGGGTGTGGAAACGCGGTGGCATGAAGGCGGACAGAGCGCGGCGAGTATGCGAAGCCGGCGTGACCGCGCGTTGACAACGAATTGACACGCCCCCCACGCGCACCCATCGGGTCCCCCCTCCACGATCAGCGACAATCCCGCAGCTATGTTTGCCCTGTTCGAAGACGCCGGAAAATTTCTCGCCGGCCGCATCCTGTCCGAAGCCGAATCCTCGATGCAGATCGAGCTCGATTCGGGCAAGCGCGTCAAAGTGAAAGCCGCCCATGTCCTGCTCAAGTTCGACAAGCCCTCCCCGGCCGAACTGATCGCGGACGGCCAGCGTCTGGCCCAGGAGATCGACCTCGATCTGGCCTGGGAGTTCGCGCCCGAAGGCGAGTTCGGCTTCGCCGACCTGGCGCGCGACTACTTCGACGCGAAAGCGACGCTCAGCCAGCAGGCCGGCGCGCTGTTCCGGCTGTTCGAGGCGCCGCACTACTTCCGCCGCGTCGGCAAGGGCCAGTTCAAGAAGGCGCCGGCCGACATCGTCAAGGCCGCGCTGCTGGGCATCGAGCGCAAGAAGCAGATCGCCGCCCAGATCGAACAGTGGGCCGTCGAGCTGGCCGCGGGCCAGTGCCCGGCGCCGATCGCCGACCAGATCTACAAGATCCTGTTCCGTCCGGACAAGAACGGCGCCGAGTACAAGGCCGTCGTCGAAGCCGCCAAGCGCAGCCAGAAAGCGCCGCTGGACCTGCTCAAGGACGCCGGCGCCATCGCCAGCCCCTACCAGTTCCACTGGAAGCGCTTCCTCTTCGAGCACTTCCCCAAAGGCACCGGCTTCCCCGCGCTGTCCGCGCCCGAGATCAGGGACGCGTTGCCGCTGGCGCCCGTCCAGGCCTTCTCGATCGACGACTCCGCCACCACCGAGATCGACGACGCGCTGTCCGTCCAGGGCCTGGGCACCGGCACGGTGATCTTCGGCGTGCACATCGCGGCGCCGGGCCTGGCGATCCAGCCGGACTCGCCGGTCGACAAGGTCGCGCGCGAACGCTTCTCCACCGTCTACATGCCGGGCTGGAAGCTGACCATGCTGCCCGACGAGGTCGTCCAGGCCTACACGCTGATCGAAGGCCGCGACTGCCCCGCCGTCAGCATCTACCTGACCATGGACGAGGCCACGCTCGAGATCACCGCCCGCGAGACCAGGCTCGAGCGCGTGCCCATCGCCGCCAATCTGCGCCACGACAAGCTCGACCACGTCATCACCGACGCGACGCTCACGGGCGCCGCGCCGGCGGACTACGCCTTCGCGGCGGAGCTGGCCTTCGCCTACCGCCTGGCCAAGGACCTGAAGGCCAAGCGCGAGGTCGTGCGCGGCAAGCCCGAGACCTTCAACCGGCCGGACTACAACTTCCGCCTCGACAGCGATGGCGCACACGAGCCGGCGGGCACCGAGCAAGTCACCATCAGCGTGCGGCAGCGCGGCGCCGCGCTGGACCTGATCGTGGCCGAGGCCATGATCCTGGCCAACTCGAGCTGGGGCGGCATCCTGGCCGACTGCGGCGTGCCCGGCATCTACCGCAGCCAGGCCAGCCTCGCGCCCGGCATGAAGGTGCGCATGGGCACCAAGCCGGCGCCGCACGCCGGCATGGGCGTGGCGCAGTACACCTGGGCCACCTCGCCGCTGCGCCGCTACGTCGACCTCGTGAACCAGTGGCAGATCATCGCCTGCGCCCGCCACGGCCGCACCGCCGCGCTGGCCGCGCCGTTCAAGCCCAAGGACGCGCAGCTGTTCTCGATCATCTCTGGCTTCGACGCCGCCTACAGCGCCTACAACGGCTTCCAGTCCGGCATCGAACGCTACTGGACGCTGCGCCATCTGCAGCAGCAGGGCATCACCGAACTCACCGCCTCCGTGCTGAAGGACGGCCTGGTGCGCGCCGACGAGCTGCCGCTGGTGTTCCGCGCGCTCGGCTGCGAGAGCCTGCCGCGCAACAGCCACGTGAAGGTGCGCATCACCGGACTGGACGAGCTGACGCTGGACGTCCACGCCAGCCTGGTCGAGCGCCTGGATGCCGAGGCCGCCCCGGCCGGAGCCGATGACACCGAGGAAGACGAAGAGCCGAGCGGCGTGCTGACGCTGGCGATCGACGTCAACGACGAAGGCGCCGACGGCAGCACCGCCGCGGCCCCCGCGCCGTCCAGCGCGGCCTGAACCCCGACGCCATGCCCAAGCTCGCCGCCCTGTCCAAGCTCAGCCCCCTGTCCGCCGCGCTGATCTTCTCGGTCGGCGTGCACGTCGGGCTGGGCACGCTGAAGTTCGTCGCGCCCGACCAGTTCGACCGCCTGTTCCAGGACACACCGCTGGAGGTGATCCTCGTCAACGCGCGCGGCCAGGAGGCGCCCGTCAAGGCGCAGGCGCTCGCGCAGGCCAGCCTGGCCGGCGGCGGCGAGATGGCCGGCGACGTGCGCGCCACCTCGCCGCTGCCGCCGTCGCCCAGGATCGAGACGGGCGACAGCACCGAGGTCCAGCACAGCCAGATCCAGCAGCTGCAGGAAGCGCAGGAGCAGTTGCTGACGCGCGTGCGGCGCGAGCTCGCGATCCTGCCGGTGCCCGATCCGCTGCGCGACAAGGGCACGCCCGAGGCGCGCCAGCAGGCCGAACGCCGCCGGCAGCTCGTGCAGTTGCTCGCCGAGATCGAAAAGCGCGTCAACGACGAGAACTCGCGCCCCAAGAAGCGCTATGTCAGCCCGGCCACCCGCGAAGTGGTCTACGCGCAGTATTACGACCAGCTCCGCCGCCGCATCGAAGCCCGCGGCACCCGCGACTTCCCGACCTACCAGGGACGCAAGCTCTACGGCGAGCTGACCATGAACATCCACGTCGACGCGCGCGGCCGCGTGGTCGAGACCGACATCGTGCAGAGCTCCGGCAATGCGGTGCTGGACCGGCGCGCCGTCGCCATCGTCCGCGCCAGCGCGCCGTTCGGCCAGTTCACGGCGCAGATGCGCCAGGGCGCCGAAGTGCTGGTCATCACCTCGCGCTTCCGCTTCACCCGCGACGAGAACCTCGAGACGACACTCAGCGCGCAGCCGTCCTGACGGCCGCCCTCCCCCTTATATAGATAGAGAGATAGAGCCTGGAGCCCGAGCCGTCATGAGCGCTGCCCCTTCCGCCTTCGACGCCGGCGTCGACCGCTACGCGGTCGCCGGCAATCCGGTCGCGCACAGCCGATCGCCCGAGATCCATGCCGCCTTCGCCGCGCAGACCGGCCAGTCGCTGGTGTATGAACGGCTGCTGTGCCCGCTGGACGCGTTCGAGGCCTCGATCCGCGCCTTCGTCGCGGCGGGCGGCCGCTGCTGCAATGTCACGGTGCCGTTCAAGTTCGAAGCCTTCCGCCTCGCCGCGCGCAAGACGCCGCGCGCGCAACTGGCCGGCGCGGTCAACACGATGCGCTTCGATGACGAGGCGGCGGGCGGCTGGCTCGGCGACAACACCGACGGCGCCGGCCTGGTCGCCGACATCGAACGCAACGCGCAGCGGCCGCTGCGCGGGCTGCGCGTGCTGCTGATCGGCGCCGGCGGCGCGTCGGCCGGCGTGCTGGGTCCGCTGATCGGCGGCCGGCCGGCGGAGATCCGCATCGTCAACCGCAGCGCGGACAAGGCGCTGGCGCTCGCCGAGAGCCACCGCGACTGGGCCGGCCAGCATGGCGTGCGCCTGAGCGCGGGGGGTCTGGACGCCGCCGCGCCCGAAGGCCGGCATGACGTGCTGATCAACGGCACCAGCGCCTCGCTCAGCGGCGCGGGCCTGCCGCTACCGGACCCGGACCTGCCGGTGCTGGCACGCGGCGGCTTGGCGGTGGACATGATGTATGGCGCCTCAGCCGCCCCCTTCCTGAACTGGGCGGCCGATCAGGCCGGTCCGGGCGGGCTCACGCTCGACGGACTCGGCATGCTGGTCGAACAGGCCGCCGAGGCCTTCTTCGTCTGGCGCGGCGTGCGCCCGGACAGCGCGACCGTGCTGGCCGGCGTGCGGCGGCAGCTCGGCGCGCACTGAGGCGCCGGCATGAAGCAGTTCTGGCGTTTCGCCGGCATGCTGCTGGTCAGCCTCGTCTGCCTGCAGCTGTTCTTCGCCGCCCGCATCGCGCTGATGGCGGTGGTGTCGCCGCAGTCGACCACCTTCCAGCGCTCGGAAGCGCTGCGCCTGCTGCGCGAGAAGCACCAGATCCTCTGGGCGCAGCAGTGGGTCGACGACGACCTGATCAGCCGCCACCTCAAGCGCGCCGTCATCGCCAGCGAGGATGCCGGCTTCAACGAGCATGGCGGCGTCGACTGGGACGCGATCGAGAAGGCCTGGGACAAGAACCAGCGCGCTCAGGAGCAGGCCGACAAGCGCGCCGCCCGGCTCACGAAGGCCAGCTCCAGCCGGCCGCCGCCGGTCCCCAAGGTCATCGGCGGCTCGACGATCACGCAGCAATTGGCCAAGAACCTGTTCCTGAACTCCGAGCGCACCCTCGTGCGCAAGGGCCAGGAGTTCGTGCTGACCTTCATGCTGGAGGCGCTGCTGAGCAAGCAGCGCATCCTCGAGATCTATCTGAACAACGTCGAATGGGGCGAAGGCGTGTTCGGCGCCCAGGCCGCGGCCCGTCATTACTACCGCGTCGACGCGTCGAAGCTCGGTCCGAACCAGGCGGCCCGGCTGGCGGTGATGCTGCCGGCGCCCAAGCGGTTCGAGAAACGCCCTGGCTCGCCCTACGTGATCGGCCGGGCTGGCACCATCGAGGCCCGGATGGGCGCGGTCGAGGTACCCTGAGCGCTCCCGCCCGGACTTCCCGCCGAGCTTCCCGCCGAGCGACCAGAACGCCATGACCACCGAACTGACCACCGAGATCGCCGCCGCCGCCGCCCGGCTGGTGGTGGAGGAAGGCCTGGAATACGGCCCCGCCAAGTCGCGTGCGCTGAAGGTGCTGGGCCTGCCGCCCCGCACCGCACTGCCGAGCAACGACGAACTCGAGGACCAGGTGCGCGAGTACCTGGACATCTTCTGCGCCGACACGCAGCCGACTGAACTGCAGGCGCTGCGCGAGCTGGCGGCCACCTGGATGGAGCGTCTGGCGGAATTCCGCCCGCACCTGAGCGGCGCCGTGTGGCGCGGTACCGCGACGCGGCTCTCCCATATCCATCTGCAGCTGTATTGCGATGACAGCAAATCGGCGGAGATCGCGCTGCTCAACCAGGGCATCGACTATGACGTCGGCCAGTCGCGCAATGCCAAGGGTCAGACCGTCGACCAGTTGATCCTGGACGCGCCCTGCCGCGCGCTGAACGAGCGGGTCACGATCGCCCTGACCATCCTGGACCACGACGACCTGCGCGGTGCGCTCAAGCCCGACGCGCGCGGCCGGACCGAACGCGGCGATCTGGCGGCCCTGCGCCAATTGATGACCAACGAGGACCATTGAATGCAACGACGCGCAGTGCTGGGATTGGGCGCCGCCGGCGTGCTGGCGGCTGGCGGTGGGGCGTTCGTCGCGCTGCGCCACGAACGCCAGGCCGCTGAAGCGGCCGGCAACGCGGCCGGACCGCTCTCCGCGCAGGCCGCCGCCTTCTGGAATGCCAGCTTCGACACGCTCGACCAGCAAACCTATCAGCCCGCCCATCACCTGCGCGGCAGGCCGCTGCTGCTGAACTTCTGGGCGACCTGGTGCGCCCCCTGCGTCAAGGAGCTGCCGGAGATCAATCAGTTCCACGACGAGTTCGCGCCGAAGGGCTGGCAGGTGCTGGGTCTGGCGGTCGACGCGCCGACGCCGGTGCGCGGCTTCCTTGAAAAGATTCCGTTGAAATTCCCGGTCGCGCTGGCCGGGCTCGCGGGGACCGACTTGTCGAAGACGCTGGGCAACGCCAAGGGCGGCCTGCCGTTTACCGTCGCGTTCGGCCCGCAAGGCGAACCGATCTGGCGCAAACTCGGCGCCACCCACCTCGACGAACTGCGCGAGATGGCGCGCTCCGTCGCGGCCTGACTCCGGGTCAACCCCGAGAAGCAGGGGCGAGCGGCCATAGCGGCCGCCCCTCGCCGGGTCAAGCCATTTATTTTTGCGCTGCTGCAGGGATCTGGGGTCAAAAGGCGTAAAGTCCACCCTTTTACGCTTCTAGTGTCTTCGCTCTAATTGGCGGGACCGGTCGCTGAATGCAAGTCCTGGTACTACACGGCCCCAACCTCAATCTGCTCGGCACCCGCGAGCCTGGGGTGTATGGCGCGACCACTTTGGCGGAGATCGATGCAGATCTTCGCCGGATCGCGCAGGAAGCCGGCGTAGCGCTGGAGAGCTATCAGAGCAACCACGAAGGTGCGCTGGTGGACCGCATTCAGGCGGCCGGACGCGACGGCACGCGCTTCATCCTCATCAATCCGGCGGCCTACACCCACACCAGCGTCGCGATCCGCGATGCGCTGGCGGCGGTGGCGTTGCCAGTGGTCGAAGTGCACCTGTCCAATGTCCACAAGCGCGAACCGTTCCGCCACCACAGCTACGTGTCGGCGATCGCGCAAGGCGTGATCTGCGGGCTCGGCCCGGCCGGCTACCGGCTGGCGCTGCAGTTCGCGATCGAGCAGTTGAGCCGGCCTGCCTCGTCCCCCTGAGCGCCGCGGTCCGTCGACCCGCATGACGGACCGGAAGACGTCACCGAAGATCACAACCGATCCCCGTTGGAGAGTTCTTATGGATTTGCGCAAGCTCAAGACCCTGATCGACCTGGTTTCCGAGTCGAACATCTCTGAACTTGAAATCACCGAAGCCGATGGCAAGGTGCGCATCGTCAAGTCCGATGGCCAGCCCGTCGTGGCGGGCATGCCCATGATGCAGGCCGCGCCGCAGATGGTCGCCGCCCCGATGGCCCCAGCGGCCGCCGCCGCGCCGGCTGCCCCGGCGGTCGCGCCAGCGCCGGCCGTCGAGGCCGGCCATGTCGTGAAGTCGCCGATGGTCGGCACCTTCTACCGCGCGTCGAGCCCCAACGCCAAACCGTTCGCGGAAGTCGGCCAGCAGGTCAAGGAAGGCGACCCGATCTGCATCATCGAAGCGATGAAGATCATGAACGAGATCGAGGCCGACAAGTCCGGCACGATCACGAAGATCCTGATCGAGAACGGCCAACCGGTGGAATTCGGCCAGGCGCTGATCATCATCGAGTAAGGCGCCCGAGATGTTCAAGAAGATCCTCATTGCGAATCGCGGCGAGATCGCGCTCCGCATCCAGCGCGCGTGCCGCGAGCTGGGCGTGAAGTCGGTCGTCGTGTATTCGGAAGCGGACCGCGACGCGAAGTACGTGAAGCTGGCCGACGAGGCCGTCTGCATCGGCCCCGCCCCCTCCGCGCAGAGCTACCTGTCGATGCCGGCCATCATCGCTACGGCCGAGGTGACCGACGCGGAAGCGATCCACCCCGGCTACGGCTTCCTGTCCGAGAACGCGGACTTCGCCGAACGCGTCGAGCGCAGCGGCTTCACCTTCATCGGCCCGACCCCGGACAACATCCGGACCATGGGCGACAAGGTCTCGGCCAAGCAGGCCATGATCAAGGCCGGCGTGCCCTGCGTCCCCGGCTCCGAAGGCGCCCTGCCCGACGACCCCAAGGAGATCGTCCGCATCGCCCGCGCGATCGGCTATCCGGTGATCATCAAGGCCGCTGGCGGCGGCGGCGGCCGCGGCATGCGGGTGGTCCACACCGAGGCCGCGCTGGTCAACGCTGTGCAGATGACCAAGGCCGAGGCGGCCGCGGCCTTCGGCAATCCGCAGGTCTACATGGAGAAATTCCTGGAGCATCCGCGCCACGTGGAAATCCAGGTGCTGGCCGACGGTCACAAGAACGCCGTCTGGCTGGGCGAGCGCGACTGCTCCATGCAGCGCCGCCACCAGAAGATCATCGAGGAAGCGCCGGCGCCCGGCATCCCGCGCCGCCTGATCGAGCGCGTCGGCGACCGCTGCGCCGCGGCCTGCAAGAAGATGGGCTACCGCGGCGCGGGCACCTTCGAGTTCCTGTACGAAAACGGCGAGTTCTACTTCATCGAGATGAACACCCGCGTGCAGGTCGAGCACCCGGTGACCGAACTGGTGACCGGCGTCGACATCGTGCAGATGCAGATCCGCATCGCCGCCGGCGAGAAGCTGCCCTTCACCCAGCGCAACATCACGATGCGCGGTCATTCGATCGAGTGCCGCATCAACGCCGAGGACCCGGTCAAGTTCATCCCGTCGCCGGGCCGCATCACGATGTGGCACCCGCCAGGCGGTCCCGGCGTGCGCGTGGACTCGCATGCGTACACCAACTACTTCGTGCCGCCGAACTACGACTCGATGATCGGCAAGATCATCGTCCACGGCGACACCCGCGAGCAGGCCCTGGCCCGCATGCGCATCGCGCTGTCGGAGACCGTCGTCGAAGGCATCCAGACCAACATCCCGCTGCACCGCGAGTTGATGGCCGACGCCAAGTTCATCGAAGGCGGCACGGACATCCACTACCTCGAGCAGTGGATGGCCGCCCACAAGCGCTGAGCCCCATCGGCGCCGACCGTCGCTGAGCGACAATGCGCAGGCCCTCAAGCGTGGACGCTGGTCCGCCTTGAGGGCTTCTCCATTTCAGAAGTCCCCGAAGTTCCGGAGCCGCCATGAGCGAAAACCACGGCGAAGACCACGCCAACGATCCCCTACTGCACGAACTCGTGCTGATCTGCCGCGAGGAGGATGTCGAGACCGTCAGCGACGCGCTGATGGAGATCGACGCGCTGGCCGTCTCCGTCGAGGATGCCGATGCCGACACGCCCGCGGAGCGCGCGCTGTTCGGCGAGCCCGGCATGCCGGCGCCGCGCGCGGGCTGGGAGCGCTCGGTGGTGAAGGCGCTGTTCGCCGAGGAAGCCGAGGCCACCGAGGCCGCGACGCTGATCCTGGCGCAGGATTGGGCCACCGACGTCCACGTGCAGGCGATCCAGACCGTGGCGCAGCAGGACTGGGTGCGGCTGACGCAATCGCAGTTCGCGCCGGTGGAGATCACGCCCGAGTTCTGGATCGTCCCGTCCTGGCACCAGGCTCCAGCGCAGGCCAGGCAGGTCATGCGCCTGGATCCGGGCCTGGCCTTCGGCACCGGCACCCATCCGACGACGCGCATGTGCCTGCGCTGGATCGCGCGCCATGGCGCCGAGGCCGCCCACTGGGATCGCGTGCTCGATTACGGCTGCGGTTCCGGCATCCTGGCCATCGCGGCCGGCCTGTTTGGCGCGAAGTCCATCGACGCCGTCGACATCGACCCGGCCGCGCTGATCGCCTCGACGCACAACGCCAAGGACAACGGCGTGACGCTGAACGCCGCGATGCCCGATGCCGCGCAGGGCGAGTACCCCGTCGTGCTGGCCAACATCCTGGCGACGCCGCTGAAGCTGCTCGCGCCGCTGCTGTGCAACCATCTGCGGCCAAGCGCCCATCTGGTGCTGGCCGGCATCCTCGAGCGCCAGGCCGACGAGCTCAAGGCGGCCTATGCGCCCTACGTCCAGCTCGAGGTCTCGGACCGCGAGGACGGCTGGATCCTGATGACCGCGCGCCGCGCCGCCTGACCGCCAGCCTCCCCCGCCGACGCCCGTTTGACCCGATGAACAGCCGCTTGCGCGCCATCCGCCACCTGGTGACCGCGTGTCACCCACGGGCGGGGCGCGGCAAGGACTGACCCTGCTTCGTGGCATCATCGCGCCCATGAATCTCGCGACCCGCTGCACGACCTGCGGCACCATCTTCCGGGTGGTGCAGGACCAGCTGCGCGTCTCCGAGGGCTGGGTGCGCTGCGGCCGTTGCGCCGAGGTGTTCGACGCGCGCGAACAGCTGTTCGACCTGGAACGCGACAGCCCGCCGCCCTGGCCGCCGCTGGGTGCGCCGGCCGAGCCGGCCCCTGTCGCGCGTCAGCCGGCACCACCCGCGCCCGTGGCGCCCGCTGCGTCCCATCCATCCTTTCATGGCGAATTCCAGCCGAGCCGGCCGGCGCCGCTGCCTGCGCCCGTGGCGCCGCCCCCGATGGCGCTGCAGCCCGCGCCGATCTTCGCGCCCGCGCCGCCCGCGCCGCCCAGCCATCGCGACAGCGGCTGGATCGCCGATGACGACGAGGCACTGAACCCCTTCGCGCCCCCACGGCGCGTGGCCGACGACGATCCGGCGGACAGCCTGCTCGAGTCGCGCTTCCATGCCGCCAGCAGCGCCTTCGACGACGAGACCCACGAGGCGCGCCGCGAGCCCTTCCTCGACCAGCCGCCTCCAGCGCCCGATCCGCGCGCCCATCTGCCCGAACCCAAGGGCATGCGCTTCGAAGAGGACGAGCTGCCGCCGCCGATGATCGACGACGACCGGCCCGACGTGACCTTTGCGCTCAGCCCGGCGACCGCCGCGCAGCTGCGCGCGGACGAGCCGGCGCTGGAGCCCTCGCTTGAGCCGACCTCGTCGATGATGCCGCCGGACGAGGAGACGATCGCCGAGGCCAAGCGTGCCGCCAAGGCCGCGAAGCCACGCCGCTCGTGGAATCCCTTCAAGCGCCGGCCGCGCGCACGCGCGCCGGTGGCGAGTCCCGAGACGACGATGACGGTGCTGGCCGCCGAGTCGGAGTTGATGGCCGCGCGCGCCGCCGCGGAAGCCGCGGCCGAGCCGGGCGCGCCGAGCGTGCTCCCTGATCAGTTGCCCAGCTTCATGCGCCAGGCGGAGGCGGCCCGCCGCTGGAACCGTCCCGGCGTCCGCATCGCGCTGGGCGCGGCCACGATCGTGCTGGCGCTCGGCCTGATGGGTCAGCTGCTGTGGCATGCGCGCGAGGCCATCGCTGCGCAGTATCCGGCGGCCAAGCCGGTGCTTGTGTCGATGGCGCAGGCGATGGGCCAGGAACTCAAGCCCTGGCAGCACATCGAGGCGCTCAGCGTCGAGAGCAGCAGCCTCAATCCGGCAGGCACGGCCAATCATTACCGCTTCAGCATCAGCCTGCGCAACCGCAGCAACTGGGAAGTCGCGCAGCCGTGGGTGGACCTGAGCCTGACCGACGCCAGCGGCGCGCTCGTCGTGCGGCGCATGCTGTCCCCGGCGGAGATGCAGGCTGGACGCGCCTCGCTGCCCGGCGGCGCGGACCAGCAACTGCAGCTCGTCTTCGACAGCGGCGCGCTGAAGATCAGCGGCTACTCGGTCGAACTCTTCTATCCCTGACCCCAAAGAAAAAACCCGGCTTGCGCCGGGTTTTCGAGGGAGATGCACCGGACCCGAGGGTCCGGTCATCGTTCAAGCTCAGGGCTTGTTGCCGGTCGGGAAGGGCCACGCGGCTTGCGGGCTCAGCGCGGTCTTCGCGGCAGGAGCGGGCGCAGCAGCGGGCTTCGCGGCAGGGGCAGCGGCAGGCTTGGCGGCAGCCTTCTTCGGAGCAGCAGCCTTCTTGGCGGCCGGCTTCGCAGCGGGCTTCGCGGCGGCCTTGGGAGCAGCCTTCTTCGCAGCAGCGGCCTTCTTGGGGGCAGCGGCCTTCTTCGCCGGAGCAGCCTTCTTCGCGGCGGGCTTCGCAGCCTTGGCAGCGGTCGCCTTGATCGGCGGCTTCTTGGCGGCGGCGGTCTTCTTGGCGGCCGGAGCCTTCTTCGCGGCGACCTTCTTGGCCGGAGCCGCCTTCTTGGCAGCAGCGGCCTTCTTCGCCGGAGCGGCCTTCTTCGCAGCCGCAGCCTTCTTGGCCGGAGCGGCCTTCTTCGCCGGAGCAGCCTTCTTGGCGGCAGCGGCCTTCTTCGCCGGCGCGGCAGCCTTCTTGGCCGGAGCGGCCTTCTTGGCGGCCGGAGCCTTCTTGGCCGGAGCGGCCTTCTTCGCGGCCGGAGCCTTCTTCGCGGCGGCCTTCTTGGCCGGAGCCGCCTTCTTGGCCGGAGCGGCCTTCTTCGCAGTTGCCATTTCAGTTCTCCTTGATCAAGTGGAAATAGCCCTGCCCGTCATCAACCGGTTGATGCCGGTGCAGGTATTCACCGCCCACGACGCGCGGGAGTTGCGCTCCGCGGTGCGGTGAATCGGGTTGCGCTGCGCCTCCGCCGCTTCTATGTCGGTCGGTCGGCGCATCGCCAAGCTTGATCTCTTCTTCAACAAACAATGCTCGAGGGTCGCTCCGCCCCGGGACTCAATCCCAGGACAGCGCGCCACCCGATTGGTATTCGATCACTCGCGTTTCGAAGAAGTTGCGTTCCTTCTTCAGGTCAATCATTTCGCTCATCCACGGGAATGGGTTTTCCTCGTTCGGGAAGAGCGCCTCGAGGCCGATCTGCGTCGCGCGACGATTCGCGATGTAGCGCAAGTAGCCTTTGAACATCGCCGCGTTCAGGCCCAGCACGCCGCGCGGCATGGTGTCCTCGGCGTAGCGGTACTCGAGCTCCACGGCCTTCTGGAACAGCGCCTTGATCTCGGCGCGGAATTCCGGGGTCCACAGATGGGGGTTCTCGAGCTTGATCTGGTTGATCAGGTCGATGCCGAAATTGCAGTGCATCGACTCGTCGCGCAGGATGTACTGGTACTGCTCGGCGGCGCCGGTCATCTTGTTCTGACGGCCCAGCGCCAGGATCTGCGTGAAGCCGACGTAGAAGAACAGGCCTTCCATCAGGCAGGCGAAGACGATCAGCGACTTGAGCAGCGTCTGGTCTGCTTCCGGGGTGCCGGTGACGAAGTTGGGATCCATGATCGCGTCGATGAACGGGATCAGGAATTCGTCCTTGTCGCGGATCGACTGCACCTCGTGATAGGCGTTGAAGATCTCGCTCTCGTCCAGGCCCAGCGACTCGACGATGTACTGATAGGCGTGGGTGTGGATCGCTTCCTCGAAGGCTTGGCGCAGCAGGAACTGGCGCGCTTCGGGAGCCGTGATGTGGCGGTAGGTGCCCAGCACGATGTTGTTGGCGGCCAGCGAATCGGCGGTCACGAAGAAGCCGAGGTTGCGCTTGATGATCCGGCGCTCGTCCTCGCTCAGGCCGTTCGGATCCTTCCACAGCGCGATGTCGCGGGACATGTTCACTTCCTGCGGCATCCAGTGATTCGCGCAGGTGGCGAGGTACTTCTCCCACGCCCACTTGTACTTGAACGGGACCAGTTGGTTGACGTCGGTCTGGCCGTTGATGATGCGCTTGTCGGCGACGTTCACGCGGCGCTCGCTGGCGCTGCCGATCGACGCCGCGGAAGAGGACACCGAGCCAGCCGCGGAGGCGGCGGCATCACGCGCGACGGCGTGCGTCGCTGCGTGGATCGATGCGCCCGACTGCGGCGCGTTGCTCGAAGGTTGACGGTCTTCTTCCCAAACCAGCATGGTGGTCTTCCTATGGTCGCGGATTATCGGAGTGTTGTGTTCAAACACAAAGGACTTCTTGACTTTGACGCCGCTTCGCTGTTGCTGGTCCGCATCGCATTCGATGCGCTGAACCGTGTGCGCCGCATCTCCTGATGAGTGCGATGCCGCGCGATCACGGCGCGCGGCGAGAGCCGGAGCGAAGGTCTGATCAAGCGTTCATCGATCGCTCGCGAGGACCGGCGGAAAAAATCGCCGATCGCCGCAAACATCGATGAACGCTCGCATCGCGAGCGTCGGAGCTGCCAGCGCGCGGCGCCGGCAGCTCCTGTTCCGATTACTGGCAGGCCTCGCAACCGGGGTCGTCGATGGCGCAGAACTTGACGTCGGTGGCCGGCGTCACGTCATCGATCGACGGCGCGGTCGCGGTCTGCACCGGCGCGGCGGCGATGGGCGCGCTCGCGGCCGGCGCGGCGCTCATGCCGCCGATCGAGCTGCTCACCGCGTTGAGCTGACCCGCGTTCTGCACGGTGCTCTTCTCGGCATGCGTCGCGCCCATCGTGCGCAGGTAGTAGGTCGTCTTCAGACCGCGCTGCCAGGCCAGCTTGTAGGTCTCGTCCAGGCGCTTGCCCGACGCGCCGGCCATGTAGATGTTCAGGCTCTGGGCCTGGTCGATCCACTTCTGGCGGCGCGCGGCGGCTTCGACCAGCCACACGGTGTCGACCTCGAAGGCGGTCGCGTAGAGCTGCTTGAGGTCCTCGGGCACGCGGTCGATGCGGCGCAGCGAGCCGTCGAAGTGCTTGAGGTCCATCACCATCACGTCGTCCCACAGGCCCAGCTTCTTGAGGTCGCGCACCAGGTGCTCGTTCACGACGGTGAACTCGCCCGACAGGTTGGACTTCACCGACAGGTTGCCGAAGCAGGGCTCGATCGACGCGTCGACGCCGATGATGTTGGAGATCGTCGCGGTCGGAGCGATCGCCACGCAGTTGCTGTTGCGCATGCCGTCACGGGCGATCTTGGCGCGCAGCGCGTCCCAGTCCAGCGACGACGAGCGGTCCACGTCGACGTAGCCGCCGCGGGCTTCGGCCAGCAGGTCCAGCGAGTCGATCGGCAGGATGCCGCGGTCCCACAGCGAGCCGCGGTAGCTGCTGTAGCGGCCACGCTCGGCGGCCAGCTCGGTCGAGGCCCAGTAGGCGTGGTAGCAGACGGCTTCCATCGACCGGTCGGCGAACTCGACGGCGGCGTCGGACGCGTAGGGCACGCGCAGTTGATAGAGCGCATCCTGGAAGCCCATGATGCCCAGGCCCACCGGACGGTGGCGCAGGTTCGAGTCGCGCGCCTTCTTGACCGCGTAGTAGTTGATGTCGATGACGTTGTCGAGCATGCGCATCGCCGTCGCCACCGTCTTCTTCAGCTTCTCCTGGTCGATCTTGCCGTCCTTCAGGTGCTGCGCCAGGTTCACCGAGCCGAGGTTGCAGACCGCGATCTCGTTGTCGTTGGTGTTCAGCGTGATCTCGGTGCACAGGTTGGACGAGTGCACGACGCCGACATGCTGCTGCGGGCTGCGGACGTTGCAGGCGTCCTTGAACGTGATCCAGGGATGGCCGGTCTCGAACAGCATCGTCAGCATCTTGCGCCACAGGTCGCGGGCCGGCATGCGCTTGTAGAGCTTGAGCTCGCCGCGGTCGACCTTGGCTTCATAGGCCGTGTAGGCGGTCTCGAAGGCCTTGCCGAACAGGTCGTGCAGGTCCGGGCAGGTCGACGGGCTGAACAGCGTCCACTCGCCGCCTTCGATGACGCGCTTCATGAACAGGTCGGGAATCCAGTTCGCCGTGTTCATGTCGTGGGTGCGGCGGCGGTCGTCGCCGGTGTTCTTGCGCAGCTCGAGGAATTCCTCGATGTCCAGGTGCCACGTCTCCAGATAGGCGCAGACGGCGCCCTTGCGCTTGCCGCCCTGGTTCACCGCGACGGCGGTGTCGTTGACCACCTTCAGGAAGGGGACGACGCCTTGCGATTTGCCGTTCGTGCCCTTGATGTGCGAGCCCAGCGCGCGCACCGGGGTCCAGTCGTTGCCCAGGCCGCCGGCGAACTTGGACAGCAGCGCGTTTTCCTTCAGCGCCTCGTAGATGCCGTCCAGGTCGTCGGCCACCGTCGTCAGGTAGCAGCTCGACAACTGCGAGCGGCGCGTGCCGGAGTTGAACAGCGTCGGCGTGGAGCTCATGAAGTCGAAGGTCGACAGGACTTCGTAGAACTCGATGGCGCGCGCTTCGCGGTCGATCTCGTTCAGCGCCAGGCCCATGGCCACGCGCATGAAGAAAGCCTGCGGCATCTCGATGCGGGTGCCGTCCACGTGCAGGAAGTAGCGGTCGAACAGCGTCTGCAGGCCCAGGTAGTCGAACTGCAAGTCGCGTTCGGCCTTCAGCGCGGCGCCCAGCTTGGCCAGGTCGTACTGCTGCAGCTTCTCGTCCAGCAGCTCGGCCTGCACGCCCTTCTTGATGAAGGTCGGGAAGTAGTCGGCGTACTGGGTGGCCATCTCGGCCTGCGTGACCTCGCGGCCCAGGATCTCCTTGCGGATCGTGTGCAACAGCAGGCGGGCGGTGGCGCGGGTGTAGCCCGGGTCCTTCTCGATCAGCGTGCGGGCGGCCAGGATCGCGGCCTTGTAGACCTCGTCCATCGGGACGCCGTCGTACAGGTTGCGCTTGGTCTCGGCCAGGATCGGATCCGGCTTGACGTCGGCGCCCAGGTTCTCGCAGCTCGACGAGATCAGCGCGGACAGCTTGTTCAGGTCGAGCGGCACGCGCACGCCGTTCTCGGTCACCGAGATGCCGGACTCCAGCACCGCGGCCTGGCGCTGCTCGCCCTGAGCGGCGCGCTCCTGGGTGCGGCGCTCGCGGTACAGCACGTAGGCGCGCGCCACTTCGTGGTGGCCGCCGCGCATCAGCGCCAGTTCGACGTGATCCTGCACGTCCTCGATGTGGAAGGTGCCGCCGCCCGGACGCGAGCGCACCAGCGCCTTCACGACCGACTCGGTCAGCGCGTCGACCGTCTCGCGCACGCTGGCGGAGGCGGCGCCGCTGGTGCCGTGCACCGCCAGGAACGCCTTCATCATCGCCACGGCCACCTTGCTCGGCTCGAAGTGCACCACCGCGCCGTTGCGGCGGATGATCTGGTGCTGCGGGAAGCTGGCCGAAGCGGCGGCGGACTCGCGCGGAGTCTGAGCCAGGCCCGTTTCAGCAGTCGGTGTGGCGGCGACAGTCTGCATGGGATCCTCGTCTGTTCTGGATTCGAAAAAACAAAAAAGCTTCGCCCGGCCCCGGGTAAGCGAGGGGCCAAACGATCAGGGGGTCAGGTGATGTTCGCGATGCTGCTGATGCGCCTGGGCTTGGGAGTCCCGGTGCTCCGGCTGGGGGGCCGGCGCCGCGGGCAAGACATCTGTTGGAGCATTCATCGCCGTGTTTGCGAAGGTCAGCAGGATAGCATGCAAAACACTATATCTAGTGGTCGCGGGACCTTCAAGGAACTACCGCTAGTGGCGTCACCGCTTGACTCGGTCCAGGCGCTGGGCTAGCGGGAAGACCTGACCCCGCACAGGCCCGATGGATTCGCGCATCGAGTTCGGAGCGCGAGGATTGACGCGGGTTGCGGGACGGAATGGTCTGCAAACGTCGATGGTTGCTGCACTCGCGGCGATGGCGGTTCGATGACGGTCCGGCCCCGCGTCCCCGGGGGCTAGGACAAGTACCGCCTAGGACCTTCCCCTAGCCGCCACCGGCGGTGGGGTCATGGTCGCCATGCGCCCAGCGCGAGGCGCCGGGCGTGGCATCAAAAGGCCTTTCAAGCCTCGTCGCCGCCGACCGAGATCTCCAGCCGCGCCATCCGGTAGCGCATCTGCCGCAGCGACAGCCCCAGGCTCGCGCCGGCCGCGGTGCGGTTGTAGCGGTGCTGCTCGAGCGCGCGCAGCAGAATCTGCTTCTCGACCTCGTCGAGGTATTTCGCCAGGTCGGTCGGCAGCGCCGCGCCGCCGTTCGCCTCGACCGACGGCGCGGCGCCGGACGCGGGCGCCATCGCGGCGAAGGGCGGCTCGCCGGCCGCGTCGTCCGGGCCCAGCACGCTGTCGGGCAGACCGAGGTCGGCCAGGTCGATGCCCTCGCCGCTGGACAGCGCCAGCGCGCGATGCAGCAGGTTCTCCAGTTCACGGACATTGCCCGGGAAGCTGTAGCGCGACAGCGTCGCCAGCGCCGCGCCCGTCAGCGCGGGCACCGGTGACACGCCGGCGTCGGCGGCGATGCGCTGCAGGATGCGGGCGCTGATCGGCGCCAGGTCCTCCATGCGCTCGCGCAGCGGCGGCACGCGGATCTGGATCACGTTGAGCCGGTAATACAAGTCCTGGCGGAAGCGCCCCGCCCCGACCTCGGCGGCCAGATCCTTGTGCGTGGCGCTCAGCAGCCGCACGTTGACCGGCATTTCCGCGACCGCGCCGACCGGCCGCACCGAGCGCTCCTGCAGCGCGCGCAGCAGCTTGGACTGCATCGCCAGCGGCAGGTCGCCGATTTCGTCGAGGAACAGCGTGCCGCCCTGCGCGGCCTGGAAGAAGCCTTCGCGGTCCTCGGTCGCGCCGGTGAATGCGCCCTTGCGGTAGCCGAAGAACTCGGCTTCGAGCAGTTGCTCCGGGATGGCGCCGCAGTTGACCGCGA